>Ga0208225_1000101_pt1 | contig 23112 bp, 15 predicted proteins | sample LakMenEpi15Jun10_FD_150701 | JGI IMG/M metagenome (GOLD analysis project Ga0208225, IMG submission 150701) | Freshwater microbial communities from Lake Mendota, WI - 15JUN2010 deep hole epilimnion (SPAdes) | ecosystem: Environmental > Aquatic > Freshwater > Lake > Epilimnion/Euphotic zone ... | reverse complement strand
TTTGACGAATGGAGAAGTCGACACGGGACTGTTCTTCAGCAATTATGTTGGGTATTGGCTCATCGGTCTCGCGATGATCGCCATCGGCATGGTGGCTTCCTTCCTGACCAACAACCTAACCGTGGGCTTTATTCTGGGTGCGTTGTTCAATGCTCCATTGGCTTTCGCTGCCGCGTCGGACACCATCATTGGCCGTGGTTGGGCGAGGGATATCAAAGGATTTAGTCTCGCCGAACGATTCGATGATTTCGGTCGAGGCATCATCAGCCTCTCTGGCTTGGCATACTTCCTGCTGCTCGCATCCTTCGGATTGTACTTGTGCATGATTTTGATTGGGAAGCGTCACTGGAATAGCGGTAAAGACGGGAACAAAACCCTCGCTCATTACTTGGTTCGCGCACTGATGCTGTTGGCGATCGTGATTGCCGGAAGCTTGCTATTCCGCAACCGCGACAAACGCTACGACGCCACGGAATTGCAAGTCAGTTCGTTGTCGAACGTGACCACCGACATGATTCGCAATCTTGGAAAAGATCGCGACATCGTCGTCGATGCATTCATCTCGGCTGACGTCCCAGAGATGTACGCGAAGACCAAAGTCGAATTGGTTTCTCTGCTGAAGGAATTTGAATCCACGGCTAATTCCTCCGGTGTGCCGATGCAAGTTCGAATCTACGACTCGATTTCTCCTTCGAGCGATGAAGAAAAGCAAGCCGAGCAGCAATATGGGATCACACCGCAAACGGTGCGAGTCCGAGAGCGTGGCACGCTTTCCGATCAACCTATTCTTTTGGGTGCAGCCTTCCGGTCAGGTCTTCAGAAAGTTGTCATACCATTCTTCGAGCCTGGTATTCCAGTCGAATATGAATTGGCTCGCTCTCTTACAACGGTGGCAAAGCCAGCACGAAAGAAACTTGGTGTGTTGAAGACCGAAGCGAAAATGATGGGCGGGCTCGATATGGGGACTTTCCGTCAGACACCCCAAGAACCGATCATCGAAGAACTTGGAAAAGAATTTGAACTTGTCGACGTCAACGCGGCGTCTCCTATCGACTTGCAACGGATCGATGTTCTGTTGGCAGTACAACCTTCGTCTCTGACCCCCGAGGAAATGACGAACTTTGTGGCAGCCGTCCGATCTGGTCTGCCGACAGCGATCTTCGAAGATCCACAATCGGCAATCAACCCGGCAATACCTGGCACGGGTGATCCCAAGCCCCCGGCGGGTGGCGGGATGTTCGGTGGCGGTGCACCATCGCCGAAGGGTGAGATTCAGCAACTCTGGGAGTTGCTCGAAGTCGACGTGCCGGGGCAGCCAAGCCCTATGGGGTTCTTCACCCCAGATCTAGCTTGGCAACAGTACAACCCGTATCCAATTCTCGAAGCGATGCAGCAGTCTACCGACCTGTGGTTGTTTATTCGTGGAGAAGCACCCGGTGGCGAAGTCTCTTTCAATCAAGAGAGCGAGATTACCAAGGGGCTAAAAGAACTGATGTTCTTGTTCGGTGGGACTCTCAAACCGAAGAATGGTGCAAAGACCGTCTTCACACCGTTAGTTTCCACTGGGACGTTCTCTGGGATGATATCCCTTTCCGAGTTGCGTACCATGCAACGAAGTACACTCGATCGAGCAACGGAGATCCGGAATCGACGAGGCAAGCCAATCGGTCCTCAGGTAATCGCAGCGAAGATCGAATCGAAGGAACCCGTCGCTTCGAGCGAAGCTGAGGGAGCCGGTTCGAACAAACCACTAAAGGTAGTCTACGTTTCGGACCTTGACTGCATGTCTGGCGTGTTCGTTGACATTCGAAAAAATCCTTCACAACTCGAAGATGTCAAGTTCCAGTTCCAAAACATTACCTTCGTACTGAACGTGGTTGACGAACTGGTTGGAGAGACCAAATACCCTGCGATTCGTCGGCATGTGCCAACCTACAGCACCTTGAAGTTGGTCGAGGCCCAAGCGGAAGAAGCTCGGCGTTTGGAAGCTGAAGAACAAAGTGCTGCGAACGCGAAGTACAACGAGAAGGTCGCTGAAGTCGAAGACGCGAGTGCTAAGGCAAAGCGTCAGTTTAAAGAAGCGGTCGATAAGTTGCAGTCCGAAGGAGCTATCGATGCATCCAAACAACAAGAATTGCTCCAACGGCTCACCGAGTACCAAATGAAAGAAGCTCAACTTGCAAAGAAACTTGAGATTGAGCAAGAGAAACTGCAGCGCGAAAGGGATCGAAACATCCGAGACGCGCGACGACGAGCTGATGATGCGATTCGCAAAATCCAAAACAACTACAAGATGCTTGCTGTGTTCATTCCACCAATTCCACCACTGATCGTAGGTATTGTCGTAATGGTGTCACGACGCTTGCGAGAGCGCGAAGGTATTTCCAAGTCGCGTTTGCGTTAAGCAGTCCGTTCCCCTTCGTTTAACCCTTCGAATCAAAATCTAATCACGGAGAGTATCCCTGTGTCTGAATCGGCAAAAACCGGAGCAATGGTGGCCGTTGCAGCCGTTACCTCGCTCCTCGCATGGGCAACGACAACCCGCAACTATTCCACCGATGCCGTCAATGCGACAGCTCGTGTTAATCAAGTCCTATTCGAGAAGTTCACCGATCCCCTCGAAGCGGCTTCTTTGAAAATCCTCAAGTACGATACCGACAAGGAGCAGTACGACGAGTTTGAAGTTTCCAAAGATAGCAAGTCTGGGGTTTGGTCGATCCCTTCGAATGAGAACTATCCAGCCGATGCGAACAAGCAGATGAGCGATGCCGCGAACTTGTTCATCGGATTGAAGATCCTCAACGTCGCAAGCGAAAAGCGAGACGAACATAAGCTCTTCGGTGTTCTCGAACCGGATAAGGCTAAGGAGTCCGAAGGTGGTGAAGGGGTTGGACAGATGGTTCAATTCCGTGACTCAAAAGGGGATGTGCTCGCCGACCTGATCATTGGAAAAGAAGATGCACAAGATCCAAAGAAGCGGTTCGTCAGGATCCCTTCGGAAGACGTGATCTACGTTGCGGAAATCAATCCCACATCGTTGAGTACCGATTTCAAGCAATGGATCGAGTCTGACTTGCTCAAGCTTAGCGCGAACGACATCGAGACCATCGGTATCAGGAATTACACGGCTGTACCGACCGGAAACGGTACGCTTGATCTAATCCCTAATTACGATGCGGACATCAAGTACGACATCCGCACGGCGAAGTGGGCACCCGAGTCGATGACGACTTATTCAGAAGGTAAAGCAAAGCCGAAATTGCTCGAGCCTTCAGAAGAGTTGAACGCGACGAAGCTCAACGATATGAAGAATGCACTGGATAATCTTCGAATTGCAAACGTTTCGAAGAAACCAGCCGGGGTCGCGGCCGACTTGCGTGGTGAACAGCTTGGTGATGCCACCAAGTCAGCTCTCGCACGTCGAGGGTTCTTCCCCGTTCGACGATCCGGGCAACAAGACTTTGAGATTCTCTCCGAAAACGGGGACCTTCAAGTCACCCTCAAGGATGGAGTTCAGTACCTATTGCGATTCGGTAAAGGTGCTGGCGTTTCGTTTGAACCTACTGATGTAGAAGATCCAAACGCCCCGGCTGATGATGCACAAAAGAAAGTCACCATCAATCGTTTCTTGCTCGTGACAACGCGTGTCGATGAGAGCAAGTTTCCTGAGCCACAACTCGAACGCGTCCCGCAAACAGTTGAGGAATTAAAGGCGATCGAAGCAGCCAAGAAAGCAATCTTGAGCCCGGCAGAGCCAGCAGCACCACCAGTAGAGCCATTAACAGCTGAGCCAGCACCGACTGAGTCAGCACCAGCAGAGGCAGCACCAGCAGAGCCAGCACCAGCGCCTGGCGCCCCCGCACCTGAGGTTCCCGGTGCAACACCGGATGCCCCTGCTGCTGCACCTGACGCTCCTGCACCTGCGGCGGATGCTCCCGCTGCTGCACCGGATAATCCAAGTCCAGCGGAAGGCACACCCGAACCGAAGGCGGAAGGCACAACCGAGCCTCAGGCTTCGAGTCGACCTGCTTCGAAGGAATTCAGCAAGTTCGTTTCGTATCAAGAGCCTGCTGCCCAAGAACCAGCGGCCCAAGAACCAGCAGCACAAGAGCCAGCTCCCGCTGTTGAGCCTTCCGCAGCTCAAGAGAAGGGGACGGAAGAATTGACCGATGACGAATGGAAGGAGCGATTGGAAGCTGAGAAGGAGCGAATCAACAAGGAGAATCAACGCAAGCTTGATCAGCGCAAGGACAAAATGGAAGCTGCCAAGAAGCGAGTTGCGGAATTAAATGCTCGGTTTGCCGATTGGTATTACATCGTCAGCGACGCGGAATTCCAGCGATTAAAGATCGAATTAGGTGATCTGATTGCACCGAAGGGTGTTGGAGCTCCAAATGGTGCAGCACCGGGTTTGCCAAGCGGGCTTCCAGGGCTTAACATTCCAGGATTATCTGGTCGTTAGTCATCCTCCCGACGACGTGTGAGTCCAATCCATGTTAGAAGCTAAGAATACCCAGCGCGCGATCGTGCGCATTGGGTATGACGGACGCGTGCATAAACAGTTTCTAGGTCCCAAGGCGATGGAACGCTTTGAGAACGAGTGTCGGGTATTGAAGTTCTTGGAGGAGCGGGACTGCCCGTTTGTGCCGCGGCTTTTGGGCTCAGATCCGAAAACCCTTGAGATCATCACCAGCAATTGCGGTGCTCGCGTCGAGCACTTGGGCGAAGCTCGCATCAAGGAGATCTTCGAGGAGCTTGAAGGCTACGGTGTGCGTCACGATGATGCGTTTCTGAGGAACATCACGTATCGATCGTCCGATGGTCGATTTTGCATTATCGATTTCGAGTTCTCGACGATTCTTGATACTCCCGCGCCGACACGTGGGTTAGATCCCGAAGCGAATGATCAAGCGGCATTGGCGCAGGCGATGAGGTCGCGTGTGAATGTCGCTTGGAGTGCCATGTCTCACTCGGGATCCTTCCGAAGCAACAACGAGGATCGCTTTTTAGGTGTGCTTTCGACTCGTCAAAGCGTCCGCTATCTGGGGAACACTGGAAGTATTTCGACGGATCAAGGGGATGTGATTTTCGCGGTTGCCGATGGAATGGGAGGGGAGCAGTCCGGGGAGCTTGCCGGCAAAATCGCTATCGACGAGTTGACCCGAATGTTGCCCAAAGCTCAAGCGTTGAACGATCGGCTGTTGCTCGACACGTATCCACAGATCTTGAAGGAACTGTTTTGTTCGATTCACAAAGAGCTTAACCGCATCGGATTCGATGTTCATTGCCGTAATATGGGATCGACCCTGACCGTTGTTTGGGTGCATGGCGGACTGGCGATGTTCGCGCACATCGGCGATACGAGGCTTTATCGTCTGTACCGAGTCGAAGGAGAGAGCACGTATCCGATGAAGATGGTGCAGGTATCCGAAGACCACACGTTTGTCGGTTGGCTGCGTCGAACAGGCCAGATCAACGAGCGACAAGCGAGGTTTCATCCACGCAAAAATGTGCTGTCGCGCGCATTGGGTGCTGGGCACCAAATCATTGAGCCTCAGATTGGCGCTTTCATTTTGTCTGCTGGTGAGAAGTTAGTACTATGCTCGGACGGCGTGATCGATGGCCTCTGGGATCACGCTATACGGGAATTGGTATGTGAGTCGAGCAGCGACGGACAACATGAGCAACTTGCGCAGCGATTAGTTCTCACGGCGGTAAGCGAATCGGGACGGGATAATACGACTGCCATCGTCGTTGAACTCGGTGGTTGATCGCGTGTCGATCCTTTATCGATACTGTGTCTCCGTAGTGCGATGGGTGATATCTGTCGTGCCATCACCTTTATAAATCGCAAATCTATACGCCAACCGGCGGGGCATTGAGCCGAAGAAGTGTTAACAAACCCTTCATTGACGCCGTGATTACAGAAAGCAACCGAGTCTGAGATGGTGTATCTTATCTGGATAGTCATCTGATTGTCGGGAGTTGTACCCGCTATGACTTCGTTTGAAATCGTTCCGTTTATTGATGATGAAGGAAAGTTACCATGATTCGATTCGTTGCTGTGTTTGCGGTTTCGCTAAGTTTGATTTCATCGTCGGTGCTCGCGCAAGATGCACCGAAAGGAAAGGGGCAAAAAGGGAATGCAGAGACGGCAATGGTCAACCAGTTCATGAAGCAGTTAGAGGCTGCTGAAGCCCCCGCGGAAGTGCTTGATAAGGTCAAAGAGTTATTCAGCAAGACTGCGAAGGATGTTGTTGCAAAGCGTAAAGAAGTCGGGCTTACTCCAGCGATGTTGCAGAAGCGTACTGAAGCGGGCAAGAAAGCTCGCGAAGAAGGGAAGAAGCCAAAGGAAGTAAAAGAGATCGCACTTGCTGCGATGAATGCAACCGAGGACCAGAAGAAGGTGCTTGCGGAAACCGAAGAGATGTTGGCGAAGACTCGTGTGGAGATCGGTAAATTGCTAACTGAGGAGCAAAAAAGCAAATTGCCGAAACAGTTCCAAGCAAATCTGAAAGAGCCAGCCCCTAAGAAAAAATAGTTCTTTGGAAATTTTAGTTGCTGGTTTTGATTTGTCTTGGTTTTGCAACCCGTGCTCGTGCTCGTGCTCGTGCTCAGTGTAACGGTGCTCGTGCTCGTAATCGAAAGCAACCTGTAGTACTGTTATTATCGTTCAGTCCACGAGCCACCTCTGAATGCAACTAAGCTGTTTCAGAGCAGGAGCAGGAGCACGAAAATGGGCCCGAATCGCATTTAGAAGGACATCAAGTCGAGCTGTCCACGTTTACTAATTACCACATCACCTGCGACGCAATCCCAGCGAACCCAGCGGAGTAGTTCTAGAGCTGAAGCTTATTGCCGCAGCAGTGGTTCGATGTCTTTCGCGATTGCAGACGGACTTGTCGTCGGTGCGTAACGCTCGACGACTCGACCATCTGCGTCGATCAGGAACTTTGTGAAGTTCCATTTGATTCCTTCGCTGCCGAGCAACCCGGGTGCTTGTTTCTTCAAATGCACGAACACAGGATCGGAATCAGGTCCGTTGACTTGGACTTTCGCCAGTACTGGAAAGCTCACGTCGTACGTCAGTTTGCAGAACTGCTGAATTTGATCGTCGCTACCTGGCTCTTGGCCACCGAATTGATTGCAAGGGAAAGCGAGGATGCGCAATCCTTGACTCTCGTAAGCTTCGTGCAGCGCTTGCAACTGCTTGTATTGGGGTGTGAAGCCACATTGGCTTGCGACATTGACCACGAGGGTGACATGACCGCGAAGGGAGTCGAAATCAAGTACAGAGCCATCAGCTCGCTTTGCACTAAGTTCAAACCAATCGGATGGAGACGAATTGTGTGGGTCGGTCATGGTGGTTCTTATGAAGCTGCGATAGCTGGAGCGATTTCAGGGCGAAGTTGCATAGGTCGAAGTTCGTCGATGAAGGAGTTTGGAAGTCCTAGGTCGGGTAGAAGTTGTCTGCAAGTGATCCTTGAGGATTCATAGATGACAGGTAAGCCGCTTCCTGGGTGTGTGCCACCACCGACTAGATAGACTCCGTCGAGTTCCTCGAATTTGTTGTGCGGCCGGAGGTGAAGCATTTGCCCGAGATTGTGTGCGAGGTTGAACGTAGCTCCTTTGTACACGGAGTAGTCATCTCGCCATTGAGCCGGGGTGATGATCTTCTCGACCTCAATTCTGCTTTCGATATCGCTCAACCCAATTTCTTCCATTCGTTTGAAAGTGAGCCTTCGATACTCCGCCGTTTGCTTTGCATCCCAAGGTGTATTGGGGCTCAAGTGAGGTACTGGTACGAGGACATACAACGCGCTCTTGCCGCTAGGTGCAAGGCTCGGGTCGGTCACCGATGCATTTTGAACGTAGAAGCTCGGTTCGGTCGGCAGCTTCTTTTCTTGTTCGATCTCGCGCAAGTTGCCTTCGTAGTCTTTGGAAATGTAGATCGTGTGGTGGGGCAGGTTTGGGAACTCGCCGCGAAGGCCAAGGTACATCATGAAGGTCGAGCAAGAGAATCGCTTGGTTTCGAGTTTCTCGTCTGTCCAACGCTTTCGCATGGTGTTTGGAACGAGATGTTGCATGGCATGAGCGAAATCAGCATTGATCACGAAAGCGTCCGCTTCATAGGTTCCCTTGGAGGTTTCCACGGCCGTGACCCGTTTGCCTCGAAATCGAAGTTTCGTTACCGGTTCGTTGAGTTGAATGTTGCAACCGAGTTGCTTCGCTATATCGGACATCCGGTTTGAGACTTGGCCACATCCTCCCATAGGATGGTAGACGCCATACTCGTACTCAAGGAACGAGAGGATCGAGAAGAGGCTTGGGCATCGGAACGGGGACATCCCCAAGTATTTGGCTTGGAAGGAAAAAGCGATCACAAGGCGAGGGTCGCGGAAGTAGCTTTGGAGCTCTTGGCCGAGAGATTTCCAAGGTTTCACGTACGGGGCAGCGGCCATCAGGGATGGGCTAACGTAGTCCTTGAGCGAGTTAAAGGGGCTTTCGAGAATTGGTCTGAACTTCGCGAGCTTGGTTCGGTTGTCGTCCAAGTACTTTTTGAGTTGTCCGACGTCAGGAGGAGACAGCTTGGCGATTTGTGCATCCATCTGATCCATGTGGTGGGAGCAGTCCAAGTGTCCGCCGGCACCGAATGCGACTCGGTACTGAGGATCGAGTCGCTTCATCGGAATCTCTCGGTCGATGTCGTATCCGACCGATTGGAAAATTTCCTTTAAAATTCTCGGGTAAAGGTAAAAGGTAGGGCCGACATCGAATTTGAAATCACCCAGGGGCATAGTCGAGCATCGCCCGCCGACTTGGGGTTTCGACTCGAGAACCGTCACATTCGCACCGGCATGAGCAAGTTGCATGGCCGCAGCGAGCCCTCCGGGACCAGCACCGATGACGATAACATTCCGTTTTTTCATGGATTTCCGAGGATTCTAGACGGTTCAGAGGTCAAGAACGAACAAGTTGCGGGCAATAAGCCGTCCGGGTTTTATAGCAGAATGGCAAGTTTTGATGAAAATCCAGTCAGGCCTAAGTTCGAAAAGCTGTCGAAGTTTTGCGGTTTATTCGGATAACAACGAAACAGCCCTGCGTTTAGCACCCGAACACTCGATTGCTTGATCTCCTTGCTAAGGAGCAGCCGTATGAGGGTCAGGTTAGGGAATTGCAGTCCCGGAGCCCCCCTTGTGGAATCCGTTCCCTTCGGCTAATATTTCAACCTCGTTTTCCCGAAAGTATAACGATTTTTCATCCCCTTAGACCGTATGGACTCTACACTGTACCCCTCCAAACGACCGCCAAATGGAAAGAAATTCGCGCGCAAGCGGACGCGTGTTAAGGTCAAGGTCAAGAAGAAGGACCCGTTGCTCGTCGACGGTAAGCGTCCTCGTCCAATGTATGTGGACTACAAAGACATTGAGCTCCTTTCGAAGTTGGTCAACCGTCATGGCCGAATTGTAAGTCGCCGCAAATCGGGCTGCTCGGCTACGAGCCAGCACGCGGTTGCAGAAGCGATCAAACGCGCTCGGTTCATGGCTCTAATGCCATATGTCGGAGAGTAAATCACAACCTGCTTCCTTGGATGATACCGGTTCTTTAGAATCGGTATTCGTTTGGGAGCGGCGCGTCGAATTCTCGGAAACCGATGCGGCAGGTATCTGCCACTTCTCAGCTTTCTTTATTTTCATGGAACAAGCGGAACACGCCATGTTTCGCTCCCTTGGATGGTCCATATTTCCATCCAAGCTCCATGGAGCGGTTGATCCACAATCTCCCCCCGCCAACTCTGCGGCGGACGAATCTGCAACGCTCAGTTGGCCTCGTGTACATTGCAGTTGCGATTTTCTCTCACCAGCACGGTTTGAAGACGTCCTCTCCATCGATATCGGCATCGAAAAATTGGGGACGAAAAGCATCTCCTATCGGCATACGATCCGGTGCGGGGATCGAATTCTTGCACGCGGTAAAATGATTACCGTCTGTAGTCGCATCGATCCAGCTACCGGTCGACTTGCCGGTTGCCCGATTCCTCCGACGATTCGTGCTGGATTAGAACAGATGCGACCGAATACAAATCTCGCCGGCCAATCCTGACTTTATTGAAGCTAGACCATGCGATTTGGAAATGTCTCCCTTGCTGCAATCGGTTACCTCCAACCCGAGGTGGAAATTACATCCGATTGGATCGAGTCCGAGTTAGCAGCGACCTACGAACGACTCAGGCTTCCGGCCGGACGCCTCGAGGGTATGAGTGGCATTCGAGCACGGCGCATCTGGCAAGACGGCACTCGGTTGAGCGACTGCAGCGCAAAAAGTTGTCAGTTGGCACTAAAGGCATCGCAAGTCGATCCTAAAGAGGTCGGGTGTTTGATACATGCAAGCGTCTGCCGGGAGTACCTCGAACCAGCGACCGCCTGCCGCGTCCACCATCTTGTCGGATTACCCAAACAGAGCTGGGTATACGATGTTAGTAACGCTTGCTTAGGTGTGCTTAATGGAGCGATGCAGATCGCGCAGCTGATCGAATCCGGGCAGATCAAAGCAGGTCTGGTGGTCGGAACAGAAGATTCTCGAGGGCTCTTGAAAGCAACCTTGCACCAGTTGAAGACCGATCCAAATCTGACGCGACAAAGCATTAAGCCGGCGTTTGCTTCCTTGACAATCGGGTCGGGTAGCTGCGCATGGTTGCTTGTCGATGCACAATGGTACGAATCGAACCGGGCCAAGTTTGGTATGAAGTCGCAGAGTGCTCGGTTGCGAGGAGGTGTTGCAATTGCCCGAACCGAACATCATGAGCTATGTCAAAGCGATACCGATCAAGCTGGATCAGGGATGTTGCCCACGATGAACACCGACTCCGAGATGCTGCTGGAAGCTGGACTGGCCACTGGCAAAGAGACCTTTGACTGCTTGCTCGAAGACTTACAGTGGACACGAAGCGACATTCAGCGAAGTGTTTGCCATCAAGTTGGCGGAGCACATCGACGGCGTATGATGGAAACGTTGCTGTTAGATCCGGCAAATGACTACGCAACATTTAGCGAGTGGGGCAACACCGGCTCGGTGGCTTTGCCAATCGCGTTGGCAAAAGCCGTGGAGAGTGGGTTTTGGACCGAATCCACCCAAGGTGCGTTGCTTGGGATCGGCTCCGGTGTCAATTCGCTGATGATTGGAATGCAGGGCGGCCCGATAGCTGTAGCAAGCAATTCTGCGGGGGCTTGAGTCCCCCCAGTTCGCCTATTTTGTTAATCTTCGATCGCTCCTTCCAATTCCAAGGCACGGGGAAGGAAAGCTTGGCGGAATTCCAGTCAACCTATCCGTTAAGGATTGCCGATACCGAATCGGTAATCGCCACCTGTCCGGAGTAGGTGGCATCAGTCGGATATGCCAGCATTTAAGCCTTCCCATGCGTGTTCCTCCAAGATTACGTTGGTTTGCAAACTTGATCGTCTTTGCTTGGTCGTTCTCGGCTTGGCCCTCGGATGTGCTCGCTGAGAATTGGGCTCGGAAGATGTTTCAAGAGACCCACCATGATTTTGGAACCGTTAGCCGTAATGCAAAGGCTGAATTCGCATTTGTTCTCGAGAACTGCTACGAAGAGGACATCCATATTGCGAGTGTCCGCAGCAGTTGCGGTTGCACTACTCCTGTAGCAACCAAAACGACATTACAGTCATGGGAAAAAGGAGAGATCGTTGCTCAGTTCAATACTCGATCTTTCACTGGGACGAAGAGCGCGGTGATCACAGTGGTGATCGATAGGCCTTATTATGCAGAAGTGCAGTTGACTGTAGGGGGCACAATCCGGACCGATGTCACGGTGGAACCTGGAGAACTCAAGTTTGGAGATGTGGAATTGGGGCAGACCAAGACCATCAGTGTTCAGATCGGGTTCACCGGGCGCAAGGGGATGGAGATTGTCGATGTCCAAGGAAACTCGGAAGCCCTCGAGGTTCAACTCGACCGTCCGATGTTCACCCCATCTTCGGTTTCGTATCGGATGCAAGTGACCTTGAAAGGTTCGGTTCCACCTTCTGATTTCTTGGATGAGATTATCATCGTTACGAACGATCCGAATCCTCGGGATCGACAGTTGGTTCTCGCGACTTCCGCTAGAATTCGGCCACCGGTGACGGTGATTCCTGAGACAGTGATGCTTGGAGATGTTCGGACGGGCGAAGCACGTCAACAAAGGGTGATTGTCAAGGCGAAGAAACCGTTTTCGATTGCTTCGATCCAGTGCGACGATCCTCGGATCGAGTTTGCTCAGAATGAAGAGTCGACGGCGAAAACAGCACACGTTCTTCCGTTTACATTCCGAGCGGCACCGAGCGCGACGGGCGCGGAGTCCCTTTCTGGGCCAGAGGCGATTCAGCGGCAGATTCGGATCACCACAACAACGGGAGACGAAGTCACTGCGACGCTGACGGCAAGAATAGTGCGATAATCGTACTTGTTTGACTCCCATTTGCGCGCGCTAGCATTCTCCTGGCGCTCTGCCCTTTGCATGATTGATGAGCGGTTTTAGTATCTTTACAATCCAGTATCTTCTGGGGTGGGGAGCCGTATCGAGTGAGGAGAACATCATGCCCAGGAATCAAAAAAGCTTGCTTGGTACGTGGAGATTTACTTGTTGTGTTCTCTCCGCGTGTTTCCTTGTCTCTGTAAGCTTTCGGCCTGGAAGCATTGGTGCTCAAGAGGGAGGCAATTCACAACGAATCTTAGGGGTAGCGAAGGCACAAGAATTGGTACAGCGCTCCACGGAAAAAACTGGGGTGGATCTCAACGATGTTGTCCAGTTGGACATCGAAGTTGCGAGGGTGCTTTCCAGAACCCGTGGATTACTCTCCTTGAACGGACTTCGAACGATGGATGCTCAGATCGCGCAAGCACTAACCAGCGGCGATTCGAAACTCGTTCTAAGGCTCAACGGAATCGAAGAGTTGTCCCCACAAGCCGCCTCGCATTTAGCGAACGCGGGATATCTCGAATTGAACGGGCTTCATCCAGCTCGCGAAACACTTCGAGAGCTAGGCAAGTGCAAGGGTACCCTACACCTACCGAAGGTTCAATCGCTTGACGCCGAGACTGCTTTGTTTTTCGCAGAGGGGCCATGGAGGTTGTATCTCAACGGTCTTACGTCGCTCGATGTCGATGTAGCACGTGCTTTATCAATCTGCAAAGGAGAGCTTTCACTCGATGGAATCTCATTTCTCACGGATCAAGCGGCCGAAGAATTGTCCGGGCGCTCAGGTGGAATATCGTTGGGGTCTCTTCGTAAATTGACTCATGTAAGACTCGCCCAGCGGCTGGCCGAATCACGTTTTGGCGTTTCGCTTGAGCAACTAGATGAAATTTCATCCGAGTGTTTAGAGAGCTTAGTTACCACGATGTTCAGTTTGAAACTGGGATTGAAGGAGATCAGTAACGAGCAAGCGGAAGTATTGGCGAGGTATCGAGGACGATTGATACTTTCGCGTGTTGAAACGCTTAGTCCAGACACGGTCGATGTATTGCTGAGGTCGAATTTTAAATTAACGTGTAGCGCATTGAGGAAGTTAGAGGATGTGAAATTGGCCGAGCGATTGACCAACGACTCTAGCAAAATGTTTGGCTCACCGAGTCTAGATAGCTTGACTGAATCGGTTGCCGAGGTGATCGCACGCAAGAAGATGATTTTGCCGTTGTATCAAGTGAAGGAAATTACATTACCTGTTGCGAAGATCCTTGTTTCGCATCAAGGGCACTTGATACTTACCGGGCTACGGACGATGAGTGATGAACAAGCGGAACTATTTGCGGCTCGTGAAGGGACATTGCGATTATCTCGTGCATTGGCGATCTCCGATCAAGCCAGAGCGAGTTTGGAGAATAACAAGCGAATAACTTGGTCGGAGTCAAAACGCTGAGTGCTTTGGGGCGTGTGGAGTGCGTTCGGTACCGATCAAGATGGTTTATTGGGCTTTCGGTTCACGCTTTTTCTCTTTGAAGAAGTCCCATACTTTTTCTGCACCGGAGAATGCCGTGATCGGGGTTGTGTTCTCTCTCCGTGCACGTGTGCCAGGCCAACCGTGTCCGCCGACAGAGTCGACAATCAATTCCGTGGGAGCGCCGTCGGCAGAACTGGTATACGATGTGGTCGTCAGAGTGCCTACTTTTTCGACCGTGGGTGGTGACTGTGACTTGTTGACTTGCACCCAAAATTCGACGACTTGATCGATCGATTTGTACGGGGCATCCTGAGCGCGACGGACGAGCGGATTGCGACTCATTCCCCCTTCGATAGGGACTTCGTCGTCCTTAGCACCATTGATTATTAAAATTGGCAGTGGGTGTTTTGGTTTATTATCGAACGAAAACATGGAGGCGACAACGGGAGCAACTGCTGCCAACCGTTCGGATCTAGCGACGGCGTATACGAAAGTCATCATTCCGCCGTTCGATCCTCCGGTCATGTAGATTCTGGCCGGGTCCGCTCCATGTTCGTCGATGAGTTTATCGATAAGCATATCGAGGTAAGCGATGTCATCAGCATTTTGGACTTGGCGTCGCAACAGGAATCCGGTGTTCCATGCGTGTCGGTCGTTTCCGAAGTCGGTACCCTCCGGATAGACAACCATGAATCCATTCTTCCGGGCGACTTGGTCAAAGCCCGAATTCGTCCGCATGATTTGGGCACTACCTTGTCCTCCATGTAGGGCTAAGACGACCGGGCGTGTGTTGTTATCTGTCGGAGCATTGACGACGATGGCACGGCGTGTTTGTCGTTGAACCTCGAATGTAAGTTCAAAGTCGGGTTTTTGGTGACTGAGTTTTTTGGGTTTGGACGACCCGAAGACTGAGTTGTAGAACAACCAATTCGAATCTGCGAGGGCAGCGAGCGTTTTCATTGGGTTATGATCAACGCCTTCGAGAATTTGCCATTGGTGTGGAATACCTAGTTTTTCGAGATGTTGGTGAAAGGCGATATTGTTGGAGTATGTCTCGTCTTGATCGCCGCAGACTTGGCGAATGACACTATCGGTACGAAGTGTTTTAGCATTCACTTCTGCTAATTGTCGTGGGCTGACGCTTTTAAAATATTCTTGATCGCCTCCGTAGACCTTTTGAAGAATCTCCGCTGCGCGTTGTCGGCCTGCGCGAGGGGTTTGTATCAGTTCGGCTTGCAGTGGACCGCCTCCCATGATGGAGATGCCTTTGAATAGTTCTGGATACTTAAATCCAAGTCTGGCGGCGCCGTAGCCACCCATACTGTATCCATCGAGTATTCTGTTTTCACGGGTTGGGATGGTACGGAAAGATGAGTCGATGAGAGGCAGTAGTTCCTTAATGATCATGGTCTCGATTGGAGCGGAACCGTCTTTCCAATCCACATACATGCCTTCTGCAAGTCCATTGACAAAGACGATTAGGCAGGGAGGGGTTTTGCCAGCTTCGATGGCTGCATCAAACCAGGAAGCAACACGCGGTATACCCTGAAGGCCACCGCCGGATCCGTGAAGCCAATAGACGACAGGGAAGCGGCGTGTCGTTTCTTGATCGTATCCTTTGGGTTTGTAGATGTGGTAGCTGATTGGGGACTTGGCCACGACACTATCGAAAGTATGGAAGGAGACGCCAGGGCCTTTGATTTCAGGAGTAACCCAATTGATTTTTGAGTCGGATGAGTTCTGGGGGGCTAGGTTTTGACCTATCGCTGACTCGAGTATTCCAAACGTTAAAGAAAGAAGGCTAAGGACGAGTCGAATGAGATTTGTTTTTTGGGGCATCGGGGAGCCTCGAAAAAAATGAAGTGTATTGGATCGTTCGCCGTCGAGTTGTTGACTGGGCTGAATACTTCTTGTGATTATAGAGTTCGAAATCGGCGAGTTGTTGTTTTTTGATTAAGTCAACATCACCTTTCTGCACGCTTCCACCGGGGGGGGGCGGGGCCGTCCCAGTGGCTGAGTACGATCCAGTCTCCTTCCTGAAACGTAGCTTTAGGCTTTGGGGAATCGGCAGAATTACCGCCGAGCGTCGAGAAAGTGGGCATCAAATCGATACTGCAAACAGGTTCATCGATCGTCTGTCCTGGCTTGATGCCCGTGGGCCAGTAAACGATTTCCGGTACCCGAATACCACTGTCATAAACCCAGAATTTCATACCACGCAGCGATCCGGGGCTGACGTGGTAACGACGAGCGGTTTTGTAGCGACAGTGTTTCGGGACCGTTGTCGGAGGTGAAGAATATCAATGTGTTTTCCGATCCAAAGCAAGGTTTAGATCGGTCGTTTCGATTACGGATCCGCTGAGAAGTCTCATGGGAGACAAGGCGGCAAAAAAAGCCTTCTTGGGGGCCGACCGGTTGCCCATTGCTAACGAAATTCGTCGGGTTTTCGTGGTTGTGTAAGTTGATTGAAGCGACCATTGCAAGGTCAGTTGCCGAATAATCCCGTTTGGTATCCAGAGTCGCGCAGCATGGTTGTGATGGAGCGTTAGCCGGAGGAGGTAAATACATGGAGTGTCCCTGCGGAATCCAGTTGTAAATACCTGCACGATTTGGATTCCTGCCGGTGTGCAGTCCAACGCGTCAAGGACAGCGAACCGATACAGTAGCATAGCAATTGGTAAAGCGAATACTTTTGATTGCTCGACGTTCCACAAGTCCTTATTGAAATAGGAGAGGTATTACCTTCCGAGTAATTCCGCGAGTTTACTGAATTCCTCTTTACTCAACATGTCGTTCTTGTCCGCGTCGAGACGATCGAATATTGTCGTCGATGCGGCTGGATTATTTGGGTATTTGGCTTTGACCTCGTCGCGTGTTACTAGTCCATCGCCATTGGCATCGATCTGAAGAAACATCGCATTCCCGATGTTTGGACGATTCGCGGCTCCTCTGGTCAAGGCGTCGCGAAGTGCTCCGCGAACACGATTCCGTGGATTGAGGGGATTTCGATCGCCAAGTTTGGAACCTGGTACGATGTACTCGACATAGCCCAGATGCATTTCATCAAACGTTTGTTGTCCCCAACGGACTTCCTTGGTTGGATCTGGATTGGCTGGATTGCTCCGGCTGTTGTCGTACCAAGCGGTGAATTGCACGGTTGAGCCTGCCGGAACCATAAGGGGCTCAGCGTAACGATAGAGCAGTTGCCAGTTGAAGTCGTAACGGGGAATGTCAAGCAATACTTTAGACTGATCCTTTGAAATTAACTCAAACCGAGCTGCTTTACCTCTCAAGTGCATGTGGGGCAGAAAACCTAAAATTTGAACATCACTGGGAATATTCTTGATGCTCCCGACTACAGGATGATTCTCCGCTCCTGGCGGGATTTGAAATCTTGGGTTTACCACACCTGCGACCCGTACTTCATAGCGCGGGGCTTCCTTGGAATAGATTAGTCCGATTCGAGTGCTATCTTGTGTGGCCGTCCCGTTTGGTGTGTAGTGCATTTGAAAGCGGAGTTTGGCACCTTTAGGAATGCGTTTCGCATATCCGTCCGGATAAACCAGGGTGCTGTTTCCAGGGACGTAGATGCCCCAATATCCGCTGCGCTCGTCTGCATCGTCACCCTGGGAACTATCCGTTTGATCGGTCCCTTGGACAAACACTAAAACATGGTGCACTACACTGGGATCTCCCGGACGCACTTCGATCGCTTGGACCCATCGGTCTTGCTCAAGTCCCGTATCAACCACAATGTTCTGGTAGGGCATGGTGCCGGAAGCTTTGACCGGGATCGGTTTCGGGAATTCGAACACAGCATCTGGTTTTCCGATCAACCAACCATCCGCAAACATTCGCGGTAGGGGCGAGTGACTCGGATCTCCAGCCGGCATTTTGCTTTCGATCCAATCGATGATCATACGTTTTTCTGAGTCCGCCAAGGAGCGATCGTTGATCCAAGGTGACCTAACATGCCCCGACGTGGGAGCTGCAAACCACGGGGGCATGACTCCTCGTTCGATCACTTGTCGAATCATCGGAGCGTGTGCGACTGTATCGTCGAACGTGTCGAGCCTGAACGGCCCAACACCTCCCTCGCGGTGGCATTCGACACAGTGTCGCTGCATGAGACGTGCAATTTGCTGATGGTACGTAATCTCGGTGTTTCTTGTATCAACGGATAGCGTTTCAGCGGACGGCAAATCCAATGCACAACCGGGCGCGGCAGTTGCCGAAACCAATACGGTGCGTCCATCCAAAGCTGTCGTAATCGCATCGCGGAGATACCGCGCGCGAGGCATCTCGAGGGAATACCCAAAACCGTATTGGTCATCGATCGCTCCGTGGTACAAAACCGTATTCGAAGCATCGAGTAACAAAACATCGGTGGTGCTCGTTGCCCCGACGTGCGTTGAAAGAATCGAGTCTTTGTCGAACACGTATTCGATGGTTGAGTCGAAGCGATTTGCAGCTTCTTTCATGTCGTCGATCTTGTCTGCTGCTATGCAATTGACAAGGATGAATCGGACCCCGCGATTCGCAAACTCATGATGAAGCTCTACTAGCGTTGGCAAGTACTTTTTGCTGATGGGGCAAGTCGTGCTCGTCATGGCAATCACGGTCAAGCCGCGTTTGGAGTCTTGGTGGAGTTGGCTTACTCCACCTCGAATGTCACGGACTTCGAAATCGTTGACGTAATGCCCCACACCATGCTCACCCGGAATCAATAACGTCGGAGCTTGACGCACAGATTCAGAGTCTTGTTGACTCGCTTGCCACGGTTTTGCCAGAAGCGTTGTTGAAAGGGATATGTATGCCGAGAAGGCGAGCAGTGCCGTTTTCGTCAGTGACGTGTTCGTCAGTGCCGTGTTCGTCAGTGCCGTGTTCGTCAGTAAACGTTGCATCGTATTCATGTTGCATTGCTTAGCTTAAGATTTCAGGAATCACGTTTCCATGGACATCCGTCAGACGACGGTCGATACCATTGTGTAGCCAAGTAAGCTTGGTGTGATCTAGACCGAGAAGTTTCAAAACGGTGGCATGTACGTCGTGGACCAAGGTCGGACGGTTTCGATCCAGTGGTTTATACCCCCATTGGTCGCTCTCCCCGTGGGTGATCCCCCCGCGAATTCCACCGCCGCAAAGCCAGTTTGTAAAAACGAATGGATTGTGGTCGCGCCCCGTACCTCCTTGCGAACTGGGCATACGCCCGAATTCTGTAGTCCAGATCACAAGGGTATCTTCGAGCATTCCGCGTTGCGCCAAGTCTTTAATCAGCGCCGATGCTCCGTGGGCCATGCCTCTAGCCAACGGCCCGTGATCGCGCTTGACGTCTTCGTGTGAGTCCCAATTTCGTCGAGGAAAGCCGTTATCGTTTCCGCTCCAGATTTGCACAAAACGGACTCCTCGTTCGAGCAGTCTTCGGGCGGTCAAACAACGTGTACCAAAGAGATGGGTTTCTTCTTCGATGTTGATATCCGTTGGCCAATCGGTTCGACCGTTCTGAATGCCATACATGCGCAATATGTGCTCCGGTTCATCCTTGAGCGATAACGCTTCGGGGGCAGCTAACTGCATTTTCGCAGCTAGCTCATAGCTCTGGATCCGGGCTTCTAACTGCTGATCGCCACTTCGTTGTTCGTAATGGCGTCGATTGATCGCCGCGAGCGCTTCGCGAACTTGTGCGTCCGCAGCAGATGTTGTGAAGTTCGCACCAATTCGATGCGGTAATAGATCAGCGACCGGTTGCTCGCTGATGGGTTGGATTACGGAACCACTGTATTGCGCGGGTAAGAATCCCGCATCCCAGTTTTTGACACCGTTCGAGCCATATCCTCGGTGGTCAGGCAGGACGACATACGTGGGGAGATTGTCGTTAAGCGATCCCAATGCATAGCTGACCCAACAGCCCGCTCCTGGAAAACCAGGAAGTACGAAACCGGTGGTCTGAAGCAAGGTCGCTGCGGAGTGTACGCCCGATGTGCTGACCATGTTATGAATGAAGGCGAGTCGGTCTGCGACTTCACCTAGTGGTGCAACTGGCTCAGCGAGTAGCTTGCCGCACTCTCCGTAAGGCTTGAATTCCCAAATGGGTTTGAGCCATGGCCCCAAGCCATTCTGGAAGGCTTCGACAGGTTCACCGAAATCGCTATTCTCGCCGTGATGTTTGACCAACGCCGGCTTGAAATCGAATAGATCGATGTGACTTGCAGCACCGGCCATGAACAGTTGAATGACCCGTTTGATTTTCGGTTCAAACACGCGCGCTGGGTGTTCAGCGCGTTCTGCACGTGATTCCTCAGCAAGCATCGCGGCAAGGGCAATGCCTGAGATTCCGATGCCGGAGTTGCTCAGCCAACTTCGCCGATTCATCGGCGATCGGAAAGCTTCGGTGCGACAAGCGTTATCAATAGAATTTGTATGGTTATGCATGGGTGGTTTCCAATCAGTCAATCCAGACAAATTCATTGAGATTGAACAGAGCACGGCAGACGTTTTCCAATCCGTGGCTTTGTCCGAGTGTGGTGAGGACCTCCAATTCGTGGGGTTCGGCAACACGCCCGATCGCGGCACGAAATGCGAAATTCACTTGAGCTGGAATATCATCTCCCACCTGCGTTCGAACCTTTTTTGCAAACTCTCTGGATTGCACAAGCATGATCCCGTTGTTGAGTAACGCTAAAGCTTGCTGCGCGGAGATGCTCTGGTTGCGTTTATCAACGCGCATCGATGGATCTGCGCAATCGAGGACTGTCATGAATGGCTGGGTCTGACTGCGAACAATGAACCGATAGATACTCCTACGCCAAGTGGAGCGATCTTCGGGATCGGCAAGTTGATATTCGTAGTGCGGGGAGTGCTCGGGGTGTTCGATTTTGAAATCTTGCCAACCAGGTCCTCCGGTCTTCAAGTCGAGTGTACCCGACACAGCCAATACAGAGTCGCGAATCGCTTCGGCTTCTAACTTTCGAGGCGATTGCCTCCAAAGGAATCGGTTGTCTGAATCGATAGCTAAACACTCCGGACGGGGTGCACTGGATTGTCGATAAGTTGCGCTACAAACGATCAGTTTGTGCAATGATTTGATCGATCCACCGCTGTCACGGAACCAAACGGCTAGCCAATCGAGCAATGCTTGATTCGTCGGTTTACCACCCATCAAGCCGAAGTCGTTGGGTGTGCTGACGATTCCTTGCCCGAAGTGATGCTGCCAGATGCGATTTGCAATGCTTCGCCATGTCAGCGGGTTTTCATGATCGGTTAACCAACGCGCAAGAGCGACGCGGCGCTGTCCTTCGGGATGCTCCTTGGGCAACTGAAATCGGCTTTGTAGATTCGTAAGCAGACTTAACGTTCCAGGTTGGACTTCATGCAACGGAGTCAGTACATTTCCTCGAGCCAGCAAGTGAATGTTGCGTGGGACACCACCTCGTTTGTGGGTGGTTGCGGAATAGACTCGTGCAATTGGGCCGAGGCCTTTGAGCTCTTGTTCCGTCTTGGCTAGCTGTTCTTCAATCGCGGTCAGTTCGTCGCTCTCGCCTTGGAGTCCTTTGCTCGAGAGAATTTCCTTGCGAGCTAATTTCAAACTAGTGACATCCCCGCTAGCGATAAAAGGGCTGATGGAATCGACGGCATTGCTACGTGTCCATCTCGATGGGGCTTCGATCGAATCGAGCGATGAGACCGATTTCTTTGCGGCAAGGTTGGTACCCTGCGCTGAGAGAACTTCGATCTCTGCCAACGCGAAGATGTAGTCGTTGGATCGTTCCGCAAGCTGCGTAGCGGTTACACGAACAAATCGCCCGGAAACATCGCCCTTGTGGGTTTGTTTTTGGACACCAGGGTTGGGGACCTCATTGCCGGTCAGATCGATGAAGGTAGCAACATGATCCTTGAAGTCCGGATCATTAGAGACCTCTACACGATACTTCTTCGGAAATCCGAATCCTGCACCGATGGAGTTAAAATCGTCATAGCATGGGTGAAGCGAAACACTATGAATTGCTTCTTCAGTTCCGAGATCGATTTGAACCCATTTCAAGACATCATCGGTTGTCTCGATGTTGCTGTGGTAACCACCTTGAGCGGTCGCGGGGCTACGTCCCGCTTCTTTGATCTGTTTATCGATTTGAACAATTGCCTCTCCACCTTTGAGTGTGATGCTATCTTCAAGCGATTTTTTCTTGGTGCGAAGTTCCGCGATTTTGCTTTTGAGCTCAGCGTGCTTGCGCTGAATTGCTGGGTCAGGAGAGTATTCGCGGTCATCGCGATCGATCGCAGCGAAGACCGACTGAAGCGAGTAATAGTCGTCTTGAGTGATCGGATCGAATTTATGCTGATGGCATTGGGCACATTGAATAGTGACGCTGCAGAAGGTTCCGATGGTATTGGCGACCATGTCGTCACGGTCTAGATGTCTGGCGATCTTACCGTCAGTCTTCGTCTCTGGAACTTCGTTGTGCCCGATCAAGTCCCATGGGCCTGCGGCGATCAATCCGAGCGCTTCAAAACCGTCTCGCGTTTCAGGGTAAAGGACATCACCGGCGATTTGCTCTTCGATGAACCGTGCATAGGGTTTGTCTTCGTTCAATGCGCGAATGACGTAATCGCGATAGGGCCAAGCGTTCGGCCGGGGTTGGTCTTTGTCATATCCGTGTGTATCACCGTAGTGGACAACATCAAGCCAATGCCTCGCCCATCGCTCCCCATAACGAGGTGATTCGAGAAGTCGATCAACTAGCTTTGGATAGGCTTCTGGGTCTTGATCATTGGCGAATGCATCGATTTGCTCAGGAGTTGGGGGCAGACCATGCAAGTCGAAGTAGAGCCGTCTGACCAGGGTGCGACGATCTGCGAGGGGGGAGGGAACGAGATTTTGGGAGGAGAGTTGAGCTCGAACGAAGTGATCGATTGCGTTTTGTGGTTGCTCAACATTAGGAGATGACGATGGGAGAACAGCGACCGGTGGGACGTCGGGAAGTTGTAACTTGCCCCAAGCCCAATGATTCAGGCGGGCATCCGCCTCATCGGGTTCTTCAAGCTTTTCAGGCCACGGGGCGCCAGCGAGGATCCAGTGACGCAGCAGTTCCACTTCCGGTTCGGAGAGCGGATCGGAATCTGGAGGCATCTGCTTGTTCTCGTCGGTCGAGGTAACTCGGCGGATAAGTTCGCT
>Ga0208225_1000097_pt1 | contig 23337 bp, 25 predicted proteins | sample LakMenEpi15Jun10_FD_150701 | JGI IMG/M metagenome (GOLD analysis project Ga0208225, IMG submission 150701) | Freshwater microbial communities from Lake Mendota, WI - 15JUN2010 deep hole epilimnion (SPAdes) | ecosystem: Environmental > Aquatic > Freshwater > Lake > Epilimnion/Euphotic zone ... | reverse complement strand
TGACCGGTATCGCGCTGGTCTGCGGTGCGACAACAGCAACCGGATCAGCAATGCGATTGCGGCGACGCGATTGCCCGCCGTGATTGGCAACGCCGTAACCAACCAGTGGCTTCTTGGTCTCTTCTTGCGAGAGCGAAGCCGCCGCCTCGGCGACAGCCTCGTGTGCACTCTGAGCGAGCTCAGGCGAAACGATCGGAATCGCCGATGTTGCGGTGGCTCCGATAGCTCCGTCAGAAACTGTTGCAGAAATTATTGGGCGACCAACTTCAACGGTTTCACCCTCTTGTGCAAAAAGTTCTGCAACGACGCCTTCGAACGGACAAGGAAGTTCAACCAAAGACTTTGCAGTTTCGATTTCGACGATGATCTGATTCACGGTTACGTGATCGCCCGGCTTCACTTTCCACGAAACGATTTCGGCTTCGGTTAGGCCTTCACCGACATCCGGCAAATTGAAATATGCGAGCTGACTCATTCTGTCTCCTAGTACGCCAAGACTCGGTCGATTGCATCGAGAATGCGATCTGCATCTGGCAAGAACTTCTCTTCGAGCTTTGCCGCTGGGTAAGGAACATCGAAACCGCCGACTCGAAGTGGCGGAGCCTCAAGATGATAGAAAGCCAACTCAGCGACTCGCGCTGCGATTTCTGAAGACACCGAAACAAAGGTGCTCGCTTCGTGCGCGACAACAAGGCGGCCGGTTTTCTTTACCGACTCGACAATGGTCGCAAAGTCGATTGGCGACATCGAGCGAATGTCGATTACCTCGATGCTCTTGCCTTCTTCGGCACCCAGTGCGGCCGCTTCGAGAGCCACGTTCATCATTGGGCCGTAGGCCACCAGGGTCACATCGTTACCGGCAACCGCCACGCGAGCCTGGTGCATGCCGCCTGGGGCAGCGTCGAGGTTGACCATGCCCTTCTGCCAATAACGACGCTTTGGCTCGAAGAACAGCACCGGGTCGGTCGACTCGATGGCCTGCTGAATCATCCAGTAGGCATCGTTTGGTGTGCTCGGGCTGATTACGCGCAGGCCGGGGGTGTGAGCAAAGTAAGCCTCAGGACTTTCGCTGTGGTGCTCAACCGCGCCGATGCCGCCGCCATAAGGCACACGGATAACCACGGGCATTGTTGTGAAACCCTCGCTGCGGTTCTGCAACCTTGCGAGCTGGCTGGTGATCTGGTCGAAGGCCGGAAAGATGAACCCGTCAAACTGAATCTCGGTTACCGGGCGATAGCCACGCATCGCCAAACCGATTGCTGTTCCGATGATTCCAGATTCGGCAATTGGGCTGTCAAAGATTCTGTCTTTACCAAACTCTGCGAGCAGACCCTCGGTGACTCTAAACACTCCGCCGAGCTGTGCAACGTCTTCACCGAAAACAAGAACTTTGTCGTCTTTGCGCATGGCTTCGCGCAATCCGGCTGTTATCGCTTTCGCGATTGCTAGTTCGACCATGTTGCTCACTGCTGGTCACCCTCGAACGAAGCCTCGTAGCCTTCGAGCCAAGCAAGCTGCTCATCAATTACGGGGTGTTGCTCTGAATAAACATGCTTGAACATGTTTTCAATCGGCGGGTTCTTGAGTGCGAATGTTGCTTCGCGAATTTCGGCACTGAGAAGTTCACCGGCATGTTCGACCTCGTCGAAGAAATCTTGACCGATTCCGTTGCGACGCAAGAACTTCTCGAATCGAGTGATCGGGTCACGCGCCTTCCAGTATTCAACTTCTTCATCTTCGCGATATCTGGTTGGGTCATCAGAAGTTGTGTGTGCGCCAATTCGGTAGGTGAGGGCTTCGATGAGCGAAGGGCCTTTTCCTGCGCGAGCGTCATCCATGTGTTTTGCGGTAACCGCATATGACGCGAGAACATCGTTGCCGTCGATGCGAATGCCTGGAACACCAAAGCCGTCACCGCGCTGATAGAGCGGAACCTTTGTCTGCGCGCTCGAGCGCGATGAAATTGCCCACTGGTTATTTTGAACGAAGAAGACAATTGGCGATTCGTTTACCGCGGCAAACAAAAATGCTTCGCTAACGTCACCCTCGGCAGTTGCTCCGTCGCCCATGTAAGAGATCACGGCGAGGTCTTCGTCTTTGTTGCCGGTGCCGACTTTGCCGTCGAACTTAACGCCCATCGCATAACCGGTTGCGTGCAGCACCTGGGTGCCGAGAACTATCGCGTAGAGGTGAAAGCGTGTCTCGTCTGGATTCCATCCGCCGTGATTTACGCCGCGGAGCATCTTCAAAATCGACATCAGATCGATGCCGTGGGTCAGGGCTACTCCGTGCTCCCTATAGCTCGGAAAGATGTGGTCGTTTGGGCCAACCCCGTAGCCAGAGCCAATCTGGGCACCCTCTTGTCCGATTGCCGGCACCCAGAGGCCTAGTTGGCCCTGGCGCTGCAACGCGGTTGCCTCGTTGTCGAAACGACGGATGCGAGCCATGTCGCGATAAAACTTTAGGTAGTCGGCCTCGGTCAGTCGCTTGAGGTACTCGCCATATTCGGCCCACTGAGCAGGCACACGAACTTCGCCCTCCATTGAGAGAAACTGCACCATTGGCAGTTCAGATGGGTCTTGGCTCACAGGGTCAAATCTACTTGTTTATGGCAGAATCTGAGCATGGTTCGTTTTACGCTCAACACAGTCTTCAACGCAATCGGCCTCTGGGTTGTGACCATGGTCATTCCGGCGGTAAAGCTAGCGCCATACGGTGGCGACTCGTTCTGGACTCGCATTGGCTCATTCGTATTGATTGCCGCGATCTTCGGTCTGGTTTACTCGATAATCGGCCCAATCATCAAGATTTTGTCGGCACCTTTATACATTCTGACTTTCGGGCTGATTAACTTCGTGATCAATGGCGCTCTGTTGCTTTTCGTCGCCTGGCTGTCGCAACTCATCGGGTCGCCAATTTTCAGCATCGACGGCTTCAATAAAGAAGGCTTGGCCATTGAGTCGCTCGGTTGGGCAATTCTCGCAGCGCTGATTATGAGCGTGATCAGCGGCTTCGGTCGAATCGTGTTCAAGAAGGCGCTCAAGGGCTAGCGCTGCCCCAACTCAAAGAAGCTAACTTCGGCCCGTCCGACGGCAAATGTCTCTAGTTTGCGAATAGATTCGGCGCTCTCCCCAGAGGCTTCTATTTCACGGATAATTTCCTCGTACGACTCCATGCGATGCGCATCTATCAGGTTTTCCCCTTGCTGGCCCTCCAAAGTTACCCAATTCTGCTCGGATGGGTTTTTGCGCAAATCGAGTTGCGGCACCAGGTCGGAGCGGTTCTCAAATGACACCACATTGGGCAGACCTTTGGCCGAGTGCAGACCGGCGGGGGTGCCGAATGTCACCGCGTGCTCTATTCGATAAGGCAATTGACCAGAAGTCGCTCGCTCAGCCAGGTTTAGGGCAATCAGCCCGCCTTGCGAGTGCCCGACCAGCATGACCGGGTCGTTCTCGCCTACCCCCGCTCTTCTCAAGGCCAACTCGGTTGCTCGGGCGGATGGGCTGCGTTGACCAGCCAAAAGTTGCAGGTTTGATCTCATGTCGAAGGGGTTGCCGGTGGGGCTGAGGTTCAGGTTCTGCGTGCCTGGAATGTAAACGATGAAACGGTTTTGCTCGCCAACTTGATAGCGTTCGATCCGAATCAACGGCTGACCCGTATTGCTCAGCAGTCGAAGGCGAGTTGCCATTTGGCCCAGGCCCGACGGGGCAACCGCAACCGTCGTGAGCCCGCGAGGTTTCACCCAAACTGTCGTCGGCGCTGCCACCAAACCAGAAACGTTGGCAGCGAAGGGTGTCACGGTCGTTCGAAAGTCACTCAGGTTGCCAATTAGCGATTTTTCGGCAGCGGCATAGCCGAGCAAGGCCGCATCACAGGCAATAACTAATCTGCGCAACCGCAACAGCAGTGGCCCAAGTCGAAACATTAGTTGCCCAAACCGAACCGGAGTCAGCAGAATCACCGCGATAGCCTCAACCGAAAGCAGCTCGATTGAGGCCACGATTGCCACCCTGACCCGCTCGATCTCGAGCGAATTGGTGCGACTATCCAAGTTGCAGCTGCTCAATTGCCGAATAGGCATTGTTGCTGAGCAGATCGAGAATCAGCCCGCCCAACTCTGCCGAAATTTGCTCGAGCTCTAGCGCGAGAGCCGATGCCGCCGGGCCACTCCATGCCTCAGCGCGCGGAAGGCAATCAGAAATGTTGCTTACCGCCATGCCAATTTGCTGAACCAATTCATCCATGAAGAGATTTTGGTTTGCAAAATCGAGCCATTTGAGTTCACCCTGCTATCTGTTGAGCGCATAAGGCAGAATTAGACCTGTGAGTAATCTTTCAAACCAGCCCCTAAGCCCGCTTGACGGAAGATACAAGTCAGTGGTTGCCGACCTGGCCATGCACCTATCTGAGGCGGGTTTGAATCGGGCGCGAATTCAGGTTGAAATCGAATGGCTCATTCACCTGGCTAATCGAAACTTGCTCAAGACCAACGCCCCGCTCGACCTAACCGAGATCGAACTTTTGCGCAACGTCGTCGTGAATTTCTCAGACGCCGACGTCGAGGCTCTCGGCGCGCTCGAAGCCACCACAAAGCACGACGTCAAAGCCGTCGAATATTTTGTTCGCGACAAACTCGCCGAAATTGGCCGCTCTGACTTAAGCGAACTCGCGCACTTCGCGTGCACAAGTGAAGACATCAATAACACCAGCTACGCGCTTACTGTGCGCGACGCAATCAATAACGTTTGGCTGCCAAGCGCTCGAAGCCTGGTCGAAAAGTTGGCTGCGCTTGCACAGCAGTACCGCGAGGTGTCAATGCTGAGTCGCACTCACGGACAACCGGCAACCCCAACAACAATAGGCAAAGAGCTGGCCGTATTTGTTTACCGATTGCAGCGTCAGTTGCGAAGAATTGAAAACGCTGACTACCTAGCTAAGTTCTCTGGCGCTACCGGAACTTTCTCAGCGCACGTTGTCGCCGCGCCGGATGTCGATTGGATCAAAGAGTCGCGTGATTTTGTTGAGTCACTTCAGCTCACCTGGAACCCGCTAACGACTCAAATTGAATCGCACGACTGGCAGGCCGAGCTTTATTCGGCCGTTGCCCTGTTCAACCGAATTCTGCACAACCTGTGCAGCGATATTTGGACCTACATCGCGTTTAACTTCTTCAAGCAGATTCCTCAGGCTGGCGCAACCGGATCGTCGACTATGCCACACAAAATCAACCCAATTCGTTTTGAGAATGCCGAATCGAATCTTGAACTTTCGAACGCACTTCTCGATAGCCTCTCTGCGACGCTCGTGACCTCACGCTTGCAGCGAGACCTCACTGACTCGAGCGCACAGCGAAACATCGGTGTCGCTCTTGGTCACTCGCTTCTTGCTATCGACAACGCAACGCGAGGGCTTGGCGAGATTGAACTGAACCAGGCGGTAATCGATGCCGACCTGTCAGAGAATTGGGAAGTGCTCGGCGAGGCCATTCAGACCGTGATCCGCGCTGAGGTTGCCGCCGGCAAGTCTTCAATCAGCGACCCGTACAAACTTTTGAAAGACCTTACTCGCGGCAAGAAACTTGGTCACGACGAGTTGGTTACTTTTGTGAACTCGCTTGAGATTTCGCAAGAAGCCAAGGATAGATTGCTGGCGCTCAAGCCACACAATTACACCGGGCTTGCGGCAGAGCTCGCGAAAACCTTTATTTAAGTCTGGTCTCGTCTGGTCCAGGCTGATCGTCTTTCACGGTGAGCGCCAATGTGGCAATTCCCACCAACACCACGATGAACGTTACGCCGGCCCAGATTAGTGACTCGACAGGTCTGCGGGTACCGCCAAACACCAACACCCCAACGAATGCCGCCGCCGCGAAAGACAGTGAGAGAAACGCGGTTAGTGAGGTTGCTTTTTTGGCCATAGCCAAAGTCTACTTTGACGATGATGGGGTGGCAGCGGCTACACCCAGCTGCACACCGGAAACTATCAGGTAAGCGCCGAAGAAACCGACGGCCGAAACTATGTCGAGAGGTGCAACCAAAAACAGCAATCCGAGAGTAGCGCTAAGAATTGCGCTCATCAAGAATTCTCGACCCTCGGTTGATTTGATCGATGCGCGCCTTGCGAGATAAAGCTCGAAGGCACCAGAAACCAAACCCCAAACTGTTACGAGACCGATGAACGCAGTTTGTGCTGATTCGCCAGACATAGCCATGAGCGCAAACACACCAACCAACAACGAGACAACGGTGAGCGGCATTGCTTCGATTGCTACGAGACCTTTGCCCCAGACAATGCTGCCGAGTGAGTTTGTTATTGCGAACCCCAGAGAGAAAATCGCAAGCGCGAGTAAGCCGATGGTTGCATTGTGCAATTGCGAAAAAGTAATGAACAGACCAACGCCAAGGCTGACTGCTGCCCTGAGTGCGTTGGATTGTCTCATCTGATTACTTCTTCATGTCTTCGAATTTAGAGAACTGTCCTAAGAAGTTAACCACAACTGTTCCGGTTGGCCCGTTTCGTTGCTTTGCAACAATCAGATCGGCCAGGCCGGCTCGAGCGTGCTCTCTGTCGGCAACGTCGTCTCGGTGCAGCAGAACAACGACGTCGGCGTCTTGCTCTAGTGAGCCAGATTCGCGCAGGTGAGAAAGCTCTGGTTTCTTGTTTTCGCTTCGTTCGCTGTTTCGGTTTAGCTGCGAGATCGCAACTACCGGAACGCCAAGCTCTTTAGCCAAGAGCTTGAGTGCGCGAGAAAACTCGGAAACCTCTTGCTGACGAGATTCGACCTTCTTGCCAGACGTCATCAACTGGATGTAGTCGATAACAACCATCTCGAGGCCGACTCGCTTTGCGAGCCTGCGGCACTTGGCTCTGATCTCGACCAGGGTCATGTTTGGGCTGTCGTCGATGTACAGCGGAGCAGAGTTGATTTCGCCTCGAACGGAAGCAATGCGCTGCCAGTCGTTGTCACTCAGGTTGCCTTTTCTCAGGTTCTGCAAATAGATTCGCGATTCGGCCGAGAGCAGACGCATGGCTATCTCGGCCCGACCCATTTCGAGCGAGAAGAATATGACTGGTCTCTTGTGCTTGATTGCCGCGGTTCGAGCGATGTCGAGTGCAAAGGTTGACTTTCCGACGGCTGGTCGAGCGGCCAAAATCACTAGCTGACCGGGGTGCAGCCCGTGAGTCATGTCATCTAGCTCGGCGAAGCCGGTTGGCACGCCAACCATCTCACCGCCACGCTTTTGAGCGTTCTCCATGAGTTTGACGGCTTCTTCAATTGAGTCAAAGAGCGGCACGTAGTCTTCGCCAGACTTGCCTTTGCTCACCGCGTAAATGTCTGATTCGGCCTGGTTAACCAAATCGATTATGTCGCCCTCGGCGGTGTAGCCCATTTGCACGATCTTGGTACCGGCCTCGACCAGACGGCGAAGCGTTGCCTTTTCGGAAACTATGTCGGCATAGAAGGCGGCGTTGGCCGCAGTTGGCACGATCGAGGTGAGCGTGTGCAGGTAATCTGCCCCACCACCCCTGACCAAGTCGCCGTTCTTTGAAAGGTGATCGGTGACTGTGATGACATCGGTTGGCTCGCCCTTGTTGAAGAGCTCGAGGATGGCGTCGAAGATTATTTCGTGCTTAGGCGCATAGAAATCTGCTCCTCTAACGACCTGAAACGCTTCGGCAACTGCCTCTTGAGATAGCAGCATGCCACCCAGGGTTGACTGCTCGGCCAATAGATCGCTCGGAAGAGCGCGCTGCTCGGTCGGTCGCCCGGAATCGACGGCTTGATTGTCTGGCATTGCCATGACGACCTCCTAAATCACTTTGATTGTATGTCTAGCATGGGCCTGTGACAGGCTCAGACCAAAAGAAGCTGTGAAACAATCTGTGGATAACTCGAAAAACACGCCTAATAACTTTGGTGAATCTGTGCATAGGCCTGTGGACAACTGAGTCGCCACGACCCCGATTGCCAGTTTTTTCTTGGGTTTGAGCCTGTTAGCAACAAAAACCTTTAAACCCTAAACCATCGCCTGAGGCTTGTGCATAACCTTCAAGTAATGGGTCAAGTTATCCACTTACTAACAAGTTATCCACAGGGAAACTAGCGTTTTCTACCCATAAGTGTCGCGTGGACCACGCCCTGGCACAGATCTTGGCCCCTTTTTCCAGCTCGGAGCGTCTGGGCCGAGCAGTTTCAGGCTCGTGATTCCAAGGTCCGGGTGGGCCTGAGTCACCTTTTCGAGCAGAATCGCCTGCATTAGACGCAACTGGGTTGCCCAGGCGGTCGACTTGCACCGAATGGTGAGCACGCCAGAAACCAGGGTCTCGGGCTGCGAGTTATCGGCGTTTTGCTGGCCGACCAGCTCTGCCCAGCGGTTGAACAAGTCGGCTTCGGCCAATTGGGCTTCCCAACGAAAGTCCTTGAGCACTGCGTCGAGTGTTTTGCCAGCGGTTAGTGGGTCGCGGCCGTTCTCGAAGGGTCTAGATTTCTTGCTTTTTGCCTTTTCGGCAATTCGCTTGGCGTCTCGAGACAGTCGGCCGGTTGCAGCTTCGCGCATCCTGAAGTAAAACTCCTGGGCAAAGTCATTTGCCATCCGAAACCTCCCCTGCAAAAACGTTGAAAACCTTAGCCCGTAATTCATCGGGCACATCTTCGCCAACCGCCGCGGTGATCAAAACCTGCTCGTTGTTGGCAACGAGTTCGGCAAGTCTAGCCCTGCGGCCGGCGTCGAGTTCGGCGAATACGTCATCGAGAATCAGCACCGGATCGCCGCTACGCGTTTCGGCACGAAGCAGGTCAATTGATGCGAGTCTCAGAGCGAGGGCGAAAGACCAGCTCTCGCCGTGACTGGCATAACCCTTGGCCGGCAGGTCTGACAGCATCAAAACCAGATCGTCTCGGTGCGGGCCAACCATGGTGATTCCGCGGTCAAGCTCGCGCGAACGGATCTGGGCCAACTTGCTTCGAAAGAGTTGCTCAACCTCTGATTCGTTCGAGTTCTCGATGTGCTCTAGCGAGTCGCTGTCGTCTTCTTCTGCGACCACATCGCCCAGCAACGAACTCTTCATCAAAATATGTGGCTCATTGTTAGCAATCGCAATCGCCTGATACGCCTCGGTAAGCAGGGGCCGCATGCGCTCAACGAGAGCTATTCGTGCCGCAACAATCTCGCTGCCGAACTTGATGAGGCTTTCATCCCAGGCATCGAGCGTGCTTAGTGAAGTGCCCTTTGCGCCGGTTTGCCTCGCGGTTCGCAGTAGCGTGTTTCTCTGTTTGAGCACGCGGTCGTAGTCGCTAAAAACTCCAGCGAATCGCGGAGACACCTGCACAAGAAGTTCATCGATGAAAGCTCTGCGATTCGACGGATCTTTTTTCACTATGTCTAGATCTTCAGGCGCAAACGTCACCGTGTTCACGTAACCCAAGACATCGCGCACGCGCGGGGCAGTTGCCTTGTTTATTCGCGCGCGATTTGGCGTTGAGCGATTTAGTTCTAGCTCGAGAAGTGCGTCTCGCCCGTCATGGTTCGCTAAAACACGGATGATGGCCTGATCGACTTCGGGTTGCGCGTTTCGAATTAGTGGAAGGTAACCGGCAACGCGATGACTTGAGAGCGTCGACATAAATCGAATTGCTTCGACCAGGTTTGTTTTGCCTTGACCATTCGGCCCGACGAGCAGATTTACGCCGGGTGAAAATGCAACGTCGGCGGTTGAGTAATTTCTGAAGTTGGCGAGCGCAAGATGTTTAACTAACACTTGTCACCACCGATCAAGAAAATCAACCGCAGTTGATTGAAGTTACTCTGCCTTCTTAACGGCGTGACCACCGAATTGGTTGCGCAGTGCGGCAACGGCCTTCATGGCCGGTGAGTCATCCTGGCGTGATGCAAATCTTGCGAACAACGAAGCAGTGATAGCTGGCATCGGAACGGCGTTGGCGATTGCCTCTTCGACAGTCCAGCGACCTTCGCCAGAGTCTTCGACGTAACCCCTGATTTGATCTAGGTTTGGATCTTCCTTTAGAGCTCGAACCAGCAAGTCGAGCAACCATGAACGCACGACGGTGCCGCGCTGCCAGGCAGCGAAGGTTCCGTGAACATCCTTGATGATGTCTTTCTTGGCGAGCAGTTCGTAGCCTTCGGCAAAAGCCTGCATCATTCCGTACTCGATGCCGTTGTGCACCATCTTCGCGTAGTGACCGGCACCAACATCACCGACGTGAACGAAGCCTTCTTCGCGATTTCCTTCTGGGCGAAGCGCATCGAAAATTGGCATGGCGCGATCGACGTTTGCTTTGTCGCCCCCGACCATTAGGCCGTAACCGTTATCTAGACCCCAGACACCACCCGATACACCACAGTCGAGGTAAGCGATTCCGTGCTCGGCGAGTTCGCTGGCGTGACGAATGTCTTCCGAGAAGCGCGAGTTTCCGCCCTCGATAATTAGGTCACCCTTGTCGAGGTGCTTGACCAATTCGTTGATGACGTCGTCTGTTGGCTGACCGTGCGGAACCATTACCCAAACTGTGCGAGGGCTCGGTAGGGCCGCAACGAGATCTGCAATCGAATCAACATCGGAAACATCACGAGAACGTGCGTAACCGGTAACCTCGACACCCTTGTTGCGAAGACGCTGGCGCATGTTGCCGCCCATCTTTCCGAGCCCGATTAATCCAATGTGAGTCATGCAAGTGCCTTTCGGTGTGTTAGCGAACTAACAGATTTGGTTGCAGCAAATAGCGATAGTTTTCGGAATCTGCTTTGTCTTTGGCGCCGTGGCTCGTGATCAAAACCGGGCTTGGTTTATTTGGGTTGTCTTGATTCTTTGTGAAACCAATTTTTACAAACTCAGTGTGCACGCCGGCCAAACCATCGATTAGATATTGCGGCTTGAGTGAGAGGGTGCGCTCTTCGCCGGTCAACTCTGCGCTGATGCTCTCAGAGGCTTCGGCAACTTCGTTTCCGATTGACTCGAGCTCGATTGAACCATCGCCGAACGTGTACTTGATTGGCTGATCTCTCTGCACGACTAGCATGACTCGACGAGTTGACTCGAGTAGGTCTTGCTTAGAGACCACCGAATAGTTTTCGACCTCGGTTGAGAACATGGTCTTAATTGCCGGATAGTTTCCCTTGATCAGCAAGGCAGTAACCGATCGGTTGTTCGCCTGGAAGGCAACCATCTGACGCTCGTCGTTGTTGATGATCGAAAGAGAAACATCGCCCTGATTAGCGAAAGTCTTCGCAACCTCTTGCAGTGTCTTTGACGGAACCAGAACACTCGCGCCTTCAGCACCATCGTTTGCCTTCCAAGGCAGCTCAACCAAAGACATTCTGTATTTGTCGGTGGCCAGAAGTGAAAGCTCGGTCTTGGTGGTTTCGATTTGAATCGCGGTGTACATGGGCTGCACATCGTCTTTCATTGCCGCGGCTGCGGCCTGGTTGATTGCCGTGGCGAAGGCTTCGCCGGCGATAGACCCTGAAACCACTGGGATCTCTGGGAGGGTTGGGTAGGCGGCGACATCCATAATTGGAAGAGCGAATTTGGTCGCGCCACAGTTGACGTGAACCTTGGTGCCCTCGAGCTTGAACTCAACCGGTGCGTTCGGCAATTTGGTGGCGATGTCGCTCAATAGACGCCCTGGAACGAGGGTTCGACCCGATGTCTCTACCTGGGCGATGATTTCCACCTGTGCGGATACCTCGTGATCGAAGACAGATAGGCGCACGGCGTTGGCATCTGCCTCAATCAGAATTCCACCCAGAACCGGAGTGGTGGTTCGCTGGGGAAGCAGGCGGACAGCAAACGAAACAGCTTCACTTAAGACGTCGCGATTGACCTGAAATTTCAAGGATGGGCCTAACTTTTAAATCGATGAGCGAGATTCGCTTCGGGTAATAATCTTGGCACAAACAGAAGACATTGATGAACATTGACCGCGACCGATTGACCTGAAGGGTTATCGGATCTTTAAATCTCTTTTTAATTAACAGCATTATTAACAGCTGTGGAAACTGTTAGCAACTTGCTACTGGCTAGATTTCACAAGGGAATCACAAGCCTGTAAGTTGTTTACACACCTGTGTATGAATCTGTGGATAACTCAGGTGGCTGTGAAGTGGTTTTTGGCGGCTAACAGAGTTCTCTAACAATTCCACCAGAATCAACCGGTTTTCCCAACTTATCCACAGCCTTGATAACAGGCGGAATGCGCCTTTATCGGCCGGATTTGATCTTGTTGATGACCTCAGTGACCTGGTTGTAGAGCTCTCTACGAGCCTTCATCTCAACACTGATCTTGTTGAACGCGTACAAGACCGTGGTGTGGTCTTTGCCACCGAAAATCTCACCGATTTTGGGCAGCGAAAGGCTGGTCATTGTGCGGCATAGGTACATCGCAATCTGCCGGGCCATGGCGATGGCCGAGGTGCGGGTTTTGCCGTAAAGCTCGTCTGCCGAGATTTTGTAGTAGGCCGATACGGCGTTAACGATCTCTACCGCCGTCACAACCGTGTCGTCGCCCAGTGGAACCGTGTCTTTCAGCACGGTTTGCACAAGTTGCATGTCTACGGCGTTGCGGTTCAGGGCAGCAAAGGCGGTTACGCGAATTAGCGCACCCTCGAGCTCGCGCACGTTCGATGAAACACGGGTGGCCATGAACTCGAGCACGTCCTCGGGAACCCTGACCTTCTCGTTTTCGGCTTTTTTGCGCAGAATGGCGATTCGAGTCTCGAGCTCCGGGGCGTGAATATCCGTGCTCAGGCCCGACTCGAAGCGGCTAGTCAAACGCTCTTCGAAGCCGGTGAGCATCTTTGGCGGCAGGTCGGAGGTGATCACGATCTGCTTGTTGTGGTTGGTCAGGGTGTTGAAAGTGTGAAAGAAGGCCTCTTGAGTCTGGTCTTTGCCCTGCAAAAACTGGATGTCGTCGATCAGGAGGATGTCGACCTCGCGGTACTCGGCCTGAAAAGCGGTGGTTCGGTTGTTCTGAATGGCGTTGATGAAGTCGTTGGTGAACTCTTCGCTTGAAACATAGCGAACCTTGATTCTTGGATACAGGCTCAGCGCGTAATGGCCGATTGCGTGCAGCAGGTGGGTCTTGCCCAGGCCCGAGTTTCCGTAGATAAACAGCGGGTTGTAGGCCTTCGCCGGGGTTTCGGCAACCGCAAACGAGGCCGCGTGAGCGAACCGGTTGGACGCGCCGGTGACAAAGTTGTCGAAGTTGTACTTGGGGTTCAGCTTGTGATCGTGCGACCGGCCGCTCGCTGCGGTTGACGAAAGGTAGCTGGGCACCGGTGCCGCCGAGGGCTCATCAATCGGCTCAGAGGTTGAAAGGGTCGGGGCGATGTCGGGGTTGATAAAAATCGCGAAGTTGTTCGCACCCTCGTTGTTCTCAGCCTGAGATAGTGCCTCCAGGATGGCGGGCCTGAGCCGCTGATCCATCATCTGACGAGTGAGGTCGTTCGGCACTTCGATGTAGAGGGTCTCACCCAAAACACCCTGCGGTTCTGCGAGGGCAAGAAAAGCGAGGATGTTGCGCTCGATGCGGTCGTCTTTGCTCAGCTTGTCGACGATGTCTTGCCAGAGGGTGGTTACGGCCTGCGTTGCAGTCACGGCACCCTCCTGCTTCCCTTTGATTTGCTCGATTTACAATCAGTTTTCCACAATAACGAAGTTCTGTGGACAACCTGTGGATAAGTTTTCCCCAAGGAATTTGCCTGTGTAAAACTTAACGAATTGAATTCTTGCCAACAAGTTCCATTAAAAGCAAATCGAGACGGAGTGTCGCGGAAAAATTCTTTTAAACCGATCAAAAAATAGTTTGAAAATCGGTGCGAATAACTTGACCGTAGCCTTGCTTTTGCCCTAGATTTGACAGGTTGTCTCGCTTGGAATCGGCGGCAACAATCAGTCGTCTTCGACACCAACGAGATTCCCAAAATTTTTCAATTGGAGAATGGTTATGAGCAAGCGTACGTTCCAACCGAACACCCGCCGCCGCGCAAAGACTCACGGTTTCCGTGAGCGCATGAAGACTCGTGCCGGTCGCGCAATCTTGGCCGCTCGCCGCCGCAAGGGCCGCACCGAGCTCTCGGCCTAGCCACTTGCTGGCTCGCGAGAACCGGCTCTTGAAAGCCGAAGATTTTCGCTCGACCATGAAACATGGTCGAAAGTTAGCCAGCGACCACCTCGTCACATACGTTCATCGGGATGCAGCAAAGGGCAGCATCCAAGTTGGATTCGTAGTGGCAAAATCGGTGGGAGGGGCGGTTACTCGCAACCTCGTGAAGAGAAGGCTCCGGGCCATCGCCAGAGAGCTTCTCCAAACCAACCCACCAACCACCGGCTTTTCGATTGTGGTTCGCGCCCTCGAGGGTGCGTCAACCGCCACATTCGATCAGTTGAAATCTGAGTTTTTGGGTTCAGTTAGTTCGGTTCTCAAGAAAACAGCTCCATGATCTGGTTTTTTCAGGTCATTTGGCTGGCACCAAGAAACCTTTTGATTCTGCTCGTGAAGGGTTACCGCAAGGCAATTTCACCGCTGTATGGCGATGTTTGCCGGTACTACCCAACGTGCTCGGCCTATGGGCTGGAGCAGTTTCAGCAGCGAGGCGTTTTGCTCGGCTCCGTCTTGACGGCCTGGCGAATCGTTCGATGCAATCCTTGGTCTCAAGGAGGCGTCGATCAGGTAGCACCTGGCCGAGGAGTTTTCGCGGTGTCAGATAAAGGTTTTGTTGTACCCAAAGACAAGAAGGGTTAGTTATGGACGTCATTGGTGCGATTCTTTGGCCAATTAAGTGGGTCATCGAGCTGATTTTGGTCAGCTTCCACTCGCTGTTTGCACTCATGATTGCCGACCCGCTGAGCACCAACGCGGGTATCGTCTGGGTGCTGTCAATCGTGGGCTTGGTGCTCGTGGTTCGTGCGGCGCTTATCCCTGTGTTTGTGAAGCAGATCAAGAGCCAGCGCAACATGATCGTCATGCAGCCCGAGCTGCAGAAACTTCAGAAGAAGTACAAGGGAAAGACCGATCGCGAATCTCGCGAGAAGTTTGCCCAGGAGCAAATGGCGCTTTACAAGCGAACCGGGTCAAACCCGCTGAGCTCTTGCCTTCCGATTTTGCTACAGATGCCGATTTTCGGTGGCCTGTTCTTGACCCTCAACGACGCTCAGTACCAGAAGGCCGGCGTCGGCTTCATGACCAAAGAACTCGCTGTTTCATTCAGCGATGCGCGTTTGTTCGGGGCCAAACTATCTGAAACCTTCCTAACCGCGTCGAACGCTGAGGTGCAAATCTTGGCCGCCGTGATGGTCGTGGTCATGACCGTGACACAGTTCATCACCCAGCGTCAGATCATGTCGAAGAACCAAAACCCAGATGTGCAGAACAGCCAGTACATGCAGACTCAGAAGATTTTGCTTTACGTGTTCCCGGTCATCTTCTTGATCTCAGGTGTCTCATTCCCGCTCGCGGTTATGTTCTACTGGTTGACCTCGAACTTCTGGACCATGGGTCAGCAGTTCATCGTGATTCGCAACATGCCGACCCCGGGTTCGATTGCGGCCCGTCAGCGCGACGAGCGTTTGGCCAAGAAGGGCAAGTTGCCGAAGCCATCCGTGGCCGAGGAGCCTGCCGCAGAACAACCTCCAGTTTCAACCCAGCGACCACAGCCCGAGGGCAAGAAGCGCGCTAAGAAAAAGAAGAAGTAGACATGACTGACGACAAACTAAACGAAGCTCCAGAAGTCGAAGAGACCGAAGAGGTCGAGGCAGAAGACCAAAGGGGCCAGCGCAAGGCCGCCGAGTCGCCGCAGCAGTTAGAGGAGGAGGGCGAAATTGCCGCCGACTACCTAGAGGAGCTTCTCGACATCTACGACCTAGATGGCGACATCGAAATCGACGTTCGCCAGGGCCGCGCATACCTCGAGATCACCGCAAACGACGAAAGCAACCTCAAGCTGATCTCTGACCCAGAGACAGTTGAGGCCCTCCAGGAACTCACTCGCCTGGCCGTTCAGGTCAAGACCAACTCGTTTAGCCGCCTAATTTTGGACGTGGGTGGCTCGCGCCAGACCCGCGTCAACGACCTAACCCGCATTGTCACCAAGCTCGTGGCCAAGGTAAAAGACACCGGCGAAGCTATTCCGATGAAGCCGATGAGCTCATACGAGCGCAAGATCGTGCACGATTTGGTAAGCGAAGCTGGGCTGATTTCGGAGTCTGAGGGCGAAGGTAAAGAGCGCCACATCGTCATCAAACCCGCATAGTTTCACGTGAAACATTAGGTCTCCAATTGCAGACTCCTGAGGGCGATTTCACCCCGGAAACCGAACCGGATTGCGTAGCGTCGATTTTCGGCGACCGAGCCGACCAGGCCAGGGCCTATTTTGCCGCTTTGGTCAGGGATGGCGACCTGCTCGGGTTACTTGGCCCCCGCGAGATGCCGAAACTCTGGACAAGACACATACTCAACTCGGCCGTGGTGGCCGAATTGGTTGAGGGACCGGTTTCGGTTGCGGACGTTGGGTCAGGTGCCGGTTTGCCCGGAATCCCGATGGCACTGGCGAACCCAGAGGCCCAGTACACACTGATCGAGCCCATGGAACGCCGCTCCGACTGGCTCAAGGCGCTGGTTTCAGACCTGGGCCTCGGCAATGTAGAGGTTTTGCGGGCAAGGGCCGAGGAAGTCGGGGCGACCTTTGACATCGTCACAGCACGCGCAGTTTCAGCACTTCCTAACCTGCTTCGCATATGCGTTCCGCTGACCAGGCACGGGGGAGAGATTATTGCCCTCAAAGGCTCGAAGGCGGCCGATGAAATCGCCGATTCTAAGAAGCTGCAGAAGAAACTTGGCATCGAAAGTTTTGAAATTGTGCGTGTTGGTGGCAAATTCTTAATTGACCCCACTTTGGTGGTTCGAACTAAGTTAGTCTGATTGCGGAAACGGAGATTCCTTGTCTGAGAGAGAATTGTTCACCGATACTTCGGTAACGAAACCGACTGTTGTCTCCGGCCTGGGTTATCCTGCAGAACGCAAGGAAGAAAGCCCAGAACCGACCGGTTGGATCGAAGATTCCACCGAAAACAAGAATTAGGAGCGATGTTTCACGTGAAACATGAAGGCGAAAACCAGAACGTCCTTGGGGGATTGACGGATACGCCGCTCGCGCGCGAAATTTCTGAAAACAACGCTCGCCTGGCTCGATTTAAGGGCACCCGCTTGCCAAAGCCAGAAAAAACTAGGATTTTCACGATCTCGAACCAAAAAGGTGGCGTCGGCAAGACCACAACCGCCGTGAATGTGGCCGCCGCCCTTGCCAGCAAAGGCCTGCAGGTGCTCGTGGTCGACCTCGACCCCCAAGGCAATGCCTCTACCGCGCTGAATATCGAGCACCGTGAAGGCACCCCAAGCGTCTACGACGTCTTGCTCGAGGGCACTCCGATAGCCGATGTGGTGCAGATATCCACCGAAATGCCTGGATTAACCTGCGTTCCGGCCACGATCGACCTGGCAGCTGCTGAGCTGGAGCTGGTTTCCGTCGTCGCCCGCGAGACGCGACTCAAGAACGCACTCGACACCTACATCAACACCTCGGTGACCCCGCCCGACTACATTTTTATTGACTGCCCGCCGAGCCTGGGCCTGCTTACCGTAAACTCGCTCGCTGCGGCTACCGAGGTGCTAATCCCCATTCAGTGCGAGTACTACGCCCTGGAAGGCTTGTCGCAACTGCTCAAGAACATCAACCGCATCAAGCAGTACCTCAACCCAAGCCTCGAGCTGACCACAATCTTGCTGACCATGTACGACAGCCGCACCCGCCTAGCCTCTGGGGTTGCCGACGAAGTGCGCACCCATTTTGCGGCCATCACGCTTGATACGGTGATTCCGCGCTCGGTCAAGGTTTCAGAGGCCCCGTCTTATTCGAAGACCGTGATCACCTATGACGGTTCGTCACCAGGAGCCATCGCCTATCTTGAAGCAGCCGGCGAAATAGCAATCAGAGGAGCAGAAAATGGCAGATAAAAAGGGCGGACTCGGACGCGGCATCGGCGCGCTAATCCCCACCTCGCCAACCGAGCGACCCAGTGACATCTTCTTTGGCGGAGGCACTCCAGCCAACACGCCTGGCGCAAATCTGATTCCTGTGCCGGGCATGAGTTTCAGAGAGCTTGACCTCGACGCCATCGTGCCGAACCGCAACCAGCCAAGAACTGAGTTCAACCAGGCCGACATGGATGAGTTGGTGCACTCCATCCGTGAATTTGGCGTGCTGCAGCCTATTGTCGTTCGTTCGTTACCAAACGAAAAGGACAAATTCGAGCTAATCATGGGTGAACGACGCTGGCGAGCCTCTCGCCTAGCCGGAAAGACCACGATTCCGGTTGTTGTGCGCGAGACAGCAAACGAAAACATGCTTCGCGATGCACTTCTCGAGAACCTGCACAGAAGCAACTTGAACCCGCTCGAGGAAGCGAGCGCATATCAGCAGCTCATGGCCGACTTTGGAATCACGCAGGAAGCGCTGTCTTCGAAAATCGGAAGATCGAGACCGCAAATTTCAAACACGATCCGATTGCTGACGCTTCCTGGCGCAGTGCAACTAAAAGTTGCCGGCGGAGCACTGAGTGCTGGTCAAGCTCGCGCAATTCTTGCTGCAAAAAGCGAAGAGCGCATGCAGCACTGGGCCAACAAAGCCATCAACGAAAATCTGACAGTGCGTCAACTCGAAGAGCAAATTGCTGTCGACACCGACGGCGTAAAAAAGAAAAAGGGTTCTACCCGACCAGGATCGCAAACTGCTGCGCTTGATGAATTGTCACAGCAACTCGGTGACGCGCTAGACACACGCGCAAAAATTAAGCTCGGAAAAAAGAGCGGCGAAATCAAAATCGAATTCGCAACTATGGGTGACCTGTTCAGAATTCTCGACAAGTTTGGCATCAAGAGAAATCTCTAAACGTTCGTTGAATTAGCGAGTTCGCAGCGCAGCTTCTGCAATCGAAAGATAAACACTCGAGAGCGAAGAACCCTCGGCTGTGATTGCCTGTGGCAACAACGATGTCTCGGTCATTCCCGGGCAAACGTTAGCCTCGAGAAACCAAACCACGCCACTATCGTCGACGATTGCGTCGATGCGCGAGAGATGACGCAAGCCAAGAGCAACGTGAGCGTCGAGAGCCACTTTCGCGGCGCGATCTGAGACCGTGTGCGAGACGCGAGCGGGAACATAGTAGTTAGTTTCACCGGCGGTGTAACGCTCTTGATAACCGAAGCGACCAGATAGCGGTTCGACCTCAACTGCGGGTAGAGCGATTGGACCCGAACCCAAATCAATAACACTGATTGCCAACTCTGTGCCCTCGATAAATTTTTCGACGATGACAACCTCGCAGTACACATAGGCATCGATCATCGCGCGTGAAAGTTCATCGGCATTTCTAACCACGGATACGCCCTGCGCGCTTCCGCTGCGCGCGGGTTTAACCACGAGCGGAAAACTAATCGTGTCGGTTACGGCCTTGAGAATTTCGTCGGCATCGAGCTCGCGAAATGTTTCACGGGGAAGAGTTATCGAGGCCGGAGTTTGAATGCCCGATCTCGCAACAAGAACCTTGGCTACTGACTTATCCCAGGCGAGGCGCGCCCCATCGGCAGTCGAACCCACGAATGCAACGCCGGTCAGGGCGAGAATGTCGCGTAGGGCTCCGTCTTCGCCGGTAGCGCCATGAAGGCAGGGCCAGATGACGTCGGGCTTATCCGTGGCGATGTTTGAGAGCAGGTGCTCGTCGGGTTCGCGAATCGTGACGATCGCACCGGCTTCGAGCAGAGCATCGGCAACTCGCCTGCCCGACTTCAGCGACACCTCGCGCTCGTGCGAAATGCCGCCAGCCAAAATCTGAACCTTGATCATGTGCGCCTACTTTGCTTTCTTGCCGAATGTTTCGAGCAACTCAGATTGCAAATTGATGACCGTGGCCAATCTCTTCACGCCGAGCTTGATGCGCTCGGGCGTGGGATAGCTGTAGCAAATTCGCAGGTACTGCTGGCCGGTGCCGTCTCCGAAGAATGCAGTGCCAGGTGTGTATGCGACCAACTCTTTAACTGCGAGTGGCAAGAGTGTCTTTGAGTTGATTCCCTCGGGCAGGGTAACCCAAAGATAGAAACCACCGTCGGGTTTGGTTGTGTGTAAGTCGGGCAAATATTCGGCCATTGCGCTAAGCGCTGCATCGCGTCTTTCGCGATAGACACCGCGGAAGGTATCGACCTGTTTTTGCCAGTCGGCAACCGAGAGATATTCACTGATCATCATTTGCGAAAACATTGAAGGGCACAGCAGCGCAGACTCCTGCGCCAAGATGATTTTGTCGCGCAGAGCGGGCGGGGCCAAAACGTATCCGACCCTGAAGCCGGGTGCGAGAATTTTTGAGAACGAGCCCAGGTAGATGACGTTGTCATCCATGCTTCGAAGCGCATCTGGCACCGGCTTGTCGAAATAGAGCAGACCGTATGGATTGTCTTCGAGAATCAGAATGTGTTCGCGCTGACAGATTTCGATTATCTGCGGGCGTCGCTCTTTTGCGAGCGTGACTCCAGACGGGTTGGCAAAGTTTGGCACCAGGTAGAGAAACTTGATGCGCCGCCCCTGCGCCTTCATTCGATCGATTGCCTCTTGCAGCGCCTCCGGAGATATTCCCTGCTCGTCGGTGTAGACGTGTTCGATGTGAGCTTCGTAGTGCCTAAAGATTCCGATTGCGCCAACATACGAAGGCCCCTCGGCAAGAACTACGTCGCCCTTGTCGAGAAAAAGACCAGCCACTAGTTCGAGTGCGTGCTGAGAGCCGGTGGTGACCACCAAGTCATCTGGTGAAGCATGGATGCCTTCGAGCGCCATGATGTCTCGCAACTGCTCGCGCAGCTCGGCGTCGCCCTGACCGCCACCGTATTGAATTGCGAGGTCGCCCTTTTTGGCCATCATCGACTCGTACGACTTGGCCAGGAGTTCTTTGGGCAGGGCCGAGACGTAGGGCATGCCGCCGGCGAGAGACACTACCTCGGGTCTTGAGACGACGGCAAAAAGCGCGCGAACCTCTGAAACTGAAAGGGTGTGGGCGCGCTCGGCATAGGAATCTAACCAGCCGTCGAAATTATTGCTGCGGGTAGGGCCCGTTTCTGGCATTGGCCTAGCGAAGCCACTGGGCTAGGTCTTGCTCAAGCGCAAACTTTGGCTTGGCACCGACCATGGCCTTGACCAGCTGTCCACCCTCGAAAACCTGCAGGGCTGGGATGCCGGTGACGCCGTACTGCTGAGCCAAACCTGGCTCCTCATCGACATTGACCTTCACGATTTCAATCTTGTCGCCGTATTCGGCAGAGATCTGGTCGAGAATCGGGGAAACCTGGCGGCAAGGACCACACCACTCCGCCCAGAAGTCAACCAAGACAGGCTTGGCGTTGTCTAGTACGTCGGCCTGAAAGCTTGCGGTGGTTACGTTCTTTGCCATTTTTATCCTCGATTTCTTTTAAAGCTATTTTTCTAAACTTGTTTGTTAAACCTAGTGGTCTGACAGGTAGTGCTCTGCATCTAGTGCCGCGACACAGCCCGACCCGGCAGCAGTGATGGCCTGTCGGTAGGTTGGGTCGATAACGTCGCCACAGGCAAAGACACCCGGCAAGCTCGTGCGCGAACTGCGGCCATCGACTTCGATGAATTTCTCGCTGGTTAGCTTCAACTGGTTTTCAACCAACCAAACGCGCGGATCTGAACCGATTGCGATGAATAGGCCGTCAACCGCCAAGTCAGTGATGCTGTCGTCAACGGTGCTCTTCAACTTCACGCCGGTGAGGTTTGGTGACCCGATCAACTCGTCAACTGCAGAGTTGTAGATGATCTCAATCTTTGGATTGTTGAGCACGCGTTCCTGCATCGTCTTCGAGGCCTTGAACGAGTCACGACGGTGAATCAGATAAACCTTGCTGCCGAAGCGGCTGAGGAACATCGCCTCTTCCATGGCCGAGTCGCCACCGCCAACCACCGCGATGATCTTCTCTCTGAAGAAGAAACCGTCACAGGTTGCGCACCACGACACTCCGTGACCGCTGAGTTCTTTTTCGCGTGGCAAACCGAGTTCACGGTAGGCGGCTCCGGTTGCCAAAATCACGGTTTTCGCTTCGAAAGTCTCGCCAGCGCCGGTCTTCAAGATCTTGACGTCACCCTTGAGGTCAACCTCGACCACATCATCCAAGAGAATTTCGGTGCCAAATCGCTCGGCCTGGGCCTGCATGGCGGCCATTAGGTCTGGGCCCATCAAGCCATTTGGAAAGCCTGGGAAGTTTTCAACGTCTGTGGTCTTCATGAGCTCGCCGCCTGCTTCAACCGACGAGGCGATTAGCAGCGGCTTAAGGCCTGCTCGAGCCGCATAGATGGCGGCGGTGTAGCCGGCTGGGCCTGAACCCACGATGATTACGTTGCGCAAGATTTCTCCTAGAACCGGGCGAATGCCCGCAGTGATAAAGCCGATTTTAGCGGCGCAGTATTCCCATTGCCTTCGCTAGCGCGCCTTCAATCTCTCTAACGCGCAAAAGCTTGAGCAACAACAGGTAAACGAAGAGCATGACCAGACCAACCAAAATGTCTGCAACCAGCGAATTCAGGATGGTCTTCATGGCAAAAGAACCAGCCCCGATGCCGCCGAGTAGCTCGAGCGTGCCCCAGCCGGCAAGGCCAGCCACAACCGCCACCAAGGCAAACTTGGTGGTGCTCGAGGCAATGCGATGTTCTTTCAGCGAACCGATGCGTCGACGCAAGAACAGATAAGCGACTATCGCCTGCACAGTGACGGTGAAGCTAGTGACGAGCGAAAGCGAAACAACTAACCATTCGCGCTCAACGAAAATCGACATCGTGATCGAACCCGCAATATGCAGAGCAATTTGAATCACGGTGAAGATGAATGGCGTGCGGGTGTCTTCGAGTGCATAAAACGCTCGCTGCATCATGAAGACAAAACTGAACGGCAGCAGACCAATCATCAGCGCGATCAATACATTCGCGAGTGCAACCGTGCCAACATATTCACCGATGAAAATTCGAGACACCGGATATGCGAGCACAATCAAAATAGCGCTCGAGAAAACCGAAATTAGTGAAATTGTTCTTAGACCCTGCGCCAAATCTGCCTTGAGCAAGTCGGTGCGATTTTCTTGAACGTGCGCAGACATTTTTGTGAAGTAAGCGGTAGCGATAGAAACGGTTGCGACGCTGTGCGGCAACATGAAAATTAACCAGGCAATTGCAGCTGCGGCAACCGAAGCAATTGCAACCGAGTTGC
>Ga0208225_1000096_pt1 | contig 23419 bp, 30 predicted proteins | sample LakMenEpi15Jun10_FD_150701 | JGI IMG/M metagenome (GOLD analysis project Ga0208225, IMG submission 150701) | Freshwater microbial communities from Lake Mendota, WI - 15JUN2010 deep hole epilimnion (SPAdes) | ecosystem: Environmental > Aquatic > Freshwater > Lake > Epilimnion/Euphotic zone ... | reverse complement strand
ACAGCAACTCCACTGCAACACTACATACTTTTCCCGAAAAACCGAGGGTACTGAGACGACTCTGACGACTCACTGGACCACTCACCAGGGTCCAAGGCAGCGCACACGACGATGTTTTCTAAAGGGGCAGCACCTGCAGGCTTGGACATGCATGGCTAGGCAGAGTGAGGAGATTGCCACGCTTCCGAATGGCATAGGCTTGTTGTACGCCCGAAGGTCGAAGAAGACCTAGTGGGAGCATCTGTTTTGGTACTAGTTGTCAGAAGTATCAGCAGTCATCAAAGTCTTTCCGAGAGGCCCATGACGCGTCGAATCACGCAGTTCAATTGCAAACTCACGAAGTTCATCAACGATATCGAGTCGTCGATTGATTGCATCTGGAGACATATCTTGGCTTATACCTCTTGATCGCGACTTCAACGTATCCGCATCGGGAACTTTTTCATTATTCATTGTTCATCATCCAACCGTTGCAATGCAGCAATATCGGCAATATCTTGTGGTCTTGCCGCAACACTTTTCATTGTAATCAGCCCCTTCTTTGAGACAACCTTGATCATAATCTCTCCAAGCGAGACAGTCTCTCGGTCATTCCACACTGATTCGAAAACAGGTGCAACGAGCATCAAATCCAATGTGACTAAGTCATTGCCTTCTGCGCGTGAAACCCGATACATTTGACTTTCTTGATCAGTCTTTGGGTTGAAACGAAAAAGACCTGATTCAAGGTCATACTCAATATCAGCCAATGCGACTTTGGCCGCCTCAAGTGATTCTGAACGGATCAGGATATCAATATCCTTTGTCATGCGTGGATGACCATGGACCGCGACGGCCAGTCCACCACATAGGGCGTAATCGATTCCTGCTTTATCAAGATTCACAACGATTTTTAGTAACTCATCCTTAAGCTTCACTTTGAGGACAACCTTCCGCTAATTACGTGAACAATTCTGTGGTTGCGGTATCTTATACTTCGACCGATAACAAAAGCAATCATGGGGAAGTACACCAAGCGGTGTACTTAGCCTGCTTTACGATTCCCGCTCCATGTGGTTTGCTCTTGGCATGGCAACTCGCCACGCATCGCCCAGCAAAGTTACCTGCTGGTTACTGAGGATGATTTTGCAAGGGCGGCTGGGGCGAAGAAGATGATGGTGGAGGGGGTTTCGTGAGAGAGCGTGTTGATTTTGCGATGTTATGGCCATTTACGCTATAATTTCGGATCGTTAGAAAGTGCTTTCAATCAAGCCACGGAAAAAGGAAATAATCAGCGATGCCACGTCCAAACTCAATATTTTTATTAACTTTGATCCTTTTTGGGATGATGCATGTTAGTTGCCAGGTGCGCGCCCAGTCCCCAAAGGAGATCACCAACAGCATCGGGATGAAAATGGTGCTGATCCCAAAAGGGACCTTCGATATGGGTTCAGCTGCAACCGACCGCGGCGCCGATCTGGATGAACCACAGCACCAAGTCACTCTCTCCCGAGATTTTTACATTGGTCAGTTCGAAGTTACACAATCGCAATACGAAGAAGTAATGGGTACCAACCCTAACCAATTTCCGCGGGATAAAAAAATCGACCCTTCCAATTACCCTGTTGCTCTAAGTTGGACCGATGCCGCTGAATTCTGCAAGCAGCTCTCAGGCTTGCCTGAGGAAAAAAAAGCGGGACGGATCTATCGTTTACCAACCGAAGCTCAATGGGAGTACGCTTGTCGCGCTGGAAGCCCAGCGGCGTTTTGCTTCGGCGATGATACTCAATTGCTTCGCCAATACGCTTGGTTCGACAAAAACGGAGACGGACAAACTCATCCTGTCGGCCTCAAACGACCAAACGATTGGGGGCTCTACGATATGCACGGTAACGCGTGGGAATGGGTTGCTGATTGGTATGAAGTTTATTCCCGTAAGAATGTAACTGATCCCCAAGGACCTCGCTCGGGAACGGACCGCGTCTACCGTGGAGGCAGTGTGAACTATAGCCCTGGCTATCTTCGTTCGGCCAATCGTACCGCCACTGCGCCAACATTTGACGGTTTCGAGTTTCTCCCTATCGGTTTTCGGGTTTCTCTCGATCTTCCCAACTAGTTCCTGGTTGCACATCCAGGTCGCTCCAATCGCTGCTTAACACGCACGAGATCTTCGGTGATAAGAGCCGAATATGTGTTCGCCGCACCTCAGTAACGAGCGGCTGCCTACACAGCGATGGGTTGTAAGAATGCCAACCTACGCAGCGAGATGACGCGATTCCTGCGACGCGTCTGAGTCTCGGTTTGGCCACGATTGTTCCACTCGATGCGAGCTAGCAGACAAACAGAAATCCAACGCGAGTCCCCGCTGCATGTGGTCTGTTCCAAGCTGGGCAACTCACCACGGCTCGCTCAGCAGAGCTACTTGCTGGTTACTGAGGATGATTTCAATGTGTTTTCGCAAGTCGATTCGGCTCGACGTAAAATTCGCAGAACTGCACTATGCCAGACAAAAAGCGTTAGGGGTACACCAACAGTTCCCATAACCATGCAAACCGGAAATCGATATGAGGGTGGAAGAGGAAAAAAGACGAACATCAGCAACAAACTGGGAATCAGCAAGACAACCACACAGGCGAGAATGAGAACTGATAACGCGATGTGCCAACTCATGCTGGTTTTACCATCGATCAAGCTTATGAATTTCATCGGTTGGTTCCTTGAACTTCGATTTAATGTGACTCAGGTCGATCAATCGGTAAAAGTCTGTGGACGACTGCTTGCATAACGGTGGCGATCACCCATGTCGCCGCAAAAAAACTATGATTCGAATTCGCGGCCAAACGGCCACGTGGGGACATCGCTTGGTTCGTCGGGTATTTGCGTGGCTGACAGTTTGGTATTCGGAAGTATGTAGGTGTCGATGTCAATTGAGGCATTTATCATCGCCAGAAACGTCAATACACGGTTGGAAAATCCAATTGCAGGTGTCGAAACTTCGTCATCGGTGGAAAAGTAGAGCACGACCTCCAGAACCGCATAGAGGTCAAGATCAGAAATGGCCTCTTTGATTCGCGCAGCGAACGGTTCCAGTTGTATGACAATTTTCTCGGAAAGTTCGTAGACGTCAATGTATTCCGCAACGATCCTTTCGGTTGACAACTGCCATAACGATGTTTTGGGAATTCCTCGCTCGGGGTTCTTTGCCCCTTGTGCACACGATGACGTTGGTGTGATACCGAGTCGTGCGGTCAAGTCATCCGGATCAAATGCGCCACGAAGACCAAAGTATACGTAGCCTTCGTTTGGTATGCGCTGGTTCAAAGTCGAGTATCCCGTTTTCTATCCCGACGAACGACGGCGATCACCGATGTCGCGGCTAGTAAACTTACCATCATGAAACGCCCGATCGGCGACTTCGGTGCATCGCATTGTTCGTCCGTTGTCATACAGGTTTAACCGTCGCTGTCACGATTTTCTTCTTTTTCGTTTGATCAACAACGAAGCCAGGAATCTGCGATGCGGCACAAAAACTCTTGATTTGATCTCGAAAGACACCGTCTACCATCCCAAATATTGACGTGGCAACCAAGTACTGCTTGATTGATTCGCCATCTCTCGCCAGTATCTGTAACTCCGTCTTTTTATCAGTGTCGTCGCCGCAGGAAGCCAATCCAATTACGGCGATAACCTCGTCTCTTTTCTTCTGTATCGAATTGGCATGAATCGATAACAAACACGTTTCTTGGCAAAAAGAAAGCAACGGACTTATCGATTGAAGGTATCGAATTCGAAGAGTGTGGCCAAAGAAAGGGCCAAGCACGGCACAACACCAAACGAGAACAAGGAGTGAATACGTAAAAATCTGCGAAGCAAGTGATTCGTTTCCTCGAGTGCTGAAAAGCCACGCAGCGCCGCCACACATTCCGCCGGCCAACACCGCTAAAAGTATCGTCAGGTTACGTATGGAGCTCGCAGCATTCTTGGGCGGGATTAACGATGTGCAGCCGTTCTCTTCGACAACATCGAGAAAGAGATCGTTCTGGTAGAAGCGACCGAGCAGCTTCAGTTCTTCAGGAGGAATGCCAAGCTCCATCACGAAATCTTTCAAGGACAATCTTCTCTTTATGTGGATCAGCCTAACCCCTGTAGACCGCACCAACGCAGCCTATCGCGCAAGCTGGCCTCGATCCGACGTTGAATGATATCAGGCACTTGCTAGCGGTTCAAGGATTTAATGGAGTGATAGGCTGTTTCTGTCTATCCTCACAATCCCCCCGCGTCAAAACATCAAGCATCTCGTTAGAATCCTACCGCCTCTTCTGGCGTGGATCGGTACCAGAATGTGATATGCAAACCCACAGTGTTTTGACGACTCGCGCGACTCGAAAGACGACTCGATTTGGCGGGCGTGACGCGAAATGCAAAGCCGCATTCCGCCATGCTCCTAGCCGACCTGGGCGTCAAACCCATTACGTCCTACAGAATTAGGGGACCTTCCATTTTTAGTGCCAATTGTGGCCACACCACAAGCATTGCTTGGCCTCGGGGGTTCTCGCGATCCTGTCGCATTTGGGGCAGCGTTTAGACTCCGTCTTATCAACGGACTGAGGTAAATTCACCATCGGCTTTGCATTAGCCAGTGATAATCCGAGTTGATGCAGTTCGCTAACCTCTCGCAGACGACTTGAAATCGCAGAACTCGACATGTCCACTGCGTTGCAATTTGAAGACCGCTTCTGATTCAGTCCGCTATTCATCATCAGCAAACCCAAGTTGTTTGATATCGATTCGATCGATATCGCGCCCAGCGGCAAGTTTCATTTCAATCAAACCGTCTCTCGATACTGAGCAAATGGGAAGCCCATTCCAGTCAAACCATTGCCGTTGGGTCCAAGCAATCGTGTCCAATCGTTTCGGTACCAGCAAGTCAAGGATTCGGTATTCAGTACCCTCAATCTTGAGAATACGATAAACATCAGAGTCTGGGAACGGAATTCGGCCTGACTCGTCAAGAAATCCGGATTCCGCAGCAACTTCTCTTGCTCGGTTGAGCGACTCGGAAGGGATCAAAAAATCAATGTCTTTTGTGAATCGAGGATAGCCATGAAGTGCGACAGCCATTCCTCCGCACAATGCGTACTCTATTTTCGCTTCATTGAAACGTTGCACAAGGTCGCGAAGTTCGGATTCAAGCGTCAGCACAGTGTCCTTCTAACTTTTCTTCGGTTTCGGTAATTGTCTCTGTTTTTTTCTGCAACACATACGATTACAACCCGTCTCATCGAATCAAGTATCCCTGACTTTAAGATAGGGATCAAGCGTTGCTCAATAGATATTTGCTACAACGAATTATCGCCGAGGGGCGATCATCGACTGGGAACTGAATCGGATGAGTATCCCGGAGCCAAAGGTCTAGCACCATGCAGGTCGCGGGATACGTAGTTGCCTGATCTTCCCTGAGTTGCGACCGATTTTGGACGAAGCCTTCGAGATATTTGGGGACAAGAACCGCTGTGTCAATTGACGATTCTTTCAAGACAACGATTCTAAAAACCAGCGGCGACTACGGTCGCCGCTGGTTTGCTTGAAAGAACTTACTTACTGCTGCCGACGGTGAGCACTTCGGGCTTATCTCCGACAGGGCAACTCAGTTCGAAGCCGTTAGCCGTCTTGCGGTACGCGACTTTCTTTCCATGTATTTCCTGCAGAGCATCCGCACCCTGAAGTTGAACGCGGAGTGCATGTTCGAGCAACTGGTGCCGAACATGCATTTGCTCCTCGCGGGTGAATACATCGTTCCAATCGAATGGCATCAAAACCGTGGAGACGTATCGCATCGCGTCTTCACGCGTTTCCATCTTACTGGCTGAGGCGGGTGACTTAACAAGGGACTTGATGCGATTCGCTCTCTCTGCGAAAGGAAGTCCGGCAATCTTGTGAAGTTCGGCGTAGCTAGAGCGCTGTTGCTGGATGGACTCCTGAATGTCCGCGAAGGACAGGGACTTCAGAAGGTCGGCTTTGCGTTTGTCTTTGGCGGCTTCCTCGTCAGTGGGGCTGGGGCCACCTGTGAAAATTAGCGGCTCGGTTATCGTCAAGAAAGCTTGTCCGGCCGCTTTCGGGTCATTGAGCCTCGCGACTTCTTTGATGATTTCGCCTTCCAACCAATCGCAACTCATGCGCTGGTCCTGGAGAATCGTGGTGGCAAAATCGTTGCTTGGAGGCAATTCATTCAAAGCAGCCGTGAGTTGGCGAATCTGGTCCATATTTAATCGAGTCAAATGCGAGGCCAACACGTCGGTAGCTGATTCTTCTATCGCAGAGTCGACATACATCGAAATCACAAGCGGACTCGATCCGCAGTCGCGGGCCAGTTTAAAGACTGCAAGCACGTCACTCAAGGCTGCGTCGGTTTCGCCGGAAGCGAATCGTTGACGAGCCCGCAGCAGCGCGACGCGGCTCAGTTCTACAGCCTTATCCACATGGGGCAAGATCAGTCCTGCACCGGCAGCCATGTCAAGCTGCCAATCGCACGGGACAACTGCACGCGCTCGGTGTAACTCGTGCAATGCTCGTCCGTATCGAGCCACGATGGGCGAAAGCTCTTCGGACAGCGGTGCCATTTCGGTCGGGATTGCTGCTCTGAGGAGCTTCTTCTCGTCGTCATTAAGACTCGGGAATGCCGCGAAGGCATGCCAGTAAATGCCCGCCGCATTCGGAGCGGCGGCCGCAAGAATGGCTTGCTGCGATTCATCGGCTCGAAGGGAACAGGTCCCCCACGCGAGCAATGTGCTTATCAAAAACAGATTGGTGATTCGTTTCATTGCAATGACTCCAGACTAAAACGGTGACGGTTAAGTGGTTCCAACAACGATGGCTCCGAGTACCGCGCAAGTAGTCGATCGAAGGTATCGTCGGCTTCTGCTGCAGCTCGACGTAATGCGAACATAGTCGGCAGTTGCAGGTCCGCTGATTCCACAGGAGCCAATCGAGGCATTACCTGAACGATCGTCGTCCGCTGATCTGGGTTGTCTTCCGGTCGCCGACTAGCCAGATGACTCAGAAGGCTGACAAGCACCAAGACGGCTGTAGCGAGCATCGCCACCCGCTTCGGGACTGAGCGATTTTTCCAAGTCACTTTCTTCGCGGGCAGTGGGAGATGCCGCAGACACTGGCCCATTGCAAGAACACGTTCCTGGTCGACTATCGGCTTTACAATCCTCACATTGAAACAGACCTTTGCAATCTCTTCATAGCGTTGAAGACAGGCGTGGCAGACTGCAAGATGTTCCCGCAGTTCTGCTTCTTCCAGTACGGTAAGGCATTCAGCTGCCAGCAAGCTGATGGCTTCCAACCAGCTTTCACAGGGTTGCATTTCACCGGGCTGTTGTCGTTCGTTCATGGTTGCCTCACTTATGATTCCCCAGTTGCCGAGAAAAGGTTCACGGCCAGGTTCAGTTGACGTAGTTTTTCCAAACCGTTGTGCAATCGCGATTTGACCGTTCCCAGCGGAATATCCAAAACCGCTGCGATGTCATCGAGCTTCGCATCGGCAAAAAATCGCAATTCGATCACTTGGCGATGTTCATCGGGCAACGCTGCGACCGCATTTCGAACACGCTCGGCGTCTTCGGCTCGCTCCGAATCCCGCGATGGATCTGCCGCGGGCTGAGAATTGGTAGGCGAAGAGTATCGTGTATCGTCAGAAGGCAATTCCGCCACGATTCGCCTTGTAGAGCGTTTCCTCGCCTTCAGGAATCGATGCCGCAGAATGCCGTAAAGCCAAGTAGAAAACCGGCACCGGCCATCAAATCGTCCAATGGACCGCCACGCTTCCAGCAGCGTTTCTTGCGAAATGTCTTCAGCGAGTTGCCGGTCGCGACACAATGTTAGCGCGCAGCGAAACAATTGCTCAGCGTGCTGGCCGGCGATCTGCTGGAACGCCTGCTGCTCACCGGCCAGCACACGGCGAATCAGTTCGACTTCGAAAGTGTTTTTTCGCTCGGTCATACCGATGATTCCCCGCTCGCTATCAATAGGTTCACCGAATCTTGGAGTTTATCCAAAAATCGACAGCAACGGAGAGAATTGGGACTAGGGCAGATGATTATGTTGCAAAGCCGTTTAGTCCTCGAGAACTGGTTGCTCGAGCCGAAGCACTGATGCGTCGGGCGGTATAGCGATCGACTCGGATGTCATGTTCTTTTTGGCGTCTCAGGTGTAACTCAAATCCCCGAGACTCGTTCGGGAGTTCGGAGGGCAATTCGTGGCGATCGAACCGGAGTCTCAAGAATTTTTCGTCGGTAAATCGTTCGATTCTGCAGTAACTGCTGCGAGAACAGCACATCCAAATCGAGTCTCACATACCATTCGGATCGGACATCAAGCGGCCTTTCATATCGGGCTTATGGAGCGATGAAGGGGGCAGAATCACGATGACAGTATCGTTTCATATCTCCACCCTCGGGCAACTGATATCCGACGATCGTACCTTCGTTGGCGATCAATAAGTCCCATACTTGCCGCTGCCAGCGCCATCAATTCCAAGACACGCCATGATCCCATTTCCGATTTATCAAATGCATCGTCGATGCATATCCAGGGCAAGCTCGAACTCATTGTGTTCGAGATACTCTTCAAATGCCCGTAGGTCGTCAGCACAAATGCCCTCAGCATCCTCCGAGAAGTGGGAGCGAGCATCACGAAGGAAGCCTTCGGTACGTCGCCAGGAACGAAGCAATTCTTCAGATGTCACAAAGTTAGCTCCGATTCGTATCGACTAAAGATGAAGCTCAGCAGAGCTACCTGCTGGTTACCGAGGATGATTTCGCAAGAGCGACTGGGGCGAAGAAGGTAATGGCGGAGGGGGGATTGGCTACCAACGGGCAGCCTTACCCGTTTCTATGAGTGGTGCCCTCCTTCCGTCTCCATGGCATTCGACGCTCGCTTGCTAATCGTTAAGCACCTATCATCGCAGAAGTTCTCGATAGTTGTTGAACGCAAAGCGTCTTTTGGATGATGGTCGATCCAAGAACGGAGACAGTAAAGCCGTACCGTCTCATTCTTGTCACTTGTACCACGTTCCATAAGCCGCTTCAACGCATGAGGCGGTCTTCCTGCGTCCCAAACGGCCCAACTTGTAGTTGCACGCAGAGGTTCATCATCGCTCTCTAGCCATTGGATTAGTGTTGCCTCATCAATCGAACCTGCCCAAATCTGTGTCGCCAGATCCGCAGATGCCGAGGCAGCACGCGTCTTGTTCGGATTGGAAAGATCAACAATGAGCTTGGCGAGATCCATCTTCATCGCACGTAAACACCTGATTGCGCCAGTTGTGAAACCATGACACTGAAGAGTTGAGAAATAGATGTCGCGGGGAGGGGTGCAGGGAAACGGCCCCCCCGTACCCGACTTGGTCCTCATCAGCCTGCCAGCAACGCTTGCAAATCCGATTCGGCGTCCAAAATCATCTTGGTGGATAATCGAAACTTGGGTTTGGGTGAACCAGATGAATTCCATGCAAATCGACGCCACAAAGCGAGCACAGCAGGGCCGTTCGCAGTAGCGTTGAGCCTTTGTATGAGGTCATGTCCGTAGGCTAGCAATGCCGTTGCCTCTCCATTTTCGGCAACAATTGTCTCAGCGCGTGATTCATCAAGCTTCGCACCGCAGTCGATGCCGAGTTGAAGAATGGAGTAAACCTGCATTTTTTGAGCGCGTTTCTTATCGGCAGTGCTTAAAGACTTTGTTTTAAGATTCGGTGCGTCAATCATCCAACTGCACATCGGGCAAAAGCAATGCGCATCGGGCGAAAACTTGATCTTTCCCGGGTCCGCAATCAGGTTGAAAGAGTTCTCAAGGTACGTCGAGAAGAAATTCGCGAAAACCTGAATGTCTTGTCGATCGACCCTCGCACCGTGCGGAATATTCAAATAGTGTATGTCAATCCAGTCCGCAGCGGCTTGTGGCATAGTGGAATACTCGTGGGCCGTTCCGAACGAGAGCAGACCCGACGAAACACCCTGGCCAACCCACTTTAAGAGGGCGTAGCTCTTCGCTTGCATGTCTACTGCGATGTCGAGCTGTTTCTGGTCGAGAAGCATTTTTACGAAGACGAACTTGTTTTACACGGATCAGACTAAACCCTGTAGACCGCACCCATGCAGCCTATCACTCAGGCCGACCTCGACCCTCAGTGCGATGATATCAGATACTTGCAAGCGGAGCAATTAATGGATGAAGAAAGCAACACTGCAATCAGGCAATGCACGACGTTCCTTGACACCAGAGTCCTGTGCCAAATAAAGACCAAAATCACCCGGTTGTCGCCAAGCGACTTTGACTTCAGGAAACGCCCGATCGGAAACTCGGGTGCATTTTTTGTTCGTCAGTCTGGTCAATGCCAAGCCGGCGAGAGATCGCAATCGGGTCCTGTCGGCAGTCCAACACCGCAACAAAACGAACCCGCTGATGTTGTAGCGTTAAGGACGAGAACTGCCGATCACCGCCATGCTCTCCAACAAGGTCAGCATTGCAACCATTCCATGGTCCCCAGTACGCGACAGCAATCAGTTTCCGATGTCTTTCACCGCCAGCATTTTCTTTGGCCTCCCCCCAAGCGTATGATATTCGATTAAGACTTTGATGCGTTTGCCCTGTCTCTCCCCTGCCAAACCCTATAGGGAATCAGTATGTTTTCCTTTCGTAACCAATGGATCGCTGTTTGCCTTATTCAATGCTGTAGCGTCGTTCGGGCCGACGATTCGTGGCAGCCCGTAGTTCTACAAAGCACAGCTCAAGTTGTCGCTCCGATGACAGGCATTGTGCTCTGGGATGACAACGAGAAAAATAGAACCGATGCGATCCAACTCGAGTATTCCTACGTCGGCTACGACCAAGTCGTCTCGGAGAAGGGGGTTTATAACTGGCAAACTGTCGATGACAAACTGACGGCGATTGCGGCGCGCGGGCATCAAGCGGTGCTCCGGTTCTACTTTGACTATGTCGGCAAGCCCACGACCGTGCCGGCTTACATAAAACAGCTGAGCGACTATTCTGAAATCACCGCCAAGAGTGAGGGCAAGATGACTGGGTTTTGCGATTGGTCGCATCCGGAGCTGCAGACATTCGTGATGCAGTTTTACAGCGAACTTGCAAAACGTTATGACAACGATCGCAGACTAGCGTTTCTACAAACGGGATTCGGACTATGGGCAGAGTATCACATTTATGACGGACCTCTGGAGCTTGGCAAGACATTTCCTAGCAAGGAGTTTCAATCTCAGTTTGCCAAGCACTTGGACGGAACCTTAAAGCAGTTGCCCTGGATGATCTCAATCGATGCTGCCGATGAAGAATGGTCGCCCATGGCAAAGGACGATACCCTGCGTGGCCTCAGTTTCGGTCTGTTCGATGATTCCTTTCTCAGTAAGGAGCATCCGAAAGTAAATGCTCTGAATTGGCAAGCGTTTGGTGGCGATCGCTGGCAACGCGTGCCTGCGGGGGGCGAATTTAGCTATTACAACAAACGCGATCAACGCATGGCACTTGCACCCTCCGGCCCCAACGGCGTTAGCTTTGAAAAGGATGCAGCTCGCTTCCACATTTCATTTATGATCGGTGACGACCAAGCCAGATACCAGTCGCTGGATCGCATACGAGAAGCTGGGATGCAATGTGGTTACAAATTCCATGTGGAAAAGCTCGAAAGCGATGGCAAGGCGACTCGCGGTACCATAACCAACCGCGGCATAGCACCGATCTACTTCGATGCTTACCCAGCAATCTTTCTGTCGGGCAGCGAAGTTCGGTCGACCGTTTCGCTAAAGCACCTTCTACCAGGCGAACAACGTCAGTTTGCAATAGCTGCAAGAGCTGACGCGTCCAACTTTCGAATCGCTTGTGATCGTTTGGTCGAAGGCCAGTTCATACCTTTCACTTCGAAGTAGTCAATGACGGTCTGCATGCAAGGCATACCGCAGCCGCTCAAGGCCGCATCGAACTGAGGCTACCAAGATTGTTTGGCCCATCAATTCGTATTTATGCTTGGCAGGATGACATCCTTGAGAAGCAGCTGGATGTCCTTCGCATTTCGTTCTGGAAAGCCAATATTCCCGGTGAAGATCACGACCAAGTTGAGATCCCTGGCCACAAAAATCTCCTGTCCGCCATAACCGCGAGCTGCCCCCAAGCCGTTGTGACCGTGGTCATCGGGCAGCCATAGTTGATACCCGTATCCTGCGTTGAGGTGAGTTTCTGCACGTCGCTTGAACATCTCGTCAACATACGACTTTGAGACTATCCGCCTTCCTTCGTATGTCCCGCCGTCAGACAACATCTGTCCGATCTTCATCATGTCTATCGGGCTCAGATACATACCCCATCCTCCCTGGGTGCGTCCGTCGGGCAAGGAAGGCCATTTTACCTGGGTGATGCCGAGCGGCTCAAAGAGGCGACTTTTGGCATATGCAAAGGCGCTCACGCCCGCTGTTCGCTGAACGATTGCAGACAAGAGGTGTGAACTTCCAGTGTTGTAGAAAAACCGTTCTCCTGGCTTCGATTCCAGTGGCTCTCCCACCACGAAGGATACGGAGTCAGCCGCCGCCTCGATCCGTTCAAACGAATTGCCAATACCGAAGTCGACCCAGCGTAAGCCCGTACGCATAGTCAAAACGTGATCGACGGTAATATTGGCCTTGTCACCGACAAACAAAGCATCATATTCCGGTAGAAGCTCGACGATTGGCTGGTCCACTGATTTCAACAGTCCTTCATCCAGTGCAATTCCGATGAGGATGGAGCTGATAGTCTTGGTTGCGGACTGGAACTCGTGAGGTTGATCGTCACGAAACCAGTTGAACATGCGGGAGTAGACCAGCATCCCTCGATGCTGAACCATGACAGCGTCTAGGTGATGCTCCCGTGCATCTAGCCATGTATCGGTTTTTTGGGAAAGCGAGGTCGAATCGACGTTAGCCACTTGCCCAGACATAGCGACCAGCGGCCGGCGTTTCTGAGTCGGTGATGATCGTAGGGTTGAGACTGCGAAAATGGCGCACATCACGGCCGCACAGAGCACGAAGCCGATCAGGAAGGAAGTCAGATGTCTTATCACGCTCACCACTCGAACATCCTCCGCCGCCGAACATTAAAATACACCCCGTTACCGCGGAGTGACTCTGATTTCAGGAAACGTCCGATCGGCAACTCGGGTCCATTTTTTGGTTATGCCCTTTCTTTCGTTCGCATCGTTTCAAGAAACGAACGACCACACGCAAGCTTCAACGCAAGTGTTCCATCTGGGGCAACTGCCCTCCAGAACGGAGTAACGTCGGATTCATCTGAGCCGTTCAAGAGTTCCAAGTATGCCGCCTCGGATACAACACGCAAAGCAATACCGGTTGTTACAGGACAGGTATACTGCGCACCATACTTCCACGCCAGAGCTTTTCGTATTGCTGGTGGATCAACCGTCTCGCCAGATGGAATTTGGCGTATGAACTTGTCCATTAGTTTTGGCGTCACGACCAGCATCGTCGCTCCCGCCGGGATATCGGAAAATGACTTGTCTAGCGTTTTGATCTGCAGCGGCTTATCGCAATCGCGCCGAGTTATCCAGTCCGATGGCATATGCTTCACAACTCCTTGGCCTAACGACAGACATCACCGAGGACGAGGAGTGAACTCAACGCAAGTCCGCGCGATGGACCGAGTCCTCCACGTGAATGTCATTGTTCTTCCGTTACTTTCTCACGCATGTAGGTGCGAGTCAAGTATCCGGATGCAGAGTACGCATCGTGACAGTCCGCACATGACTCTACTCGCCCCCGTGCAAGCACATGCTTCTTTTCGGAATCTACCACGCTAAATTCCCAGTCTCCATGCTCAGGCCAATATCCCTCTGGCATTTTTCGCATTACGGTATACAACTCAACTTTGCTTCGCTCTTCATCGGGATACTTGCTCTTAATTACGAGTGTGCCAATTGGATACTTCTCTGCTCCAGCGCGAATTGCGGCCTCACCGTCCTTGCTAATGTAAACATCGCAGAATCGATCACCATGCACGTCTACATGAGTGTTGATCACACATTGTGTAGCGGTTGGTGCGTGCATCAGAAACGGCTTCTCCGTGACTCGAACAAAGCCGTCTAGTTTCTCCAACGACGCTAGAAAGTTGCGATTTGAGAGCAGTGGATCAAGTCGGCGATCTTCCAGACGCTTAGATATTCCTTGAGGCAATGCCAAAGAAGCGATAGCCACGCACAACATTGCTGTAATTGCCGCGATCAAGTTTCGCATCGGGTAAGCTTCATTGTTGTATGGACGAACGTCTAATTTCATCGAGTGCGGGTGGGGAACTCAAAGCAAGTCAAAAGGGCCGACCAACGGCTTGGCTTGCATCCCATGGTTCTGCTCATTTGGTCATTTATTTATTCCAGGTTTGAACGAAAAGCTGGTTATCTTTCGACTTTGCTTCGGGGGCAACGTCTGAGCCGTTTATGAGGTAACGAATCTGGATGAAATCATCGGAAATGCGGATATCATACGTCAATCCTTTCGGATAATCCGGAGAAGCGCACTTCGCTAAAAACCTCTTTGATTCCAGTTCGAACTCAGCGAAGGTAAATCTTGCTGCCGTTTTTTGGATTTTGAGTGTAAACCCTTTGTCGTCAACCGTCAGTGAGTCAAATTGATCCAGTGGCAAGTCAGCGCCCATAAGGGTGGCAGACTTGATTCTCCATTCCCCTTGCATTCTTGCTAACAAGTCAGAAACGGTGTTGGCAAAACCGGCTGCTATCGGATCCTTGCTACCAGCCTCGATCGCTGATTGAGCTCTGACATCCGAGAGAAGCATCGTCAAGGCAATTAAGGCAAAGATGAATGCATTGCGGTTCACGAGTTAGTTCCTTGTCTTTGCGTAGCAGAACGGCCAAAATCACCCAGTTGCCGCCAAGTGACATTGATTTTAGGAAACCCCCGATCGGCAACTCGGGTGCATTGTATTGTTCGTCGGCATCATCGGTGACGGTCGAAAGTAGCATGGTCGATCTCGCTGCAGTACTCAAGTTCGAGTCTTCACAGCGGAGCAGAGCTCTTATCCAAGAATTCCAATCGACCCGATCAGTAGGATTGAGGATGTGAGCAGGGCCGTCTTTCCGATTGCGGAAGAGCGGGTAATCGCTCCAAGGACAATCGCCGCGACGGAGAACGCGACAAAGACACCATATCCATGCATGGCAAAACTCTGTTCGTAAACACGTCCCACCATCGCAACAGCTATGCCGAGAAGAACTCCGGCAAGGGAAAGAGTTAATGCAAGTCGGTCAAGTGATAGTGATGTTTTCTCAACGCTCATGCAGGTCCTCCGTGATTGGATGGTGGGGTTTCAAATTTGTATTCGGACTTCTTGTCACAATCTTGGGAATCGTTAGTAATGAATTCGTGGCTGCGAGTTTGCCGAAAAACCCAGAGCGAACCCAAACCTCACTATGCTCATGACGCATGCCATCGCTAACGTCCGTTGCTTTGTAGCGACCTGAGCTTACTTAGCATGTCAAATCCGCCGATCTCCGTCAAATTACCGAACGCAGATTGTCATCTAGTCAGCCTAAGTCCGATGAACTTGTTTTTAAACGGACCAGCCTAAACCCTGTAGACCGCACCAACGCAGCCTATCACGCAAGCTAACCTCGATCCGAAGTTGAATGATATCTGGCACTTGCGTGCCAATCAATCAAAGGACTGAGCGGTAGTCACCATCCTTCGGGTTCACGAGATCACACAGATAGTTCCAGCAGGGGCGTTACAGCCTGACCAAAGCAATTGGCCTGAAATGCGAAAAAATCTCGGAAAACCAGCGTGTTTAAGCAAAGAGGACAGGAACCGAACTATTGGGTTTTTGCCCATTGATTTTGCGCAAGTTCTAAAGGTATTCGCCGTGGAATCGCAGAGAGCAGGGCGGATCGCCGATCATCTTAGTCGTCGCTAGAGAATGACGGAAAACCATTGACTTCGGGGAAATCAAAAGCAATCATGCGCTTACATTGGTCGACCATAACGATGAGTAAAGCGGGTGTGTAGCTTATGATCAAGAATCTGGTGAAACATGGAAACAGCTGGGCGGTTCTCATCGATCGTCCCATTCTGGATTTGCTCAAGATCGCTCCTGAGTCCCAAATCGAATTGACCACCGATGGCAAGTCCATTCGGATCACTCCCGTCAATTCCGATGACAGTAAATCGAAAGTTCGCGCAGCACGAGCCAAGGTGAATTCAAAACACTCCAAGGCTTTCAAGAAACTCGCGGAGTAATAGCCCGTGGTGTTTCTAACCCTGGATGACATCCTCGAATCCGCAGGCACTGCGACTGGGGCGGCTCAAGAACGAAAATTCGATACGCCGTTAGTCGCAGCAATCGAAATACAAAATGCGTCACGGAACTCAATCGCATTCGGTTATTCGACATCAAGGCTTTCGACACGATTGAGCGCGTTGAGTAATTCCGTCCGAGTGATTGCTTGTTGCTCTGATCTTGTCAAAGTAGCGTAGCCATCAAATAGTTGATGACCATAATGTCCGAACTGGGAGTGATTGCCACCTACAATCTCTACCCAGTTCGTATGCGCTGGCAATAAACGCTTGTTATTCATGACGCTTTCAGGGGTTGCAACTCCGTCTTTTGAACCGTAGACCTTGGTGACGGGAATCGTCAGGTAATTCAAGTTGTCTAGCTTTGGATGCGTCGTCCCAATAAGTACTATCTCCGCAAAGGCATTGGGCTGCTCCCGAACTGAGCGACAAGAAAGAGCTGCGCCAAGAGAATGACCGGACAATACCCAACGGGCATACTTGGGATGGGCGGCAATCAACCCAATGGTTTCATCTACAGCGAATTGCTTGTGCGATTCCAAAGGTGCGAACCGATAGGGCAGTTTCACAATGAAAACCGCATAGCCATCCTCAGCAATCGGACGAAGTAAGGGAGCATATGCGTGGGCCGAAATTCCAGATCCGCAAATGAACATCAGAGCTGTATTGCGATTCGCAGTCACGGGTACAAATTCCAAGATGAATTTTCGATCCGCGACGGAAACTTTAGGGCCGCTTCGCAGAGTTGCAGGATCAACTCCTTGAGTTCGAACGGAATTTGCAAGCCATAGTGTCGACACAACAGCCCACGCCAAGAAAACGCGATGGATCCACCGGCGAACAAATGATAGCACGCTGTTTTTCGGTCCCGGCCCAGTTTTCAAAACACATCCAATCTTGTCGAAATCTGACGATAACCGGCCTTAGCGGTTGAGCGACCATTGCCCAAGCGGCCGATCGAGGGCTTCGTGTCCAATGGATTGTTATCCGAATTACTGATCAGCATGTTATGTAGCATTTTCCGGTGGCGGCAAATTGGTTGCAAGCACAAGCATAGCTAAATGCGGACTCACCGTCATGGTTGCCCCAGTTGACGTTCACGCCCCGTTCCAGCAGTACTCGCATCGTTGCCAAATGTCCTATTGGAGTTGAGTACCATCAGCATTCGGATTCGGCGCTTCTATCTTAGCGGATGTACGGATGTTTCCGATGATCAGTAAAGCCATGAACAGCAAGAATACGGAAACGAATGGAATCCAGGCCAAATTCTGTTGTTGAGGATCACCAACCTTATGATGTTGAATTGGCACAAATGTCAGCGCACAGACAATGAATGTGGTGCCATGTAAGAAAAGCGACTGTACAAACGTCACAAGCTTTCTTGGGGTTGACGATGTGATCGCGCTGGCCAAGAAAAACAATGAACATCCGGTCGCAGGTGGTAGATATCGATCCACCAAAGTATTCCAATCTGGTTGAGTGCCATACTCAGAAAGTGCGTATTCGACCGGAAGAAGCACCGCCACGGGGATAGCGAATCCAACTGCAGTCAACGCTATGATTTTAGAGAGAGTGTGGGACCTGATCATGAGGCGTCCTACGACGTTCGGATACGTTTGTCCTCAATTGCGTAACGCTGGCGATCGCGCAATCGCCGTAATAAATCTATGATTCAGATTCGCGGCCGACCAGCGACTTGCGTGCATCGCTTGGTTCGTCCAAGGTATGTGTTTTTTCGGTGTCCGTTGGTGTGGGCACGACCAGTGCGGCAATGCAAGATCGGCGAAAACCAACGTATCCGAATCCGATGGTCAGAAAACAGTATACCGCAATTGAGATGGGGCTTGAGCCATGTTCAAGCAGTTTTGGCGTGTCGAGATAGCGGTCGCCAGAAAACCAAGCGGTCGCAATGTAGGATCCATTTGCGAGAATGCAAAAGTTCGCGATGAACCACATCCAGTCGCGTTGAACAATCGTCGCAATGACGACTGGAGCCAATACGCCAATAATCAGTCCAGCCCAAAGCGTCACCAACGGAAACGGATCAGGTTCAAAGATGCTGTAGGGAAGGCGCCAAGGCCACAAGTCTGCGGATTTTAGCGAACCACCACAGCATTCTCCACCGATTATGTGTCCCATCTCGTGAGTAAACGTCATGACGACCCATGACGCAACGAGTAGAAGCACGAATCGCGTAACGCGGACTGCCAAAAGTTAGGTCTCCATTATCCGCGATTTGATTCAGTGGGCGAACTTGTTTTTACACAGATCAGCGTAAGCCCTGTAAGCCACACCCATGCAGCCTATCACGTAAGCTGGCCTCGACCGCTAGTTGAATAATACGAAACACTCGTAAGCTGAGCAAGGATTTTGAGGAGTAATAGGCTGTTACGGCTTAATCATCTTGTATCTAGGGACGACGCAGCACCTGCAGGCATGGACATGCATGGATAGGCAGGAAAGCCAAAGCAATTGGCAAGAAATTGCGAAAAACCCTGGGATAACCAGGGTTTTGGAGCGGTGTGCACCACACCAAGAACAAGAATCTCAAGCTCTCGAACGTCGTAGAAGACGACGAATGGAAATCGGGAAATCGGCCAGTACCGCAGACCTTAATCAACAGAAGAACGCCGATAGGGATCTGCTGCCAATTTGAGCGTCGCGGTTTCCACGCTTTCAAGGAATTTCACTCCCAACCCAACCTTTTGTCGGTCGTACCAGTTCGCGGCAGACACTACATCCGTATGAAAAAGGGGATGGTATCGAACCTGGTACTCACCGTCTGGCATCTTGGATTTTTTTCCAAACTTCGTCGTGAGTCAATCCGACTGCTGGATCCACTAGCATTTCGTCTCGCCGACGCTTTGCTTCCTCAAGCGCGGAATTCGGCAAAGGGATTTGCTCATCGTTTGAAACAATGTCATCCCAAATCGTTTGGATAAGCTCCAGACGCTCCCCTAGAGGGAGGTGCCGTATCGATTCTGTGTATAGGTCCATTTTGTTCTCCCTCTAGACTGTACCACCAGGTCTTCCTCAAGACTACCAAATTCTTATCTGGGCTGGCCCAGGACGATGCAGCTTGGCTAGCCCAATCCCCGGCGCTGCGAGAAAAGCTCATCGCAGTATCCGCAAACCGGCTACGGTTGCGGTTTGGAAGCAGGTGGTAGCGAACCTTAAAGAGCTCATGCCCGAGGGGATCCGGATCAACCAGATCACCGCAGGCCATGCCAAAGAGTTTCACGAGAAGCTCAAAGCCAGAGGTATGGCCACGACCACGATCCACAAACGGATCCAATTCGCTCGGCAATTCATGCACGATGCGGTCGACTGGAAGATCATCGATGAAAACCCTTTCTGCAAAGTAAAAACACAGAAGAGTTCGGTGAAGGTCAACGAGTTTGTACCCCGCGAAGTGCTCGATAAGCTGATGAAGAAGGCAAACCCGGTTTGGCAAGTGATCTTGGGCCTGAGTCGCTACGGTGGGCTTCGGACACCCTCGGAAACATTGTCGCTTCGCTGGGACGACATCGACTGGGAGATGAACCGAATGAGCATCCCCGAGCCAAAGGTCGAGCACCACGAAGGCCGAGGGATTCGTAGTTGCCCGATCTTTCCTGAGCTGCGACCGATCCTCGACGAAGCGTTCGAGCTCTTTGGCGACAAGAGCTACTATGTGGTCGCCGCTCCGCAGTATCGCGCCGCAGCCAACACGGCGATGGGTTGGAAGAATGCAAACCTACGCAGCGAGATGACTCGCCTCCTGCGCCGCGCCGGCGTCTCGGGTTAGCCGCGATTGTTCCATACAGTGTAGCTTCAAGAGGGGCGAGCCAGCAGACAGACAGAACTGCAGCGAGAGTTTCCGTTGCATGTGGTTTGCTCTTGGCTTGGCAACTCACCACGCATTGCACAGCAGAGTTACCTTCTGGTTACCGAGGATGATTTCGCCAGGGCGGCTGGGGCGAGGAAGGTGATGGTGGCGGTTAATCGTCGGTAGCGATCGCAGAGAGAAGCTCGTAAGCGATCTTTCGGAAAATCACGTGGCCTGTTCGGTTTCCATTACTAGGATTCGGCAGCCACATTGGCCGACGAAATAAATCACTGCGTTAGCCCAGTACTGGCGCACACCGCGATGGATTCGTCCTACCGTAGCTACCAATCGCCGGTGGTGGTCTCGAATTCACCTCCCGTTGCACGAGCTACCACTTGGTAGTGGTGGCTCGTGAAGGGTATCCTAGTCAAGGGTTTCTGGCTACGCGGAAACCCGCGGTTCCAAATTCGGACGACTGGATGCTGTACCGCAAGGTCGCGCGGCAGTAACCAGGCTCGTTGAAGAAGCCCCCGCGAATGATTCGTTGGGTGCCTTCTGTCGGTCCCACAGGATCCGTCTTGGTAGTCCGCGTGTATTCCGAGTACCAATCGTTTACCCACTCCCAAGCATTACCGATCATATCGTGAAATCCCAGTGCGTTCGCAGCCTTGCCGCCGATGAGGTGGTTTCTCCCTTCTGCGTTCCCTCGATGCCAGGAAATTTGATCGAGTTCCCCATAACGCGGCTTGTCAACACCCGCGCGGCAAGCGAATTCCCATTCGGCTTCCGTGGGGAGACGCAGTCCTGCTTTTTGGCAGAATGCATTGCACGGAGTCCATCCTGTCAGAATCGGAAGTTTCGGATCATTCGCATTTGCGGTTGGTTGCCCTTCCTGCACTGGCGTCGCAGTAACCGTGATGGAACCATTCTCGTCACGCTTCGTTTGCGTCTCTACCTTCAAACGATTGCCTTGCTGATCCTTCAATTCAACAGACGGCTGAATTTGAAAGGTGATACCATTCGCCCCTTGGATGACGATTCCCGAAGAACCTTGGCGAGGTGCCAACTCTGGAGTCGATTTTATCACCTTCATCCACTGCTCTCGGGTCACCTCGTATCGGCCGAGATAGAACGGCTTCGTCAAGGTGACGGGATGCGCAGGGACTTCATTCGCTATCGCTTCGGAATCACCTGGGATCTTCCCCATCGTGAATTGTCCGGGTGGAACCAGCAGCATCTCGATGCCCGACCTTTTGTCGCGTACCCGCCACGGCAGCCCGGTAGCTGTGATTGCGCTTCGAAGTGAGGGGTTGGTTACAATTTTGCTGTCGACATCCTTCTCTATAACTTCGCACCAAGCCAAGTCAGGAGTAGTTCGGTTTGCCGTTACCGGTGGTTGACTCGCAGGAGCGTTCTTGGCAGGGACTGTAGGATTGGTGGAAGTTTTATCCGTAATCACCTGCGCTATGATCGCAGGGGGCACCGTGACCGTGGTCGGTGCTGTCTTCGAGGAACCGGGTGCATGGATCGGAGCCGCGAGCGATGTTGTGGATGGAGTGTTCTTCAAAAACATTCCGTACCACACGCGATCCAGATCATCGATCCTGGCACGAAGGCGAGCACGGAGGATTGTGGGATCCTTGGTTTCGCTCACCTCCATCATCATCACACCATTTCGCGAAACCGTTAAAACGTCTTCGAGAAGTCTCAAACTCAAACGGTACATGGGAACTGCTGCATCTTCATCGAGTGATTCCGTTTGTTCCAGCATTTCGGCCATCACCCTGCAGGCCATGAATTTGGATTCAGCCAAAGCCCCGACTTCCTCGACATCCGTCTTGCGATGTGCCTGAGAAGCTAAAAGTTTCCGCTCCAACTCCCTCGGTACAATGACGCGATCCACGATGTTCACCAAATTCCCCCCAAGGCTTATGTCACCTGCCAGGATGCGTGCTTTGAATGGCTCGGCTCTATCGTTCGCTGTACGAGCAAGTTCATAAACGAAGACCATACCGTTCGAGAGAACATCGAGCACGAATCGATCGTTCTGTCGGGAAACCATCACCGGACCTCGGTCGCCGTCCTGGAACTCGAAGCTCCAGGGCTGAATCTTCGGAAGAGCATGCCAGTCGAGCAATGCGAGGAGCGTTTCGCGATTCTTGGGATCGAACAGCGCGGCTCGCTCCGCCTCGCTGAGACGATCGAACGCTTCGTTGGTCGGAATAAATAGCGTCCAATTCCCGGTGGGCTCTGCCTGAGCCCAGTCCTGTTTGCCGCCGCTCGCTTCGACCGCTGCGACGAACGTGGAAAATCTCCCGTCAGGTACGGATCGGAGCGCTTCGATCAGATTCGCTGGTGCCGACTCCTTAACGGCCATCTTGATCGACTCCTCCGTTCGTAGTTCTGGAGGCAAAAGAACTTTGTCAATCACGTGAATCATCCCGTTGCTGCACTTGATATCCGGCCGAACGACCTCTGCAGCCCCGACTTGGAATACTCTATCTCGGATCCCGATTGGTAAACGTTGACCATTTGCAGTGCGTGCCCACTGCGGTTCGTCGATGTTAGCGATCTCCATACTCGAAATTCGACCCGGCACGATATGATATGTCAAAATCCGGACCAATTGCTGTTTGTTTTCGGGCCTGAGCAGTGATGCTACCGTACCTTCGGGCAATGCCGCAAATGCCTCATCCGTGGGTGCAAAAACCGTGTAGGGGCCCGAACCCTTCAAGGTGTTTTTCAAGTCGGCGGCTTCGATGGCTGCGACCAACGTTTTGAAACGCCCAGCACTGGCCGCTGTTTCCACGATATCCTCGGCCTGAGAGTCGACCGACCATCCCACAAGGAAAATCAGTGCTAACACACGCATCCCTTTGAATCTCATTATTTCACTTTCACTCTTTTGTTGACTTCTTTATTGTTCAAAGCTTTTACTAATAATAGCAGTATCTTGCAGTTCTTGCACCTGCGATGGGCTGCACCGTCATTCCATGTCGTCAACATCGCGGGTCGAGAGGTCGCGACACGCGTCGTGAGATCCCTTTCCACAACTGGCGCGATTTCGGTTCGATTGTAAGTGTCGACTGAGACATCGTTTCTGTTCCCTGGACTGGAAGATGTCAACCGAATGTACCGGGTTGTTTCGACTCTTGCGCCGCGCCGGCGTCTCAGGCCGGCCACGATTGTTCCATACAGTGTAGCTTCAAGAGGGGCGAGCCAGCAGACAGACAGAACTGCAGCGAGAGTTTCCGTTGCATGTGGT
>Ga0208225_1000092_pt1 | contig 23654 bp, 12 predicted proteins | sample LakMenEpi15Jun10_FD_150701 | JGI IMG/M metagenome (GOLD analysis project Ga0208225, IMG submission 150701) | Freshwater microbial communities from Lake Mendota, WI - 15JUN2010 deep hole epilimnion (SPAdes) | ecosystem: Environmental > Aquatic > Freshwater > Lake > Epilimnion/Euphotic zone ... | reverse complement strand
TACACGGCTGACGGGTGGTGCGAGGGTGACGAGGTCGTTGTTATTAACGGTCGAATGTACCGGCTGGATGAGCTGGAAAGCGTTGAGGTGACGAAAGAATAGTCGCTAAACCCGAAATCACGGCGTGTAGTCATGCTTGGCAATCGGCTCTTGGCCTGATGGACCGCATTGGATGGATCCGGGGCGAGTGGCACAGCCGCAAAGATAATCTGCTGCTCGCCAACATCATCAGCCAAATCCACCCCTTGAACATCGATCCGAACAATCCCCACTCATCGGAATGAGTTGTGGCGAATAGGATGCTTTAGATTTAGCGAAACACTGGTTTTTCCGCATTCTTCAACCCGCTTCAGCGGCAAATCGCACCAGGATCTATTTCTCAGGAAATGCTAGCGAGTGACCAGAGGTGTCACGAGCTAGCACGATACTGGCCAAATGGCATACGCCTGATTTCCCCACCAACCGGTGGAAATCGGACGGTAAATGTCCCCGTCCCTCAGATTTACGGCACCTGCAATGCTGTCATTTCGCTGTAGTGTTTGATAAACTTACGCCCCACGTCGAATTCCAATCGATTAGGGGGGGAATCGTGCCCAAACTGAGTGAATACGTGAAAGTTGCAGAAGCGGCCGAGATCCTGGGAGTTTCCCAAGGGACCGTTCGAACATGGGCGGCTGATGGCAAGATCCCGATGCACCGGAATCCAGCCAATGGCTACCGACTGTTCAAGCGAGAGGATCTCAAGAAGTTTTTGGCAAAAGTCGCAAGACCGGAAAAACCTACGAAGTAGACATTCAAAACTCAAGTTCCGACTAATAAACCATTCCTGAATGAAAACACGCCATGGATGTTTTTGATCTTCGCAAACGACTTGTCGATGATTACGCCAGCTACACGAGAAGCTTTATCAAAATCTCGGATAAGCGGATTTCTGAAAAAGTTGAAACGGCTCTACAAGACGGAGAGCTTTGGCCGGAGCCGCTCCTCCAACTCAATCCCACATTCTTACCTGGCGGCACCATCGACTCGCTCGTAGATGACGGGACACTCCATGCGGAGTGTCGGAGAATTTTTAGAGTCGACAAGTCAGATGCTGACCACACAGGCAAAGATTTGATGCTTCACACGCATCAAAAAGAAGCGATTCGGAAAGCGAAAGAAAACAAGAGCTATGTGCTCACGAGCGGAACAGGATCAGGTAAAAGCTTGACGTATATCGTTCCAATTGTGGACCACGTTTTGAGGCGAGGAACGGGCCGTGGTATTCAAGCAATCGTTGTCTATCCGATGAATGCTCTGGCTAACAGCCAAGACGAGGAACTCAGAAAGTTTCTTGTCAAAGGGTACGGTGACGGCAAATCGCCTGTTCGTTTTGCTCGGTATACCGGTCAAGAGAAAGGCGAAGAGAGAGAAGCGATCAGAAGTAATCCACCAGACATCCTGCTTACCAATTACATGATGCTCGAGCTATTGCTTACCAGAAGCGAAGACCGCGAGCTTGTGAAGGCTGCTCAAGGATTACGCTATTTGGTTTTCGACGAGTTGCACACCTATCGAGGTCGGCAAGGTGCGGATGTTGCATTGTTGATTCGGCGCTGTCGACTAGCTTTTGGTGGTCACGACATAATTTGCGTCGGAACCTCTGCGACGATGGCAAGCGAGGGAACATCTCAAGATCAGAAGCGAGCTGTCGCAAACGTCGCCCAAACACTCTTCGGCACGCCAATCGATGAGACACAAGTGATCGGTGAAACGCTTGAAAGAGCAACTCCGGAAATCAATTGCCAGAATCCTGAAGCAATTACAGCTCTGAAGAATGCAATCCTTTCAAGTAAAGCCCCTCCGGATCAATACGAGTTATTTCGTGTTCATCCGCTTTCTTCTTGGATAGAGACCACGTTTGGTGTCCGGACAGAAGCCGCAACTGGGAGACTCATTCGGCAAGCGCCACGTCGACTTCAAGGACCTGGCAGTGCCGCTGAAGAGCTAGCAAGGCTCACCGGTACTGATGCAAAGCTAGAGTGCGCACCATTGATCCAAAGTTTCCTGATGAAAGGATCAAACCTTAGGCGAAGCGAATCAAGCCGGTTTCCTATCTTTGCTTTTCGTTTGCATCAGTTCTTTACACGCGGTGATACAGTCTGGTCGACCATTGAATCAGAGAACGGCCGGCATCTTGAAATGTCTAAGCTTGGGTCAAAACCTGGTGAACCAGACAAACCCCTTTTTCCACTAGTCTTTTGCCGCCAGTGTGGAGCCGCTTATTACCGGGTTTCAACACGAACTGAAAAGGCAATCTCTTGGCTGTTACCTAGAGAGGATCGTCGCGAAGATGGCGATGATGGCAGTGGCGACGCATACCTCTACCTGTCAAACGAGCATCCATGGCCGCATGGCGAATGTCCAGAACTATTAGATCGCGTTCCTTCCTCGATGAAGGAAACGACAGCACTTGGAATCGAACGAATTCGACCTGATTCGCGTGGAGATTTACCAACTGTTGTTTATGTCAATCCGCAAGGGAAAGTTGTCTCCGAAGGGGAGGGATTGGAAGCTGCTCTTATCAGAAAAAACTTTCATTTTTGTTTGGAGCCAGGATGTGGAGTTGCTTACACCAAACTCCAACGTTCTGAGCGACTTAAGCTGGCAACGCTCGGAGTCGACAGCCGAAGCACTGCGACAACAATTTTGGCTGTGCGATCGCTGATCGAATTACAAGCAGATTCATCGTTGAAGCCAGAGGCCCGAAAGCTTCTTAGTTTTACAGACAATCGCCAAGACGCATCACTTCAGGCTGGGCACTTCAACGACTTCGCTCAAGTTGCATTGCTTCGATCAGCTCTTCACAAGGCGACGACTGCGAAAGGCTCTGTTGGCTTAGCTCACGGAGAACTATCTCGAAGTGTATTTGAAGCTTTAGCTTTGAAGTTTGACGAATATGCTGCCGACCCAGAAGTTCGAGGACCAGCGCGAAACGCGACCAATGACGCGTTGCGTCGGGTTATTGACTATTATCTGTATCGCGACCTAGAGCGTGGTTGGCGTGTTACCGCTCCGAACCTTGAGGATTGCGGATTGCTCCAGTTCGAGTACGAAGGCTTAACAGGTGATGACGGTCTACTGAACGAGGTTGAGTTGTGGGATACCGGCTTTTCAGTTCGTGTTGACCGTGAAGCTGATGAATTTGTTCCTACGCCGCTATGTCTTCGTGCCTGCCCATCAGACCTGCGAGAGCAGATTCTTCGCACACTTCTGGATGTATTGCGTCGCGGCCTTGCTGTGAAAGTTGACGTTCTCGATCCTCAGAAACAACTCGACCTTGTTGAGCAAACTAATCCTCGAATTATGGATGGAACGGTTTGGTATTTGGAAGATACAAGAGAACTCGTTAAGTCCCAGGTGGCCTATCCTCGTCCTAAGCAGCGTGGCGACAACCAAGGAATGTTCATTTCTTCGTTCGGTAGTTTCGGTCGCTATTTGCGCCGAACTGTTATTAGCAATATGCCTTCTGGAAGTAAGCTGACTCGTGAAGACATTGATGCCGCGATTCGCTTTCTATTCCTCGCTTTGAAGCGCTACGGAATCGTCGAGCAAGTCCGCAGTCCATCACCGGGGTATCAGATTAATCACGACTCGTTGCGTTGGCTTGCTGGCACAGGGGAAATTCGCCCCGTCGATCGAACGCGGCTATTAAATTCAGGTGAAATCCCCCCTGAAGTAAACAAGTATTTTGTCGATTGCTACAGGCGTTTCATTGACCTGAAATGCGTTCTGGAAGCTCGGGAGCATACCGCCCAAGTGGCTTCGGAAGATCGGGAAGAGCGAGAAGAGCGATTCCGATTGGCGGATTTACCACTACTGTTTTGCTCTCCTACGATGGAGCTCGGTGTCGATATCGCACAGCTCAATGTTGTTAATCTTCGCAATGTGCCGCCGACACCTGCGAATTATGCGCAACGGAGTGGACGAGCTGGTCGAGGTGGACAGCCAGCTCTCGTCTACACCTATTGTGCGGGTCGCAGCCCCCACGACCAATATTATTTCCGGCAACCAACACATATGGTAGCCGGTTCCGTTGCAGCCCCTCGGATCGATCTTCGGAATCGAGATCTAGTGAGATCCCACATACACGCAATTTGGATGGAAGTGGTCAAACCAGACCTAGGCAAGACGCTTAATTCCGTTCTCGACATTCAACGCGAGGACGGCAAGATTCACCTTCCTATTAAAGAAATGCTTCGGCAAGCTTTGACCAATCCGGTATACAGGGCGGCTGCACTTGAAAAAGCAAATGATTTGGTCAAGAGCATCTCTGATGTTTTGGCGACTGCTGTTTGGTTCAACGCGAACTGGACTAAAGATGTCTTAGACCAACTGGAACGTTCATTTGATAATGCTTGCGATCGATGGAGAGAGTTGTATCGAGCCGCTGTTCGACAACGAGAGCTTCACCACAAGATCATTGGCGATCACTCTCGGCCAGAAGTCGAAAGAAATCACTCTCGAAGATTGAGAGGTCAAGCGGAAACCCAGATTCGGCTTCTCACAGAAGCCGAGGGAATCTACGAAGGCGATTTCTATTCTTATCGTTATTTTGCAGCTGAAGGCTTTTTGCCAGGCTACAACTTCCCTCGTTTGCCGATCTCCGCATTTGTTCCGGCGCGACGCAAGCGGAAAGGAAGAGACGAATTCGTTTCACGGCCTCGTTTCCTCGCTATAGCCGAGTTTGGTCCGCGTGCGTTGATTTACCATGAGGGTGCTCGATATCGCGTATTCAAGGTTAATTTGGACTTTGGTTCTGACGACATCGAAGATACTCATTCGCTTGTCACCAACACGATCAAACGCTGCATCAAATGCGGCTATGCCCACATTGAACAAGGCAAGAATCTAGCTGAAGTGTGCGATCGATGCGGATCTGCGCTGGATGGCCACGCAGTTGTTGAGAATCTTGTCCAGTTGCAAAATGTAAGCTTGAAGCTAGCGCAACGCATCACTTGCGATGAAGAGGAGAGGCAGCGATTCGGTTACAAGCTCGTGACATCGTATCGCTTCCCTGATGTTGGCGGAAAGCTCGACCGCAAAGACGCCGAGGTCTTCGTAGACGGCGTTCTCGCGATGAAGCTTAGCTACGGAGACGCAACAGACCTCTATCGAATAAACCTTGGCTGGTCCAACCAAAGAGACACTCAACCGGCTGGATTTTTGCTTGATCTAGAACGCGGATACTGGGGGAAAAACCAAGCTGACGAAGAAGATCAAGAGGATGCGACAGCTGGCCGGCAAATGCGAGTCGTTCCCTATGTGACCGATACTAAAAACGCACTTGTCATCCGCTTTGAGCCGGTTCGCAGTGAAGCTGAGATGGCAGCCCTTCAGGCTGCATTCAAAGAAGCTATCCAGAAGCATTTTCAATTGGAGCCTCGTGAGCTTACTTGCGAATCGATGCCAAGTCCACGCGATCGACAAGAGATTCTCTTCTATGAAGCGTCCGAGGGCGGTGCAGGTGTCTTGAGGCAACTCGTTGAAGATCCAGCTGTGATTCCTGCCCTCGCGAAGCGAGCCTTGGAAGTCTGCCATTTCAATCCTGACACACTTGAGGATCTAAAATCCGATAGCTGTGGTAAAGCCTGCTACGAGTGCCTTCTCGACTATTTCAATCAGCCTGACCATCAGCTGTTGGACAGATTCGGCATCCGAGACATTCTCGCTGAGCTAGCACGTTCGCAGTGCAAGCCGTCAGGTGGCCTGGGTTCACGCGGGGAGAGAATGGTGGAGCTACGGCGGCGATGCGACAGCAAATTGGAGACAAAATGGCTCGACATGATCGAACGTTTCGTGCTTCGGCCTCCAAGCGACGCTCAATTTCTAGTCGAATCATGCTCAACACGGCCCGACTTCTTTTACCGCGAATTCAATGCGGCGATCTATGTCGATGGTCCGGTGCATGACGAACCGGATCAGATTCGAGGGGACGAAGAAATCACCCAACGCCTCATGGAAATGGGATATGTTGTAGTTCGTTTCCACCATAAAGCGGATTGGCTCGAAGTCTTCAAGCAACACCCAGATATTTTCGGAGTTCCGCAGGTATGAGTGCATCAAGCCTTTCAAAACCAGGAACGCTCGTAAGGTCACGTGGGCGCGAATGGGTAGTCTTACCCGATTCGACTGATGACTTGTTAGTGGTGCGTCCTGTAGGTGGATTAGACGAAGAAATTTGCGGGATCCTTCCAGCGGTAGAACCTGTAGAGTCGGCAACATTTCCGCTTCCATCACCGGAGGACGTTGGCGATTTCCGATCTGGCCAGTTACTTAGAGAAGCGGCAAGGCTTTCGACGCGCGCGGCAGCGGGACCTTTCCGTAGCTTTGCGAGAATCGCGGTCGAACCACGACCCTACCAATTGGTTCCATTGATGATGGGCCTGAAGCTGGACCCTGTGCGATTGCTGATTGCTGATGACGTCGGTATTGGAAAAACTGTCGAAGCATCCCTCGTAGCGAGAGAGTTGCTCGATCGCGGAGAGATTCAACGGTTAGCCGTTCTTTGCCCGCCGCACCTCGCTGAGCAATGGCAAAAAGAACTGCAGGAAAAGTTTCACATCGAGGCAGAGCTCGTTCTCAGCAGCACGATCCAAAGACTTGAGCGTAATCTGCCAATCGGCGTTTCCGTTTTTGATCGCCACCGATTTGTCGTGGTTTCAACGGACTTCATTAAGTCCGAAAGGCGTGCGGCGGACTTCGAGCTGAAGTGCCCTGAGTTTGTCATCGTCGATGAAGCACACGGTTGTACTATTTCCGGAGGCGTTGGGCGTGGTCGCCAGCAGCGTTTCGAGCTCATTCGAAAGATCGCAGCTAAACCGGATCGGCACATTGTTCTGGTTACTGCAACCCCGCACAGTGGAAACGAAGGTGCATTTAGATCGCTGCTGGGACTTCTGGACGAAGAGTTTTTCGATTTACCACCAGATATCGACCGTGCAGAACGGGAAGGATTAAGACGCAAGTTGGCTCGACATCTCGTGCAGCGCCGGCGTGCGGACATCAGGCACTACTTGGAGACAGACACATCGTTCCCAAATCGGCTCGACAAAGAGCAAACCTACCACTTCAGCAAGGAGTATCGCGAGCTCTTTAACGATATCGTTCAGTTCGCGCGGGAATTTGTAACCGAGAGCGGGACGGACAAAAGAAAGCGTCGAGTACGATATTGGTCAGCGTTAGCGTTGCTGCGGTGTTTCTCTTCGAGTCCAGCAGCAGCTGTCGCGACCCTTCGTAGCCGTGCAGCAGTGGATGAAGCTGCGGACGAGGAGATAGAGGAAGTAGGTCGACGAACGGTACTTGACCAAGATGATGTCGATGAAGTAACTGCCATAGACCTAAGCCCTGGTTCCGACTCGCAGTCTGACGCAGAGTCGTCACGCAGGAGAATGTTAGCCTTTGCGAAGCGAGCGGAGGAACTAGCCGGTGAATTGGACTCGAAGCTACAAGGGCTGATCAAGGAGCTGAAGAGCCTGCTGAAGGATGGTTTTCAACCAATCGTTTTTTGTCGATTCGTAGACACTGCCGAGTATGTTGCAAAGCACTTGCGAGATGCTTTGCCGAATAAGGTTCGCGTTGAATCGATTACTGGGTTGTTACCGCCTTCGGAACGCGAATCGCGAATCGATAACCTCGTTAAAGAGGGCGGACAATACATCTTGGTCTGCACCGACTGTCTTTCCGAAGGCGTCAATTTGCAGCAGGCGTTCAATGCAATCGTTCACTACGACCTGTGCTGGAATCCAACTCGACACGAGCAGCGAGAAGGTCGAGTGGATCGTTTCGGGCAGGACAAACCAGAAGTACGAGTAATCACCTACTACGGGAAAGATAACCCAATTGATGGTGTGATCCTTGAAGTTTTGATTCGAAAACATAAGAGCATCAAAAGCGATCTTGGCGTTACGGTCTCAATCCCTGGCACCAGCGAGCAAATCGCCGAAACGCTATTCGAAGGGGCGCTTTTTCGCGAAATGACTCGCGGAAACGATAAGCAAATGACTTTTGATTTCGGCGAGAAAGAATTGGACAAAGTGGAGGCATTTCACGCGGAGTGGGACAACGCACGAGCCAAAGAGAAAGCCAGCCGTTCACGATTCGCTCAGCATGCTTTAGACAAGGATTCGGTCGCTGCGGAGTTGCGAAATGTACGTGACGCCATCGGGCGAGGTGAAGACGTGGCTCGCTTTGTTCGGATCGTTCTTCAAGCTGCGAATGTTCCAGTCTCGGAGAATGATGGAGCCTTTGCGGTCCATGTAAATGCGGAAACTCCTCGTGCGTTTCGGCAAGCAATCGGACGTGATGAATCCTTTAAAGGCCGATTTGATTTGCCTCTCTTGGAGGGCGAGACCTATTTGGGACGTACCAGTCCAATCGTAGAGGGGTTAGCAGGATGGACTCTTGATCAGGCACTTGATCCCGCAGCCAGAGACGCATCACCGATCGCGTCCCGCTGTGGCGTCGTCGCGACTTCATTGGTTTCAGTTCGTACGGTTCTAGTCATCGCGCGATTTCGATATCACTTGAAAATCAGCGGAATTGGGAGTGAAACGATTCTTTGCGAAGAAATCATTCCGCTGGCAGCAACTGGAACTGGAGAAAATGTGAGCTGGCTGGATTCGGAAAAGGGCGATCAGTTACTACAAGCCCGACCTGAACAAAACCTCGTTTCCACCGCAATCCAGCAGCAGGTGGGACTACTGGTGAGATCACTTCCAGTTCTCCAAAAGTCGCTGGAACCAATCGCATCACAGCGCGCCGCTGCACAGCTTGAAGCTCACGAACGGGTACGTGAAGCGTCTAAAACCAAAGGTCGAGTCTCGATCGAGCCCGTTTTGCCTGTTGACATCTTGGGCGCATACGTCCTTCTACCGAGGTTGCAGTAACATGGGACGTACTAAAAACGAGTTTCAGACAATTCGGTCCGAAGGAGGTCTTCTGCCCCCAGACTTGCTCCGCAGAGTCGTGGATGCCAAAGGCAACTTGCCAGGTGCCAAGCCCGAAGACTATGGACTGCCCGCAGGAGAGCGACTGAACGAAGCAATCACGCAATCTTGGAATCGAATGCGTCGCCACTGGGCTGATTTCCGAGCTGCAGCTCGAAATCTTCCTGAAACCGAGGCTGGCACAGGTCTGACCAACGATAAATGGAGTGTGCCGCTCTTAAGAGAGCTTGGGTTCGGGTTGCTGCCAACATCAGCCGGCCCAGAGCTTGCCGGTAAAACGTACGCGATCAATCGATTCTTTGGTACTACCGCGGTACACCTAGTCGGCTGTAATCTCAGCCTTGATCGCCGGGCCGCCGGCGTAAGGGGCGCCACCACCAATCCCCACGGCCTCGTCCAGGAATTCTTGAACCGCAGTGGAAACCATCTTTGGGCAATCGTCTCCAACGGCCTCCGGTTTCGTGTTCTGCGAGACAATCAGGCGTTGTCACGACAATCTTATTTGGAGTTTGACCTCGAGGCGATGTTCAACGGCGAAGTCTACTCTGACTTCGTCCTGTTATGGCTGATGGCACACGCGACCCGATTTGCACCTCAGCGGGAGAACCAAACTGAGTCGTGTTGGTTGGAGCAATGGACCAAAGTCGCTGAAGAGGATGGAACTCGTGCGCTTGGCGACTTGCGTGCTGGTGTTGAAAAAGCTCTCCAAATTCTCGGCGAAGCATTCGTTAGTCACCCACGCAACACTGCGCTGCGTGAAGCGCTGCGTAATGAAAAGTTGTCGCTCAATGATTTTCACGGCCAGTTGCTCCGGATTGTCTATCGTTTGATATTCTTGTTTGTTGCCGAAGATCGGACGCTCGACGGTAACTCACTCTTACATCCATTGGACGATTCCGAGTCCGGAAGACAAGCACGCGACCACTTCGAATCGAACTACAGCACGACTCGGCTTCGCAATCTCGCGGCTAACATCAAGGGAAGCCGCCATGGAGACTTTTGGCATCAATTCAATTTGCTGGTCGGAGCGTTATCGGGAGACGAAAGATTTGACACCGCACGTAAACGCTTGGCATTGCCAGCTCTGGGGAGCTTTCTGTGGTCGCCGAAGAGTACTTCCGCATTAAATTCGGCAAGTTTGGAGGTGGGTGATGGCGTAGAATTGGCCAATGCGGATTTTCTTGAGGCGTTACGCCATCTCGCCTTCACGCGTCAAGGAAGGGTTCTACGTCCTGTCGATTACAAGAATTTAGGGGCCGAAGAGCTGGGTGGAGTCTACGAGACACTGTTGGCGCTAACGCCTCAAATAAGTGGCGACGGAAATCGATTCACGTTTGCTGAGTTCGCCGGTAATGAGCGCAAAACTTCTGGGAGCTATTACACGCCTGATTCATTGGTTCAATGCTTGCTCGATTCGGCGCTTGACCCGGTAGTTGAGGAAGCACTCAAAGGAAAAAACGGCGTCGATGCCGAAAGAGCAATTCTTTCACTCAAGGTTTGTGACCCGGCTGTCGGCAGTGGACATTTCTTGGTGGGAGCGGCGCACCGTCTGGCTCGCCACTTGGCTCGCGTTCGAGCCAATGCCCAGGGCGAAAGCGAACCGTCGCCGCTGCTGTACCAGCACGCACTGCGTGATGTGATAGGACGCTGTCTCTATGGAGTTGACATTAACCCAATGTCGGCTGAGCTTTGCAGAGTGAGCCTTTGGCTAGAAGCGTTGGAACCTGGCAAACCGCTTTCCTTTCTAGACCACCACATACAGGTTGGCAACAGCCTCTTAGGCACAACACCCTTATTGTTGGCCAATGGGATTCCAGACGAAGCATTTACTGCGATTGAAGGCGATATCAAAGAAGTATGTAGCCGACTCAAAAAGCAAAACAAGAAAGAGGTTATCGAACACAAAAGCGGTCAACACTTGCTTTTCGAACCACCGATCAAACTTGGGAATCTCGCAAACGAATATGCAAAGCTTGCGGAACTCACGGACGATACCATCGAAAGCGTTCACCAAAAGGAAACTGAGTTCACAAAGCTTGTTAGCAGCACGCCATATCTTTACTCGAGATTGCTGGCCGATATGTGGTGTGCCGTGTTTGTATGGAAGAAGGATGAGTCGGACATCGGGCAGCTTTGTCCCACCGAATACCATTTTAGGCGAACCGAATCCAATCCACACAGCACCAACATTCATGTCCGCGACGAAGTCCAACGATTGGCGGACCAATACCAATTCTTCCACTGGCACCTCGCGTTTCCCGATGTATTCCATTTGCCGGGGAAGGGTGAGACGCCGGAGAACGAGCAAAACGGCTGGAGCGGTGGCTTCGATGTTGTTCTCGGCAACCCGCCGTGGGAACGAGTGAAATTGCAGGAGAAGGAATGGTTTGCCGAGCGGAACCCGGAGATCGCTAACGCGCCCAATGCTGCCGCGAGAAAGCGGTTGATCGAGGCACTCCGAGCTTCCGAACCGACGGTACACATGCAGTTTCTGGAAGCCGCCCGGCAGGCCGAAGGTGAGAGCCATTTGCTCCGCAACACTGATCGGTTTCCATTATGCGGTCGCGGCGACATCAACGTCTATGCCGTATTCGCCGAAGGCATGAGGAACATTGTGGGCCAAACCGGCCGCAGCGGTTGCGTGCTCCCTAGCGGTATCGCCACTGACGACACCACCAAGTTCTTCTTTCAGGACGTTGTGGAAACTAGGTCACTTATCAGCCTATTTGACTTTGAGAACAAGCTTCAAATCTTTACGGGCGTCGCACCGGTGATGAAGTTCTGCCTGTTTACGACCGGCAGTCCACTGAGTTCCGCCGCCGAGTCGGCGACATTCGTCTTCTTCGCCCATCAAATCGAAGATCTTGCGGATCTCGGCCGCCGCTTCACGCTCACCCCCAAAGACATCGGGTTGTTGAACCCCAACACTCGGACCTGCCCGATCTTTCGATCCCGCCGCGACGCTGAACTCACCAAGGCCATCTACCGCCGCGTTCCCGTGCTGATCCGCGAAGCCCGCAACGGACAGCTCGAAGAAAACCCATGGGGTATCAAGTTTTCGACGATGTTCCACATGTCGAACGACTCGCACCTGTTCCGAACCCGCGAGCAGTTGGATTCCGAAGGTTGGACACTTGAAGGCAACATCTTCTGTCGCGGTAACGAGCAATGCCTGCCGCTGTATGAATCAAAGCTATTCCATCAGTTCAACCATCGGCCGAGCACTTTTGATGGAATTGCCGAATCAGATCGCTTTAAGATGAAGGCTCCCACGATTGCTTCAACTAGCGACCAACTTTCAGACCCCCACTACGCCACCTTGCCACGTTTCTGGGTCAACAAATCCAACGTTGACGAAGCCTGCCGCTCATTTTCTAGTGTGCAGTCGTTCGTCGCGTTTCGTGGCATGACAAACGTTATGACCAACAGCCGAAACGCTGTCTTCGCCGTTTTGCCGCGTGTCGCTGTAGCAAACTCCGCACCAATTTGTTTCTTCTTAAGGGAGGAACAAGTTCATTCATTTCTTGGTGCCGTTGATTCGTTTGCTTTTGACTACGCGACTAGGCAGAAGCTGGCTGGCGGCAATATGAATTTCTTCATTGTCAATCAATTGCCGGTCTTGCCTTCGTCAGGCTTCTTGCAGCCGTGCGCGTGGGCTGGCGCGGACTCGCAGGGGGCGACTGGTTCGCCCCTCTCCGCATGGCTGCTGCCACGGGTTCTGGAACTGACCTATACGGCCTGGGACTTAGAACCCTTTGCGTGTGACTGTGGGTATGACGGGCCGCCGTTCTGCTGGGACGACGATCGTCGATTCCTGCTCCGTGCGGAGCTCGACGCCGCGTTTTTCCATCTCTACCTCCCGGTCAACGCTAATGGCGACTGGCTACCCGCCAATAAGGCTGATGGTTGCCCCCACGACGAATCCTCCGAGGACCTCACCCGTCTCAAGGAAAGCTTCCCTACACCACGCGATGCCGTCAGCTATATCATGGACACCTTCCCCATCGTCCGCCGCAAGGACGAAGCCGCACACAATGGCGACTACCGCACCAAACGGGTCATCCTCGAAATCTACGAAGCCATGCAGGAATCCAGACGCACTGGCCAGCCTTACCAAACCAGTCTCGATCCGCCGCCGGGTCCATCTACGGACTCAGATGGTAAGTTTATACCGGTTGCAGAGTGGGATGAATCCAACTGGCCATCGCATATTCATCCTCCACGCTCTGGAAAGGCGAGAACGGGACTCTAAGACAATGCAAAACGAAAATAGGATTGGTTATCTGTTCGATTTGGGTGATTTAGAGGTGAGCAAAGCTGTTGATGCTACTGATTTAAACACGTTGTCACCTAAACCGCCGTTCATCTGGCCAGAGGCTCGTTGGCACGCCGGTATTGCTCAATACACGACACCAATTCTGGGGCATGAAAACTTTTCAAAAGCCGATCTAGTAGCTGGATTTGTTGTCGACGCAAGCGATGGTTTTATTGAATGGTTGCGCCGCGTTTCGACAGAGAGAAACGACATACGGATCGTGATTATTATTGTGGTTTACCCAGCCTGCGAAACAAGAGAGTCGCATTTGACAGAGCTGTTAACAATCACGGAGGAGCTGAAACCCAATTGTATCGAAATTAACATTTTGCCGGTGTCATCGAACAAAGGTCTTCCGCCAACAGTACTTCAAATGCACGATACAAACTCCGGAGAAACCTGGATGTCCATTGGATCAATCGGAGACCTCGGTGCGGCAGAGTGGCACCTATCAAGCTTCAACGCCGTGTTTCATCCTGACGGAGTTCTGCGGAGTGAATGGAGGCGATGGTTTGAATACATTCGGCAACGGTCTGCTTCGCTAACTCCTGCGAATGCACGGATTCCGGAACTTGTTAGAACGGTCGGTGACCCTGCCGCAGCGGAGTTATGGGACGCGTATGAATCTCTTTGTTCAGGCGACAACACTACAGCAGAGCATGCCGTGGTCGTGGTGGATGCGAAGACCGGAGAGGTTGCCGTTGAAAATGGAACGAAAGACGGTAAGGCTCAACCTTGGGACGGTGGTACGACGGCGCTCAACGAACTGGCTCAGCGACTAAACGAGATTTACGCCAGTGGGTGGTTAGTCACCGTAGATGAGTCTACTCGCATCAAGCCGCTGGCGATTCCAGTCAAGGCCGCACTGCTTGGCCAACAATCGGAACAGTCCGTAGGGGCCATAACTCGCAAGCAGTCATTCAGTCTCGATGTGTTGGCTGAAGAATACGCCAAGGAGATTGAAAAGTGCCGCAAGGTAACCGATTTGATTGACTTGGTCAGTTATTTGCTGAGTAAAGGCAACCGTCTTCTCCCCAACGCAGCGAAGGCGCTCCTGGAAAAGGAACTTGAAGCGAGAAACACATATGGCATCGAGAAACTGACAGGAGCTGTGGGCAGCGATGTGACGAAGTTCATCGAGGGACGAAAGACCTCGATTATCCAAGACCTCAATCGCATGTATCGTGAGCTCGGAATGGGAGACACTGTACCCGAGGATAAACTCAATACGGTTCTTGCTGAGATTGAGCAACGACTTCGGAACGCTCTCGGTACTCGAGTTACACCACGTGCAACCTACAATCGAATTGCCGCTCCTGCTTTGACTAGCACTGCACCCGATGAAAACTGGAGCCAAGTATTCTCCTTGATGATACGAGCTGCCCGGTTGATGAGGGATGCCATTACCGACTATTACTTTCCCCGCCGCTTTTCAAGTATGGATTTCAAGCAAGATGAATTCATGAAGGCTATGAACATTCTAGGCGACACTATGGCAGAATCTAGCGATCGCGACAAAGCTTCCGCGCAGCTCAAGGCGATCGATGAGATCGAGCAGAGCACTAGTTCATTCAAGGAAAAGTGCCAGGCGCTGTGGTTGCTCGTTTCGGATGAGGCTAAATGAGATTCCAATGCGTTGCTTGCGTCGGATCCGTCGGCGAAATAAATCGATAAAACACATCAGTGATCAACTATAGACGAGGAAGAATTGTATTCAACTACGACAGGCACACTTACATTAGCACGACTCGAGCTCTCTGTTTGCGTGACTATCTATGATCTACGCAGTCTCGCTTGTAGCAACCTGGTTCCGCTTGCTTTCGAGCGTGGCTAGCCCCACGCAAAAAACTCATTGATGCTTAGTAATTAGGACTTTGCTTGATACCTTTTGACCGTGAATAATAGAGTAACGCGACATGGATCACTGGCTGTTTAACACAGACGAAACGGAGCCTGAAGGCGAGGGCAAGCATAAAGTTATGCTCAAGCAGCTAGTTGTTGCGGCATGGGGCTCTTGCAAGGGCGTCGGAGCAGAGGGCACGTTGAATCGGCCGGCGCAGGGTGACCTAATTTATTACTTTCGTGCTGGTTATGGGATAATCGCACGGGCAAAGGCAACTGAGGTTTTTGCATCACCCAGCAGAGCTATTTTCAACACGCCAGGTGAGTACTGTCGCCCGGTCGATTCCCTTCAGGTCCTACCTGATTCGGCACCAGTAACGGTGGCCAGCATTAAAGAGGAATCCGGATACCAGATTCCTTTTCGCCAGGTCATGGGTCGTATTTTGAACAAGGCAGCACAAGACTATTTGGAATTCCGATTTGGCTCCACGGAGATGCGTCCGAGAAAGCAACAGCCAAAACCCAAACCCGGCACATTCAGTTTTTTCCAAACAGATCCTGACCTCCGAAAGAAGGTTGAACGCGCCGCTATTCGCTTCGTCAAGGCAAGTTATATGAAGGCAAATTGGCGTGTGAAATCCGTAGAACATGAGCATGTTGGCTATGACCTGCATTGCACGAAAGGCGATTTAGTTGAATGCGTGGAAGTAAAAGGATCGACTGGCGCTGAGCAACAATTCACAATTACCGCCAACGAAATGGGCAAGGCTCAGACTGACAATCGGTTCGTGCTTTACGTCATCACAAATGCCTTAAACAGACCCGTTTCTCACCGGTACTCAGGAAGTCAACTAATGTCCAGATTCGACATTCAGCCAACTCAGTACCGCGCCAAATTGAAATAATTCAAATCAACCAAAATCATCTCGTAAGAAACATCATGCAGATCCAAACTATCCTTGACCAAATCGATCTCGGCGCAATGGCCTTGCCTGAATTCCAGAGAGGTTACGTCTGGAATCGTGAGCAAGTACGAGGACTTATGTACTCACTGTATCGAAAACACCCTGTCGGCAGTTTGCTTGTGTGGGTTACACAGACAGAGAACGCCGATGCACGCGGAGATCAGCCACTTCAAGTTGGATCCGTTAAGTTGCTTTTGGATGGCCAGCAGAGAATCAGCTCTTTGTACGGTTTGATTCGGGGAAAACCGCCAAAGTTTTTCGATGGCGACGCCAAAGCGTTTACAGGATTGCACTTCAATGTAAAGGATGAGGTCTTCGAGTTTTATCTGCCAACCAAAATGAAAGGCGATCCGTGCTGGTTGGATGTCACGGAAGTCTTGAAAGAGGGAGTCGGAAAGACGATGCAGAAACTTCTTCAAATCCCTGATCTACAGGCTGACATTCCACAATATCTTAATCGAATCAATGCTATCGAGAACATCAAGTCAATCGACCTTCACGTAGAGGAGGTATCCGGAGCTGACAAAACGGTAGATGTCGTTGTCGATATCTTTAATCGAGTCAACAGCGGTGGTACAAAACTTTCCAAGGGTGATTTAACGCTGGCGCGGATTTGTGCTCAATGGCCAGATGCCCGTGATGAGATGAAAAAGCGACTAGCAAAGTGGCGCAAGGCTGGATACGAGTTTTCGCTGGATTGGCTTCTTCGATGCATCAACGCAGTAGTGACAGGTGAGGCTCTCTTTACGGCGATGAAGGACGTCTCCACATCCGAATTCAAGGATGGCCTAGCGTTAACAGAGTCTATAATCGATCGGGTTCTCAACTTGATCGCAAGCCGGTTGGGGCTTGATCACGACCGTGTTTTGGGTAGCAGGTTCGCCATTCCCCTGATGGCTCGCTACCTGCACCAACGTGGAGGAAAATTAAAAAACCAAGCAGAGCGTGATCGCTTGCTCTATTGGTATGTTCACACGCTGCTTTGGGGGCGATATTCCGGCTCGACTGAGAGCGTTTTGAATAAGGATCTTGAGGCCATCGAAGCGGCTAATTCTCAATCCGAAAATGGTGCGTTAGACAAATTAATAGGAAATCTTCGTGACAATAGGGGCGATCTTAAACTCAATGAACAAGACTTCTCTGGCTCAAGCAAGGGTAATCGTTTCTACCCGTTGCTGTATATGATGACCCGCGTTTGTCATGCTCGCGATTGGGGAACTGGAGACGAGCTGTCTAACCATCTTCTCGGCCACCTTTCCAGTTTGCAAATCCATCACTTTTTCCCAAAAGCGTTACTTTACAAAGCCGGTTTAGGAAAGCGTGAAGTCAACGCAATTGCGAATTTTACGTTTCTCACTCAGGAAACCAATCTTGAGGTTACCGATCGAAATCCTGTCGATTACGTTCCAGAGTACCAAATACGGACTCCCGGCTCCATTGAGTCTCACTGGATTCCAGTTGGAGAGAAAGAGCTGTTCCAAACAAGCAGTTACGCAAATTTCCTCGAAGCTAGAAGACACCTGCTCGCAGAAGCAGCAAACGAATTTCTTAAAAAGCTTTATCATGGAGACGTACCAGATCCGGTTGATCTGGACACAACCGATTTCGTCCAACGCGCCGCGGAGTATGTCCCCGGAGGGATCGATTCCGACGAAGAAGAAGAGAGATTACTGCGTTGCAATCGTTGGTGTCAAAAGAATGGGCTTCCGCAAGGCGCGATGGCATACGAATTAATTGAAGCGGAAACTGGCAAGCAACTTGCGTTCTTGGATTTGGCTTGGCCCGAAGGTTTACAACCAGGATTGTCCGATCCTGTCTGCGTCTTGATCGATGAAGACAAATCAGTAGAAGACGCAGCAAGCCTAGCAGGCTTCCGAACCTTTTCATCTATTCATGCATTTCGAAAATACGTCAAAGAGGAAATCCTCCATGATTCCCAACCAGACGACCAAACACAGGATCCTCTCGAGTAAATGAAGGAGCCGTCACTTTTATTACGAAACGCATTGAAGGAGGAACTGTCTCAGATTGGGAACTTCTCTCTGGATTCATTTCGTGGCGTTACACCAACTGTTACTTCAAGGAAGAACAAACTCTTGGATTGACTTCGCATGGTCGAAGCCAACCTTGAGCATCGATCAAGGTGTCAGGCGAGAGTTCTCTGTTCCGTTTCGTGGAGAGTTTGGCTCCCGCAACTTCTCTGTAAGTCCTGCTGAAACCTAGGCGTAGGTCACCTGTCGTTGGTCTGCAGAACAGTTCAAACGCCAGTGGGAAAAAGGTAATGCAATGGGGTAACTCCCTGTGGCATACCCTTTTGGTACTCGTGCATCAGGGTTTTGCTCATGCCACGTCTCTACGACCAACCGCCAAAACACTCTCTCCACAAGACCACCAAGTAGGCTGTAATGTGCTTCGCTGGGATGCGAGGTAATCTTGAACCCTACGGATCTCACCAGATTCATCGCAAGTACCAGGAACATCTTCAGATTTGGTTCCAAAATCGCAACCAGCAGCCATCCAAGCCCAATGCTGATGATGAACTTTCGGAAAAGCTGTCACAATTCACAACCAACAGCCTTAGAGAAAAGCGTCTTGCTGGTTCGCCAATCACGATTAACGAACTGGTAATGGTACGCCGTCGATTCACAAAGTAGTACTACCGAAAAAATGGTCAAATTACCAGGGAATCCAGCATTGTCGGTGATGCAATTCGAATACTTAGAAAGCATTTTGCAACTTGTTTTTTGAGTGACTTTTGCACAGTCATGCTAGAATCACTTCGTGATAAAATGATCACCGAAGTTGGCTGGTCCCGAATGCACATCAACAAGCAAGTTAGCCGTCTGGTTCGGGTGTTCAAATGGGCTTCCAGCAAGGAGTTAGTAGAACCCAGCATCCCAATGGGACTGGTTAAACTTCCCGTACTCAGAAAGGGTAGATGTAAAGCAAAGGAAACTCCAGTTGTCACATGTGTTGACGATGCAATCGTTGAAAAGACATCGCCAAAACTATCCAAAATTGTTTCAGGCATGGTTAAACTGCAGAGGCTCACAGCAGCTAGATCCAGCGAAATCTGCTCAATTTGTCCTTGTGACATCAATCGAAACGAGGATGTTTGGATTTACTTTTCCAGTGAGCACAAAACCAAGCACCATGAAAAAGATCGGATTACCCCTATTGGTCCAAAAGGTCGGCAAATTCGTATGCGATATCTGAATCGGAGCTTAGGTCCATTTTGTTACTCAACTGCTGAAGCAGTTCAGCAGAAACGTGAAGAGGCAACCTTAGCCAGAAAAACATCTCTGTCGTGCGGAAATCGGCCTGGTACAAACCCCGTAGCCAATCCCAAGCGAAAACCAAGTGGTCGACATATGACAGATAGCTGTCTTCGTGCAACCCACAGAGCCTGCGAATCACTAAAAATTGAAAAATGGTCCCCAAACCGTTTACGACACACTTCTGCCGCAGAAATGCGTCGTCGATTTGGGCTAGAAGCAGCCCAAGTGATATGTGGTCACGAGTCTGCTGAAGTTACTCAGGTCTATGCTGAACGTGATCTAGAGCTAGCGAAAAAAGTTGCCAGAGAAGTTAGGTTAAGCCCGCCTGGAGAGCTTCTACTGGATCTGTGATCCACGACCTGCTAAAAGGAACAGGAAGGTCTCGGCACTACTGAACCTGTCAACTTTGTACTATTATCCTCTTACCTGCATCCGATTGGCCTTTGGGGTCGATATAAATTTTGCTTTGTGAATGGCAATTCACAAATTTGCATCTACACTTTGTTGCATTCTTTCTACGGGATTGGGTAATGCTCAGAATCACTGGCCCTCAAACACTGGATAAAGTGGAGTTTGAACTTGCAGGTCTCTCAGCGAGCCCAGAGCAAGAAATTCAAATCCCTGTTCGTCCTCAAAAATGGTGGCTCGGTGGCGAACTCGCTCTGGTTCAACTAACTGCCACCTGGGCAAGGCTCCAACCTGAGGGGACACTTGTTACACACATTGCTGCAGACGAGAACCCTGAGCGTCAGTTGAAGGCACTTTCAAAGCGATTGTTCGGCTTTACAACTCTTTTGCTTGCTGATGACATTGTGGATCGGAGCCGAAGTGAAGACAGGAGTCTCAAGAGCATGGCATATGCTCAGTGTGAGATTGTTGCTCGTCGTATGCATGGTCCAGTAGCCAAATTCGCAATGGGGGCGAAAGTCTTTCTTGTCTGTGTGGACCATAGCACCCTTTGGGCGATCCCTTGGCTGTACAACAAAGAAGCTATTGTTGCTGACCGAGTAGCCTTCACGTCTCTCGTCAAGCAATTGGTGGAGAAGCTCAGGCTTCACGGCACTAATCAGCCTATCACATCAGAGTTACTTCCTAGGCTAAGCGCGATTCTTCATGAGCTATTCAAGAACACTGATGAATGGGGAAAAACAAACATTGATCGACGTCCTTTTCGCAGATCTGTACGTGGGCTAACGGTTGAAAGACATAGATGGAAGAAGAGCGAACTCCCGCTCCCTGAAAACTACCCAGCCTTTGAGCAGTTCTTCAATAAATGCCCAGAATCAGACGAGCAGTACAGATTCCTTGAATTCTCTGTGTTTGACACAGGAGTTGGACTTGCAAAGCAGTGGCTAAAGCAAGAGCGCTTAGACTCTGTTACCCTAGAGAATGAATTAAGAGCGTGCGAAGAATGCTTAAGAAAGAATCAAACTTCTTCGCATAGTCGAAACAAGGGACTTGGACTTGCTGAAGTCATGTCTACGCTGAACGAACTTGGGGCATTCTTACGCATCCGCACAGGTCGACTGTCATTGTATCGGGATTTTCGAACTCAACCAATGACGTCGTCAGAGGATGCAAGTTTATTCGATCTGAAGTCTTCATCCTTAATGCCAACTGAACATGCAGAAGTTTCCGGTGTCGCATATCAGATTCTTATACCTCTAGCAGAAAATAGCTGACCCCACAGTATGTACGGCTATTTCTACTTCGACATTCAGCTTGCAAAGCCAAACCAGAAAGTCTTGGCTGTCTTTTGTGCAACCTCTCGTCCGGCTTCTGACGAGATTATCGCAGTTCTCCAAGGCTACTGTCGTTCACAAACTGCACCCGACCAAGTTTTGCTGATCGGCCTGCAATCCGAACAGCAGCTACTTCATGAATTGAGTAAAGACAAGAGGCTCCTTGACCAAGTGCCTGTGGCAACTCGAAATGCTAACCCTCCACGGGTCCGCCTAATGATCATTCCGCGAAATGGACTTCCAACCAAAGGTGTAGATGCAAGAATCACGTGGGAAGATGTGCACTATTCTGGCCTTAAGAAGATCTTTCTATCCCGAAAGACGGTAATAACTGCTCCTGGAACGCATCACTTCGAAATGCCTTCGAGTAAGCACTGTGATAGGTTCATCCGAACAGCCAACGCCTTAATGGACGGAGCTGAGGTGTTCTTCATTGCTACATGTTGTTTGCCTTTTGTACCGAACGAACCCAAGCATTTTTACGTTGACACTGGCGGAATTAGTGTTCTTGCCTACGCTATTAATTCGGTTTGCCGAAGATATGATCCAAACTTTTTTCCTGCCACTATTAATACCTTTGAGTCCTACCATGGTCTTGAGTCTTTTGATTTTCGCGAGGTTGAGTCTTCATTGATACTTCTATCTGCTTCGACATCCAGCGCATTAGAATCAAAGGTGCTCGAATTTCAGCCTCGATTTCAGCCGAAGCAAATTGTGACAGTTTTTGGAAAGGGCTGTAAACCTGGATCAAACATACTGTTCGATGCATCTCACGATAGTGATTGCCTTGAAGTACTAGGAGATTGCAAATCCTACGAATCAAATGAAAGCCCTCATTGCCAGGAAGGCTCGATTGCCATTCCAATGATTGGAGATCAGTTTATCCCCGTTCGATCGAATTCTGAACGGGTTACTCTAACGATCTCCAGTGGCCCCAAATGGCTTGCACGTAGTGTCGAATTGCTTTGTGGTAATCAAGTTGTGAGAGCGTTTTATCGGGAATCGACAACTCTACAGGCAACTAAGAACATCTATTTTGATCTTTTACCGATAGTGGATGATTCGACAGATACAGGCTCTCGATTGACTCAACGTTTGAAGAGGCAGTTGCATCAAGCCGTTCCATCTTCGACAGTAAGGATCATTCATACGGACGATAACACCTCTAGGGTACTTGCGTTGAGTATCCGGAAACACCTTTCGCCTGAATCGTCGAGAACTCCCGAACCAGAGGTCTTATCTGCAAAGGATATTGACGACGCTCCACCGTTGGATTCCGGGGTTACAGTTGTTACAACAGCTGCTATTGCAAGTGGAAGTTCATTACTTTCAATTTCTCGAAGTCTTCGAACTCTACAAAAAAACGGTGCCGTAACTTACATTTCCCTGCTTGGGCGAATGCCTACGCAAAGCGCTTTTGAAAAACTTGAGTCCGATCTTCGTATGGGAGAAACTGCGAATGACTATGCTTTCCAGGTTGTTGAGTCAATTACAGTTCCTCAAGGTGGGCAGAATGAGCTAACCTCCTGGGACGATGAAATAGCACTCATTAACAAGATTACGCCAAGTCTACCTAAGAGCGAACAAAAGCAATTTGAAGATCGTTTGAACATTTTGCTAGATGCTCAGTCATGTAAAGAAAGGGGACTTGTCAATAACCTTTTCTGGAGTGCCCCCTTCAGTAATAAGCAATTGAAGTTGACAGATGGTTTCGTTTATCTGCCACTAAAAATGAATTTACAAACAATAAGTCAGGCCGACGTTTTCTTTATTATCAGTAGCGTCCTGCATCAGCAAAGGCAAGGAGCAGGGAACAAAAGTGCTCTGAGGCAAACGGAGTACACACGGCGAACGATTTGTCCACTGATGTTCAACCGATTCAATGATGGCGTGATACAATCCAGCCTACTCCGTGCTGCACAAAGACCCGAACTGAACTACTCACTCGATCCCCAAGCTAGTTTGGATATGCTAAATATTATAAGGGAAGCGATTGCAGCAAAACAACAATACAAGGGTGAGGCCCTTCGCGAGTTCACGCTGGCTCTGGCCTTGAAACGACTTGTACTAACCGATCCAGACCGTAAGGAAGCCAAGAAAATGTTGACCGAGGTGTCAGCGGACTTTGTTGTTTCCAGATTGGCCGAGGAGATTTAGTTGCCGTGAAGAGTAGTTAATTTTGAAGTTAGGTACTATTTCGATATGCGACGATCGTATGTTGGCTTGCACGCGATGGTTCAATCTGAACTCACATGTGGCATCCGCCAGGGCGGCTACTTCATGTTTATCAATCGATGACGTGACCGAATCAAGATCATCTGGTGGGATAAAGATGGGCTGGCGATTTTCATGAAGCGTTTGGATTCGGGAAGTATGCAAAGGCCAATCGTTGGCAGTAACTCCAAGAGCTTGATCATCGATCATGCGAGAGAGAATCCATGTAAGTCGTGAGTCGGGCAGCCGAACGCCGAGTTCGGTAGGATATTGAGATTAACCCGTTTCAATTCCTTACTGCCTGGAGACTC
>Ga0208225_1000091_pt1 | contig 23689 bp, 11 predicted proteins | sample LakMenEpi15Jun10_FD_150701 | JGI IMG/M metagenome (GOLD analysis project Ga0208225, IMG submission 150701) | Freshwater microbial communities from Lake Mendota, WI - 15JUN2010 deep hole epilimnion (SPAdes) | ecosystem: Environmental > Aquatic > Freshwater > Lake > Epilimnion/Euphotic zone ... | reverse complement strand
TAACTCATCAAACGGGACCGCAGGGACTTCGATGTGAATGTCTATTCTGTCGAGTAAGGGACCCGAAATTCGCGCCATGTATCGCTCGACTTGAGTGGGGGTGCAGTTGCAACTCCGCTTGGGATCCGTGCGATATCCACAAGGACACGGATTCAACGCGGCAACCAACATGAAACCCGCAGGAAATGTCGTACTACGCATCGCTCGCGATATCGTCACCACTCGATCCTCAAGCGGTTGTCGCATCACCTCAAGCGTCTTGCGATTGAACTCGGGTAACTCATCGAGAAACAACACTCCATTGTTCGCCATGGACACCTCTCCGGGTGCCGGTGGACTCCCACCCCCAACAAGCCCCGCATCGCTGATCGTGTGATGCGGTGATCGAAACGGACGCTGAACCATCAACGGCTGACCAGGTAACAATCGACCCAACGCCGAATATATTCGCGTGGTCTCTATCGACTCTCCCGGCGAAAGGGTCGGCAGGATACTCGATAACCGCTTGGCTAACATCGTCTTGCCCGAACCAGGTGGTCCGATCATCAGCAGATTGTGATTCCCCGCAGCGGCGATCGTCAAAGCCCGCTTGGCCATCTCCTGCCCCCGAACATCGCTGAAATCTACTTCGTACTGCGAAAAATGATCGTAGATCTCCTGCAAACGACTCGGTACCGGATCGATCTCCAACGTCCCTGCCATAAATGCCGCCGCTTCACACAAATTCGCAACCGGGATGACTTCGATGTCCTCCACCACCGCCGCTTCTCGCGCATTGTCCGATGGGACAACCAACCCCCGTATCCCATCCTGCTTCGCGGCCGCGATCGCCATCGACAAAGCACCCTTAACACCCCGAGTATGCCCCTCCAAAGATAACTCTCCAACCAACGCATACTCGTTCAATCGATCCGACTGAACTTGACTGCTGCCGATCAGCATCCCCAAAGAAATCGGCAGATCAAAACTCGCAGCCTGCTTGGGCAACTCCGCCGGCGCTAAATTGATCACGATCCTATCCTGCGGCCTCAAAAAACCAGCATTTACCAACGCCCGCTCTACCCGATGCGTGCTCTCGCGCACCGCTTGCTCGGGCAACCCTACAAGCACCGTTTTTGGTAACGCTGATGGCGACAAATCGACTTCGACGTCCACCGGCACCGCTTCAATACCCACCAACGAATACGTCTTGAGCTTCGCTAACATTCCTCACCCCCACACTCATCTTCACAAGATACTCGGTTTAAGCTGAACCGATGAATCTAGCGAGATTCCCCCCGGCGCATCGAATTTGGCAAAAATATTCTGAGCACGAATACATTCTGTTGCCGCGCGCTGCGCATCGCTCTTACGCGAACCGTTTTGCGCAAGGATTGAGCGTGTACTGCCGATGCCTCCCTGACGGTTCGGGTTGCTGGCGTCGGGTGGCCTGCGGCCACCAAGCAGTACCCCGAAGTGTCAGCGAGATGTGTCATCCCATCACACTCAAGTACATCGGTAATCACACACGACACCAACCCGAGTTTAAAGACCCTATGGAACCGCCGGCACAAGCTCTTCCATTTGACCAAGACTCTCTTGCAGTCGCACTAACTGCTCTTCCAACGAACGGTCGCTTTCATCGAAAGGTTGTGCTTCCTTCAACAACGAAATAGCCTCTTTCAAAGACTTCGAAGCACCCTGCTGATCGCCACCTAGAATTGCTATCTCCGCAAGCGCATCGAGGCAAGCCACCAAATCGCTCAGCACCTCCCTGTCTTGCATATCTACCAAATAAAGCTTGCGCAAGTTCTCGCTCGCATCCCACCAGTATTTCTTGGATTTCTCAACATCTCCAAGCGTTCCGTGACTTGCCGCAAGACTCATGGACAAGATCGCTAATTGCTTCTGGTAGGTCGCCACCTCTGGGTTGCGATCGGCTAACTCACGCGACATCGAATACGCTTCGTCATACTCCTTGATCGCTGCCCGGTCATCTCCTTGCTCAGAATAACTAGCCCCCAACATGCGCAAAGCAATCGAGCAATCCAACTGACCACTCAGAGAACGCGGATTGCCCTCCAACACTTTGCGAAACATCTGGGTCGCTCGCTGAAAACTCTCGATTGCACCTTGCTGATTCCCATTCTCTAAATAGAACTTTCCTAAACTATATTTCCCTCGCGCTACATCGCGCTGGATCTTCTCATCGTCCGAATGTCGCTTTAATTGCTCGCCGCGAAGCGCATCGGTACGCATGATGTCCTGCAACCCCTCCTCTCGCTGCCCCATCGCAATTTTGGTCAACCCAATATTCATCAGGGCATTAATCGCCAACCGCTCGTAATCGGATCGATCTGGCCAAGCCTCCGCCAACTGCAAACGGTATCGCCGGGACTCCTGGAAACTTCGAAGCCCCTCTTCATAACGCTGCGTCCCACTGTAAAGTCCACCGAGCGCATTGAACGTATCCCCCAACGCGCGAATACGAGTCTCATCTTTCGGATTCTCGTCGACCAACCGCTTTTGAATCTCCAACGCTTGAGCGAACGCTCGCTGGGCCACTGCTTCCTTGCCTGTCAACTGCTCGATCATCCCCACTCGGTAATTCGCTCCGGCAACCTCGTCGAGCATTTTCGCATCGGTCCCAGCCTGGGTCAAAAAATATTTGTAATGAGTTAAAGCCTTCTCTAACAAATCCCTCCGCAGAGGTTGCATCCCCGGCTCGTTAAGCAACTCATCTTCGCTCACGCGCGTGAAGAGCTCGTCAACAACCGAAATAGCTTTCTTTAATCGCGCCTCGGATTTCGCTAAAGCTGTAACTGTCTCTCGATATCCAATAGCAATCGCTACCAATGTAGTGATCACCAATGCGATGACCGTTCCGATCATTCCTGCCATCGCGCGATTGCGTCTGGCCCACCTCCAAACTCTCTCAACGCGCCCAACCGGCCTAGCAACAATCGGCTTGCCATCAAGGAATCGCTCTAAGTCCTCTGCGAAGGACTTGCAACTGTCATAACGCTTGCCTGGATCTTTTTGTAAGGCTTTTAAACATATCGTCTCCAAGTCCACGTTGATCGTAGGATTGATCTCCCGCAACGCAACAGGCTCCTTCTCGACGATCATCCGAAGTGTGTCTTGTACCGTCGCTCCGGCAAAGGGAGGATGCCCCACAAGCAAATGATAAAGCGTTGCACCCAACGCGTACTGATCCGCCGCCGAGGTGACCTTTCCTGCATCACGCGTCTGCTCGGGAGGCATATACGATGGTGTTCCCATCACTTGCCCTGCATACGTAAGTGACTGATCTCGATGCACAAGCTTCGCCAACCCGAAATCCGCGACCATCGGGCGATCTGTCGTCTGCTCCATCAGAATATTGTGGGGCTTTAAGTCCCTATGCAACACCCCTTGAGAATGGGCGTAATCCAACGCTCGCCCGACCGCTGCCATGATCTTCGCCGCACGCGGTCCTTCCATCGGCCCATCGCGCAACTTGTCTATCAAACTCTCACCCTGCACATATCGCATCGCGTAATAACGCAGAGGTGTGCTTACTCCCCCACCCGCACGGACTTCACCAACCCCATAGACCGATACAATGTTGTCATGCTGCAAACTAGCCGCTGCCTGCACCTCAGTCTGAAAACGTTCCAACGCATTCGCACGCGTCTGCGCATCGACCGCCTGCAACATCTCCTGACGAACCACTTTCAAAGCTACTAGCCGATCGATCGACAACTGCTTGGCTCGATAAACAACCCCCATCCCACCCTTGCCCAACTCATCGAGCAACTCATAACCGGGAATCGTCGGAAAACTATCCCCCTTGCTCTGAACAACTTCTTCGGTAGACGCCTCGCGATTGCTCAAGGTGTCGAACGGATCGGGGAACTTCGTCGAAAAATCCAATGTTTGACTTTTAGTCTCGTGCGCTAAATCGACTGGAGGAAGCGTACCGGCATCCAATATCCCCGTACCGGCATCCAAGATCCCCGTACTAAAGGTCTCGTCCTTCAATAGCCCGCCATTGTTCGATTGGGCTTGCGAAACAAGCATTCCAATTTCATCACCAAGCTCAGGATACTCGGCTCTCCAAGCGGCGGCGTTAAGCGACTCGCCGGCTTGCACCCTGAATCCCATTTCGGCAAGCACCAACTCTCGCAAGACTCGTGAATCACTTCGAAGCTCCGGATGCTCCAACAGAAACTTCGTCACACTGAATTGCTGCCCGTCCGTGCAGCGTTTCAAGTATTCCTCAATCGCCCGATCCATGCTCCGACCTCCAACGCAATTGCGTTTTGACTACTTTCCCTCGTCTCGCGTTCCATCGAAGCGAACCGGAAAGACACTATTCGGTTCGGATTGAGAAGTCAGAATAGACTTACCTTCTTCCACCACCTGAGGATATGCATCCGCCAGATTGACTCCCTCACCCGGATCGTTCGCTAGATCGTATAACTCCCACTCCATCGGGGACGAAGTCGCTAATCCTCGTCGGACCAATTTGAAATCTCCCCATCGCACGGCGACTTGACCTGTATACTCAGGGAACACCCACACCATCGGGGAGTTGCGTTGAAAACCCCCGTAGCGGACTTGTCCCTCAAGCACCGGCAGGAGACTCTCACCATCGAGCGCATCGAAGATCTCTGAGTCATCATCGCGTAGCTCCTGTACCTGAGCAATCTCACACAGCGTTGGAAACCAATCCGCAAAGTAGCTCGGGGCATCATGCTCGCTCCCTGCCGGAATATGATTTGGCCAACGCGCGATCATCGGCACACGGATCCCTCCCTCGTAAACGCTTCCCTTGTAACCTCGCAAATCCAAAGTGCTAGAAAAGAAGTTCGGATCGGCTCCACCGATGTGGAAATCTGGATCTTGAGCCCCAGGATGCGTCGGCCCATTGTCACTGGTAAAGACCACCAGCGTGTTCTCGTTCAATCCAAATCGATCGAGCGCATCGAGAACCTTTCCGACATGACGATCAAGTTCTTCGATCATGGCTGCATAAGCGGCCCTTGGACGAGGGTGAGGCAAATACCCATTTCCTCCTCGATAAGGTCGCTCGTCCCATTCCAATGGAAAGTTCTCAAGTGCCTTCAGAGGAGGATGCATCGCGACATGTGGCTCGATAAAGGGCAAATACAAGAAGAAAGGATCATTGCGATGATCAGCTATAAAAGCTTGCGCCTGTTCGATCATGACCTCAGGTGCATATTGCTGCCCGATCCACTCTTCGGCTTTCACTTCTCCCATAGGTTGCTTTTTATGCCCTGGGGTCGGCTCCGGATTGATGCGCACCTTGAGATTGTTATCCCACAGATACTCAGGGTAATAACTATGGGCGATCGACTGACAGTTGTAACCGAAGAACCTGTCGAACCCCTGTTTGTTCGGATCTCCCGAACTTCCGACCGGCCCCAATCCCCACTTGCCAAAAGCACCTGTCGCATACCCATTGCCCTGCAAAACTTCAGCAATTGTCAACGCATCATCGGTTATCGGATGCTGCCCCTCGTTAAACTCCGGAAAGCTAACCTTTGCTTGTTTGTTCCCTCGAATCTGTGCATGTCCAAGGTGCTTGCCCGTCATCAAGACACATCGTGACGGAGCACACACCGGCGCGCCGCTATAGTGCTGAGTAAACCGCATCCCCTCGCGTGCTAACCGATCGATATTCGGTGTCTTAATCTTCGTCTGCCCATAGCACCCTAGTTCGTAAACTCCCAAGTCATCTGCAAGTATAAAAACGATATTGGGCCGCGATGCTCTCGCAATGTTCTCTTCACTCGAAATCCTTTCACTCGAAAAACATTCGTCGCTACAAGCATACCAAGCTGTGCTCAAGACAAGTATTGCCACAGTGTTGTTCTTACGTATCGCCCGACGCCGTTTAACCAAGAATGGTAGAACGAACAACCATAGTCCAGTTCCCCACATCACAAGCAGTACGAGAGCAGCGGGCAGGAACACGCCAAGCTTTGCCCAATCCCCTCCAAAAAACGATCCGTCATGCATCGACTCAATCCAATCGCTTCGCCGGATGGCTTCTTGCAAAATCCGTCCATCGGACAAATCTAATTGCACTTCCCAACCTCCCCGCACACTGAACTTAGCGATCCCCTTCGATGGCCTGATGTCAATTCGTTGCACGTCGTCCCATGATTTGATTTCCACCGACTGGCACTCTTGAAGTCGCTGCAACAGCGTTGCGAAATCCATAACAGGCATACCTGCCTGAGGGTTACTAGCATCAATCTTGATTTCACTCAGCTTTGCCGCACCCTTCTGCTCAGCCGGCTGGACCCACACCCACTGCTTCTTGATCTGCAAAAGCACCCCTGTGCTGATTACAACGAGCAACGGAAGGGCGATTAGCAGAGTGCCCCAATAATGGATTCGGCGAAGAAGGCGGTTCATGGATTCTTGGTAGGTTCTTGGCGGTTCTCAAGCACACTGCGGCGTTCCCGCATGCGTTCAAGGATTGTTTTCACAAAGGGTGGGCTCGTTCCGGATTTGGCGAGTTTTTCAGCAATCTCTACTGCCTGCGACATCACCTGCCTTGCCCGTTCTGGACGGCGAATAGTTCCATAATACTCTGACAACTGTGATGTCGCTTGCAACAGATGCAGCGAGTAAATAGGAATATCTGGAAACCTCTCCACTAACGACTCATGAATGGATATCGCTTGTTGAAATTTTGCGACACTTCCCTCAACCCGTTCCACCAGCGGGACTCCTTCGATATTGTTGGAGTAATCTTGCCATGCCGAACGGACTAGCAGATTCGCGAACAGCGTTTGGTACTCGGGAACACTCGGCTGCTCACTGAGGATTTCTTCGACAAGCTTCATTGACTCCTTAAGATACTTCTCATCGAGTGAACCATTCGTAAGGTTGCACGCATAGAGATTGGCTAGTTCGTATTTCAAGACCACCGAATCCTGTTTGTGTGCCATCAATTCCTTAAAGCTATTTTCGGCCTTTTCGAACGCGATGTCTGCTTCAGATGCATTGCCTAAGATTCGGCAGAGTCCCATTCGGTCTCGGTAGGTTCGCGCCAGGGCCAAGCGATAATCGATGATACTTGGTGATTCACTACTAGATGCCTTAATACTGGCTGTATTGCTACTGGCCGCATTGCTACTGGCAGATGGGTTATTGGCCGATTCGCTCTCGTTTGTACATAGTCTCTCCAAGAGTCCGATCGACTCGGTGTTTCCAATAAGATCTCGTTCAAGACGCATGCGTTGCTGTGGTGCTACCGCATCGGGCTTGCCACCCCCTGAGCGTTGCATCAAGCCGCCACCGAATCGACGACGTCGATCGTTGCTTAGTCGCTCAAAAGCTAAACGAGCACTTGCGCTGCTCATCTGATTCAGCAAGCTTGCGAGGGCAAAGACACCTTCGTCCGATTCCCCAAATTTCGGATACTCTCGCAGCAGTCCCTTTGCAGCTTCTAATTCCGCGACCGCTCTGGGCATCATTCCCCTTTGAGAGAAAATCGCGATCAAGGCTTCGCGGCAAAGCAATTCCTCTCGCACCACGGCATCGATGCTAATAACGCTAGAACTTTTACCACCAGTATCAGCAACGCCGCCGACGGGTGCCTTCGAGTCTGCATCCGAAAGCTTCGATCTTAAGCGTCCCAAATCGCGAAGGGCTTTTGCGAACGAATCAGTCGCCTCATCGAATTTCCCTATGCGTCTTTCGATTTCACCGACTCGCTTTCGAGCAATTGCAGCATCCAACCGCAAATCGGTGTTGTTCTCTTCTGCAAACCTCTCGAAGAACACTTGCAAAGATTTCAGCAACTCGACATCCGCGACCGATAGCACCGCGCCGGAAAATGAAGCGTTGCCGTCATCTTCGCTATCGATCAAGGCCGAATTGAAGGAGACTCCTCGCGATGCGACATTATCAGTGATCGTTTCGAACGCTTCCAACGCTAGTTCCAAATTGCGTTCTGCTCGAATTTCTTCTTCCTCGGCAGCCTGCAGCGCGGCAGATTTCTCGTTCAAACCCTTTGCAACTTGCGAATACGCGGAACTGAGTTTTTCGATCGAATCACGTTGCTGTTGGATCCACAACGCCAATAGGATCGCTAACGTGGCAAGCAACCCGAAGACGACGGTAGCCATCGAAGCGATGGCCGGATTTCTCTTTGCCCAACGCAATGAATGATCAAGCCAGCTTGCGCGTTTTGCAAGGATCGGCCGATCATCCAAAAATCGCTTCAAGTCTTCTTCGAAATCCTTGGCCCGCTGATATCGAGACTCTGGTTCGAACGCACAAGCCTTCAACAAGATCGTCTGCAAATCCGAAGGTACAACGCGTCGTTCTTGAGGACCAAAAACAACGTTGCTGTGGTTGGTCGGATCGAGCAACCGTTGTTTGGGAGCAGAGAAAGCAGGTGCAAGAGTCAACAATTCGAAGAGGGTCAAACCCAAAGCGTAAATATCGCTGCGCTGATCGCTGATCCCCCGGAATTGTTCCGGAGCCATGTATCGCAAGGTCCCTAAAATCTCGCCCGATTGCGTGTGGCTTTCCAAGTCCTCTCGACGCGCCAACCCAAAGTCAGCCACCCAAATCGTACCAGTTTTATCAAGCAACAAGTTGCTCGGCTTGATGTCTCGATGCAAGACTCCGGCACCATGCGCATAATCGATCGCATTGGCAACCTTTACCATCAAGCGACAGATATTACGAAAGTAATGCTTCGGCAAGCCCCCAGTAATTCCCGACGATGCTGAAGAATTGGTGCTGTGCAACGGTGGCTTTGCAGATACCGCCGATTGACTGAACTCCTCAGTTGGTTTTCCCGAAACGAGTCGTTCGGCAAGCGTACCAGCCTGGTGCTCGGCAAGCGTTGCATTCTCATCCGGATTTCTCCCACGTTGGCGAATCGACTCAAGGATATCCGCAAGAGTAACTCCTTCGATCAACTGCATTGCGTAGTACTGCAAACCGTGATCTTCACCGATCCCATAGATCGGGACAATGTTCGTGTGGTGCAAACCCGCTGCGGCTTCCGCCTCCCGTTTGAACCGCTGCCGATGCTGCTCTTTCGAAGATGCGGCTTCGTTGATCACCTTCAGCGCCACGTGCCTCTGTAGCGATCGCTGGATCGCTTCGTAGACAATCCCCATCCCACCGTGTCCGATACGTCGCACGATTTGAAAATCATCGAAAGACTTAGGTGCCGAGTCCCTTTGGGATGTGTGTGCATCTGCGAAGTTCGAATCTCGGTGGTTCGAATCTTTGTAGTTCGAATTGGGCCGGTTCGAATTGCATTGCGGCGAGCCCGTCCCTTGCGAGAGAGGCAACGTCGCATCCAAGCTCATCGTGCGGTAAGCCGAGTCATCTTGTTCGATAGGTGACTCCGAGGAGGCTTGTTCGAGCGAGAGCAGTGATGGAAAAATGGCTTTGATCTCTTCGGCCCACTGTGGGTACTTAGAGACATAGTCATCGATGCTGGGAGCAAGTCCATTGCGAACCTTCAATGAGAACTCTTCGGCAAGTTCTTCGAAGGGGTGCCGTTGTTCAAGGTTCTCGCGGTTCATTTACGCTCCCTCCTGCGCTGGATCTTGGGTGCTAGGGTTTTCAGATTGCAGGATCTGAGCCAACCGCATCGTCGCGCGAACGTAGCGATTGCTCGCCGCCGTCGGGGAGAGGTTTAAAGCTTGGGCCGCCTCTTGATTCGTTAAATACTCAAAGTGCCGAAGGGCTAGTACTTCGCGATCCATCTCACTCATTTTCTCAAGGGCTGCGTACAAACCTCGGCGATCCTCTCCCTTGACCGCAACTTGGCTTGGTGAAGTCAGGTCATCGGCTAAGTAGCTTGCGAGTGAAAGGCTAGTGGAATCCGGGGAGAATCCGTCGGGCAAGGAGCGTTCTCGCTGCACCGAGCGTTTATCACGGCTGTGCAAGCGTTGCAAATCCCAAAGCGCCTGCAAAACGCGTTGCCGCAACCAAATGAACAAAGAGATACTTCCATCTTGAGTCCACTGATCAAATCGGCGCAAGGCCTCGATGTAGCCTTCTTGCAGAACGTCACCCACATCCATCCGTGCGCGAAAAACAGGATCCATTCGGAATCGGACAATCTTCTCCAAGCGAGGGCGAACCGATTCGAAATAATCCGTCATCCCTTCCACGGTCCGGATCTCAATACCTTCGATAACTTCGCTATTCTCGCTCTTCGACTCGGTCGGCTCGGTCGTCTCAGGCGGCTCAGGCGGCTCGGACATGCTCAGTTACATTTCCTTTCGACACGAGCAAAAATGCTGATTTCAAAACGAAGATGGTGAAATTCACAAGTGAAAACAATGGGAGTCTTCACCATTTATGTAAATTTAGAAATCCCAAAAATGCCGACCGAGTTCCGTGGATGTGCCCGAATCGATGACGGTATTGTATAGAGGGAGGCTCCGTGTCGGATACCTCCAAGCCGAACTGTTTATACCTTAAAGTTCTTCCACGATTGCGAAAACATGAAACGATCCAACCGCCACACCTGGAAAAAAACAGCTCTAACTGCGGTGAGCAGCTTGAATGCAGCCATTTTCGCCCCGATTGTCGCCCCAATTGTCGCCCCAATTGCAGCAACGGCTATTCTCGTGGATTCGTCCTTGAACAATTGTCTCGTCGCGCAAGACCCTGTTCCATCTACAGACCCCTTGCCATCTGCAGACCCCTCGCCATCTACAGACCCCGTGCCATCTGCGGGGGATACACCGAAAAATGAATCGGCTGGCACTCAAGATCCAAATGTCCAGCGAGCGAATAGGCAGCGGTTCGATGGCGAGCGTCCCGGTGCCGATAGAACTACCCGCGAAAGACCAGGAATGTTGCAAAGACCCGGGCAAGGAAGAGGGGGGCAAGGAGGCCCCGGTGGAGGAAATCGTCCCGGCCTCAATGGCGACGGCCAACCGGGAATATCCCCGCAAGCGATGGCTATATTTTTGCGAAACCTACCGGTACTCAAGACGCTCGATGTCGACGAGGACGGCCAGCTCTCGCCAGCAGAAATCGAAAACGCCTCAAAGTCCTTGCTCAAGCTCGATAAAAACGGCGATGGAATTCTCAGTGCCGAAGAAATGCGCCCCGACCCGACTCAAATGCCGATGTTCGCTCCCGGCGGCCAACCGGGTAATCTTCCCAGCCCGGAACTAATGTTGCGGATGTTCGAAGCACGCGACAAGGACAAAGATGGAATACTAGTTGATGATGAAATACCACCTCCAATGCGAGAACGACTGAGCAACCTCGATCAAAACAAGGATGGAAAGATCGATCGGGCCGAAATCGAGCAAGCTATGCGACGACTCGAAGGGATGCGCCCAGGCAATCGTCCCAATCGTCCAGGTTCGGGCGGGCAAAACATCAACCCAAGACGCCCTCAGGCCGACCCGGTTGCGGGTAAGGCGTAACGATTAATCATCAACTGAACTCCTACCACTCGCCGGGCAGATCATAAGAGAGTCTTGCCGGCGATGGTGTCAAAAACGTTTTAGCCTTGCTTTTCAAGCGAAGCTTTCGAGCGGATCTACAACCCGAAGTCGATACCCAACCCGAAGTCGACACCCGGAGATGCTCAGATGCACAAACACAAAGAAGCCGAGTCACCGAGGTCAATCATGAGACATGTACTGAGCAGCATACTCGCTTATCAACTATCTCCGATCCTCGCATTTACGCTGACTTTGTGTTGTCCATTGCACCAAGCGATCAGCCAACAGAGCGATCCGGTCCCCAATGCCAACTCCGAAAAACTCAGCAGCGAACAAGTCGCATTTTTCGAAGCCAAGATCAGACCTGTGCTGATCGAGCATTGTTACAAGTGTCATAGTGCAGAGGGCCAGAGCATCCGTGGGGGGCTTGGTGTCGACAGTAAAGATGCACTCACCATCGGTGGAGAATCCGGACCGGCGGTCGTACCAGGAAAACCCGAAGAGAGTATCTTGTGGAACGCGATGAACTATCAAGATTATCGCATGCCTCCGAGCGGCAAACTCCCGGACTCGATTCTGAAGGACTTTAAAGCGTGGATCGAAATGGGAGCTCCCGATCCGCGAATCAACGAAGGGGTCGTGGTCCACTCGAAAGTCACCCACGACGATATCGAAAAAGGAAAATCGCACTGGGCATTTCAGCCCCTGGCAACGCCTCAATCCGATACAACATCCGACACCACAATCGATACGATGATTGCTCGCGGTTGGGAATCGCACGGGCTACAACCCAACGCAGAAGCGGACTCACATACGGTTGCACGACGTTTGTGCTTTGACCTAACGGGCTTGCCGCCAACTCCAAAACAACTCGCTGCATTCAAAGAGAGTTGGATTCAAAACCCCGCAAATGCAATCGCATCCTTCGCTGATGAATTGCTCGAGTCCGATGCATATGCCGAGCGTTGGGGCCGTCACTGGCTAGATGTCGCACGCTTTGCTGAGTCGAGCGGAAAGGAATCCGATGTGGCATTTCCGAATGCTTGGAGATACCGCGATTATGTCATCGATTCTTTTCGAAAAGACAAGCCTTACGACCGCTTCATCATCGAGCAAATCGCAGGGGATCTTTTGCCCGCGTCGAGCGACGAAGAATGGAACGAGAATCTTATCGCGACAGGTTTTCTGGCCGTGGGCCCAAAGAGTCTTACCGAGCAGAATCCAAGGCAATTCCAAGCTGATTTGATCGACGAACAAATCGATACCACCACGCGTGTCGTGCTCGGACTCTCCGTCGGATGCGCTCGCTGCCACGATCACAAATTCGATCCCATCCCGCAAACCGATTACTACGCTCTTGCCGGAATCTTTCAAAGCACCGAGACGTTCTATGGCGGTGTTCGAAACAACCGCAATAGGCAACCCTCAGACTGGATCGTTCTCCCTGTCCAAGACGCCCAACCCATCGGCCAACCGATCCCAGAAGCGGAGCTTGCAGATCTTAAGAATGATCTAGAACAACGCCAAAAAGATCTTGTCGAAGCTCGACGATTACAGCGGTCCGGCAAACAACCCGACCCGAATGACCGCATGCGGAATCCCAATATCCTCGAACAAGTCGTCGCGCAACTCACCGACCGGATTCAAAGCGTCGATTCTAAAGGCCGACCGCTGTCGCTATGTATGGGAGTCCAAGATCGCGAAGCCCCCAACAACGCCAGAATTCTTGTCCGTGGAGAAATCAATCAACCTGCCCAAGAAGTACCGCGAGGATTCGTCCAAGTGCTCGGCAACCTGCCGGTACGGCTTCCTGCCAACTCGTCGGGACGACTCGAATTCGCAAAATGGCTTGTCTCCGAACAAAACCCATTGACGCCACGCGTCTACGCGAACCGAGTATGGCAACATTTGATTGGACAAGCCCTCGTTCGAGAACCGGACAACTTCGGTGCTTCCGGGCCTGAACCTACCCACCCAGAACTTCTAGACCTACTCGCTTGCGAACTTGTCAATAACAACTGGTCGACCAAAGCCCTGATTCGCAAAATCGTAACATCGCAAGTCTATCGAATTTCCTCGGTATGCGATCAAGATCGACTTGAGTCGGACCCGGAAAACCTTTGGATCGCAAGGGCCAACGTCAAACGCTTGGAGGCCGAAGCAATTCGCGATGCGATGCTTTCCGTCAGTGGGCTGATGGATTCGAAGCGTCCTCGCGGATCGATCTTGGCAACCTATGGTTCATCGGCCATCGGCCCGAATGGACCGATGAATATCCCATTGCTTCTTGCTAATCCAAACACGCCGGCTAACACGCCGGCTAACACTCCGGGCGGGCCCGGCATGGCTGGCCCGTTGGGTATGGGTGGTTTTCGCAACCCCAACATTAACCCACTTGAACTTCCTAATTACCATCGTTCGGTTTATTTGCCTATCGTTCGCAACGGACTTGTCCGCGCCCTGGACACCTTCGATTTTGCAGAACCCAGCCTTGTTGTTGGAACCAGGGAAACTTCGCACACCGCCGAACAATCTCTCTACATGCTTAACAACCCATTCGTCCTTGAACTTAGCGATAACTTCGCTCGTCGGGTGATTCGCTCGACCAAAGATTCTCGAGGTCGCGTCGCCTTGGCTTTCGAACTCGCCTATGGACGCTCCCCCTCGAATCGAGAACTCAGCGCTTCGTTGGAGTACTTGAACAAAGCCAAATCGGAACTTGAACGAGATCCTCAATCTGATGCGAATCGAGCGCGACGCTCGGATCGTTACGAAGAAATCGTTTTCCAAACCTGGAGTCAAATGTGTCAATCGCTTCTCGGCTCCGCCGAATTCCGATTGATTCGCTAACTATCCACTAATCTACTATCCACCCCCAATTCTCATGAATACTCGACGCGAAATACTGCGACACGTCTCAGCCGGATTTGGATACCTTGCCTTCGCCTCGTTGAGCACGTCAGAAGCACGGCGTGCATTGGCCGACGAGGGGAATCGCTCCGATCCCTCTATAGGATCAAGCACCAATCCACTTGCGGCAAAAGCACCTCATTTCGCTGCGAAGGCAAAGCGAGTGATATTCTTGTGCATGCAAGGTGGTCCGTCACACATCGACACATTCGATTACAAGCCGCAGTTGGCAAAGGATGCAGGAAAAGTCGGGAGAGCGAATGGGGCAAAGCTGCTACCTTCACCTTGGACTTTCCAACAAAAAGGTAAAAGCGGTCTGTGGATCAGCGAACTCTTTCCCGAACTCGGTCAACACGCTGACGAAATGTGTTTGATCCGCTCCATGCATTGCGATCAACCCATCCACCCTCGCGCAATGACCCAAATGCACACTGGCAACGCCCAATTTGTGCGACCATCCCTCGGAGCTTGGACCCTCTATGGTCTGGGTACCGAGAACGCAAATCTGCCTGGGTTCATCGCGCTAAATCCCCAAGCCGCTGCGGCACAAAACTATGGTAGTGCATTCCTACCCGCTATTTATCAAGGAACAAAGGTCGGACGTCCGCAAGGTCCTCGGCCTAGCATGGCGAGGAATAATCCTCGAGGAAATTCCACCATCATCCCCGACATCAACAATCCTCGATTCTCACGCGAGAGCCAACGCTCACAAATCGACTATATCCAAAAGTTAAACGCAGAATCTCTCGCCAATAATCCAGTCGATTCTAACGTCGAAGGAATCATCGAATCGTATGAACTCGCATTTCGAATGCAAGACACACTGCCTGAACTGATGGATCTTTCTGGCGAATCCGCAGCAACCTTGGAGATGTACGGTATCGATCAACAACCCACCGACGGATTCGGTCGCCAATGCCTTCTCGCACGGCGATTCATCGAAGCAGGCGTACGGTTCGTCGAACTTAATCATGGGAACTGGGATCATCATCAACGCCTCAGCACCGTTTTGCCAGAAAAATGCCGAGAGATCGATCTACCCATCGCGGGCCTACTGAAAGATCTTCAGCAACGTGGACTCCTGGAAGAAACACTCGTCGTATGGGGTGGCGAATTCGGACGAACTCCGGATGCTCAAAACGGAGATGGTCGCGACCATAACAACAAAGGCTACACGACTTGGATGGCCGGCGGTGGCGTAAAGGGTGGCGAAAGCTACGGTGCTACCGACGACCATGGTCGCGAAGCGGTGGAGAACAAATGCCACATCCACGACTGGCATGCAACTATCCTACATCTCCTAGGGCTAGACCATGAACAACTTACCTATCGCTACGCAGGCCGCGATTTCCGACTCACGGATGTGTACGGAAATGTGATTAAACCGATTGTCGCTGGATAGGATGTAGGAGAGGGGGAGAAGTCGGACAGGTCAGACAGGTCAGACAAAATCAAGCCGAGCTGCGTTCACACGCAATGTTACCGGGAGCTTACGCCAAGATACCTTGGATCAGATTTCCATGGACATCCGTCAAGCGATAGTCGCGACCTTGGAAACGGAACGTCAAGCGAGTGTGATCGAAACCGAGCAGATGTAGGATCGTTGCGTTTAAGTCATGCACATGCACCGGATTCTCAATCGGATTAAATCCTAACTCGTCGGTCTTGCCCCATACCAATCCCTTCTTCAATCCACCACCGGCCATCCACACGCTGTAAGACCGATTGTGATGGTCTCGCCCATCGTTCCCACCTTGAACCATCGGTGTTCGACCAAACTCCCCTCCCCAAATCACCAACGTATCTTCGAGCATCCCAAGTCGCTTTAGGTCCTTAACAAGCGCAGCGCTCGGACGATCCGTTGCCCCGGCATTATTTTTCACCCCGTTGGTCAAATCCCCGTGCTGATCCCAGACTTCATGGAACAACTGCACGAACCGAACCCCTCGCTGCAACAACCGACGTGCCAAAAGACAATTTCGGGCAAACGAAGCTTCCTTCGGATCCTTTACGCCATAAAGATCGAGCGTTTCTTTGCTTTCAGACCCAAGATCCATTAGCTCCGGCGCACTGGTTTGTAATTTATACGCCAGCTCATAGCTTTGGATTCGCGAAGCGATCTCCGGATCTCCGATCTGCTCAAGCGCGAGTTGATTGAGTTTAGAAATCGTGTCGATCGACTCACGCTGCGTCTGTCCATCGACCCCTTTGGGGTTCGACAAGTACAACATCGGATCTCCCGTGCTGCGGAACGGGATTCCAGCGTAAGTTGTGGGTAAGAAACCGCTACCGTAATTGCTCGCACCACCACTGGTGCCCTTCGCACTGGTCAAAACGACAAAACCGGGTAAGTCACTCGCTTCCGACCCCAACCCGTAAAGCGACCAACTCCCCAAACTCGGTCGACCGAATTGCTGCGAACCTGTGTTCATCATCATCTGAGCCGGCGCATGATTCACCGCATCGGTTTGCATCGTGCGAATCAACACGATGTCATCCGCGATCTCGCCGATTTGAGGCAAGACTTCCGACAGCTCCATGCCACATTGCCCCTTGGGTGCAAACGTGAACTTCGGACCCAATAAAGCCGAATTCGGATTGATGAACGCTGCACGATACCCCTTGAGCAACTCCGCTGGGGGTAACTGCCCATTGCGTTTCGCTAACTCCGGCTTCGGATCATAAAGCTCCAATTGACTTGGGGCTCCAGCCTGAAACATGTACACCACACGCTTGACCTTCCCCGGAAAATGGGGCGGCTTGGGTGAGAGCGGTCCAGACTTCTCTCCGTTGGAATCACCAGCATACTCACCACCGAAAAATCCGGCGGAGTGTGCCATCTGTTCACCTCGCAACAGCTCTGTAGCGGCGAGCCCAGCGAGCCCGACAGAACAATCGCGCATAAACCAACGCCGTCGCAAAGCTTTCGCTGCCGCTTCAAATACGCTCTCGGAATGATTCATCTTTGCTTCTGCCGCTTTCCATCGGAGCCCCAGCTTCGATGCTTCAAGTGTTTTATGAATAGGATCGTGCGAATTCACATCGAGCTTTCACATGGAGCTAACGACAACTCGACAGCTTTCTCTGTGCTTCTCTGTGAACTCTGTGTTAAAATGACGCTGTGTTAAAACGACCTCTGTCTTAAGGGATTTCCCAGCTTGTGGTAGTTGCTCAGAAACCTGTGCCGCTAAAAATCGTCCTTAGCTCCTATTTGGACAACCGGCTATCAACTAACCGGCTATCAACTAGCCGGTTATCAACTTATGTAGTATTTTGCCTTCATCCGTCGGCCCGATCAACCGATTGAATAATCCTTGATAGTCATACCCAAAACGGTACGGATCAAAGCCTAACAGGTGCAATATCGTCGCTTGTAGATCCTTCGGTGTAACCGGGTCTTCTGCAACATAATAACCGATTTCATCACTCTGACCGTACGAAGTCCCACCGCGTACGCCGCCACCTGCAAGCATCATTGAATAGGCGTACGGATGGTGGTCCCGCCCGAAGAAACCTTTCGTAGGCGTATCTCGCACGTTGTTTTGCGACATCGGTGTTCGTCCAAATTCACCACCGAGAACCACAAGCGTGCTGTCGAGCAAACCGCGCTGCTTCAAATCGCTCAACAAACCGCCGACGGCACGATCAAGCTGTTGGCATTTGATCGGCAAGGTTTCATCGATCGACTCCCCAGGAGAAGAACCGTGATGGTCCCATCCCCAATCGAACAGTTGAACAAATCGTACACCTGATTCGACCAAGCGGCGAGCGAGCAAACAGTTATTAGCCATCGTCGGATCATCCCCACGGTAAAACGCCCGTGGATCGCTCTCCGATTCCGCCTTGGATACAAACCCCGGCTTCGCGCCGTACATATCCAAAGTCTCTTGGGTTTCATTCCCCAAATCCATCACTTGAGGTACGGACTCCTGCATGCGGTAAGCCAACTCGAACTGCTCGATACGAGTCAATGTTTCGTTATCCGCATGGCGTTGAAACTGTTTCTGATTCAAATCCTTGATCGCATCGAGAACCTCTCTTCGCATCCCTCGATCAACCCCTTTGGGATTCGACAAGTAGAACACGGGGTCTCCTGACGTGCGACACTGAACACCTTGATACACCGTCGGCAAAAAGCCGCTTCCCCAAAGACTCTTCCCCGCGTCAGGAGTTTTTCCACCACTGAGCAGCACCACATATCCAGGCAGATTTTCGTTTTCACTTCCAAGCCCATAGGTAGCCCAAGCACCGAGCGTTGGGTAGCCCAAGCGGGATTGCCCGGTATGAACTAACAACTGCGCCGGAGAATGATTGAACTGATCGGTCTGCATGGAACGAATGATAGCGACGTCATCAGCATGTTTGGCAATACTAGGTAGCAGTTCCGAGATCCATTGGCCGCTCTGACCGTGCTGAGCGAACGAAAACATCGGGGCAAGCATCTTCGGCACCCCTTTGATAAACGCGAAGCGTTTCCCCTCCAAGTACTCCTTCGGGCACTCCTTGCCATCGAACTTCTTGAGCTCGGGCTTGTAGTCGAAGAGTTCAAGCTGTGAAGGGGAGCCTGCCAAGTGAATGTAGATAACGTGCTTGGCTCGGGCCTCGTGCGGCGGTGCCTTTGGCGCCATTGGCTTCGCATCCGCTCCGAGAACTTCAGTACGCGATGATCTTCCTAGCAACGATAATGCCATCGCTCCAAGACCAACTCCCGATCTAGATAGAAATGTTCGTCGCGTATCGAACTCGATCGCTTGAAGCGAACTTGCTGTTCGCAGTTGGGTTTCCGGTACTCTTGTTCTCATCGTTGGTGTATCCGTAAAAAGGTTCTGCACTGCATTTCTGCTCTGTGTCACTACACTGTGCCTCTGCCTAGTTTCTCAACCTGGTGTCTGACACCTTAAATCATGACCTTGAATCACTACCTGTGCTCAACGTTCTAAACTACGGCCTCATCAACATTTCATCGAGATTGAGAATTGCAGAAGCGACCATCGACCAAGCGGCCAGTTCGCTCGGTCGCACATCAGCTTCGATCACAAATGGCATATCGCTAAGCAACGCTTTCGCTGAATCGGGAGACGTTTCAAAATGCTCCTTTGCTCGACCAAGCAATAGCATTAGGCGTTCGAGTTCATCGGGCTCAATCGGCCTGCAAAGTGCTTGAGCGAATCCCGCACGAATGCGATCAGTATCCGATTCACTGCTGCTCATCCAACGCTTCGCCATCCCAACAGCTGCTTCGACATACACGGGATCGTTCAACGTAACTAACGCTTGAAGCGGAGTATTCGTAGCGATTCTTCGAATTTGACAGACTTCGCGCGTCGTGGCATCGAAGACTTCCATCGATGGGTAAGGTGTGGTCCGCTTCCAAAACGTATAGATCCCTCGTCGAAATCGATCCTCTCCGGAACTTGTGATCCATTGAGCACCCGAGTAAGTCGATCGCCATAGCCCCTCGGGTTGTGGCGGCATCACCGGAGCACCGCCACGCTTGCGTGACAACAATCCAGCAACCTCCAACGCTTGATCTCGAACCACTTCAGCCGAAAGCCGAAAGCGAGGACTGTAGCTCATCCACAGGTTTCTCGGATCGCGTTCCTTCCTTTGCTCATCCTGTACGTAGGCTTGTTGATAGGTATTAGTCGAGACGATCTTCCTGAGAAGCTCCTTCAACGACCAATGCTGCGTATCGCGATACTCGATGGCTAGCCAGTCCAGCAACTCTGGATGCGTGGGCAGCATTCCTTGAGAGCCAAAGTCTTCTTCCGTTTCGACAATACCGCGACCGAAGAGTTGTCCCCATACTCGATTGACGGCGACACGCGGCGTAAGGGGATTGCGGGGATCGACAAGCCAGCGAGCGGCAGCCAATCGGTCTGGCACAAGACTATCAGCCCCACCCGTTCCTGAAGCTGCTCGTTGACCAGACACCGATGAGTCGGCGTCGAAGATCTGGGGTAGGGCAGGGGAGAGGACATCACCTGGATCAAGAAAACTGCCGCGACGGTGCAATCGCGTCTGACGCTTGCTTGCAGCCGCCAATTCCCGCATCACCGGTAACTTCGGAATCGCATCGCGCAATGACTGAATCTGTTGATCTAGCTCCTTCGATCGCTTGGCAATCGATTCAACCTCAGGCATCTCTTCAACAAAAAGGGGAAGGCTAGAATCTTGGGCAAAACCGACACGAACGCGATGCAATAGCAAATGCCCACCATACGATTGAACGATGCGCACTGTTACTTTACTCTTCGGGAGACTGCTTTTCGGCCGATCAGTCGCTTGCGAATCTGCCGGCCCTCCCTGACCCCCTGCCGGTGAACCTTCTATGATCAGTGGTTCGACTAAATCAAAAACACCCCAATGCGGCTGCTGCTGTTTTGGGGATACCGCCCAACCTGTCGCTTGATCTGTATCGACGGCGGCAGCAAGCGGCCAGCCAGCTTGTTCGAAACTCCCTTTTCGGGCTTTCAGAACAACAGCCGACTTATCTGGGCCATTGAAAACTGGGCCATTGAAAACCTCAAGCGTGTTGATCACAAAGTTCGGGTCTTTGACGTTGATCCCAAGCCGAGGTGCAGCGTCTTCTGGAGTCGATTTGGCCATCAACGCCTCGATGCGCAACGCTTTATAGACACCTGGTGGCAACTCCATTTCCAAGATGTAGGTATCAGTCGCAGGACGCTGGTCCGATGCACGAACCGACATATCTTCTTCGATGAATAAAGGTGCATGACTCTCGGAGTCGACCGAGATCGGTTTTGCGATTGTCCAGCGTTGATCGATTGCCGACTGATTTGCGACACGGGCTTTTTCAAGCTCCTCAGTGATTCGCGCTCGATCCGCTTGGAGTATCGCAAGCTTGGATTGCTGCTCGAAGGATGGGACAGGCATCCTCGGTTCATCGTCATAGCGATCAGCATCTTCCGTTTGGTTCCAGATTGCATAAAACCGATAGTAGTCTTCGATCGAAATCGGATCGTATTTGTGCGTATGGCACTTCGCACAGCCCATCGTAAGCCCCATCCAAACTTGCAAAGTCGTGTCGACTCGGTCTTTCACGGCCGCAATGCGAAACTCTTCGTCGTCAGTTCCACCTTCGTCATTGCTCAAGGTCGCTCGATGGAATGCAGTGGCGATGCGTTGAGAAGTCGTGGGTTGCTCGAGCAGATCGCCGGCAAGTTGCTCGATGGTGAATCGATCGTAAGGCATATCCTCATTGAGCGATTGGATCACCCAATCTCGATAGGGCCATAAGTCCCGTTTCAAATCTTTCTCGTACCCCTTGGTATCTGCGTAGCGAGCAAGATCCAGCCAGATTCTTGCCCAATGTTCACCGAAGGATGCAGACTGAAGCAACTCGTCAACGTAGCGAGCAATCGCAACCGATCGCCCTTGCTGAACCTCTTGGGCAAATCTCGCAACGCGATGCGATGATGGAGGCAATCCGACGAGGTCAAGCGAGAGTCGCCTAGCGAGGACTTCGGGCGGGGCAGGGGGGGCCGGCTCTAAACCGCGGTCCCGCATCGCTTGAAGTATCCAAGCATCGATCGGGTGCTTACCCCAAGGATCCTTCGCACTCTCAGGAAGCGGGGCAATTTTTGGCGCATTCAAAGACCATTGATTCCCCCAATGGGCTCCTTGCTCAATCCATTTCCGAAGCAACTCTCGTTGTGCAGGCGTAACTGTTTTCCTTGCGGATGGAGGTGGCATCACCAATTCCGGATCATCACTTACAATCCGATGCAGCATCTCGCTTGAGTTTGGCTCACTCGCAACAATCGCTTGCTTCCCGTCTCGCAAAGCTTTTGCGGAGGTTTCTTCGTCGAGTCTCAAGTCCGCTTCGCGGTGTGCTGGATCTGGACCGTGGCAGTGAAAACAATGCTCGGCCAAGATAGGCCGTATCTGCAGACCGAAATCGATCAAAGGTGCGGTCGACTTCTCAGTTACACTTTGAGCGATGAGGCTTGATTGAACGCACAAGCCAACAAGCAGCGCGGTGAAGAAAGTCATTGAATACTTAAAGTTTGACATAAGGTTCCTTTTACTCTTCCACAGCACGTACGATGTACCGAGAACCACTTTCCAAGTGTTCTCGAAGCGCCTGACGCGCCTGCTTAACGTCGTTAGCCAGCAGGGCATCGACGATTTGAATATGCTCTTTAGCTTCTTGCATCACGAATGCCAAATCGGGACTTGATTGCTCCAGAAGTCGACTCCAAGCGGCATCTCGAATAGCGCGTACTAAGAGTGTGATTCGTTCCAACTCATCGGCGAGAAACCTATTTCGCGTCGCTTCGCGAATCGCATCGTGCAAAAGCGTATCGGTCCCTTTGACCGCTTCGATATGCTTTGCTCGAATCGGCAGACGAAACTTCGACTGCTCGACAAGCTTCACGCGAAGCTTCTTGAGAAACACGGTCGAGATCCGCCCGCATGCCGAGCGGATTGCAAGGGACTCCAAGGCGCAGCGAACTTGGCAAATATCCCGAACTTCGCGGGGAGAGAATCGCCGAACGATGGCACCACAATTCGGTTTGACTTGCAAAACACCCATTCCCGCCAACGTTCCGATCGCTTCGCGGATAGGAGTCTGACTAACCCCAAAATCTTTTGCAAGCCGATCTGTGACGAGCCGATCGCCGGGTTGATATACACCGCTGAAAATTCCCTTGAGGATTCCTTCGACAATTCGCGGTCGATTCGTCGCGGCGGGATCCTCCGCGCCAGGAGTCTTAGCAGCGCTCGGCAGAGCACTTTTGGCTGACCGTTGTTGCGTTTGCGATTTCGGCATGGTTAGCCCCAATTCCCCAAATACCTAATACCCCAACACCCCATTAACAACGTCTAGTACAACGCCAACGCGATGATTACGCTCCCAACGGGCCTTCCACATGGGGAAAAGCGATCGCATCGGGGCACACCCAAATTCTATACAAAAACGGCTCTATTGTATAGAACATTTCCGCGTCACTTCACAGCCGGAGCTTAGCAAACGGTAAGCTGGAGATTATACTCTCCTTTACTACTTGATGATCGACTTACACCGATGATGTACTCCCAATGACGCGTTAGATTACCAAAAATGCCGAGCACTGCCTCTAACCGTTGCTCGAACCCAGAACGGCATTTCGCTTTCCCTCTGTGCCTCTGTGTTTCAAAAAACAGTCACAGATCAACCAGACTCCCTTGCGCGGACTTTGGAAACACGGAGGCACAGAGTTCACGGAGCAGGCTGGCTCTACTCCAATACCTACCGACAATCGAAATAGTCGCGGATAATGCCATACGTATCCCATTCGATCCAAGACAGCGCGTTCCCTCCGTGCCTCTGT
>Ga0208225_1000090_pt1 | contig 23698 bp, 15 predicted proteins | sample LakMenEpi15Jun10_FD_150701 | JGI IMG/M metagenome (GOLD analysis project Ga0208225, IMG submission 150701) | Freshwater microbial communities from Lake Mendota, WI - 15JUN2010 deep hole epilimnion (SPAdes) | ecosystem: Environmental > Aquatic > Freshwater > Lake > Epilimnion/Euphotic zone ... | reverse complement strand
ACAAAGACTTCGCTGGATTCGGATTCGGTTACGGGAGCGATCAATCCGTAGGCGTTCTTCGGCGGAACTTCTTCTTGGAGCAAAGCGTCGAGAATTGGACGCAGTTCATCCACCTTCACCTCCATCAAGGACTTGCTCGATGCGAGGCGTTGTTCGATTTCGGCGTCTTCAATGCTGTAGACGACGACTTCTTCGCGGATGGTGATTCCTTGGGAAGCAGGTGCAAGTTCGAATGCGAGAGCTTGGTAGTAAATGCGTTGAGCTTCTGGAAGAGAAGTCGAAGCCGCGAGTTTCGCGCAAGTCCCAGCAGCGGATTCTTCGTCTGTAAGAATCAGTTGGCAGTACAGGAGGGTTTGCAGGATGGCTGGTTGCGGACCGAATTCACGCAGCATCGATTCGAGTTTTGTTTTCGCTCCGCTGATGCGTTGAGCAGTGACCAACGCTTCGGCTTCGGCGAGTCGTTCTGCGAATGGTGCGTTTTCGTAATCGATGATCGATGGTAGCGATTCACGTTGCAGTGAGCTTTCCTGAGCGCGCGTAATAAGCGACTCGTAGGCTTCCATCGCCACCGACTGGGTGTTCTCGTCCATGTCGAGCAGCATTTCGCACAGCAGGATCGCTGGCAACATCTTGCGTCGCTGACCGAGGAATTCAAGCAGATTCATTGCGACCGTAAGGGTCATCGGGTGGATCTGCTCGCCGGAGTCGGCGATCGATTGGAGCAAGAGGTTCGCGGCATCTTCGGTATTGCCGCGAATGATCGCAACCAACGATCGGTAAAGCTTCGCGAGTGGATTATCGGGCTGAAGCCGGATGAATTTCGCCGACGTTTCTTCGAGAGATTCGAGTTCTCGAAGTTGCAGCAACAGATCGCACTTCATGGCCAACAACCATGGCTCGGAAGGCATGGTTTTCAGAAGGACATTGATCCGATCCAAAGCCGCAACATTTTGTTCACCGACAATCATTCGGTGGATTTCTTGCATCTCGGCAAGATGTTCGCTGCACTTGCAAAACTTGATTTTCTTACCGTTCCCGCAAGGGCACAAACTATACTGATCGAGTGAAGACATAGGTTCAACCGTGATTGTCGTGAATAAAGTGATTCCGCATCGCCCAAGTAAGACCAAACCGGCCCTTGGGCGGATCGAGAGTTTACCACAGAAACCGAGGATCCCGCTAGGTGCCAACCACCCAGCGGGCAACAGCAAGGCTTAGTGAGCGGGAGCAGATGCCCCGTCGAGCGTGGCGTCCACTTGCTTAGGTGGATGGAAGAAGACCGCCAAAGCAATGGCAGCCAATGCCGCAACGGCACTTGGAAATAAGAACATATTCTTAAAATCCACCGTCTTCGACTCCACACCATCGATCAGGGTTGTGGAGGTAAATACATTTTCCATCAACCAAGGGCAAACGGAATTGGCAACCAACGCGCCGACCCCGAGAATCATCACGTTAAAGAGCCCTTGAGCACTGCTTCGAACGTCCTTAGGGAAGTAAGCATCGACGAAAATGTAGACCGTAGCGAAGAAAAATGCGTAGCAAATCCCGTGGAGGATTTGGACCAAGATGATCAAGTTTTGGTTTTCAGGGAAAAACGCATAGACAAAAAATCGCAACGCATGTCCGAGAATTCCAACGATCATCGTCCATCGCCATCCAAGGTTTTTCAGGGTCATCCCCAAGAAAAACATCGTCAAGATTTCGGCGATTTGGCCGACGCTCATCACGGGCATGACCCAGTTACCTGCGATTCCAACCCCGCCGGCTTCGCGTGATGCCTGCAAGAATCCACCGGTCCAGTTAAAGTAACAGTTGTGGACAAAGGCATCAATGAAAGTGACCAACCACAAGACGAGCACAAACGGATGCTTGAGCAATCGAATCGCTTGAAGTGCTGCGAAACTCTCTTCCTGTCCGGTAGGCTTCTTGGCTGGTGTGTGAGGTAGCAAAAGGCTAAAGGCAGCTAGAACAATGGACGCGATCCCTGCAACGATAAAAGTCCATTTTGTTGCGTCCATCAACGCGTCGCCCGTAAGCCCACTTCCCAGAACCGTTCCGAGCCATGCGACGAATCCCTCAGGCTTCGCCGCTTCAACTTTGGCCCAATCGACGAAAATGAATGTGAAAGGCCATGCTGCCAAAATCCAACCGATGGTTCCACCCATGCGGACGAGTCCGAATTCCTTGGCTGGATCCTTCATGTTGGCAAACGCAATCGAATTGGTAATCGAAATGGTTGGCACGTAAAGCAAGCAGTGAACGAGCATTAGCAGGAAGAACGGGACGAAGGATTTGGTAAATCCGCATCCCATAATGGCAAGGCCACCAACCAAATGGCTAAATGCCAAGAACTTTTCCGCGGAGAAGTTCCTATCAGCCCATTGATTGCTGAAGAACATCCCGATGATTGCAGCGACGGGGAATGCATTGAGGATCAAGGAAACTTGCCAAGGCGTAAAACCGATGCCGGGCAGATAGGCGAAGATTAGAGGAAGCCAAGCTCCCCAAATGAAAAACTGTAGAACCATCATGAGGAAAAGTTTTAGACGGATTCCACCCTCTGACGATTCTCCAGCTGCCGTGGCTTGGCCCGCTTGCGTGTTTGTTGAACTCATAATCGCTTGCACTCCCGAACTGTCTCAAAATCACGACGCTGATGCGCCGTCAAAGGTCCCTAATCTCTTAGACATTCACCCTGAAATCAAGTACCCTGCGGAACTTCGGTTCGGAATACCCGTGCTATAATCGCCCGGCATGCGGGTTGCCCGACCTGAAACCTGCTTCCTCCCAAACTTTAAGTCTCACCGACTTGAATCGCCTGCGGATCCCGTTTGAACCAATCCACTCATCGTTTCCAAGGTCCCTATGTCCGATGGCCCCCATGATTCCGTGTTGCTTCGATACCACACGCCGGTTGGACATTATGACGAATTGCTTGCTCCTGATAGGAACGATCCACCCGGTTTTGATTCGACCGGTTTCGTGCAGTCTCAGGAAGCGACTCAAGGGACGCACCACCGCATCCGCTCGGAGTATTTGAAGCTTTTCGATTCGAACACCAGTGGTCTCGAAGGACTAGCGCGATGGAAGGGGGCGAAGCAATCCCTCTTGGATCATCCGCCAGCTTCGACGGGCCAGAGGATCAAAGCCGGGGCCCCGCAAGCTTGGGAGCTCGATCCGATTCCCGTTGTTATCGGTCCTCAAGATTTCGACGAACTTGCCGCCGGAATTCGGCAACGGATGGACTTGATCGACTTGTTGCTGCGCGACGTCTATGGCCCACAGAAGTTGCTGCGAGACGGGCATCTTCCACCGAGTTTGCTTTTCGATGCGCCGAGTTATCTTCGAGCCGCGCGCAACGTGACGAGCCCTCCTGATCGAATGCTCAGCTTGTACGCCGTTCAAGCCTATCGGTCGGGTTCGGGCAAATGGTTGGTGGCTGCGGATCGCACTCAAGGGCCGAGCGGTGGCGGGCACGCAGTGGAGAACCGTCTGGCGATTTCTCGAATCCATGCAGATAGCTTTCAAGTGATGCAAGTCCAACGCTTAGCGGGCTTTTTCTCAAGTCTGCGAACGGGGCTTCAAGATGCCGCCGCTCGTGAGCTACTGCGGCGAGAACCAAGAAGTGAGCAAACTTTAAAAGAGAATTCGGGCAAAGAAATCGGCAAAGAGAAGTCGCGGGAGAAAGGAGCACGCACAGTGCTGCTCAGCCCCGGGGTACAGAGCCCGACTTACTTCGAAGACGCTTACCTTGCGCGCTACCTGGGATTCACTTTAACTCAAACAGCAGATCTGACCGTCCGAGGGGGGAACGTATACCTAAAGACCCTCGGAGGATTGGTCCGGGTGGACTCCATTCTACGAAGACTTGCCGATAGCAGTTGCGATCCATTGGAAATCGATCCGACTAGCAGCGATGGGGTGCCAGGTTTAGCACTCGCTGAGCGGCAAGGAAACGTGCATATGGCCAACTCCTTGGGAACCGGTTGGTGCGAGAGCCCTGCGGTTACTGCGATGCTACCGAAGCTTGCTCCGATTCTCTTAGGCGAACCGCTTCGATTGGAGAATAGTCCCATGTGGTGGTGTGGCGAACCGTCAGCTCTGGCTTTTGTGCGTGATAATATTGAACACTTATTGATTCGTGATGCGTTTGTTCGTCACTCCGGAAATCAAATCGATGGTGCGTTGCTTTCCGCAAACGAGCGGCAGCAATGTATCGCGCGTATCGAACAGCAACCTTGGGCTTACGTTGCCTCGGAACGTCCCCGACTGAGTTACGTGCCGACTTGGGCCGAGCAAACCATCGTCGCTCGACCCGCTATCTTTCGCTTCTTTGCCTGTGCGAGCAAAGACCGAATCGAAGTGCTGCCGGGCGGTGTTGCGCGTGTTGCTCATGATGAAAAGGAACTCGACGAGAGTCTCGCCTCGGGAACGCTCAGCAAAGACGTATGGGTTTTGAGCGATGGACCGGTCAAGCCAACGACATTGCTTAGCGGAAATCGCCAGTCGGTCGAATTGAAAAGGTCCGCGATGGATCTACCTAGTCGTGTCGCCGAACATTTGTTTTGGTTGGGGAGATTCGCCGAACGTGCGGAGTTTATGGCTCGACACGCAAGGTATTGCACCCAACAACTCACCAGCGATCTGAGTCCAGAGGTTCTCACCGCGCATTGGCAAGTGGTCCGAGCGTTGTCCGATCCTGCGAAGAATCTCATCGAGCAAACTGCTGGTGGCGAACCCGCAGTGGTCGATCCGGTGGAGATCGATATGCAATCAGCGACTCAGCGGATGCGCAAAGCTGTTTCTGATTTTTTGCTCGATCGCAAACGCTACGATGGTATTGCGGGCGCTATTGACGGGATCCTACGCAACGCTGAGAACATTCGAGACCGGCTGAGTTTCGATTCATGGCAGATTATCTCGAAGCTCGATTATTCAGTTCTAATTCCTTGGGCGACGCCACGAAATACCGTTGGCGATACGCTGTTGATCCTCAACCAGATCATCGGCTTATCTTCGGCATTCGCCGGACTGGCTTCGGAGAGTATGACGCGTGGGCCGGGTTGGCATTTCTTGGATTTAGGCAGACGAATCGATCGAGCGCAGAATTTGCTTCGGCTCCTCGATGATCTTCTCGTACCAGTTTCTAGCAATATTCAATCAGCAGGAACTCGGCGGATTCTAGAAGCCCTCCTGGATATCTGCGATAGTTCGATGACTTACCGTTATCGGTATTTGATGAGTTATGAGTTAGGTCCGGTATTGGATTTGCTGGTTGTCGATCAAACCAACCCCCGAGGCTTGGCATTCCAGTTTATGCAAATCGTCAATCACCTCGATGCTTTGAATGTAGGTGATAAAACCGAACTGCTAGAACAGCGAAAGCGGATGTCGGAATGCCGGGGGGCTTTGAGATTGCTTGATCCCGATGCGATTGGAGACGAAATCGCAACGGATGCTTCGACGGGTGCGAAGAATCGCGAGCATCTGCGCACGCGGCTTGACGAATTTTCGAAAGCCTTGAACGACTTGGGTGATTTCGTCACGCGAAGGTTCTTAACCCACACATCGATTCGCCAGCTTCAAGACATGGTGATGTGAAACTTTTGAGAGTCACTGCGAGACTTGATTCACGATTAGACTTTCGAACCAATGTCTCACGCAAAGAAGCAAAGACGCAGCGTAGCGCGGTTCTATACGTCGCGTTCCTATACGTAGTCCGCTCCTATAAGTAGTGCGGTCCTACACGTAGTGTGGTCCCATACGTAGTGCGGTCCTATACGTAGTGCGGTCCTCCGGGCCGCGTAGCCGAGCGCAGCGAGGCGTCGAGTGCGTGATGCGTTCCTATGCGTCGTGTGGTCCTATACTTAGTTCGGTCCTGAGCGTAGTGCGGTCCTCCGGGCCGCGTAGCCGAGCGCAGCGAGGCGTCAAGTGCGTGTAATACACCCGCCACCATCGGGCCCCTGTCCTTATTTTTCCGGAAGTCGAATCGTACCGTTCCAATCGGGCGGAGCGACCCGACCATTTTGGGCGATATAGACCGTCAAGAAATCTTTCACTCGGTCTTCAGCGGGGACTTGGTGAAGCAATCGAAACGACTCGTTCCAGTTTCCATCAAGAAAGCCATCGAGAGCTTTTTCGTAGAGTGCGATGTGTTGGTCGCTCAAGACATTGCCCGGTTCATTCTCCGGCGGAACCAATTCGCTTACCATCAACGAATTGCTCATGCCGTAGGGTATGACTCTTGCGACGCGGCGAACTCGTGCGATCGATCGTGGGACTTCTTTGCGGATTTGTTCTGCGGTGGTCTCATCGATCAGAATTTGAGCATGAAGTTGTTTCGTCATGCTCTCGAGTCGCGATGCAAGGTTTACAACGGGGCCGAAGACAGTCACTTTGACTTGGTCCACCGTACCGATTCGACCAGCGACGGCCGTACCTGTTGCGATTCCGATCCCTGCGCGAAATCCGCTCAGTGGATGGTGGGAGATGGCTGCCGATTCCTCGAACTCTCTGCGGATCGACAACGCTGCTGATGTGGCTTGTAGGACACGATCCGTTTGTTCAAGTGGCCAACCCCAAAATCCCATGGCGGCATCCCCATGAAAATCACCGACGACTCCGTTGCGATCAAGGATGTGGTGGGTCATCACCCCGAGTGCATCGCTGACGCGCCGAAGCAGATCGAGGAGTCGTTCACCCGATTCTTCACTCTGCTTAGAAAAGCCTCGCAAGTCACAAAACAGAACGGAGACCTTGGTCTCTTTCGGTGTAAGGATTTGGTCGGGGTCGCGGGTCTGCAAGGCTTTGCGAACGATCGGGGCGAAGAACGGACGCAAGGAGTCTTGGCGGCGTTGCAGCAAACGCGTTTGACGCAACGTCCCGACTGTCGAAGCGGTTAATTCGGCAAACTTGATGTCGTCTTGAAGATCATCGGAGACCATCATCGTCGCATTGCGAGCTGCACCCGCATTCATACTTGAGAAGTCACCTGCAACGTAAATGGCCCAGCCTTGCGTTGCTTCACTTAAGATCGGAGTACAAAAAGCCCAATCGATGTTCTCTGATTGCGTGTATTGCGATGGAGTATGTCGATCGAGACTTCGGCTCCAAACATGCAAGACACTCTCGCTCGATCCGATCGCTTGATGGATCAATTGTGCGCTTGGTGAGAATGGCTTTGCCACAAGGCCGCGAGAATCCCAATGAAGGATCCGTATTCCAGCATCGCTGCTCTCGGGCCACTGCCGTGTCCACGGAGTCATATCAATCGGAGGCAAAGGTGGCTCAGTATCGAACTCCCGATGCCGAGAGACAATCGCGACGAAGGTCGCTTGCGGAATCCCTTGCATCAGCAAGTTGACCACCCGGACGTAAAGCTCTTCATCTCCCGAGCTTCCTGAAATTATTTCCGGCAAGCGACTCAGGACATCGATTCGCCGATCCGCATCCCGATACCGAACCGAGCGCAACTGCGAAGGAGCAAAGGTTTGCTCGGTCATTGCAGGTGGAAGTTCCGACTTCGCAACGACTCGAATCCGCTGGTCGACCAAGCTGAAGGTTGTCTGGCCGATCACGAAGTGGTCGCCGACTCCTAGTTCGAACGAATCCTTGCGCAAGCCGCGATGAAAGACAGGGTTTCTCGATTCGAGCAACCGGGTTACCAGCAGTCGCTCGCCGGTCCACTTTAATTCGGCGTGCTGCCGAGAGATCCGATCGTCCCACGGGACCGACCAAGGGTGCGAAGTTCGCCCGAGAATGAAAACCGCAACATCCCCGGGGACCGGTAATGGCCGTCGCCAACGGTCTGCTGCGGAAGGTCCTTGAGCGATCAAGTCTGGCATAAAAGAACTTCGGCTCCATTACGATCACCCTCGGCGGATCGAAAGTCGATCGCCGATACGCTATATTCTACTCCTGAAGCCGCGATGCTGCGAAGACGTCTTTCCTAGTTTCCCTGCTTCTCCCTCCAAACACTCTCCACGTTCCCACCTGAACTGCTCATGCAAATGGATCGATGCTCCTTGACCCTGATCCTTCGGCTCGCAATCTTGCTGCCTTTGCTTTTGCCTCAACGTCTGCACGGACAAGATATCGATTTGCAGGAAAGCGATTGGTTCGAATCGCAGATCCGTCCATTGTTGGCGCAAAAGTGCTGGGGGTGCCACGCGGAGAGCAAGCAATGGGGTGGATTGCGCCTCGACTCTCGGGAATCGATTATCCAAGGTGGAGATTCTGGGCCAGCCTATTTGCCCGACTCGTCGGAGGCGAGCGAGATACTCAAGCGAATCCTTTCGGATGATCCGAGTATTCGGATGCCACCTGAAGATGCAAAGGAGTCCCTCACCACTCCTGAAATCGATCGCTTGAAGCAATGGATTACCTCTGGATTGCATTGGCCGAAAACTTCGCTACCCGCCAAACGGTCTATGGCTCAACTTGCCCAAGAACACTGGGCGTTTCAGCCTTTGAGAAATCACAGTTCTAAGCTTGCGCCCAGTGAGAACGCTTCACAGAACAATTCTTTGGATACAGATCGCGCTGAGCATTGGATCGACACGTTTATCGATGAGTCACTTCGTCATGCGAATTTGACCCCGAATGCTCCAGCGGATCGTCGAACGCAGTTGCGCCGACTGTATCTTGCACTCACCGGCCTGTATCCGACGAATGAGGAAGTCGAAAGCTACGTTCGTGACGAACAGCCAGGTGCTTGGGAACGCCGCGTCGATGCGTTGTTATCAGGTTCTGAGCACGCTGAGAAATGGGCTCGATTGTGGATGGATATCGCACGCTATTCAGATACCAAAGGTTATGTATACGGGCGAGAAGAGCGAACATTTGTCTTTTCGCGAGCTTACCGCGATTGGCTGATCGGAGCTTTCGCAACCGACATGCCTTACGACCAGTTCATCCGTTTGCAATTGGCAGCCGATCAGATCGTCGGCGAAGACTCTCCGGAACTTGCCGCTTTGGGGTTCCTTACCCTTGGACGACGATTTCTCGCGATCCAATACGACATTATCGATGATCGGATCGATACGGTCTTTCGGGGGCTGATGGGGCTGACCGTTCAATGCGCTCGATGCCACGACCATAAATACGATCCGATTTCAGCCAAGGACTATTACAGCTTGTCAGGAGTTTTTCAAAGTTGCATTGACCAGCGAGTTGAGATACCGAGCCAACTACAGAAACATACACCCGAGTTTCGCCAAGGTTTGGCGGAACGCAAAACCAAGTTGCGAGAGCTGACAGAGAAGCATCGCCTGGAAGCAAACGACCGGATTCAAAAAAGGTTCGCTGAATATCTGGAAACCCAAATCGAGTTGGAGAAATACCCTGAAGGCTCGTTTAATCAGCTTTCAACCAAAGAAGATTTAATTCCTGCGCTTGTGCACCGCTGGGAGTGGTTTTTGGCCATCCCTCAAGTCGCACAACATCCCGTCATGCGAGTCTGGACAACCCTCGCCGGCGTCTCAGCATCGGACTTCGAATCTCGCGCAGCGGATGTGATCGCGAGTCTTGAAGCGGATTCCATCGGGATTCATCCCTTGGTCAAACAAGCTTTGGATCCTTTGCCCAAGTCCCATCGCGAACTCGCTCAGCGGTATGCAGAGTTGATTGAGCGGACAGACAAGCGATGGAAGGAGGAAGTTGAGCAACGCACCGCGAGCGAAGGAGCAAAACCTACAACATCGCGAGAGCCGGAAATCGAATCGTTGCGGCAATTGCTCCTCGACCGTAATTCTGGATTCTACATTCCCGATGAACCGATCGATAGCACGGAATGGTATTGGGATAACGGGACCTGTGTCGAGATTTGGAAAGCCCAAGTCGATATCGATCAGTGGCTATTGCAAGCTCCGGACCCGGTGCCCGAAGTTGGGATTCTTCGAGATCGCCAGTTGGTCAGCGATGCGCGATTGCTGCGTCGCGGCAACGCTAATCTCAAAGGGGAAAGCGTCCCGCGAGGATTCTTGGAATACATCACCGATACGAACAATGGAAATTCATCCACGGGTTTTTCTAACTCTACGGGTTTTTCTAACTCTACGGGGTTTTCTAACTCTACGGGGTTTACCAACTCTACTGGGTTCACCAAAGGGAGTGGACGGTTGGAGCTCGCGGACAGAATTGCGTCAGCCGATAACCCACTTACTGCTAGGGTATGGGTCAATCGGGTCTGGCAACAACTCTTCTATGCCGGACTTGTGCAAAGCGCAAGCGACTTTGGGACGCGATCTGATCGCCCCTCTCATCCGGAACTTCTCGATGCCCTTACGATGGAGTTCATCGAGCATGGATGGAGTACGCGATGGTTGATTCGGCAAATCGTGACGACGGATGCATTTCGCAGATCCTCCAGTTCGGCAAACGCGCAAGGGGTAGCCCAAGACCCGGAGAATCGCTTACTCTGGAGAATGAATCGCAGACGACTTACTTGGGAAGAAACACGCGATGCGTTTTTAACCATCAGCGGCGCGATGATTCGACGCGTCGGCGGCAAGTCTGTCGATCCTTTAGCTGTTGGGGATGATGTCCTTACTCGACGCAGTCTCTACACGACAATCGATCGACAGTATCTGCCTATGACGTTGCAGAATTTCGATTTTGCGAACCCTGACATGCACAATCCAAAGCGTTCGGAGACGCTCATCCCGCAGCAAGCGTTGTTTCTACTCAATCACCCAATGCCAGCGAAAGCTGCAAGGTTGCTTGCAGATGATCTTCAACGAAGCATCCCGACCGCTACCGACGAAGTATACGTCGAGGGATTGTTTCAACGCGTTTTTCAGCGTTCGGCTAACGAAGCTGAAAGAAAGATGGCGATTGAATTTCTGCAAGATGCAAAAGCTCCCGTATTAGCAACGGACGCATCGAAGGAGGGGAATCTCGCCCCGCCGGCAAATCTGCTTCCTCCCCTAGCACAGCTCGCTCAGTTGCTGCTCCTTTCCAACGAAACATTTTACGTGGATTAACCAATGGATCCTTCAACACCTTTGAGCCGTAGGCGTTTGCTCGAATCCTCTGGGATGGGGCTCGGTATGCTCGGCTTGAGCGACCAATTCGCTCGTCGTGCTTTTGGCGATGAGACAGCTCAAGGCAGTGATGCAACAGCGAACTCCTTGCGGGCTCGTAAACCACCGTTTGCACCCAAAGCCAAACGGATGATCCACTTCTTTCTCAATGGTGGTCCATCGCATGTGGATACCTTTGATCCAAAACCAAAACTGCAAGAGTATGCCGGCAAGCCGCTTCCGATGAGCTATCTAACGGAACGGCGAACCGGAGGTGCATTGCCTAGTCCATTTAAATTTCAACGCTACGGTCAGAGCGGACTTGAGATAAGCGAACTTTTTGAAAAGACCGCTGCGCATGCCGACAATATCGCTGTGATTCGCTCGATGGTTGCGCAAGTACCAAACCATGAGCCTTCGCTGATGCTGATGAATTGTGGTGACTCGGTGCAGTCTCGCCCAAGTCTTGGTTCATGGCTGATGTATGGGCTGGGAACGGAAAATGAAAACCTCCCGGGTTTTATCGCTATGTGCCCTGGTGGGTATCCGATCAAAGATACTGCGAACTGGCAAAGTGGGTTTCTACCGGGGGCTTATCAAGGCACCTTCATCGATCCGAAGCATGCGGAGTTGGAGAAGCTGATTGAGAATATACGAAGTCAACATTCCACTGCGGGTATGCAAGCACGTCAGATTAAGATGATGCGTGCTTTAGCTCAGCAGCACGCTGCTACGCAGGAAGACTCACGACTGGAAGCGAGAATTCAGTCTTTCGAACTCGCATTTCGAATGCAGACAGAAGCCGCCGATGCGTTCGATATCCAGCAAGAGCCTCAGCATATTCGAGATCTCTATGGCGATACGGTGCATGGTCGGCAGACATTGATGGCCCGTCGGTTGCTCGAACGCGGTGTTCGCTACGTCCAGCTTTGGCATGGAGCAGGACAACCCTGGGATCACCACGGGGATATCGAGAAAAACATGCGCACCAACTGCGGTGAGATCGATCAACCGATCGCGGCGTTCCTAACCGATCTTAAACGTCTTGGAATGCTTGATGAGACACTAGTCCTCTGGGGCGGGGAGTTCGGAAGAACACCGGTATCAGAAGGGGGCTCTGGACGGGACCATAATCACTGGGGATTCAGTGTTTGGTTAGCTGGTGGTGGAATTCGAGGTGGTACAACTTATGGTTCAACCGATGAGTTCGGGTTCCGTGCCGAGGAAAATCCCACTAGCGTTCACGACTTGCATGCGACCATCTTACACTTGATGGGATTCGATCATGAACGATTGACGTACCGATATGCCGGTCGCGATTTTCGGTTGACGGACGTTCACGGTCGCGTGCTTCGAGACATCCTCGCTTGAAGCCCTGCCCATGAGTCGATTTCCGATTGCTCAGCGGATGCAACAACAGCCGCATGTTGTTGCTGTTTGATCTCGTGAAGTCTCTCTACTTGTTTTAGCTGCTTCTCTCGATCGATTAGGATCTGCCGCTGCTCGGCAAGTTGTTCGGTTAGCAAGTTCACTTCTGCTTGAAGCTTGTCTCGCTGATGAAGCAGTTCGCTGCGATGCTGTTCGTTCTCCCGCCAGTCCGCCATTTTGATGATGCCCGATTGCATCGCTCGCCTTGCATCGCTCCAAGCGAGGATTGATTCCGCTAGTCGTGCAATTTCTGATCGCAAAGCCCCGATCTGCTGTGCTGTACCTTCTACGACGACAATCTGTTGGTCGCGTTGCCAACGGCGGACTTTGATCAGTTGCTCGTGAATATTTCGATTGCTCATCTAGTGGTCGACTCGTCGAATCCTCTGCTTGTGTGACTTACCTGCCAGTGTGGCTTATCTGCCGGTGTGGCTTATCTGCCGGTGTGGCTTATCTGCCGGTATGACGGTACTCGTCGGAATCGCGGTGCAAGAGTTGTTCTAGAAGCAACCAAGCTTCTTCGGGTGGGACGATCTGCGAGCGAAGTTGGATCAAGTACTCATCTATCGAGGGTTTCATCCGTATAGCTTGGTCGATCTGTCGGTTGCTGCCATGCGGATAAGCGCCGATTTGAATGAGCTCTCGATGCTCTTCATAAATCGCAATCCACTTGCGCAATTCGCTTGCCAGCGCATGCTGTTCTGGAGTCGTCAAATGCTCCTGTAGTCGGCTCAAGCTCTGCAGCACATCGATTGCTGGGAAGTGCCCATGATTCGCCAGGGATTTGGATAGTGTGATGTGTCCATCGACATAACTGCGAACGGCATCGCTGATTGGTTCGTTATGATCATCACCTTCGACAAGGACCGTATAGATGGCGGTAATCGATCCCCTTTGCCCGTTGCCGGATCGTTCAACAAGTTGCGATATCGACGAGAAAACACTAGTTGGGTAACCCCTTGTTGTCGGGGCTTCACCGGCTGCTAAACCGATCTCCCGCTGCGCGGTTGCGAATCGGGTTAAGGAATCCATCAGCAATAAGACGGACTTGCCCTGGTCTCTCAATGACTCGGCGATGGCTGTAGCTGTCTTCGCTGCAAGGATCCGTTTTGCTGCGGTTTGATCGCTTGTCGCAACTACAGTCGTCGATTTCTTGCGACCTTGTTCTCCCAGATCGTTTTCCAAGAACTCTCGAACTTCTCTTCCTCGCTCTCCGATCAAACCGATCACGACATGGTCGGCTTGTGTACCCCTGGCTAACATCCCTAATAGGGTGCTTTTTCCGACACCTGCTGCGGCGAAGACGCCAAGTCGCTGACCTTGGCCGATCGTCAACATCGTGTCGATGCATCGGACTCCGGTTTTCAGTGGCGTACGGATTGGAACGCGTGACATCGGCGAAAGGGCGGGTGCATCACATGGTACCCGACAACCCGTTGCGCGAACTTGATGACCTTCGAGTGGATTACCCGTTGCATCTAAAACTTGACCTTCAAGCGGCTCTGCAATACGTACCGTTCGCGAAGACTGCTTTAAGGAAACATGATCTCCCGCTCGTACTCCCTCTAATGGATCGAGCGGTGCGATAATTGTTTGTTGATGTTCAAATCCGATCACTTCCCCTTCCAGCGGCTCAAGCCCCTGGCGGTGGATCTCGGTAATCGCGCCGATGGGAAGCGGAAGTCCTTGGGCTGTGATCACACCGCCATGCAATGAGCAGACCCGACCTGTTACCCGAAATGGCAACAACCGTTGCAATGGTTGATTCCATTGAGAGCTTTGAGGTAGTTTCGGAAACCTTTTGCCGATTCGTTTTGCAAGCGTACCGGCTGTATCACTTGCTGCATTGGTCGGATGGAATTCCATTATGCTAGTTCCTGTTGCAATCGCTCCAACTGAGTCTTCAGGGAACGATCCAGCGTGGTCTCTGGGGTTTCAAGCACAACGGATCCGGAGGAAAACGACGCGTCCTCGATTACCTGGAATTCAACACCGGGAGAGAGTCGCTCAATCAATTCGGATAAAGCACCTGACAATTGCATCGCGTCGTGAGAGCTAAGCTTGATGACCATTCTTCGTTGCCCCTGAACCAACTTAACCATGTCCTCAATCCATGTAAGGAGGATGGTCGGATCGCTCTCAATTTGACGCACTAGCAGCTTTTCGGCGATCTTGATCGCAAGCGAGACGGTTTCATGTTGCCAGTTCCGCAACCACTCTTCGGTGGCTTGCTCAAGCCCTTCGCACAAAGTGTCGACACGACTTAATACCTGCGTGATTCGCTCCTCGGCGATTTGTTCGGCTTGTTGTCTTGCAAGCTGATCGATGATCGCTTGCCCTTCCTCGATTGCTTGCTGCTTGGTCGTCTCCCTGATCGCTTCGCATTCCTGTTGGCACTGCTCGAGGATCGCTCGGGCTTGCTGCCGAACGCCATCGAGAATTGCATTGGGTGCAGCATTAGTCATTGCACCCGAGTTGTTTATTGCAGTTGCATTACTGATCGCAGGGATGGCTTGTGTAGTCGTTGTAGCTGTAGATGTGGCTGTGGTAGTGTTGCCATTGATGTCGTGAGGGCTAGAAGCAGCGCCAGACGGCGTATCGCCAATCGGAGTCACGCCAGTGGTCGCTGCGCTGCTGGTAGTGGGACTGGTGGTGGCGGGAAGGGTGGGCGCTGAAGGGGTGGATCCGCTCAAGCGTGATAGCAGCGATTTGGGTTTTAGGATGGATGCCATTTCGCTTAGGAACCTTACGAGGAATGATTAGGCAGAAACGCGACTTTGTGCGTTTTCCTGACCGATCTTTTGGGATTGTATTTCACGAATCGAAACTGCGATCTCGTCAGCGATTTTCCGCCAGCTATCTTCGCTTTGCTGCGGGTAAGCTGCTAGCTCCCGACGCAGCTTCGAAATAAGCTTAGGTGCAGTGAGTTGTTCGATACGTTGCCGAAGCGACTTGCCCGCGCCAGCGAGAAAAGCTAGAACCTTATCGGGTTCGTGCCGATACAAGACGCTCAGCAAATCGAGATCGTCGAGTTGGAGGAATTCCTTTAGAAGCTCACTGCGCGATGTCTTGCGTGCAATAGGAATCACAAATCCATCGGAGCCCGTTCGTCGTGTTTGTGGCGAGGTTGATCGACTCCCAGCCGGGTAATCCGTGGCCTGCGATGCTGCTTTGCTTCGCTTTGGATCTAAAGGTAGCGAATCCGACTTCGGATCCGAATGAATCCGAGATTGGGTGTTCTTGGTCGAAGAAGATGAAATCGGTGATAATCCGATCGATTCCTCAAGCTTCTGTGCACCTTCTGCGGATTGGTTGCCCGGAGGATTGGTAGGTAGTTGCAGATGTTCCGAAGGAATGTTCTCGACTGGGGAGTTGAAGAGTTGCGGGTCCGGAATCGCTTGGAGTAATTGCCGAATCTTGTCGCCATCGTGTAACTCATGTCGCTCGCGATCAATGCGCTTACTCAGTTCGACCTTCCATTGTGCAATGAGAATCCGAATCGCTTCCGAATTGATCGACTGCAATTGGACGCCTTGATCAAGGCATGATCGCGCGAACTGGGTAGGTAACGCTTGCACGATCCTTGTTCCTGCCGAGAGTGGCAAGCTTCGTAGAATCGCCGCTACCATAAGCTTGCTCTCGTCTTTTAAACTTGCTGCGAGTTGTTCGGAACTATAGGCATCGAGCCAGCCGAAGTCTTCGTCATCCATTTGCTTGTCGTGCGAAGCGTATGGAATATCGAGTTGAGATATCGGGTCAGATTCAATCGTTCGACGAATGCTCGATTCGTTTGGAGACTGCCTAACAGAGGGCGATGGCTTTGCCGGTCTTTCAACTGTTTCGATGGACCGAGAATGATCGGGAGCGGATTCGGAGGGGCCTTTGAGTTCACCGATGATCTTCGTGACGATATCGGCGGGAAAGTGAGCTAAGAGTTGCTCGGCAGATTCCGTATCCATCCTTCGGATCGCTGCTGCGACTTGGCGGATTCGTTGGATTTGAGTCTCTGCCATGCTTGTACGAAATTTGATTCTGAGCGGATGAATGTGGGGGATGGTACGTCAAGAGTCCTCGCTGGACCGGCCAGGCTCCCTCGACTTGGACGCCCCTGGACCTGGACGCCCCTGGACCTGGACGCCCCTGGACCTGGACACCCCTGGACCTGGACACCCCGCGTCCTGGTCGAACGGGAGTGGTCGATCCCGATTGCGGAACTCCATTTGGTTAGTAGTCAAATAGATGCCTTCAACGCTAGATGGAAATTCTACGGAAAGGTTTTCCCTGCTTTTGACATTGGCAAGTTTGTGAAGGGGAACCGAGCTGAACAGGGTTTGCTTGCAAAAGGTTCGGGGTTGCTCTCCTAGCCGTAAACTTGGTACGCACTGACTTATGGAATCGAGTTCGCCCAAGGGGTGCAAGACTAGTAGACAATCGTATGAATTTAGTCCGCCGAAGCGGGCCTCGTGGTCTTATGCGCGTTTGGGGAGTCGACACGTCTTTTTATACTGGCTGGCATTCTCGACGCTGTTGCTTACAGGATGCCCGAAGAGTCAGCCTTATTTGATTTCTTCACCAAACGGTCCATCAGGGTTTTTGAAACCTTATTCCCCGGGGGGGCCCGTTACTGTCGCTCCACCTGCATCGCTTCCTCCAAGCCTCGCGGCGCCGGATCCAAGTGCCGTTGAAAATTCCGCGAGCAGCCTTGCCTATGCCGCGCAAATCGCTGAACTGGAACGACGAACGAAGATACTTGATGAAAACAATAGGCAACTTTACGGGCAATTAGCCCAAGCTCAGCAGCAGACACAAGTTCAGCGCGAACGAGCTGATTTAATGCAACGCCAGCTAGGTGACCTCTCAACGCAGCTTCAGCAAGCCCGGCTTGCCTTAACCACTCCCGCTAAAATTGCTTCAGATCCAAAAGCAGCTTCGTCGTACGCCTCGAATTCTCCCTCTCCTCCGAGAAGCAATGCAAGGCTGACGGCAAACACCAGCAGCGGAGTGACCAAGCCTGGGAGTGAAGCACAAATTGTTGCGGCATTGAAGTCGCTTGGGTACCCGTTGGATACCGATGGAACGTCGCTGCGTCTGCGGATCCCAGCGGATCAGTTATTTCAACCGAATTCGATGCAATGGACAGCGAGTGCGAGTCCACTGCTGGATCGGGTAGCCGAAGCTCTTCAGACGGGCGGTTCAGTAAGCCGAATTACGATTGAAAGCCACACCGATGCGGCAGTTGCCGGGCAGATGGCGGAACAAATAGCGGCAGATGCCCAGCGAATCACCGATGCGCAAGCCAACGCGATCTTGCAATACTGGCGGGATCGAGGTGCTTTTGGCCCCGGGCAGCTTACCGCTCGACCGGCAGGTGCAGCGCAGCCAATTATGGATAATCAAACACCTGTTGGAAGAGCCACCAACCGCCGTATTGAATTCACTCTCTCTGGATTTCGTTGAGAGATCGCATCGTTGCAACCGGCTTCGCCCATCGATGTATCCATCCCATTCGACACTTTTCGGTAGTCTATCGTGAATCAACCTATCTATGATTTGGTTTCCATCGGCGAGACGATGCTTCGTTTTTCTCCGAAGTCTCCGTTGCGACTCGAACAATCTTCCGAACTCGAGACGCATGTCGGTGGAAGCGAATCGAACACCTTGGTCGGCTTGTCGCGATTGGGCCTGAAGTCTGCTTGGATCTCAAGACTACCTAGTCACGTGCTCGGTCAGTCCATCGCACGAAACATTGCCATGCATGGTGTTGATACCCAACACGTGGTCTGGAGCGAAAGCGACCGCCTTGGTTTGTATTTCTTTGAACCAGCTTCGGCTCCGCGATCCGGCGAAGTCATTTACGATCGTAAAGATTCTGCCTTTGCCAATTTCTCGGCTGACTTATTGCCAGTTGAACCGCTGCAATCGACCCGATGGTTTCATGCGACGGGGATCTCTTTGGCTCTGGGGCCCAGGACGCACACGATGATGGACACAGCGCGAACGATTGCCAAAAAATCAGGCTCTAAGATCTCTTTTGATTTCAACTATCGATCCAAGCTATGGGATATGCAATCGGCGAGGGAAGGAACTCAAAGCTGGGTCTGCGAATCGGACATCGTCTTTTTTGCCAAGAGAGATGCGACTGCATGGTTGGGTATTCCAGCCGATTCCGATGATCGACGTGTGGTTGATGAATTGTTGACTTTGCGTGGAGGCAAGGCAACGGTAATAACCCTTGGCGGTCGAGGCGCGATCGGGGGTGAAGATGACAAAACAGTCTATGTCCGTACGCTGCAACTCGATGGACTCGATAGGTCCGGTGGCGGAGTCGGACGACTCGGTGGAGGAGATGCTTTCTCCGCAGGAGTGCTCTACGGACACTTGCAAGGATGGTCGCTGGAGAAGTCCTTGCGATGGGGGAATGCGATGGCCGGGATCAAATACAGCATTCCCGGTGATCTTCCCGTGATCCAGCGAAGCGAAGTTTCTCGATTTGTCGATCAGCTTGAGAAGCTAAGCGACGGAGCGGATGGCGAAGCATCGCTGAAGTTAGGGGTGAATCGCTAACGCACGCTTGACGCAAGGAATAAGCGTGTCAAGAAGTTGACGTTTCGTAAACTGATGTTTTGTAAACTGATATTTCGTAAGCTGTCGTTTACTCCCAGCGATGGATCGTATCGAACAATCGATCCGCGCTGGTGAACAGACTTGCTTGCCAACCAGCTCGCAATGCACCTTCTATATTTTCGAGTCGGTCGTCGGTGAAGAAAATCTTCTCTGCTGGCACATTGCATTGCTCAGCAGCGATTTTGTAAATCTCCGGTTCGGGTTTCATCCGCTGAACTTCATAGGAGAGAATAATTGGATCAAACCAACCGAGGACTTGGGGGTATCGCATGCGAAGGATCCATTCCCAGTGGGCTTCGCAGGTATTCGAAAGTAGTCCAAGGGGAATCTTCATGCTTCGAAGTCGCTCGAGCACCGGAAGAATATTCATGTTTGGAACAAAGATATCCGCCGCAGCTTCCTTGAGTTCATCAACCGAGAGTTTCTTGCCAAACTGATCGGAGAGAATGGAGACGAACTGAGATGTCGTCCTCTCGCCTCGCTCGTAAGCGATTTGCAGTTCGGAGTCGAAGACAGTGCGTTTGATAACCTCTGGATCTACCCCGATAACCTTTGCCATGGATCGTGCTGCGATTCCATGGTCGAAGAATAGCAAGACATTACCGAGGTCGAAGTAAACGAAGTCGGGTCGGCTCATGATAAGTTGCTTGCGAAGGTTCGCTTCAGGGCTGCGAGACCACGCTGAGCATCTTTGCTTTCGATGACTACGTTTACTCGCAGTTCGCTAGTGTTGGTCATCAGCACGTTGATACCTTCGTCAGCAAGTGCTTTGAACAAAGCGATCGCGACACTGGTGTGACTTCTAAGTCCGATACCACTGACCGATAGCTTGGAGATATTCTCGGCACTCGATACCCTGCGTACACCGTACCCCGCGCGCTCGAGGACTTCCAAGCAAGCGGTTCGCTGGTCTTGAGGAACGGTAAAGCTGATGGCGGTTTCCCCTTGGTATCCATCGCAGCTTTGGACGATCATGTCGACCACAGCCCCGGCGGCCGCGATTTCGCGGAAGACGGTTTCGGCCAAGCCCGGGGTATCTGGGACGCCGCTGAGGGTAACGCGGGCTTGTTGATCGAGAAGCGATATATCGAGCAAGGTCAATTGCTCGAGGTTCGTTGAACGAAGTCGCTCAACAACTTCGTCCGGGCTTTCTTTTTGTTGCTGGGATTGTCCGATCAGCCACTTGTTGGCATCTTCGGGTTTCTTGTCGAGTTCAAAAGCTTGATGCACTGCGCGAAGTGCTTGGGTTCCCATAGCTCGTTCGACGAGACAGCTGATCTTGATCTCGCTAGTGGTGATCATTTGGATGTTGATGCCAGCAGTTGCCAATGCGGCGAACATTTTCTCGGCCACGCCGGATTGTTCGGCCATTCCAAGTCCGACAACAGAGACTTTCGCTACTGCATCGTCAACCGTTACTTCGGACGCTTGGACAATCGGCATCGCTTCTTGGATCGCGCGCTGTGCATCGCGCAGTTCGTCGCTTGGGACGGTAAACGATATATCAGCGCGAGAATCCATGCCGATGTTTTGTACGATCATGTCGACCGTAATTTTTCGATCGGCAAGACGTTTGAAAATCTCGTAGCTCATCCCTGGGGAGTCGAGCACACCTTTGATCGTTAAACGTGCTTCGTCGCGTGTTAAAGCAGCACCGCAAACAGGAACGGATGGGGATTCCGGGATTCCGACAATCATCGAACCTGGAGCGTCTGAGAAACTGCTGCGCACTCGTATCGGAACGTGAAATTTCTTCGCGAACTCGATGGAGCGATTGTGCATCACGCTCGCGCCGAGACTTGCGAGTTCAAGCATCTCATCGTAGCTGATCAGTCCCATCTGTCTGGCTTCAGGCAACACGCGTGGATCGGTTGTGTAAACACCATCGACGTCTGTGTAGATCTCGCAAGCATCTGCACCGAGAACGGCGGCCAAAGCGACAGCGGTAGTGTCGCTACCTCCACGCCCAAGAGTGGTGATGTTAAAGTCGTCGTCGATACCTTGAAATCCAGCCGCGATGACGATGTTCCCCTCGTCGAGCAAACGGCGTATTCGATCGGTCGAGATTGTTCGGATCCGCGCTTTGGTGTACGAACTATCGGTTCGAATCCCCATCTGCGCACCGGTCAATGAAATCGCTTGCTTACCAAAACCATGGATCGCCATTGCCATCAGAGCCACGCTGACTTGCTCACCGGTGCTCAAGAGCATATCCATCTCTCGGGCTGGCGGCTCACCGTTGACTTGCCGAGCTAGTTCGATCAGATGGTCCGTTTGATGACCCATGGCGCTGACGACCACCACGACTTGATTGCCCTCGTTCTGGGCGCGAATCGCTTTCCGTGCGGCAGACTGGATCTTCTCTGGAGTTGCGACGCTGGTTCCACCGAATTTTTGGACGATCAGAGGCATAAGGCACACTTGCGGGGGGAAAGCGAGGAAGGCAAAGCGTGTTGGGCGGTGCCTAGCTCAAGGAAATTTATCAGCAAAATCTTACCGATTCCCGCCGTTTTGAGAATGGACGAAACTGCACTCGAAGCGGTTCGCAGCGGGCAATTGGTGGGTTTAAATAAATTGCACGGGAGTTACCGAATGGTGCGGGGCATTCGAGGAGGTTCCGTAAGATAACTGTTTTTGATGGACGAACTCGAGTCAACCGGCGTTGTTCCGTTGTTGTTGAATGATTCGCCAAGGATTTGACCGTTCGAATTCTCAACGCGATTCGGCTGGGGAATGGCAGGGAAGGCCGACAGCGCGGGGCCGGAAAAGGTCGGTGTGATCACCGCATCCAAGCCGTGTACCGCAGAAGGATTCGTGTTTCCCAACGGGCTCGTGGCGTTGGCTAATCGCAAGAAGTCGTCGTTGAGTTTGTTTTGCCAATGACTTACTTTGCCTGCCGAAGCGTACGACTCTGGGATTCTGCCCATTGCCATTCGGGCTTGGACCAAATCCGCGCAGCGAACTTGCCCTTCGACTACTTGAAGTTGCTTTTCCCATTCCTCGGGAGCTAATCGCTCGGAGCACTTTGCGAGTAGCTCGGATGCTTCCCGAGTGCGATTCAAATCGGCATAGACAAGTCCGCGAAGCAGGAGGTGTTCGGGGGTGTCGACCACGGCAACATGAAGATCAGCCATGTGGTCAAGGGTTGCTAGAGCACGCTCGGGGCGTCCTGTGGTTCGGTAAATCTCAGCGATGGAAAATTGAACTTCGGGAAAATCACTTCGAAGAATCAACGCATGGTGATAACACTCCAAAGCGCTCGGCCAGTCCGATTGCCGATCATGAACATCACCGAGCAGAGCCCAAGCGTTCGCGTGACTGCGATTGGCAGAGAGAACGTCGAGCGCAAGTTGCTTTGCCAAGTCGTATTGACCGAGCTCAAGGTGCATCTCTCCGAGTTGTACTGCGTAGTCCGGATTTCGACCCGATAGCCGATACGCTTCGCTCATGTGTTCAATCGCTTTTGTCTTGCTCCCCTGCTTCCATAACGTGTTGGAATATCCCCAATGAGCTCGTTCATCGTAGGGAGATTGCGCTAAAGCTTGGGTGAACAGCAGTTCGGCGTCTTGCACGCGATCTCGCTGATACGCTTCCGTGCCTCGGAGCGAGAGTTGACGTGCAGATACGAGCGATTGGTTTCTTGGATTGCGATCGAGGATCCGGCAACCGAAGGTGCTCGCGCTGCATACGAGAATCCAGAGCCCAAGAAACCAATTCAAGAAAGTCGATTGGAGTCGGGTATATCGGAGGCTTCTGGAATACTTGACGCAAGGCTGTTTCATACAGTCCGACATTCGCAGGCACAGAACGATCAAGCGATGGACGGTTCCAGCGCGTTCGATCGTAGTAAATTCATAGCAAAACAAGGCTCTTTAACGCAATCGGATTTGCTTGACGGGCTTCAAATTACATCCGCTCTTGGGCTGCTTTGAGCTTGGGGATGAATGCAATGTTGAGCCGGGCAGTTTGGGGGAGCTTGGTAATGCCGGCGCAATCGAAACGGATTCAATCGGCATCAAACGGAATGAATCGTAGGAAACCAGCGGGGTTCATTGAATCGCATGCCGATAGAAAACCAAGATTGCAAATTGCAACGCTGTTTGAACTGTAAACTCTAACTACTTGAGCATCGGTTTATCGTGGGCGTTCTTCCGAGAATCACCTTTAAGATCGCTATCCTGCTCCCGATCGGCGAGTTGCTTTGCCCTTCGGCATTTGGGGAGGATCCCTTGGAGAGTCCGCCTGCTAAAACTTCGGTGCCGGCGCTCTACCGATCCGCCCTTGAGGATTACCAAAACAAGCGATGGGGGGATGCGCGAGAGAAGTTTCAAAAGATCGCCCAAGCGGTCCCAGAATCATTGCTTGCATATGAAGCAACATTCTTTGCCATCATGACCGGGATGCAAACGGATTCGGATTTAGAAGTAGCCAATTCTTTAGAAGCGGTCAATTTGGACATAACGCCTAACAGGGGCGGTACTCGCGATGGAGCTTGGCCCGGCGAATTGCTGGTTTGGGAGTGCGAAGTAGCATTGAAACTGAAGGAATATGAAGCGAGTCAGAAAGCCGATCAGCCCGCCGTGCAAGCGGCAATCGAGCGTCTGCGATCGCGAGTTGAGCAG
>Ga0208225_1000088_pt1 | contig 24102 bp, 15 predicted proteins | sample LakMenEpi15Jun10_FD_150701 | JGI IMG/M metagenome (GOLD analysis project Ga0208225, IMG submission 150701) | Freshwater microbial communities from Lake Mendota, WI - 15JUN2010 deep hole epilimnion (SPAdes) | ecosystem: Environmental > Aquatic > Freshwater > Lake > Epilimnion/Euphotic zone ... | reverse complement strand
CCGTTGCGCGGTCACCACCCTCATCCCCCGGCCCCTTGCTCCCGCCAGCGGGAGAAGGGGAGGCGCGCTTGTTGGGAGGTCGGACAGGTAGCCACTCGTCGCCAGACGGTGGGGTTTTCAGAGCACGGCCGACCATCGCTTATCTTCGCCGCTAGCGTCGGGTCAAACGAGTCCGCGCAAATGCGCATCGACACACTCTGGCATGTGGTCGAGGTGATAGCCTCCTTCGAGAAGCGACACTAAGCGGCCTTCGCAATGACTGTTCGCAAGATCGGTAATCCAATGGGTCGCTTGCTCGAAATGTTCAGCCAGTAAGCTCAGTCCACCGACGGGGTCGTTAGCATGAGCATCGAATCCTGCGCTCAGAAGTATCAACTGCGGCTTGATCTTCTGCGCCAGTTTCTCGGTCCCGTCGGCAAGCTGCTCTAAGAACGATTTAGGACCGGTATCTGCCGGGACAGGAATGTTGACTTTCGTGCCGAGCGCATCTCGGCTTCCTGTTTCCTCCCGTCGTCCGGTACCGGGATAGAACGGGAAGCGATGGATAGAAACAAAACCAACCGCAGGGTCTTCCCAAAAAGAAGCTTGTGTACCATTTCCGTGATGAATGTCCCAATCGACGATCAAGACCCGTTCGAGTCCAAGATGCCGAGCGTAGTGAGCAGCGATGGAGACATTGTTCAGCAAGCAGAAACCCATCGGTGCATCTCGAAGTGCATGGTGTCCGGGTGGACGAATCGCGCAAAAAGCCCGTTTGTCTTCTCCGTGTATGACTCGATGGACCGCATCGATCGCAGCACCGGCAGCTAAGGTGGCCGCATCCCACGATCCTGTCGAGACCACCGTGTCGGCTTCTACTCGCCCGGCATCTTCGTCACTCCACTTTCGAAACTGCTCGATGTAAGCTTCGGTGTGATTTCGTTTGCAATGCTCGACGCTTGCTGCCATCCAATTCGGTGTTGTGGATCGTGCAAGCCAGCCGTTTTGAGCAAGCATCTTGTTGACGCGTTCGATCCTCGCAATGCACTCGGGATGTTGGCCAGTGTTGTGTTTCTCGAAAATTTCGCTGTGATAAAGTAACATCGATCCACTCACCTCAGGGCCCAAGGTTCGGAAAGTACCGAAACGGGTTTGTACGCGCCGGTACGCGTCCGGCAGATGGAGTACAATAACACCCACAATCTTCGTATTGTACTACTCCATCTCTCACCTTGCTCCCTCCCCGCAGGAATCCCTCCTATGAAATCCCTACCGATGAGAACTTCTCTCATGAAACAACTCCAAATGAAACAACTGACTGAAAAACACTTGCCGCTCGGTACGCGGTCAGCGAAGCTCCGAAGCGTCTTCGCTTGCTTGCTCGGACTCATGGCGGGCTTCGATGCCAACGACTCGGCGTTGATCGGTGCTGAGCCAGAAGTAACACCCGTTGCAACAACACCGGCTGCCGTCGCTTTGGATTCGAAGTACAAGATCAAAGACCTCGATGGCCATTTTCCTTTCGATGTTCCGACTAGCAAAGAAGCTTGGGAACAACGCGCAGCGAGTCTTCGTCAACAGCTGCTCGTCTCGTTGGGGATGTTTCCAATGCCTACGATGCAACCACCTAAACCCGTGGTGCATTCGCGTCGGGAAATGGATGGATATGCGATTGAGAAAGTCTACTTTGAGAGTCTGCCGGGTTTGTTTGTGACCGGTAGTCTTTACACCCCTACGGCACCTTTGGCGCAAGGCGCCAAGCGGCCTGCGGTGCTTTGCCCGCACGGCCACTGGACAAACGGTCGCTTTTACTACACCTCAGATGCGGAGATGAAGCGTGAGCTTGCATCGGGCGCAGAACGCTTTGAATCGGCTGCTCACAGTCCATTGCAAGCCCGTTGCGTTCAGATGGCTCGGATGGGAATCGTGGTCTTTCACTATGACATGCTTGGCAACGCGGATAGCAAGCAGATTTCGGCAGAACGCGTGCACGGGTTTGGAAACAACGGCCCAAATCCAGAAGTGGCCGATGGCAAATGGCTTTTGTACAGTCCTCAGGCCGAAGGGATGCTTCAAAACATCATGGGGATGCAGACGATCAATTCGATTCAATCCCTCGAGTTTCTGCTTCAACGCTCCGATGTGGATCCCAAGCGGATCTCGATCACTGGCGCAAGCGGTGGCGGTACGCAGACCTTCATCGCATCAGCCATCGAACCTCGATTCGCAGGGGCTTATCCGGTTGTGATGGTCAGCACATCGATGCAAGGTGGTTGCACTTGTGAGAACGCAGTCGGTTTGCGAGTGGGAACTGGAAACGTCGAGATCGCCGCGCTGACTGCTCCACGTCCTATGGGAGTCAACGCAGCAAACGATTGGACGAAAGACATGGCCAAAGACGGCTTTCCCGAGCTGAAGAAGCTTTATGGGCTCTATGGTGTCCCCGATGCTGTGACGCTTCATAATGCCGTGCACTTTCCACACAACTACAACCATGTCACCCGCGTTCCGATGTACGGATTCATGAACCGACTCTTCGGTCTGGGAATGGAAGAACCGATCCTCGAGAAGGACTTCCAAGTTCTCAAGGATGTCGACATGACGGTCTGGGATGAATCCCATCCGAAACCTCCCGCTGGAATTGAATTTGAATCAGATCTGCTTGCGCGATGGGCGAAAGACGTGCAGAGTCAAGTCGAAGCGTCCCCACAAGTACGGCTTGCTGGCTGGCAAGCGGTGTTGGAGCCTGCGAACCGAGTCGCCCAAACTCTTCAAGTCAGCGACATCAGCACCGAAAACGGAGTGAGCAGTATCCGCATTCTCAATGCCGATGGCCGCAACGTCGGGGTGCTTCGTATCAATGCAGCTTCCTCCGTCCCAGTAAAAACGCTCAAACTACAGTCCGATGTAGCGACTTCTGAAAAAGTCGAAGCAGGGGTAGCCATCCTCGCAATCGATGATGCTTGGGGAATCGATGTCGGAGCGAAAGAGCAATCGCTGGTGAAAAATCCGCGACCTGCCGCTTGCTACACCTACGGTTACAACCCATCGCTTTTCCTAAGGCGCTTAGCTGTGGTTCTCGCGCTCCTAGATGGACCATCTGGCAAGATCGTTGCGCAAGGCGTTCCGCAAGCAGACGGGGTTTATCAATCGATTGCTGATGCTGCTGCGGTTTTGCGTCCAGGAAAAATCCCTGTCTCGAAAGAGGCTGCGGGTTTCGATTTTGCGAAGGTCTCTTCGATCAAAGACGCGGACTTCCTGCCCGGAGCTTTGCGTTTCGGCAATGCAGCCGGATTGCGCGCGACCGCTAATGCGTTGACGAAATAACCATCCCTGCGATAATTCCGCAATGAAACGTTATAAAGCTTTTTTGAAAGAAACGTGGTGGCTTTGGACCATCTTCGCGGTGGTCCTCTCGGGACTCATCCTGTTCGTCCACCCGATCTTCGTTGCGGTTATCCCGATGATCGTCGTGATCTTCTTTTACTTCGCCCTGGTGCGATACGACGAAGACGGAAACTTTATCGGAGCTTGAACTAGATTGCTTTCTACCTAAGCAACCTTTGGGAGATTGCTCAACGGTAACGCGTTGCTAGGTACTTCGATTCGCTCGAGTGAACCGCCTGGTATGCTCGATGCAAAGATTGCCGATTGACTGTGGCAAAGTCTGGGCAACCACTGCCGAATCGCTTGGCCGTTCTCGCTCGTATCCGACCAGTATCCGTCGATCACAATCAAGTCGCTTGGAAGGACACTGTGAGCAACCCTCGCGACAGCACTCGCCGGCTCTCCCGGAATCAATTGGGCCTTTAGACCTAGTTCCGTCAATAAGCGGTGCGCGCTTTTCAGCGACAAGTGACCTTTGGAGAGGGACTCGAAAGGATCGATTGCTGTGTAGCGAATCGGTTTGCCGTCCGCGGGGCGAATGCACAATGGGACGACTCGCGAGATCCTTTCTCCGGATCCAAGTCCAATTTCCAAGATCGAATGGACAGGCTGTTCGAGGACGTGAAGGAACACTTGTCTCTCGGCCGCCGGTTTCGAGAGATGTTGCCAGTAAATACGTTGCAACCAACTCAAGCGAGCCATGGGAATGCACCTTTAACGCGTTCGAAAACAATACCAACCGGAAAGTAAGCTCTCGGTGGAAACCATCGGCCAGATGCAGTAGGAATTCCCAAGAAAATTGTTCTATCCGACAGAGTTTGCCAAACGAGCGAGCTTTTGAAACCGTGATGGTCGCTGTTCAAACATGTGGTAGTTCAGGAAGTCTAGGTAAAACGAATCGGTTGCAATCAATTCACCAAATGTAAGGGTTTGGATGTGACGATACCCTCAAGGAGTTGTTTGTCCGAAAGACTTCGTTTGGTCCCTTTTCGATCGAACACCGATCGCATCGACCCCCACTTATGATAGCGCAAGATTTCGGAGCATTATCCAGGGGGATTCTTGAAAGACGAGATCTCCGTGCTCGTAGCCGCTTAGGAAAATACCGGATCGAGCGTAAACTCGGCCAAGGAGGCTTTGCCTCCGTCTATCAAGCTTGGGATACCATTGAAGGTGTGCATGTTGCTTTGAAGATGCCTCACGCATTCAATGTGACGGCGAGCATGCTCAATGCGTTTCAGCGCGAAGCCAGGCTTATCTCTCAACTCGAACATCCGAATATTCTCGGATTGAAAGATGCGAGTTTTATCGATGGTCGGTTTGTTATCGTCAGCCGACTCGGAATTCAAACGCTTGCTGAGCGATTGAAGAAACGGATCGCACTTGCAACTGCTTTGACTTACGTTGAACAATTGATCGAAGCGGTCGCTTATGCGCACCGCAATCGCATCATTCATTGTGACATCAAACCGGAGAACTTGATTCTCCTAGCTGACGGTCGCTTGCAGCTTACCGATTTCGGGATTGCAAAAGTTGCCCAGCGGACTGTTGTCAGGACGATGGTCGCAAGTGGTTCTGGGACGGTGGGATATATGGCGCCGGAGCAGGCCATGGGCAGACCGAGCGCGAGATCGGATGTCTTTGCTGCCGGTATTCTTGGATACCGTATTATCGCAGGTGTTCTTCCCGAGTGGCCTTATGCTTGGCCACCGAAAGGACTCGCTTCGTTGCGTCGTAAAGTTCACCCAGACCTTATCGATGTGTTTCGCAAAGCTATGGAGCTCAAGCCATCGAATCGGTTTCAGGATGCCAATGCTATGCTGCGGGCTTTCTTGCCTGCTAAAAGAAAAACCATCCGAAAATCACTCAGTAACTAAGTGATTCTCGGATGGTATCGAGCGACCGATCCTGCGAATCATTGAAGCGATTCGCAGGATTGCATTTACGGCATCTCGCGATCCGCGATTAGCTTGCTTTGTCCGGAGTTGTTCCGGTTCCGATGTAGTCGCTGGTAAAGTCGGAGAAGAACCAGTCTTGTCCTGTTTGACCTAGCAAGTTGTCGGTGGAGCCGAGTTCGCTGAAGACCGTGTCTGCAATAGAATCCGCAGCACGGTTCAAGTAATTCGTTCCATTGGCTCGGCCAGTGGTTCCCGGTCCAAGAATGTTGGCGGTACGAACCGCAAAGGTTCGCGTCGAGGACCATTCGGCAAGGATCGCGATCCAAGCGGCTTCTTGATCATCATAAGATGTCGTACCGGCGATCAAAATATCGTCACCAGCGGCACCGGTCAGGGAATCGTTGCCGAGTCCACCGACCAGGATATCGCGGTTCGATCCACCGGTCAGAGTGTCGTTACCAGCCATCCCGAGAAGGACGGCTGGAGCGGCAGCAGCGCCGACGAGTGTGTCGTCGCCTGAACCACCACGAACGATTGTGAAGTTCGAAGTGATACCGGCAACGGCGGTCGCGTTGGCAGCTACGGTGGTAGTGTTGAGTCGAACGGCAACAGGAGTCACCCAATCGGCATAACTGAGCGAGTTGCGAGTCGTACCGGTTCCCCCGTTGAGGTTGCCCGAGAGGCTGCCGGTTGCTCCGATGATCACTCGATCGACCGCCGTGCTACCGGTGATGTTTTCCACCCCGGAGAAAGCGACCGTTTTACCTGCGACTGCAACCGTTCCGCCGTTGGCCGATTGAATGCTCCAGTCAGTCGCTACGGCTGGTCCCGTGATGGTATCAGCAAGGGTACCGCCAACGAGGGATTGGAAGTTTCCAAAAGTGATGCTGCTAGCGACTACTTGACCGGCCGTGCTGATCGTCCAAGCTGTTGCGGCGTTTGCACCGAGTACTCGGTTACTGTTGGCTGCATTTGCGAGAATCTGTTCGTTGGCCAGTGTCTTGCCGATGATGCCGGTAACGGCGATGTTCGTACCAAGTTGAACATCAACCGGGAGCACAATCGCAGAAAGATCGACAACATCCACCCCAGCTCCACCGTTGAGCGTGCCTGGGATGCGACCCGCTTCTTGGAAGACGAACTGATCAACCCCAGCACCTCCAGTGATGTTCTCCACTTCTGTAAACGTGATCGCTTGACTACCGACCGTCACATTCCCCGCTTCGCTACCGGTGATCGACCAGTTGGTTGCAAGTCCTGGCCCGACAATCGTGTCAGCACCAGTTCCACCCACGATGGTACCGAATCCACTGTAAGCGACGTTGGATACCGAAACCGCGCCAGTAGCGGTAAGGGTCCAAGTCGTGGTGGCGGCCGCTCCGACGATCGAATTGCCCGGCAAGTTACTACCGAGAACGCGTTCGACGGTATTGAAACCACCCAAGAGACCAGTGATGGTATGGGTTGTGGTGTTGGGGATGGAAATCGCTGTGGTAATCTGCGAGAGATCGACTACGTCGGTCCCGGTGCCACCGGTGATGGTTCCGGTCAAGCGACTTGCTGGAGCCATCACGAAAGTATCGACGCCACTGCCACCCTTGAGGTTTTCAACCGTCTGGAAGGAGGAACCGTTGAGTGTGCCTGCATCAAGTGCCGAAACGTTCCAGTTCGTAGCGTTATTGGATCCTACCAAAACGTCGGAACCACCGTTTCCTTTCAAGACCCCGGACCAACCCGATGTTGCTGATGTCAACGTGAAGGTATCGATTCCCGTACCGCCATTGAAGTTTTCGACATCGAGGAACTGCCAAGTTCCGACGTTGGCTTGATTCAATCCAGGAATTGTCCATGCTGTCGTGGCATTAGGACCGGTGAGTTGATCGGCTGTCGAAGCCGAACCGATCACTCGTTCCATCGCAGTGAGTGATGGTACTCTTGGGAAAACATTAGTAACAAGTGAGAAACTCAGCGGACCAGCTAGGGCCGAGTAATCGAGAGTGTCGACTCCGAGTCCACCTTGGATCGATCCTGTTACGTCCGCTGTTGCTCCAACGAAACCGAAGGAATCGTTGAGCGATCCACCGATATAGCTTTCGAATTGACTGACGCTTACCGCGCCGGCATTCAAGCTCGCTGTGTTGCGTGCGGTGATGCTCCAAGCGTTGTCTGTGTTTGGACCGGCAAAGCTATCTGCAAGGGTCGCTGACGAACCGATGAATTCTTCGATCGATTGAATTCCGCCGGTGTGCGAAGCGGTTGCGGTAGCCAAGTTCACAGTCACTGCCGCAGTCTTCGCAGCGTAATTGACTCGGTCTACGCCAGCTCCACCGTTGATGCTGCCAGTCAAAGCACCGGCTGCAAGGAAATCGAACGTGTCTGCTTGGTTACCACCAACAAGGCTTTCAACACCTTGGAATCCAATCGTGTTGATAGTTCCTGTGTTCGCGCCTTGGATGCTCCAAGTATTCACGCCATCCGTCTTCGCCAAGCGGTCGTTTCCAAAACCACCGTCGAACACGACAGATCCAGCGACCAATTCCAAGGAATCATCGCCAGCAAGGCCTTCGATCGAGAGACTTTCAACGTCTAAGGCTTGAAGTGACAATGCGGTTGGCCATGCCGGTGCGGCTTGCCAAGTAATCGTACTGTTGTTTGCGGTGAACAGATCGTTACCAGCCGTGCCTTGGATGCGGAACTGATCGTTCCCTGCGCCACCCAAGAATTCGACACCCGCTGCACCGAGTGCGAAGCTACCTAGCGATACGCCGTTGAGGACTAAGCTAACATTCGGTGAGGCTGCTGCTGGAGTGAGCGTCAAGACGTCCGCTGCGATCCCACCACCAACCATCAACTTCGTTCCTTGGGTTTCGGCTTGAAGAATTCCGAAATCGCGCGTGACCCAAGTGCTGTATGCACCATCGGGGTCCATCACACGGAATCGGCCCGGTTTGGTTCCAGATGCAGCATAGGTATGAGCGACATCAAGGGCTGCTGGAGATTGGTAAGTCTGAAGATCAGACCCATCGCCCCAATCGACTTCAAAGGTAAAGTTTCGACCTTGATTGTCAGTTGCATCCGCTGGTGTCAATCGAATATTGCGGGTCTGACCCGATACCCCTTGGTATCCATCCAAAGGACCGGAAACGTCCAACGTCGGAATTGCATTGCCGACCGATGCGACGAATGTGAACGAGACGCTTGCTGCATCGCTGTCCGTTGCGGTCACTTCGATGGTCGAATTACCTTGAAGCCCCGGTGCGATTTGTAGAACCAAAGCACCCGCTTCGATCGTTGCGGTGATCAACGCTGGATTGCTCGAAGTAACCGAATAAGTCAACGCGGTGTCTTCAACGTCGACGAATCGACCAGTGAGACTGATCGAATCAGGGCCTGAAGACTCACCGTAGGTGCGATCTCCAATCGGAGTCACGACTTCAGGAATATCATTGACCGAGTTGACGGTAATCGTCAGCAGATAAGGATCACTGGAATCAATCCCACCACCGACTGTGCCACCGTTGTCCTTGAGCACCACCGTCACTACTGCTGTTCCAAAGGCATTGGCAGCTGGCGTGAATGTTAGTGTACCCGTTGGGCTGATCTTCGGAGTGGCGGAGAAAAGCTCAGGAGTGGTGGTCGTCGTGATAAACTGTACCGTCTGTCCCGATTCACTTTCCGGTCCCGGGCTGATGTTCGTTGCCCAGTTGGGGATACTCTGCGCGCCGGCATCTTCGGCTACGGATACGTTTGCACCTGGAACAAAAGTCGGTGCACTGTTGGGAGACGAAGAGGAGTCATAGTCACCGAAGTCGTCACCGATTTCGTATTCTCCGTCTTCCAGTTCGTCGTAATGGTAGTTATCTCCGGTAACCGGGGTGCCGATGACTACGGGAATCGATCCGATGACCACGGATGTTCCAGCTCGAACGAATTGCAAGTCGAAGCGATGTGGTCGACCATCGCCTACGAATTCGATGTCAAAAGTCGAAGTCATTCCCGAACCAACCGCAGGAATCACCCCGGTGTGGTTGATGATCCGAACGCGAGGGTCCGAAGCTCGAACATCGATATCCACTGCGACGTTTGCAACTGCATTCTGAATCGCTTGGGTGATCCCGTTCGCAACGCTCGATGCAAAGCCCGTAGCGATTTGGAAGTAAAACGGATCACCCGGAGCGATTGGATTCGTGGTACCGTTCGCAATCGTGGTGTCTGTTCGGTTGACGGCACCTGTCAAAATTGAGAGGGCTTCGAGTTGTTGCCGTGGGTCAACAGCCGCGTCAGGGTTTGTACCCAACCCGATAACCAAAGCGCCCAAAGCGTTCAACGCAGTGACCGTTTCTTGCAATCCCGCTCCGGAATTGAAAGGTGTGGTTGGACGCGAAGTTTGGGTCAAGCGTCCGACAGGCAACGAGACACCCCCTGCACCAGTCAGATTAACTTCTCCCTTGGGTTGGTAAGCAACGCCGATATCGGTCGCTAGCAACACGATCGGGAGTGCACCATAACGGAAACCACCGCCACCGATGTTGCCTGCCGCAGGTAAGACCCCGTTCGCCGCATCCGGTGTAAAGGATGCAAAGGAGGGAACGTCACCGCTATTTCCAGGTGTTAATTGAGTCGCAGCTAACCCCGCAGCTCCACTGTCGAGAACCGATCCATTGTTGTTTCCGTCAAATCCTCGACCGGTAACCAACTGAAATAATGCTTCGATGTCGGTCTCAGGTCCGTCACCGCCGTAACCAGGAGTCGTTCGGTTCAGCGCCGATTGGATCGCCCCAACGTAACCGGTTGTCGACGAAGCGACGATTGGCTGATTGAGAATAAATGGACGGCCGGTGGAGTACTCCGCAGCAAAATTTGCGTATTCTTCAAACCGTCCTACGCCGAATCCGAAATCCGTGCCGGGCGAAGCGGTCTGCAACGAAGACATGATATCCGGGAACGCGCTACGGACGATCGGGCTGTTGCTCACAAAGCTTCCGGTATCGTCGAAGAGCAAGAAAACGTCGACCATGTTCGTCAAGCTACCTGTGTCGGGTAACGTCAACGAAACATTCTGACGGTGGCTCGCCCCAGTGGCTAGCTCGACAGTAATGCTGCTCGGGGAGACCAAGCCGGTAGCAGGGTTGCTGGTGCCTGTCGGCCAAATCGTACCACCGATGGTATTCGGCGAAGATCGAGAGTAACCGGTTCCTGGAACCGATCGAACAATGTAGCTGCCTGGCTGCATATCGATGAAGGTGTACGATCCGTCACTACCGGTAATGCAAATCGGTTCCCCATCGTCGAGAATATCGTCGCGGTCCACGTCTACATAGACGGTTGCGCCAATGATTGCTGATTCGTCGGTATCACGCAATAAGTTGCGGTTCGCATCTACGAACTTCGTTCCCCGAATTTGCGCTGCGCGGTAAACACCTGCGGTGTTGATGTTGTCGATCCGCTGAGCCGCTGCGACTGTTACGTTATGCACCAATTGAGCCGCAGGGGTTGCGCTCAAGGTATCTGGAAGAATCATTCGCACGACATAATTGCCGGCTGGAAGGTGAGTAAATGCATACGTTCCAGCTTCGTTCACCGCAGGGGTGTAGAACAAGTCTGAGGAAGTAAACAAGGATTGCTCACCGGCATCGAGAACCGAATTGTTGTTCGTGTCCAAATAAACCGTTGCACCGGCCAAGCCGGGTTCGTCGGCATTGCGAATCCCATCTTTATTCTTGTCGGCAAACACAGTTCCGGTAATCCCGGACTCTTGCCGCTGATACTGGCCAAACAAAACACCAGTCAAGTTTTGGCTACCGCGCAAGGTAATCGTACGGCTATTGGTAATTGGTGCAGTTGGTGTCCAACCCGCTTGCGGAATCACACGGATCGTTACCGACCCAGGATTGACGGAGCTAAACAGATACGAACCGGTTCCACTCGTAGTGGTTTGGACTTCTCCTGTGTCATAGGAACCGTTCGAGTTCGTATCGACATAGACACTCCAACCAACAAGCCCGGTATCGCCGGCTTCTCGGATTCCATTTCCATTTTTGTCATCCCAAACTTCGCCTGCGATCGAGCCGGGCGCAAAAGCGGTCGCGTCGACGTTTGCAAAATCTGGTGCGTTAGTGGTTAAACCGGAATTAACTATGACCGAGTGGACATCGGTGAAGGTCGGAGCAAGTTCCCAGCCGGTAGGCAGGATTTCTTGGACTAGGTATGTCCCGACTTGCAGGTTGCTGAAAAAATACCGGCCGTTTGCACCCGTCGTTGTGGCTGGTTCGCCAGCATCTCGAACGCTATTGCGATTCAAATCGACGAAAACACTCCATCCAGAAAGAACAGGATCCACAAAAGTTCCCGTCAACGTATTGAAGTCACGAATGCCGTTGCGATTCGTGTCGCTCCAAATCAAACCACTAATGGCACCGGGCAATACGGTAAACAACGAAAAATCTTTCGTAACCGTTGTATCTCCACCAAGAACGGTGATCGAATCAATGATGGTGGTTCCAGGAGTCGGATCCCAACGATCGAGCAACTCGACCACAACATCATAATTTCCAATCGGAACCGAACCGAAAACGAACTCGCCGTCTGTATCGGTGTATACGAACAATTCCCCATCCTCAAACACCTGATTGGCGTTGGAATCAAGGAACACGCGGAACCCCAGAAGCCCGGGTTCGGTGAAATCTCCGGTTAGAGGATTGCGATTGTGAATCGTGTCGAGGTTGACGTCGTTGAATACGATACCTTGGATTGCACCGTTCGCTTCGCTGAAATTACCGAAATCCTGGACGGTAACTTGAAGAGGGAGAACATCGACTCCATAGCTATCGCTATGCTGCCGTGTGGCAGACCAACCAGCTGGGAGGATCTCACGAATTTCGTAGGCGTCAGGGTTCAAATTGGCAAACTTGTAGAACCCGTTAGAATCAGTGGTCGTCGACGGTTCAGTAGAATCGAGCAACGAATTACCGTTGCGATCAAGGTAAACAGTCCACCCACCTAAACCTGGATCGGTAAAATCACCAGTATCGGGATCCCTGTCCCGAGTTCCATCATTACCGAAATCACTCCAGACTGTCCCAGTGAGATCACCACCGGCGAAAGCAAAGAAATCTGATCGCGTAGTCTTATCCGTCTGAACTGCCACGTTGCGCTGAGCTGCCGTAGTAGGGATCCAACCTGGTTTGACTTCGACCGCGACTGGATAGGTGCCACCGAGCAAACCCGTAAGGCGATACTCGCCATCGACGTTCGTAACGCTGGATTTCTCGCCGGTATCGAAGGCTCCGTTTCGATTCGTGTCAATATAGACGCGCCAGCCGCGAAGCGCCTCATCTGGACCAGTTTTACCACCGGAACGGTCATTGTCTGCGTAGAGCGTGCCAAAGATCTCGGCAGCCATCAAGGATCTGGTTTCGAGCGTTTCGACGTGCAATGTGCGTCGAAAGAGGGATTTGGAACGACTGCGTGTGGAGGATTTCAGCATTTCAACATCCAGAGATAAGAGTAGGAAATCCAACGACAGAGCCACCAGAGAGATAGTAGCGCCTGCCGAAGGACTGATTTGGGACCGGAGCAACTGTCGCCCGATCAAAAACTAGTAGTAATCACCATGTAAACTATGGTGTACAGTTGGTGATGGTGGGTGAATAGCGAAGTGAGCTGACACATTGCCACAGAGAGAGGGGCGTATCGCTGAGTTTCCTTATGAAACACTGCGAAATCAGCGGCTCGGATCTCGGACGGAGCGGAGCTGCGAGGCGAAGCGAGCGAATATAAAGCGTGTGGAAGAGCGGGAAGAGATAATAGAAACGTAACTCAGGGGCGTCACTAATATATAACAAATCGGGAAACGAAAAAACCCCCATTGGACGAATCCAAAGGGGGTTTTTAAAAACCGGCGATACCTACTTTCGCACTGGTATGCACTATCATCGGCTCAGAAAGCTTAACTACTGTGTTCGGAATGGGAACAGGTGATCCTTTCTGATATAGTCACCGGGAGAGACACAAGTACCCGGTAGGATACTTGTGCCCATGTGGATTGGTAATGGCATTGCCTTAAAGGCCGTGAATAAAGAATCGTGGACTAACAAACCGCTTTATGCAAGCGTTGGTTTGAGAGCAAGATACCGATGGTCAAGCGTTCGTCCGTTAGTACTGGTAAGCTGAACACCTTACGGTGCTTACACATCCAGCCTATCAACCTGGTGGTCTACCAGGGGACTTTCGCATACGCTACGAAACCTAGTCTTGAAGAGGGCTTCACGCTTAGATGCTTTCAGCGTTTATCCTTTCCATAGTTAGCTATCCAGCCGTGCCGCTAGCGCGACAACTGGGACACCAGAGCTATGTCCAACCAAATCCTCTCGTACTAAGGTTGACCCTTCTCAAGTTTCGTACGCCCACGGTAGATAGGGACCGACCTGTCTCACGACGGTCTGAACCCAGCTCACGTACCGCTTTCATTGGCGAACAGCCAAACCCTTGGGAGCTTCTTCACCCCCAGGATGCGATGAGCCGACATCGAGGTGCCAAACCGCCACGCCGCTGTGGACGCTCGGTGGCGATAAGCCTGTTATCCCCAGAGTACCTTTTATCTGATGAGCGATGACCCTTCCATTCGGAATCACCGGATCACTAAGGCCTACTTTCGTACCTGCTCGACTTATTTGTCTCGCAGTCAAGCACACTTCTACCTTTACGCTCTTTGCCTGATTGCCGACCAGGCTGAGTGTACCATTGCGCTCCTCCGTTACTCTTTAGGAGGAGACCGCCCCAGTCAAACTGCCCAACTGACACTGTTCTAAGCCCGGATTCACGGGACAAAGTTAGAATTAAAGCATATTCAGGCTGGTATCTCAACGATGGCTCCCTGAAGACTAGCGTCCCCAGTTCAAAGCCTCCCAGCTATTCTGCACAAAACATACCTCAACCCAATATCAGCCTACAGTAAAGGTTCATGGGGTCTTTCCGTCTAGCCGCGGGTATGTGGCATCTTCACCACAACTACAATTTCACCGGGTCGGTGGTTGAGACAGTGCACCAGTCGTTACGCCTTTCATGCAGGTCGGAACTTACCCGACAAGGAACTTCGCTACCTTAGGACCCTCATAGTTAGGGCCGCCGTTTACTGGGGCTTCGGTTGCGAGCTTCGCATTGCTGCTAACCCTCTTCCTTAACCTACCAGCACCGGGCAGGCGTCAGACTCTATACATCCTCTTACGAGTTCGCAGAGTCCTGTGTTTTTGATAAACAGTCGCTGGTGCCGATTTTCTGTGGCCTGATTGCTCAGGCGCCCTTTATCGCGAACTTACAGGGCCATTTTGCAGAGTTCCTTAACCACCGTTCTCCCGAGCGCCTTAGAATTCTCTTCTTACCTACCTGTGTCAGTTTTAGTACGGTCAACCTTGCTTTAACGCTTAGAAGTTTTTCTTGGACGTCCTTCCATTCACTTCGGGATCTTAAGTGCCCTCGTGACTCTGTCTTGGCTGGTGCCTGGCGGATTTGCCTACCAGACGCCTTGTCAGAGCCAACAGACATTTCTAGTCGTACTGCTGAATCTCCGGACGCCGTCCCTCCATCGCTTCACAAGATTGGCAACGGAATATTAACCGTCCATCCATCGTCTACGCCTTTCGGCCTCGACTAAGGTACCGGCTAACCCTGGGCGGATTTACCTTGCCCAGGAAACCTTAGGTATTCGGCGAGCAGGATTCTCACCTGCTTAATCGTTACTCATTCCGGCATAATCACCTGATGGGGCCGACAACGCTCCTCACGGTACGTCTTGTATCTCCCCATCAGCGCTCTCCTACCGATGCATTACTGCATCCCGCGGCTTCGGTGTTCTATTTACTCCCGTTCATTATCGGCGCAGAACCTCTCGACCAGTAAGCTGTTACGCACTTTTTAAATGGTGGCTGCTTCTAAGCCAACATCCTGGCTGTCACAGAGATTCAACTTCCTTAGTGACTGAATAGAACTTTGGGACCTTAGCCGACGATCTGGGTTGTTTCCCTCTTGACCACGGAGCTTATCCCCCGCAGACTGACTCCCGAGATAGTTACAACGGTATTCGGAGTTTGGTTCGGTGAGGTACCCAAGGAAGGGCCCCCATCCGATTCAGTCTCTCTACCCCCGCTGCATAGTGGCTCGAGGCTATCCCTCAAAATATTTCGGAGAGAACGAGCTATCTCTGTGTTTGATTAGACTTTCACTCCTCCCCACAGATCATCCCATCGGTTTTCAACCCAAATGAGTTCGGTCCTCCACGCAGTTTAACCCGCGCTTCAACCTGTCCATGGGTAGATCACACAGTTTCGCGCCTAGCGCCCGCAACAATAACGCCCTATTCAGACTCGGTTTCCCTATGGCTACGGCCCGTAGAGCCTTAACCCGCTGCAAACGCTAACTCGCCGGATCATTTTGCAAAAGGCACGCCGTCACACTTCTTATAGTGCTCCGACCGCTTGTAAGCACACGGTTTCAGGTTCACATTCCTCCCCTAACAGGGGTTCTTCTCACCTTTCCATCGCTGTACTTAGTTTACTATTGGTCATTAAGGAGTATTTAGCCTTACGGGATGGTCCCCGTAGATTCAGACCACGTTTCACGTGCATGGTCCTACTCAGGTACCACTCGGGAGGCGCTCAACTTTCGCTTACCGGACTGTCACCGTCTATGGTCAGTCTTTCCAAACTGTTCAGCTAGCTGCCGCTTTGTAACTCCCATGTGAGTGGCCCTACAACCCCGAAGAGGAAACCCCCTCGGTTTGGGCTCTTCCGCTTTCGCTCGCCGCTACTTACGGAATCGATTTTTCTTTCTTTTCCACCAGGTACTTAGATGTTTCACTTCCCTGGGTTGGCCACTTGTACCTATGGATTCAGTACAAGCTAATTCGAGCATCTCGGGATCATCACCTGTTTGTCGATTCCCCCAAGCTTATCGCAGACTTCCACGCTCTTCATCGCCTCTTAATGCCAAGGCATCCCCCGTGCGCCCTTAGTAACTTGACCATCGGAATCTCAACCTCAAACCCAATCTTCGCTCTTGCGAGCTCGCATCAGATTCATTGTTAACCTCCAATTCGCTTCTCTATTCACGCTCGTTCGAATCGGTTAGAACCCTCGACTACGTCTCAGTAATTAAACCGAAACTTTATCGAAGTATCACATCAACCGGATTCAAACATTGTAGTTGCACACGTGATTTCTTGCGAAATCAGCATGCTTCTAGATGCCATCTACCAATCCACCATATTGTCAAAGATCATTTGTTTCGCTGACCAAACCACCGATTCAATCTTGCGATCGCGTCGTTGTTTCTTTCAGCGGGGTCGGAATTCTACGTTGCCGACTCGGCTTCGTCAATCGCAATTTTTTGCTTTTGACTTTTCGTCGTTCAGGTCACTTCCTGTCGCTTCCTCACCGCCGCTTACCGCTGGCTGTCGTGTTTCCGCAACTCTCGGCTTTCCGAACCACCCTAACTTCCACTCGCCGCTTGCATCGCTTTCGCTTTGCGTCGCGTTCGTTTCTGTCAGGGAGGGAGAATGATCCAGATTTTCGCGTCGGACGCAAGGCCCTTTTTTGAAAATCTTAAATTTCATTTTCCAGTGGAGGTGAAGGGACTTGAACCCATGACCCTCTGCTTGCAAAGCAGATGCTCTCCCAACTGAGCTACACCCCCGAATCTCCATCTGCCAACTCCCGGGTTTCCCCGATCGTTGACTCTTCCAACCAATGCGCCCGCGTGGATTCGAACCACGGACCTCGTCGTTATCAGCGACGCGCTCTAACCAACTGAGCTACGGGCGCGAAGCCCATTTCGGTCAACCATCGCGGTCCCAAAACGGATGGGCAAGTGTATCGATTCATTTTCCCGTGTCAAACGGATTTTTGAATTTCGTCTTCTTTACCCTTCCGGTGGCCCGCCAGTTATCGTCCAATCCACCCTCTATACTTTAGCCGATGAGCTCTTTTTTATCCAGTTTTCTTACCCATGAGCCCCCCTGAACCATGGGCTTTGGAACGTGGAATACGTTGATTCCCCTGGGAATCGCTGCAATTCGCTCGCAGCGCAGTCTCTCTCTCTTCGCCTACAGAGATTTTGCTACCGGGGTGCGGTAAGCCGACACCGCCGGGATGACTCCCGCAAGCGTTCCAACCAATATCAATCCAGGTACGATCCACCACTCCCACTGGGATTGAACCGCAAACCAATCGATTTTCACCCCCGTCGCTGGCATCGTCCAAGGATTGCTCAATGGTCCAAGCCCATGGCCGACTAGCCATCCCACCAGACCTCCTGCAAGGGCGATCAGCAAAGACTCAAGCAAAATGATGGCGGTGATGTGGTCTCTCGAGGCCCCCAACGCTCGCATGACGGCTATGTCTTTCTTCCGCTCGTTCATGCTGTTGTAAATGCTCACCAAGATGCTGATCGCACTGACAATCACCACCAGACTCGTCAAAGCCAACAAAGCCCACCGCAGCGGCCTGACGAATATCCCCAGCAAACCTTCAATCTGCGCAATCGGTGAGACGGCCTGCGCAAACTTGGTCTTGTTGACCTGCTTTTCTAATCCAATCGCCGCAAAACCATTGGGTTTAAGCAATATTGCTGTCACCTCCCGCTTCTCTACCGGCAACCTCGCCCGCGATTTGACCCCTTCCCGCTCGGGACCCTTCGCCGTACCAGCTTTCTCCAACCCCGATTCCTCGTCCCGATCAGGAGCCACGTGCCCCTCTAACAAGTAAAAGCCTTCGATGTTGACGAATGCTCCCCGGTCGTTCGGTGTCCCTGTCGGAGCTAAAATCCCCACTACCCGAAACCCCTGTCCATGCGATTCGCCACTCTCTGCACCATGCGAAGCGAATATCTCTTGCCCAATCTTCAATCCCAGGGTGTTCGCTACCTGCGAACCTACCACGGCTTCGAAATACCCGTTTTCCTCCGAGTAATCGACGAAATTACGCCCCTGCGAAAAGACGTAGTCTTGGTCATTGCGATCCCCATGCTTGAGCAACTCAAAATAAGCAGGTGTGGTGGCTATACATCGATACTGATCAACGTAATCCCCCATGCACAACGGGATGGCAAACCCACCCTTCATCAAAAACGAATACAAACCGCTCCGCCCCGGCTCCTTGATCTCCCCCCCAATCCTCGCCAACTCTTCTTGACGACCCTCACCAGGCAAATACTCCATGTAGTACGAGTAAGGGATGTTCTCGACCGGTTTGCTCAAGAAAAACACGGTGTTAAACACCAACTGCAAAGGGCTTCCCTTCGCGCCGATGATCAAGTTGTAGCCAACGTTGCTGGTCCGCTCGAGGGACTTCTCGATCACCCCAGAGATCGTTAAGACCAACACGACGAGCGCCACCCCCAAAGCCATCGACAAGGCGGTCAAAAACGATGCTAATTTTCGATACTTCAAGTTCCTCAGCGCAATCGAAAACAAATTCATCGAACACCTCCAACCCCTGCTGCTAACGCATTGACCCCAGCTACCCGATTGATTTTCTCGAGCCGCTCGACACGCGAAAATCGACTCGCTACCGCATCGGAATGGGTCACGAGCAACAACCCAACGGACTCTTCCTTGCAACTGCTGGCTATCAACTCGATGATGCGATCTTGATTCGCCGGGTCGACATTCGCCGTCGGCTCATCGGCAAGCAAAAGGATCGGGCGATTAGCCAAAGCCCTTGCGACCGAGACCCGCTGCTGCTGCCCGACCGACATTTGACCAGGTAAATAATGCATCCGATCCGCTAACCCGACCCGCTCAAGCAAATCTTTCGCCCGCTCGCGATCGATCTTCTTCCCCGCAAAACTCATCCCCAGCCGAACATTCTCCAAAGCCGTAAACGCCGGCAGCAAGTTAAAAGTCTGGAAAACATACCCAAGCTTCGCGGCCCGGATCCGATCCCGCTTCGCCTCTGAAAACCCAGATATCTCGACTCCTTCAAGCTGAATCGAACCGCTTTGCGCAGGTACCAAACCGGAAATCACGTGCAGCAAAGTTGTCTTCCCACCACCACTCTCCCCTCGCAATACCACCTGCTCTCCGCGATCCATCGCGAAATAGGGGATATCCAAGATCGGCAGCACGCCCCCGGTGGGTTCGGTGTAGGACTTTTTCAAATCCCGGATTTCAAGCAGTTTCCCTGTGATTTCCTTGGCCATTGACTATGTCCTCCGTTGGCGATTCTTCATCGCACGATCGATCTCTCGCCTCGCGTCTGCCTTCTTGAGCACCTCGCGCTTGTCGTGCAGCTTGCGCCCCTTGCACAAAGCGATGACGCATTTAGCCACCGCTCGATCGGTAAAATACACCCGCAACGGAATGAGCGTCAGCCCCCGTTCCTTCGCCCTCCCAGCGAAACGATCTAACTCCCGACGATGCAGCAGCAGCTTGCGCATCCGCTTCGCAGGATGATTCCAAAAAGTCGCGTTGCGATATTCGTCGATCTCGCAATCGACAAGCCACAGTTCGCCGTCTTTGAAACGCGCGTAAGCTTCCTCGATGCTGCACCTGCCGTTGCGCAAACTTTTTACTTCGCTTCCGTGAAGCACCATGCCGCACTCGACCGAATCGAGAATCTCATACTGGTGCTTCGCACGCCGATTCTCCGCAATGCTCTTGAAGGTCGCTCCGGGGGCCGAAGGGCTCTTTGAGGCCGCTGATTTAGGGGCCGCCGATTTAGAAGCGGCGGGTTTGGCGGCGGCGGGTTTAGAGCCTGGGGTCGGTTGTGGTCGTTTCTTGTTCAAGCGTCAGTCCGATGGGAAGGCAGAAGGTACTCGGTCGTAATTCGGGATCTCGAAAACACTAAACGTACTGTTTTCTTCGTCCGAACGAGGATACAGCAGCGGCAACAGCGGTGGGGATTGTCCTCGAACTCTCCTGTCGATCAATACGTAGCGAAATCCATAGTGTTGATGCAGCTCCATTATTTTCTCGGTTGTCCAAGGGACAAGTTTTCGTTCCGAGTCCAGCGGGTAAGCATCGACAAGTCGCCTGGACCACTCTACGACCGAAGCCGCATCTTGCGGCATGTCTTTCCAAGCCGCGACTTCGCCGCGTCCAGTATGCCACTTAAATGTCTGCTGGTTGCGAGGAGTAAGCCACAGTGCCGACGCATCGGTCTGGTCCCGAACGAATTCGCAAACGGATAACCAGTCGGCAAGCTCTTGGGTCTGCTCTTCGATCGAGTCGGATTTGTTGAGCAACCGCGATTTCTCACCCGCCCCAACCCAACTGGCTTGATGCTCGGTGGACTTTTGCCAAACAAGGTTTGAGCCGAGCAAGATCATGGCGAGAAATGCCCCGCGACGCAAAGTTTCCGATCGAAGCGAAGTCGTTAGCCATAAACCTGCCGCCATCGCCGCCATCGGCATGGCAACGTCGTTCCAGCGAAACCAATAGTACTTCAAAATTTTTGCGACCACGTCGCGACTCAGCCCGCTGCCCCCCCAATCGATCACGCAAGCCACCGAGGCAACGCCGAATGCAAAAATTCCGTGCCCCACGATCCACTTCAGACCGATCGGCCAAGCCCCTTCTGCATTCGGCTTCCGATTTTTGCTTGGGTTTCGCAACCGATTCGCGGCCAGGCTCAAGCCTATCAGGACTACGGTAATAGCAAGCAGAATGCCGAAAGCTTGCCAGCGCACAGCGGAAAACTGAGTTGGAGCAAGGTGATGGCCCAGTCTGCCATAGACTTGAATCACCGCCGCTTGGGTGGTGATGCCCGTGGGAACACCCCAGTCGAGTACCAGTGGAGGGATCGCACCGAAAATAAGCCCGAGGGTCGCGAGCATAATTCCCCAACCTTGTTTCAACCAGCATTCCCGAAGGATCGCACTCCAGCTTTGTTTGGAGCTGCTTGTTTGGTATTCCAAAGCAGCGCAGAGAAGAAGTGACCCCAAGAAGACCCACAAGCCGGTGATTACGTGAAACGCGCAGGCGATCCCGAGATAAAGCCAGCCGATGGTCCAGCGTTCTCGGAAGAAAAATCCGAACGAGAAAAAAATCAGGGCATAAGCCGCCACTTTTGCTTCGGCGCCCCCCGCGACCCATTCTCCCGCTAAGTGTCCCCAGAACATGCCGGCGAGCCAGAGCATCGCCGAAAGGGTGCCGATTAAGGGGATCGATGGGGTCTGCGAAGACGGCTCGGATGCTGATCTATGCGAAGGGGTTGAAAGGGAGTCGGAGCCGAAGGGTGTAAGGTTATTGGTCGGCTTGCGAAAGAAACCGTGCATCATCGTTGTCCAGCCCAGGGCCAGGGCGATCCAGAGAATCCATCGTCCGGTCCACACGGCCAGTGGGAGAGGAAGGCACTGTGTCAGCAGTCCGAAGGTCGCGTAGAAGAGCCAGTGTGCGTTGCCCGATTCCAGGAAAATGTCCCCTTGGCCGAAGCCAGAATCCCAGAAATGCTTGGATTTCGTCCAGTAGTGAGGTTCGTTCACAGCCGGCAGTGGTTCGCCGGCGACCAGGAACAAGACCGCTAGGACTCCAAGAGCATCGATCCAGAAATTTTCAAGCCAAAGGAGTTTCGCAGGGGTGCCCTGGGGGCTCTGCGGATCCGGTGATTTGTGCAGATCCGTAGATTTCGGTGAGATGAAGGAGTTCGGGTGGGGAACCGACAAACTGTTTTTTGGGGAATTCATCGGTGGTTGCAAGTGAGGTTTGCGAGGGTGATGACGGTTAGGAAAACCGTGCGGTCAAGCCAAGAATTTTTCAGAAATTCAGCTTGACAATCTTTTGTTTTTCTTGACTACGGGGGGGATGGATTTAGAGTTGAATGATTCAGGTAGATCGCAGGGTATTAGGAATACACGACTTACAGCGTTGATTGTAGCGACAATTGAGTTAGGAAAGCGAATTGGAAGGGCCCAGGAACGGGAACACAAGAAGGAATGGAGGATAGGAAGTCATGCTAGTATTATCACGAAAGAAGAACGAGAGCATCGTCATCAACAACGAGATAACCATTGTTGTCGTTGAGATCCGGGGCGACAAGGTGCGCTTGGGGGTGGAAGCGCCGAAGGAGGTTCCGGTACACCGGCGAGAAATTTATGATGCGATTGTGCGGGCTTGTGAAGAAGACGATACAGAAGCGGCCCAGGAAGAGTCGAAGTAAGGGGAGTGAGGGTGTGCAACGTCAAGCCTTTGAATGTTGAATTCGGCTTGACATACACGCAACGAGTCGTACACTTTCGCATCCAAACTGACTGGCCCCGTCGTCTAGAGGCCTAGGACATCGCCCTTTCACGGCGGTAACACGGGTTCGACTCCCGTCGGGGTCACTTGGATTGCCCTTAAGGTAACTCGATTACCATCAGAACCCAGCAAATCGCTGGGTTTTTTTATTGGTTGAGGATTGCTAGTGGTGGATGCGGTGCCACTAGCAAGGGAACTGGTAAGGGAACTGGCAAGGGAATCAAACTCGCTCGCATCGCTCCAATGTTGCTCAGTGACTTGCAAGTAATGTTTCGCAGCAACTTTGCTGGAATGCCCAAGCCATTCGTTCAAAACATGGTCAGGAAATCTTTCCTGTAGTTCCGTTCTGCGGGTGGATCGCAGATTGTGAAACAACCTCGGCCACGGATTGACTCCCGCTGCACCAAGAATTCTGCCGAATTGGGTTCTCAAGTTCGTATCTCCGCCACGATACCGCTGCACGCAATGCACCGCTCCATCCGGGGCAGCCTCAAACGCTTCTCTCAACGCCACCAGCATTTCGGGAAATATCGGGCAGAACCTCACCCCGGTTTTTCCCTCGGCGGGAATCCTAATCTTCGATTGATCCCATAACACGTCGTGCCACTTGAGATTCAGCACCTCGCTCGGGCAACGCAGCCCACCCCAACGGCAGAGGGAGAAAATCAACCGCCAGTCCGCATCGGGGCAAGCCTTGAGAATCTTTTGAGCATCGGCGGAGGAAACGAAAAACAACCGCTCTCGATTGCTCTCGCTGCCGGCCACGAGTTTTTCCAAGGGGCTCTCACTTAGTAATCGATCATCTACCGCATGGGAGAAAAGGGTTTTCGCTCGCTTGCAATGCTTCGCCACCGTCGCCTCTGCTAACGGCTTGGCAATCATCCATTCACGCCACCGCTTCCCATCCGCTCGGGTGATGGATGCCAACGGTTTTTCACGCCCAAAATACTCCACAAGTAATCTGCGAGTCTGTTCATAGTTCCGCTTGGTAGTCAATTTCGCCCATTCTCGGTCGGCGATATAGGCATCAAGAAACGCACCCAGCAACCGCCCTGCATCGGTGCCCAGCTTCTCGCTCTGTGACTCAGCCAACCCCCAAGCCACAAGACTCTCACGCAATACGCCATCAACGCTCTGTGCCCACGCTGCCGAGTCTGCGGGTGGTGCAATGTTTTTCTCCTGCGCCATCGCTAACGCTTCGCAATGCTCTGCAATCTTCCGCGCCATCCGCTCGATTGCCTTGGATGAACCGGGCAGAAATGTTTCTCTCTGCTTCTCTCCCTGGTAGAACCGAATTCTAAACCCCGCTCTCGGAGTTCCTTCAAACCTTTTATTCACGCTCGCCATCGTACACCTCCACGAATCTCACCCGAAAGAAAACTCCACGGCAGCCAACGGGTGAACATTGGTTTTCGGCTCTAGATTTCCTAGCCGTGGAACCGTCACCATAAATCATCGGCCATCACAATACAAGACAGTTCACCAAACGCTCTAGAATGCCCTAGGAATCGCTCGGGCCGGTCGGCGATAAATCAGCCAACCACGCCCATTTCAACTCAACCTGGGGTAAATGCGGGGCTCGTTTCCATGCAACGCAATGGGCGACGC
>Ga0208225_1000086_pt1 | contig 24280 bp, 18 predicted proteins | sample LakMenEpi15Jun10_FD_150701 | JGI IMG/M metagenome (GOLD analysis project Ga0208225, IMG submission 150701) | Freshwater microbial communities from Lake Mendota, WI - 15JUN2010 deep hole epilimnion (SPAdes) | ecosystem: Environmental > Aquatic > Freshwater > Lake > Epilimnion/Euphotic zone ... | reverse complement strand
CCGAGCAAAAGTTGGTATTACGATACTGACAAGTGGCATATTCAAAATGGATTTGTACTGGCGATGCAGCAACAAGTCTTGGCAAGACAAACAGCAAGGCCTCGCTAGTATAGACTAGACTGACTAACTCGCAAAACATCCGACTGGCTAGGAACGGCCCTGCATTCGCCGCTTCTTCCAAATCCTCTCCCAACGCAATCGCATTTCATTCCATAGCAAACGTCCTAAAATGCCAGGAAACCTCCAACAGGAAAAATACCTCAATTGGTCGACGACCTTTTGAAGCCGCTGACTGGGATCTGACTGAACAACTCGTTGATGCTTCGTTCGATCCGCAAGCCACTGCAAGGTCTCGTCATTGAAATCGAAAAAGTCATCTACCGTCTTGATGCCATAGGTGCTCTCACGCTCGACGACAGTCAAAGGTAAAATTCGCCCATTCTCATCCCGAATCTCTTTCACTTCCGTCGACAATCCCGCTTCAAACTTCTTGACCAGCGATGCATGTAGACGAAGTGGCTTACCGGGCAAATCTTGTAATGCCTCAAGCACTATCCGCCGCTTTAGTCGGGGATACAAACCGAATACGTTCTTATTGTGAACACGATTCCAAGCGTACAGCAACTTGATTGCCTCGCTGTTGATCGACTCGTTCTCTCGAATAACCTTCGCATCCCCAAAATCCATCCCTATCCAACCACAGAAATCCCTAACGACGCATCGCTGAGGAAAACTTTTCGGATCGAAGACTTTCAAACGCACCTGATCCTTACCAAAAACTTTCTGTAGAGATGCGATACGATCGCTGTAATGCCTACTAACGTGAGTGTTATTATGCAGGTTTGGTTGCCGCCCAATTTTCACGATTTGCTGAAAGACACTCTCATAAAAATCAAGCGGTGCACGCACGTAACCATACACCTCTGCTTGGTATCCTTCCGACTCGAAGAACTCCTTCATCGACTGCAAATCTATTTCTTGAAAGAGCCAAGCGATTTCAGTAGATAGGATGGGCACGACATCCGTTTGAGCACAAGCTCTCAGTGCCCGCTTCAAGTAATTCTTCGACGAACGACTTAAAAAAGGAAAATACCATTTGGGCACCGTCTCAGAAAAGAATCCATGGTGAGCGCCGTCGTCGGTTGCAAAAGCTGCGACAACGCAGCGATTGCCAAACACCGAATCGAGAGTGATCAACCTAAAACGCTTGTCAGGGGTGTTATTAAACAAGGTTGATTGAATCGAAGTAGAGCCGGTCTTTGGCATTCCGACATGAAAAATCAGCTTTTTCACAACCCACCTGCGTTAGGATGAATCAACCCTGCCGAGCCCTTGGTACCTGCCTGCCGGTTGAATCCTCAACGCTTCGCGATTCCTCGTGGTACTCAGCATCTTGGTTGACACACCACACGTCATATTGCTTCGATCCACTGAGGATGTTTCGCGAGACGAGCAACGCCGTCATCATCGAGTGATCCTGATTGTTGTACTTGTGCATACCGTTGCGACCGACCAAGTGAAGATTTGGGTAGGTCTGATCAAGTTCCGAACGGATGACATCGACGTGCTTGGCGTAATCATCGTCGTATACCGGATAAGCCTTCGGCTGACGCACAACGTTACCATCGAGCACGTCGCCGGGTTTGACTAAGCCTAATTGTTGCAGCTCTGCTTTGGCCAACTCGATCAAGGACTCATCCGAACTATTCCACAGCCCGTCTCCTTCGAAACAGAAGTACTCCAGGCCATAACAAGCCAACTTCGGATCGGGGATCATCTCCGGTGACCAACTACCAAAGTTCTGGATACGTCCGACCTTGACCTTCGGATCGTGGATATAAATCCAGTTATCATCGAAAGGGTTCGAAGGTCTTACCACCAAAGCGACGGTTAGAAAATCGCGATATCTCAAAGAGTCAGCGGCGGCCAACACATCCGACTTCGGAGCTGGCTTAACGCGATGAATCAACTCACGAAGTGGTGCGGAAGAGATGACATGATCAAAATCCTCGTGCTCTTGCACCCCCGATTCTCGCTTGAAAAACATCCGCCACTTGCCATCAGCAAGCTTCTCGATGCCCTGGACTCTCGTCCCCATGTGAACCTTGCCACCTGCTGCTCGAGTGCGATCAGCAGCAGCGTCCCACATCATACCTGGGCCCAACCTCGGATAGCGAAAACTATTGATCAATGTCTTGATCGTCTGCGATGAGTTCTGATTCCCTTTCTGCGGAAAAATCGCAGACCAGACGGCTTTGGCAAGCGAGAGTCCTTTGATCCGTTGCGCAGCCCAGTCAGCCGAAATTTCCTTGCAACTCATCCCCCACACCTTCTCAGTGTAGGTCTTGAAGAAAATCTGGAACAACCGGGTCCCGAACTGATTCGACACCCAGTCTTCAAAGGACTTCGCCGGACGACGCGGGAAGAGTTGTGCCCAAGCATACGAGGCTACGCACCGGGCGGTCTCAATGACTCCAAGATTAAAGAAAGCTTCTTGCGCCTTCAACGGATACGCATAGAACTTGCCGTCATACATGATGCGCGACGAACGAGGACGGGTTAGCAAATCGTTCCCAAGCAAATCCTCCCACAGAGCTTCGACCTCCTGCGATTTCGAAAAAAACCGGTGGCCGCCGATATCAAAACGAAACCCTTTGTACTCAACCGTCCTAGCAATTCCCCCGACGTACTTCGTGTCCGCTTCAAAGACCGTTACGTCCGCTCCACCCTCGCTGAGCTTCCAAGAAGCGGTAAGACCTGCTGGTCCGGCCCCGATGATTCCAACTTTTTGTCGCTGCATGATTTATAGATAAGATTTTATTTTGAACGTTTGAAACACGACTCGAAACGCAACGCATCCGCGCCGCGCAGGAACACTAGAGACCACACAAACTTCAACCCGCGAAGACACATCATCATCTCACCGGGTTGCTTCAATCCAGCAGCAACAAGCTCCAAGAATATCCTAAAGCCTGCTTGCGAAACTCACTCCCAACCTTGTGAGTTTCGGGTTTATCTAAACTTAACCAGCAGATGCTGCCGGGAGTTCGGCATCCGTGGCTTTTTCCAATCCCTTGGCCTGCAAACCATCCATCCAATGCTGAAACATCGCAACCAGCAGCCCACAACCGGAATAAAAGTGACTGAACCAGTGCCAGGGAACAACAGCCAACGCAAACCCAACACCCCGCTTGCGGCCAAACCAGCTAATCACCGACCAGTCGCAAGCCAGGAGCATCAAAGCCAAAGCGCCTACAACCCAGAGCATCATCGGAAACAAAATGGATATCACGCTACTGGCTGCTAACGCACCCGATAATGCTACGCGTAATCTTGCCACCCGACTGATATTCAACGAATTCTCCATCTTGCCAGTACGAAGAATTAGCCGACTCCAAGGAATAGCTCGCAGAAAGAAATCCGCGTGGAACAGATTCTTCGGACGCCAACACTTGTGATGCTTGACCTGCAAAGCCGGATACATACGGATCTCTTTGCCCGCCGCCCTCAAGCGATACCCCAAATCGATATCTTCAATGGATGCTGTGTTGTACGAAGTATCAAATCCACCAACCGCGTCAAAATCCTCGCGGCGAATCACTCCACAGGCACCCCAGAAAGTAAAGCCCGTCGGTCCACTGTTGTGATGCACGTAGTGGTGAAGCAAATTCTTGTACTGCGAAAGAAGATTTCGTGCCGAAGGCTCTTCGTCGTAGGAACCAACCACCGCCGCAACTTGAGGATCACTCTCAAAAATCGCCTCGATATGACTCAGAGCATCGGGAGCAAGACTGCAGTCCGCATCGACAAAAAACAAAATGTCTCCAGTCGCTTCCTGAGCACCCAAATTTCGAGCCGTAGCAGGCCCCGAACGCCCCTTGGGTGTACTCAATACCTTCAATCCCGCACGCCGAGCACGATCCGCCGAACCATCCGCGCTCCCATCATCAACCACGATGATCTCGGCAGGGGCAGGACGAGCCACCTTCAGACTCTCCAAGCAAGCTTCAAAAGCTAGCCCGCCATTGTATACCGGTACAATCACACTAACTCGAAGCGAACTTACCTGCTGATCGCTTTGAGTCTGTAAGCCACACTCCTGAATTTCGCTGGACGAAGTCATCATGTTCGGGCTTTGTGTCCAAGTCTTCAAAGTAGAAAAACTAATCCGATCGAGCCAAAACACAGGCTCAATACCCCAAGCGAGTGCGACCAAAGCTCCGGTAAACCCCGCAACACCCGTAAAACCGCCACAGTATGTAGGATCGATGTTAACCACACAATCCGCAGAATTCCAGTTTTTTCAGAATTTTCATCTGTAGCGAAAATTCCGATTTTAACGCCCCGCTACCGACACCCTCGCCCCCCTAAACCCACCAGTCGATAGCTTCGGAAGTGACTTCCGTTGCAATTCCGTAATGCTCAAGAGGAAAAAACCCTCCGCCGTCACTTAATCCCGAAGTTCCTATTGTGCCCGGGAGGGGAAATTCCAAGAATCAGCCACGCTCGCCCAGAGCAATGCCGACTCATTCGCCGTTGTGATATAGGGAAAGGAATCCCCATGAAGTCCAACAAGCCATCCTCAAACCGAGCCCAATCCGAACGTCTCTGCGAACAACCCTCCGAGCCTCAACGCGCTCACAAGGGGGAATGCGACAAGGATCAACCAAGTCGCCGGCAGTGGCTTCGCTCTGCCCTGGCATGCGCAAGCTTCGCACCCATCGCGAGCAGTATTGCCGGGTGCCGGGGTTATCAATACGGCCACATTGTCAAACCCGGCGCGAAGGACCTTGTCGGCAGCCACGAAGCGGGTTCCGAAGTCTTCCATCCACTTGTCGATGAGTCGGTAGCCAAGTTGCTCACTCGCCAGGAAGAGCAGTGCAGCATCGCCCCAGATGGCTCGCCGCAGAAGAAAACCATCTGCTTCGTCTGCGTCGAAAACAAAATGTCCGAAGACATCGGCGACTTCAAAGATCAACTCTACGAACAAATCGACAGCAAGATCCTCGAGTCCGATGTATTCCGCCCCGTAAGCCGACGGATGGTCGAAGCCGCCTTGCAAGAAACCCGCTTGCGCCCCGACTCGTTGATGATCCCCGATAACATGCGGCTCTTTACTGCCGTCCTTGAACGCCAAGGCGCTCCGATCGATTACTTGCTCTACGCAAAGCTCACCAGTGGCACCACACAACGCAACACATCGAAACAGCGTGACTACCTACTAACGCTGGAACTGACCAACGTCCACTCCGGTGTTTACAGCAAAGAGTCTGCTGAAATCCGAAAAGGCTACCACAAATCCGCTCTGGGAAGCTTCTGGAATTACAGCCGCTGAAATGAGACCGCGGCTGTTCGTCAGTTTGATCAGCTTTAGCATCAGCCTTAGCCTGCTATCAGGCGCGGGCTGCTCTACGCACGCCAAACGCATCTCGTTGTCTCGTTCTTTGTTCTACGAAGGACAGCTCGACGCGTGTCGCGATCGCTTGGAAAAACTCCACAAAAGCCACAGACAAGATCGCGATGTGGCCAACCTGGATCTCGCCGTTGTCGATCTGCTTGAAGGACGATGCAAAGAAGCCGAAACGCGGCTCAAAGAAGTTCGCGATCGATTCGATCACCTTGAACAAGAATCGATCAGCGAGAAAACCATCTCGATGTGGACCGATGACACGGTTCGATCGTACGCTGGCGAAGACTATGAGAAGATCCTTATCCGCGTCTATCTAGCTCTCGCAAGCCTCATGCAAGATGGCACCGATGCGGAAAGCTATACGCTGCAAATACAAGACAAACACGATGCCGTCATGCAACGACTCTGGGGTGATACCCCCGCCGAGTCGAACACTAAAAAATTTCGCGGACTCCCCATCGGATTCTACTTGCGAGGAATGCTCCGCGAACAAACGCACGTCGACTACGATGATGCGGTGCGAAGCTACACGCAGGTCGCGGAACTGCTACCCGAGTGCGAACCGATCCAATGGGATGTCGCCCGAGCAACCCAAGGGGTCCACTCCCAACCCGGCTGCGGCGTACTCTACGTCTTCGCACTCGTAGGCCGCGGCCCCCACAAAGTAGAATCCGTTGAACAACCCACCAGCGACGCACTTCTGATCGCCGATCGTATCATCTCTGCCCTCGGTCCCTATAAACTCCCTCCGACCATCGCACCGATCAAAGTCCCCAAAGTCGTCGCGCCAAACCTCGATATCGATTCCGTCAACGTCGCGGTCAACGGCCAACCGATCGGCTCGACCGTCTCAATCGCCGATATCGATCAACTCGCCGTCAACACCTCAGAAGCTGCACGCACACAACTCATCGCTCGCGCTGTGGCTCGACGTGTTCTAAAGAAAGCCACCGTGGCAGCCGTCAAACAACAAACATCCACGAACTCCCTGACCTCCCTAGGCTTCGATGCCGCCGGCGTTGCTTGGGAAGCCCTTGAAAATGCAGACACGCGCTGCTGGGGACTGCTCCCAGGGAAAATCCAAGTCCTTCGGGTCGAAATCCCCGCAGGAACTCACACCATCAACCTCGCACCCGAACACCTCGGAAGAATCAGCCACCGAACGAATACCCATCAAGTCTCCATGACCTCCGGGAAAAACTCCTACGTCCTAGCTTGGTTCCCCGATACCCTCGCCCAACCCCGTATCCTCTCCTCAAACCGCTAGACACCCATCTGCCCCCTCCAAGGTACGGCTTTCGGGAGAAATATTTCCCAAATTCTTCCCCTAGTGACCTAACTAGTCACTGCTCCGATTCACATTCTCTTAACTGTCGGTTTATCCAATGGTTAAGCACACCTGCGAGGATTCCAGCCACCCCGGTTTGGTCAGTAGTAGCAACGCTTACCCAATCCCAAACCCCGACTTGTTCGGGCTTTACGGTCGTTCAAAGAAAAAGTTTGACATGCCGAGTGGAAACGATAAACTGCGGAGCCATGACGCAACATGTAGTGGGTTCTCGAAGAATTAACTACTACTGGTAGTAGTTTTCTCCGATACTTGGGATAGAACCACTGGAAATTCCAGGGGTGATAGTTCCTGCGGCACACACCGGTAGTACTTACCGGTGCGATTTAGCCGGTGGGATTTATCCGGTGGGACTTATCCGGCTCCTACAAACTACATGTTCGCTGCCGACCAGCCATCAACCTGCGATCAGGTGGCCGGTCGAAGCGCGTCGGAGGCTTGTAAGGATGTTGGGTATGAAACCCAAAATGATCGCAAACATTCGGTCTTTTCCACTTCGCAGTGCAAACCGAGCTTAAAACGGATTTACCACGAACGCAACGCACTCAATTGCGATCCTTCGTCGGCTTTTCCGAACCGCTCGATCCTTGTCACCGCGGTTTTTCACCTCGAAATTTGGGAGTCGTACGAAGGAATGGCAACAGTAGAAATGGGACGTGAGCGTCGCACCCGGACCCGAACGACGCGGGAAGTTCGTGGCAATCGTAACGGACTTAAAATCGAATCCAAATTCTGCCCGACAACCGTCGCAGATCCCTTCGATACCGTCACTTGGGAAATCCGCAGCGCAGCGATCAAGGACGAGAACGGCAAAGTTCTCTTCGAACAAAACAATGCGGAAATTCCTTCGAGTTGGAGCCAACTAGCGACCAATGTCGTCGTGAGCAAGTACTTCTACGGCGATCCGAAGAACCCTGGCGAGCGCGAATACTCGGTCCGTCAACTCATTCACCGCGTCACCCGAACCATTACCGACTGGGGTAAGGAAGACGGTTACTTCGATACCGCCGAAGACGCCGAACGATTTTACCGCGACCTGACCTGGCTTTGCTTGCACCAAGTCGGTTCGTTCAACTCACCCGTTTGGTTCAACGTTGGACTCTTCCAACAATACAACGTCATCGGCACGAAGTGCAACTGGCGCTACAATGTCGAAAAAGGCGAACTCGAACAACCTGAGAACCCTTACGAGTTCCCACAAGCCTCCGCTTGCTTCATCCAAAGCGTCGATGACAACATGGAAGACATCATGCGCTTGGCAACAAGCGAAGCGATGCTTTTCAAGTTCGGCTCCGGAACCGGAACCGACCTTTCGACGATTCGATCCAGCCGCGAGACACTCTCCGGGGGTGGAAAACCCAGCGGCCCTCTTTCCTTCATGCGTGTCTACGACCAAATCGCTGCCGTTGTGAAGTCCGGTGGTAAGACTCGCCGCGCCGCGAAGATGCAATCCATCAAAGTCTGGCACCCAGACATCATGGAATTCATCGAGTGCAAATGGAAAGAAGAACAAAAAGCCCACGCGCTGATTCGCGAAGGCTACGAATCGAACTTCAACGGCGAAGCCTACTCGTCGGTAATGTTCCAAAATGCAAACCTCTCGGTTCGCATGACCGATGACTTCATGGAAGCCGTCAAAGCCGATGGCAACTGGAAGACTCGCTGGATTTCCGACAAGTGCCGCGAAGAACCACCGACCTACAAAGCCCGCGATATCCTCAATCGTATGGCCGACTGCGCTTGGCACTGCGGTGACCCAGGTGTTCAATACGACACGACGATCAACAAGTGGCACACGTGCCCGAACAGCGGACGAATCAACGCGTCGAACCCTTGCTCGGAATACATGTTCCTCGACAACACGGCTTGCAACCTCTCGTCGATCAACCTCATGAAATTCCGACGTGAGGACGGATCGTTCGACTACCAAGGCTTCATGGCCGCTTGCCGAGTGTTCTTCATCGCCCAAGAAATCTTGGTCGACCACGCTGCTTACCCAACCGATCGAATCGCTCACAATAGCCACTTGTTCCGCCCATTGGGACTCGGCTATTCAAACTTGGGCTCTTTGATCATGACCAGCGGCGTACCTTACGACTCGGCAACCGCACACGGACTTTGCGGCTCTATCACCGCTCTGCTTCACGGCGCAGCGAACCTCGCCAGCGCTGAGATGGCCGGCGTTGTGGGAACCTTCGCTGAATACGATGAAAACGCCGAACCGATGATGCGTGTGATGCAAATGCACCGCAACGCCGTCGAGCAAATCCCAGATTCCGGACCTCGATACCTCAAAGACGCCGCCCGGGAAACCTGGGATCGCGTCCTCGAAGCCGGTCGAAAGAACGGGTTTAGAAACGCTCAAGCCACCGTTTTGGCTCCCACTGGCACCATCAGCTTTATGATGGACTGCGATACCACCGGCATCGAACCCGATATCGCGTTGGTCAAATACAAGCAGCTTGCCGGTGGCGGTATGCTCAAAATCGTCAACGGCTCGGTCTCCCTCGGCTTGGAAAACCTCGGTTACTCCGCCACAGAAGTCACCGATATCGCCAAGTTCATCAACGAACGCGATACCATCGAAGGCGCTCCGCACGTCAAAGCCGAACACCTACCGGTCTTCGACTGCGCCTTTACTCCCGCAAACGGTACGCGAAGCATCCGTTGGCAAGCCCACGTCGAAATGATGGCCGCCGCCCAACCGTTCCTCTCGGGAGCCATCAGCAAGACCGTTAATATGCCTAACGATACCACCATCAAGGATATCGAAGACGCATACTACTGGGGTTGGGAACTCGGCTTGAAAGCTGTCGCTATCTACCGCGATGGCTCGAAACAAAGCCAACCACTCTCGACAAAGACCGAAGGGAAGAAGGCCGAAGACGCTGCTGCGGCCCAAATCATCGAAAAGGTCACCGAGAAAATCGTCTTCAAACCACGCCGCGAACGATTGCCCGATACGCGAAACTCGGTCACCCACAAGTTCAGTATCGCCGGCCACGAAGGCTACATCAACGTCGGACTCTACCCAGATGGACGACCCGGTGAAGTCTTCATCACCATGGCAAAAGAAGGTAGCACCATCGGCGGCTTGATGGATAGCTTCGGCACCGCCATCTCCATCTCGCTGCAATACGGAGTTCCACTCGAAGTCCTTGTCAACAAGTTCAGCCACACCCGGTTCGAACCAAACGGACATACGACCAACCCAGAAATCCGTATCGCAAAGAGTGTCGTCGATTACATCTTCCGTTGGCTCGGAATGACCTTCCTCGCCGGCTTCCGCGAAGAACAAAAAGCCAAAGCGGACTTGATCTCCGGAAACGATAAACACGGAAGCGACAAACAAAGCGCTGCACAGAAAACAACTTCGTTGTCCTCTCAAGGTGTAGATGCTTTGCGAACCGAAGCAAAGTTCGTCAGCCACGAAGATCGCAGTCCATCATGGGAAATCTCCTCGGCTCCGATGCGAGAAGAAACCTCCCTGCAAGAAGGAACCAGAACAGAACAGTTTCAACGTTTCCAAACCGACGCACCCGCATGTGATAACTGCGGTGCCGTCACCGTGCGAAACGGAAATTGCTACCTCTGCCACAACTGCGGAAATAGCCTTGGATGCAGCTAAGGCTTCCTCAAAAGTAAAGCTGTGAGCCACAAGCAATCAGCCGGAACTCGATAAAACGAATCGGCCGGTACCAACTTTGGTGCCGGCCGATTGCTTTGACGAATTACGTTATTGACTGACTTAGATCAAAATGCATCGACGCAAGTGCCTTCACCCGCTTACGTCACAACTCGTATCGATAGACCGCCAACAAACCGCTAGTGAAAATCCCCGCACAGGCCAAGCCCCGTGCCGAGACGGACTTCACAAGCTAACCTTGCAAGGATAAACATCCACTGGACCATCGCCGGCTCGCTGTCAAAACAAGCCTTCAGCTCCGTCCGCAAGTACTGCAGATCACAAGGCCCTCTGAGGCGATTGCGTTCCCGCATGATCACAGGCCACACACAATTCCATGTGCGACGCATCCAAGGGGACAAACCGATACTCTGCGAGAAGAGAACCTCCCGATGCCACTCCGAGAAATCCGGAATGCATAAAGTCCAAGGAGCTGACTCGGGCTCAAATGCAGATAGCTTTTGCATCGGCTTGAATTTCTCTTGCCCAACCCCCAACGCATCCATCAAGTACTCCGTCAATCGCTCCATGCTCGTACGATCGGCTTGAAACGGTGACTCATAAGTCAATTGCATCCAACTCGGCTGCGTAAAGCTGACCTTCCAATGATGCAAATCCCACTCCAAGGTACATGGCAAATCCAGCATATTTCCTGCTGGGATCGAAGTCACATTCAGCGGCTTTCCTCGCTTAACAGCTTCTTTGCGGATCGCGTTCGACCAGTCGGCAGCCGTAACATGGGCGACCCCAGAGAACCGAACCGGAGAAATCCCCAATTCGGTCAACCATCGCTCTTTCGTTATGACACTCCCATCCGTTGTCCCAACAGCATCGCCATTGGGCGTCTGATTCGATGAAGAATCAACCGGGCTGAATTTATAACATTCGTCATCTTCGAAACGCCAAGGAGTCGAACGCGCGGGCAAACAGGTGATGAGCGACAACAAACCGTGACCGCTTGCGTACTCCCAAAGCTTCTCTGCCTCTTGGGCTTGCTCCGCATTCGGTGCGCTCGCTGCTAATGTTTGGATGGTTGTAAGCCAAGGTCGAATAGAACGCGCATGGCTATGGTCGGCGCTGAGTGTAAGGGCTTGTAGCCAGCTCTCGGTGAACTCGCGTTGATTTTGCATGAAGTATCGTCGTGGATCGTTAGCGGAAGAAGCAGACTCGGTGATGACTATCGAGGTGTGAACTCAAGGCATGTGATCTTAAAGCGTAAGATCGATAACGGTCATCGCAGAGTTTGGAAACTCCGCAAAACGCATTAGCAGTTCGACACCCCGCTGTAGGCTAACGGTATCGCTCAAGAGCTTTTGTGGCGAGACCAAACCTTTCTCGATCATCGAAAAGATTCGTCCATACTGAGTGGGTTGCATCCCATGACTGCCGTAGATCTCAAGCTCTTTAGCGATCACTGCATCCATTGGAATCGCCGGTGAAGCTTGATCTGCCAGCATCAATCCCACCTGAACATGCTTGCCTCGTTTCGCCAGACAAGCGATCGAGTTCCAGCAAGTTTGAGGATGCCCCAATGCATCGATCGAAACATCCGCTCCCCGGCTGGTAATCTCTCGAATGCGCTGAACAACTTCGACCCGATTCGCATCGATGATCTCATCCGCACCGAGTCGCTTGGCCGAATCAAGCCGACTGGGCTGAATGTCGACTGCGATCACCAATGCGCCTACCGCTTTGGCAATTTCAATTGCTGATAACCCAACCCCACCACACCCATGAATCGCCACCCATTGCCCGGCACTGACCCTAGCTTGGTCTACCAACGCCCGAAACGCCGTGATGAAGCGACATCCAAGACTCGCGGCGGTCTGAAAGTCGATCCCTTCTGGTAACGCGACTAGATTGACGTCCGCTTGCTCAATGTCGACTTGCTCCGCAAAAGCTCCCCAGTGAGTGAACCCAGGTTGGCTATGGGCATCACAAATGTGGGTGTTGCCCAGCGAACATTGATAACATGTGCCGCATCCACAGCAGAAAGGAACGGTAACGCGATCCCCAACCTTGAACTTCTTAACCGAACTGCCAACCTCTTGAATCACCCCTGCTAACTCATGGCCCGGGACGTGAGGAAGAGGTACATCGCGATCATGACCCATCCAAGCGTGCCAGTCACTGCGACAAATCCCACAAGCCTTGACCAAGATCCTCGCCCCATGGCTTGCCAGCGGCGAAATAGAAACTTCTTCGATCCGTATCGGACCACGAAACTCTCGAAAAATTGCTGCGCGCATCGTAACCTCCGTGGCTCTGTGTCTCTGTGTTTCAAATCGCCCACAGAATCCATGGCGCGGATTGCGATCCTTTTTTTAACACAGAGGCACAGACTGCACAGAGGGAAGAACGGAAATAGGCATCAGGCATTTGCACCAAATTCCCCTTGTCTCAAATTCCCCTTATCTCGAAGCCTCCGTATCTCGAAGCCTCCGTATCTCGAAGCCTCCGTGTCTCTGTGACTCTGTGTTTCAAACAGGCTCGTTCTCCAGCACGCGAGTCTCCACCGGACTGCGACCTTTGCCGATCGGATGCGTATTGTGAATCCCAATCGATATTTGACGAATCGCTCGCTGAACAACTTCCTTGAGATTGGTCTCACCAAGTGCAATCATAGCGGTGATCAACGCCGAGAGCACGCACCCGGCCCCGTGTGTGTTCTGTGTGTCAATGCGTTTGGTTTGAATGGCGATGTTCTCTTGCCCCGAACCGAGGATATGCTCCGAGTTCCCGTTGACATCCCCCATTTTAGCAAGGACAAAGCGGGCTCCCATCTGATGCAAATCATGGATTGCTTTCGCAACATCCTGAGTGGAATTCAGTTTGATGCCGGTGAGTTGCTCAAGCTCAAAGCGATTCGGAGTGACCAAGAAAGCTCGAGGCATCAGCTGCCGATACGCTTGGATGACTTCTTGCCCAGCCGTCCCTTCGGGGATCAACGAATCACCATGCTTGCTGACCATCACCGGATCGACGACGAGTGGGAAATTGAATCGCTGAGCCCGTTCGTGGATGGCATGAATAGTCTCTGCCGATCCAAGTGCCCCGGTCTTCGCAGCAATAGGCTGCAAATCATCCAACACCGCATCGAGTTGATCGATAACAAGTTCCGTGCTCAACGTCTCGACGCGACGCACCCCTAACGTGTTCTGTGCAGTGATCATGGTCAAAACACTTGCACCATACACACCGAGTTGTTGAAAAGTCTTCAAATCGGCTTGAATGCCCGCTCCACCACTCGGATCGGATCCACCAATGCTAAGAGCGATAGAAAGTGGTCGGTATTCGACTGGGCTGTTCATAGTTGATTCCGTTCTAAATGACAGGCTTGAAAACGATTTGAGTTATTCGTTAAGGGCCAAGGCGGTCGATTTGCCAGCCTTGAGCCGTTCGCTCGTAGCGAAATCGGTCATGTAATCGCGATGGTCTGCCTTGCCAGAACTCGATTGCCGAAGGTTCAACGCGGTAACCTCCCCAATGATCGGGACGAGGTACATCCGCACCATCTAAGCTCGCATCGAGCGTTTCTACTAACTTTGCGAGGTGAGAGTCATCAGGCACAATTTTCGACTGCGGGGAAACGTTCGCGCTGAGTTGACTCGAGCGTGGACGCGATCGAAAGTACTTCTCGCTAAGACTCGCATCGACCTTTGTAGCTCGACCTTCGATGCGAATTTGCCGCTCTAAAATCGGCCAAAAGAATCCAAGTGCGACCGATGGATCGTTGTCGATCTCTTCGCCCTTATCAGAGAGGTAGTTCGTGAAGAACGTAAATCCTCGCTCGTCGTATTCCTTCAGCAAGACGATGCGGCAAGCCGCACCGCCGGAAGGCTTGTGAGTCGCAAGGGTCATTGCGTTGGTCTCGAACCACTCCGGCAAATCCATCGACAAGAGTTCTTGGAACCACGTCTTGAAGAGCTCGAAAGGGGACTCAGGGATTTGATCTCGGGTCAAAGACCCGAATCGGTAATCTCGTCGCAAGTGATGGATTGTCATAATCGCAGCTTACTTATCCCCAAAGCGTTCTTTAGGCAGTACTTATTTTTTCTTACCCAAGATGAAGGCGTCGATTCCCCATCCATCTTTCTCGGTTCGCACGATCATCCCTCGCGGGGTGAAAAACTCTTTGACTTGCTCGTAGGGTGGAAGCTTCTCACCTTGAATCTCTTGAGGCTTTGACTTGTCCGTCTTGAAGACTCGTTCGGCGATGATTGCCATCAACGATCGGCTTTGAGGAAGGATCCCTTGGCGGAACAGTTCGTACTGCATTTCGGCAGAACGATCCGCCAAATCGACTTCGGTGAAACTCATCCCATCAGCGCTCAGTAGCTTCGCTTGCATGGCACGAATGCTTTGAACCGATTCCTGCTTTTCAAAGTCACCTTGGATCGATTCGTTCGTCGCATTCTCAATGACTTTGTAGAGCGATTCTGGATTCGAAGCGAATACAAAGTGGTCTTTGACTATGCAAACGGCCCATTTATTGAGCAATGGCTTCTCGTCTTCTTCTTCGTCGTCGCTGTTCGAGTCCCCACCGGTGGAGAACTCGATGACTTCTTCTTCCTCTTCTTCATTGGAGAATTTCCAAATCCGGTAATCGCCAACATCTTCGATGGTCGCGTCGGGTTCGCTCTTGGAGAATCGATTCAACACTCCATAAAGCTTGTTCTCTGGATCATTGAGTTTGATGCAGATCAACGATCGTTTCGATTCTGGGGTAATCGGTTCGATGATTTCCGTCACAGCGTAAAATTCTTGACCGATGAACGGGAGGATTTCTTTGCGGATGTCGATCTGCGGTCCGCTCGGATCGGCTTTGATTTCATCGATGATGCGGTCGAATTGCTCACCGCCGATGTAAGCGTTTACGATCCCACGAAGTTTAGGGAAAGCTTCGCTGAAGTTCCACGAAAAGCCCATCACGCTCGCGGAGTTGCTGGCGACCCAAGCGGGAGGAACCAAAGCGGTCTGGTTGGGGAAGTCCAAGATTTGAACCGATTCAGGAAGCTCTTCTTCGCGAAGAATGAACCCTTGATGGTGCATATCAAGGTCTTCTTTTGCGAGCTGCACAGATCCGGCGGCAGCAAGGATCGCCCCGAAGCCTTGCTCTTCAAGAAGCTTCAAGATATCGACTTGGCTCTTTCCCTTTTTCCCGGAAATACTTCGCAGTAGTTTTCCAATCCCAAGGGGTTGAACGAAGTACTCGATCTCGATTGGATGCTCGTCGCGATCGATCCGCTCTTGGACTCGCGTGTAGAGAGAAGATTTAGCTAGCGAATCTTCGCGAGGCTCCGATTGAGCCTTTGCAAACTCTTCGATTGAAATCAAATCGTCTGCTAGGAAAAGCTGGTTCTTAGATACGGCGATGAAGGTATCGCGAGGGCGAGCATCGCTGGCCGCCTTCGGCACGTTGTAGTGCTTGATCTGCAATCCATTCGATTCGATGGTCTCGACAGTCCCCTTTTGTGCTTTCATTTCCTCGTCGACACGCGCAAGGAATTTAGCTAGCACTTCGTCGCGCTCAGCCACATCGATCACAACCGCCAACGAAAAGGGTTTGCTGGTTAGATCAGGCCGGGAAATCAAACCCACAGCGGCTTGCCCTGAACACAAGTTTTCCAAGTCTTCGAGCTTGAAGCTCATTTGCCAGCCGGCGGAAGCAAATCGCTTTTGAAGCTCTTCCTTTTGGCTGCTCCAGAAATCTTTCATCCGTTCGTCGGCGGCGAGCAACCCAAGCTGGGTCTTGCCCCACTGAGCCAAAAAAGTCTCGGAATTTGGCAATGCCACGAAGGCTTGCGTCTGAGCAGGGAATAAATCGATCGCTTTTGGAAGCGGATCGGCGGCTTGGACAGTTAATCCAAAAGCAAAACAAAGCCCAAGAGCCTTGGCCTGGGAACAAATTTTTAGGGCTGCTCCAAACGGACTCACCCAGCTTCGCTGAGGTGCAATCGGAGAGGAAAAGGACGGAACAACTCGGGATGTGACTCTATGAATTGGTCGCACTGGAGGATTCTCCATTCGTGGTATTCTTGGGAAAGGCCGAATAGCCATGCGTTGTCAAAGCGTGTATCGTAACGAAAAATCGGTCGAGCGGGGACGCTTCGGCCCCCCCTCCCACCCTCGTGGGTTTTGACCTGTGAAGGCCAAAGCCACCGAGCCCCCCTCATTTCCCCTACCTTTTCACGCATGGTTTGAACATGGCAAGAGACGAAGAAGTCTTGGTTGTACCGGCATCGCTCCTGATGGAACTCGGCCCTTTTTCCGGATTTCTCCGCTCGGTAGATCGTTATTTGCCGGCATTGCTCGATCGATCGAACCAATCGTTCCGGCCAAGAAGCCTGGTCGAAAACGATCCATCGTTCAAACAATTGATTCCTTACGTGATTCTCGAATGCAACGATGAGGACGAGACTCGTTTGTTTCGGTACACACGCGGGAAGGGTCAAGGCGAAAAACGACTTCACGCTCTGCAGTCCATCGGCATCGGTGGACACATTTCTGTAGAGGATGCGCAAGGAGATGACTGGTATCGCAACGGAATGCAGCGCGAGTTGGCAGAAGAAGTCGTTATAGAGTGCTCGGGCAAAGACCAAATCGTCGGCTTGATCTACGATGACACCTCGGAAGTCGGCCGCGTCCACTTGGGTATCGTTCATGTTCTGCATCTCGCAACTTGCAAAGCCGCAGCGCGCGAAGATCAGTTGCTCGATGCTGGATTTGAAAGCATTGAAAACATCAAAGGGCAATCGCATCAATTGGAAACTTGGTCGCAACTCTGCTTGAAACACTTATATTGAGCTTTGCACCAGCGTCCAGTTCGTCTCCACAAGCAACCCATCTTCTCGATATAGCTTTAGATGCTGGTCCGCTACCAACCATACAAGGTGGAAACCAGCTAACGAGAATCGCCTGCCGACATACGAACCCTCTCGCAACAAAGTCGTCTCCCGCATCACCTGCGGAAGCTTCTCCTCGTTTGCCTCAAGTTTCACCCACTCGCGGAATTGGTGCCGAATCGTATCGGCCGTCGTTGTCATCATGCTTGGTGTTATCGGCCTGCCCAAGCCGAGTGCTTTGAGCTTTGTTCATCCGAATTTCAAGGAAGTACTACGGGGCTGGGGGCAACCTTGCGCGGACGTTGGAAACACAGAGGCACAGAGAACACGGAGGAACCCGTCGTCTGATTCCCTATTCCCTATTCCCTCTCTGTCTCTGTGCCTCTGTGACTCTGTGTTTCAAAAAGAGTCACCGACCAAGGATTCTTGCGCGGACGTTGGAAACACGGAGGCACAGAGAACACGGAGGAACCCGTCGCCCGATTCTCCATTCTCTATTCCCTCTGTGTCTCTGTGCCTCTGTGTTTCAAAAACAACCCCGTTTCAATCTAGAGCATCTAGGCAAACCGGATTAACTCTAGCGAGGAATCCGTCAATTTTTGTAAAGCTTACGGGCCTACAACAACCGATGCCGGAAGGGGGGATCTGCAATCCCCTACGCCCAATCGAGTTGCTATCACGAACCTCAGACCACCCGGGAGCTGACTGGAAATGCAAGCATATCTTTATGCCGTGGAGAGTGAGAGCTCAGAGCGACGCGATGTCGGTTTAACCGATGATTCCAACACCGCAGCAGATTGGCGATACGAGCACCGATGGAAGCCAAAGGACACCGAGCCTTGGGCTGCCGTAAGCATCCTTCATGGATTCGGAGACCATGGCGGACGCTTCGAAGGGATGGCCACTTACCTTGCTAGCCTTGGACTAGCCGTCAGCGCCATCGACTTAGTAGGGCATGGCAAGTCACCCGGTCGACGCGGCGTTATCGCTTCCTACGAACAGTTGCTTGGCGAAGTCGACGGTGCTTTAAGCCTCTCGCGCAGCGACTGGCCTCGAATCCCACACTTCCTCTTTGGCCAAAGCATGGGTGGAAACTTAGCGATCAACTGGATGCTTCGCGGCGGTCAGCAATCAGCTTTGATCCACGGAGCGATCATCGGCTCGCCGATGTTGCGAACCCCTTGCGAACCAAAAGCGGAATTCATGCGGGCCGGCAGATGGCTCGCTCAGAAACTTCCGAACCTGCGAATTCATACCCCCATGTGCGTAGAGAAACTTAGCCAAGATCGACGCGCGCAAGACGCTTACCGCCGCGATCGACTTGTCCATCGCGCCATGTCACTGCGGCTCGCTACAAGCTTGATCGACAGCGGAAATTGGGCCATGGATAATGCTCATTTGCTATCAATTCCGACCCTCTTGATGCATGGCACGCACGACGCTCTGACCTCCTGCGACGCCTCCGAAGAGTTCGCACGAAGGGCCGGACCAACCGCCGAATTCATCGCTTGGGAAGGCTGCCGGCACGATCTGCACGACGAACCGCAGCGAGAAGCAGTCTTTAGCTCCGTGGCTTTTTGGGCCAAAAACCGCTGCATCCAAACCGAAACCATCGGGCGAATCGGCTTGAGCAAGGGAAGTTTCCCAAGAAGTGCGGTCGGCAGAGCGTCGGATTGCCGGGTCTGTATTGAGGGAAACCCTCAAGCCTCCTATACTGCTGACTTTTAACCCCCCGCCGTTTCCAAACCGACGCGATTATGAAAAGCGAACGAAGTCAGCTTCAAGAGTCCGACCTATTGGCTGACAAGATCGAGCAAAAGTTTGCCCAGATCAAGCCATTCCTTCCAGCACTATTCGGTGTCATTGGAGTTACCGTACTGGGCTTGCTCGGCTACGGAATCTATTCCAGTCAGAAAGAAGCCCGCGCAGCGAGAGCTTGGTCGGACTTCTATTTCTCCGATACCTCGCCGCAGGATCTCGAAGCCATCGCCAAGGATTACGCAGATACCAGCGCAGGAGTATGGGCTCGAATCACCGCCGGCGATGCCAACATGGCAAAAGCCCTTGAGAAGTGGAACCTCGATCGCACGCTTGCCGATCAGTACTTCAAACAAGCCGTCGATGAATACCGACCCGTCGCAGCTTCGACCGATGAACCATTCGCCAAGAGCCGCGCTGTCTTCGGTACAGCCCAAGCCCTCGAAGGTCTCGGCGAACGAAAAGATGCTTTAATCGAGTACAAGAAAATCACCAGCATGACCGGTATCGCCGAGGATGTAGCCAGCGAAGCGAAACGTCGCGTTACGTGGCTTGAAAGCCCCGAAGCCGATTCGTTCTACGCTTGGTATCGCGATCGCCGAAGCGTACCCGTTCCGACAACCAACCCATCGGGGTTGCCAAACCTGCCAGGTCTTCCAAACCTATCCTTCCCACCCGCAGGCTCGGCTCCAACCAGCACACCTTCATCCACTCCGGCTCCCCAATCAGAACCAGCACCTGCAACTGAACCAGCACCTGCAACTGAACCAGCACCTGCTACTGAACCTGCTCCTGCTACTGAACCAGCACCAGCTACTGAACCAGCTCCTGCTGCTGAACCAGCTCCTGCTGCACCAGGAAACCAGTGAGAATCCTTCTACCACCCAGCATCCTCAAGAGTGCCGTCGGACTTCCTTTCGCTGCATCCCAATGGCCACGTTCGTTGTGGTCGATGGTGCCAGCATGATTCTTGACAGGCACTCAATCAGAAAGCATGGGGTAGGGCAGCGATGAGCAAGCGTACGAGAGAAAATTTCTTCAGCGGTGAGCCTGAGGGTCGGGACGAATCAAGCGACGGGGCTGAGGATGGTCTTCAGAGCAAACGCAGTCGAAAGCGAGGAGAAACCCCTCGCAGAGGACCGTTGTTGCCACTCGACGATATCGTATTACCCGATGTGGAAGAACCAGTTTCTGAAGATGGCGAAGGAGCAGATGCCGAAGTTGCTGCCGATCCCAATGCACCTGCACCGAAGCCACCCGAGCCCAAGAGCTTCACATTTACGGTGGAAGAAGAACACGCCGATACGCGTATCGACTTGTACCTAACCCTCAAAATAGACGGTTACAGCCGAGTGTTCTTGAGGCGAGTCGTTGCGCTCGACCAAGTCTTGGTCGATGGCCGACCGGTCAAACCGGCCTTCCACGTCTTTCCAGGCCAAGTCGTCCATGTGATCGATTTGCCCCCACCCCCGACTGCTGGGCCGATCCCCGAAGCGATCCCTTTGGACATCTTGTACGAAGATGATTACTTGGTCGCGATCAACAAGCCACCTGGGATGGTGGTGCATCCTGCGAAGGGGCATTGGTCCGGGACACTTACTGCCGCCCTCGCGCATCACTTCGCCCAACTGAGCGATGCCGGAGGACCGACGCGACCCGGAATCGTCCATAGGCTCGACCGCGAGACCAGCGGTGTGATCGTCATCGCCAAGACCAATGAAGTGCACTACAAGCTTTGTGCACAATTCGAAGCCAGAGAGGTTCGCAAGACCTACATGACGATCGTCTCTGGGCAATTGGACAGAGATCGCGATCGGATCATTCAGCCCATCGGCCACCATCCCTATCAACGGGAGAAGATGGCGATACGAAGTGGGCATCCGAGCAGTCGTTATGCCGAGACACAGTTCGAAGTCGTCGAGCGATTTCCCGGATACGCTTTATTGAGAGTTTTCCCCAAGACAGGCCGCACGCACCAGATCCGATTGCACTTGGCCCATATCGGTTGCCCCGTCTTGTGCGATCGACTTTATGCAGGACATGCCCAGATCACCCAAGGCCAACTGCATCGCCGTTTAGCGCGAGGATTACCGTTGCGTCCGGAGGACAGCGAAGTCGTGTTAACTCGCCAAGCCTTGCATGCCTTCGAAATCGAGTTCACCCATCCGAAGACACAGCAAGCCTTGCGAATCACCTCGCCGTTGCCAGCAGATTTTCAACGTGTCTGCGAAGTCCTCCGACAAGCCTGATCTTGTCTTGCTGAAACCTGCCACGAAATCTCTGTTTTCCGCAGAGAATCGTTGGGAAAATGGTGCTCTGAGCAAGAATCCTGCGGCGCTGCCCTTGCCAAAGACGAGTGAATGCTAAAGATACATGGCAATTCGGTCCGCTTCTTTTGTGAAAGGAACCTTTTCGTGAACGAGTTTTCCAGCATGCCGCCACTGCATAACGCTTCCGCATACCAGAGCTATCAGCGGCAACGACAGATGACCCTCGGGGATCTGCTCCTTGAGAATCGCATCGTTTTCCTCCAAGGAGAAATCTACGCCGGAAATGCGAACGAATTGGTTATGAAACTGTTGTATTTGCAAAGCGAGAATCGCCGCAAAGACATTCACTTCTACATCAACTCACCGGGTGGTGAAGTTCGCGCAACGCTTGCGATCTACGACACAATGCAGATGCTTAGCTGCCCGATCGCAACCTACTGCGTCGGTGAGGCTGCCAGCGGTGCAGCGGTCCTCCTTGCAGGTGGTACCGCCGGCAAACGATACTGCTTGCCAAACAGCACCGTCATGGTCCATCAACCACACGGTGGCGTACGCGGTCAAGTTTCCGATATCGAAATCCAAGCCAACGAAATCTTGCGGTTGCGAACACAACTGAACGACATTTTGGCAAAGCACACCGGCAAATCAGCCGAACAAATTGCACTCGATACCGATCGCGATTACTTCTTGACCGCCCTCGAAGCGAAAGCTTACGGGATCGTCGACGAGATATTGACCAAGACACAAGCGGAAGACAAGTAACGCGTAAAAGCGGTTTTTCGTTTGGAAACATCGGTTCCCATATATTACTTGAGTCGGTTTAAAACCATTCGTTGGTAAGCAAGGATTAGACAATGCCATTGATTCCCTATGTCATCGAAAAAAGTGGCCGAGAAGAACGCGTCTACGACATCTACAGCCGTTTGCTGAAAGACCGTATCATTTTCTTGGGGACCGACGTCAACGACGAGATCGCCAATGCGTTGGTAGCTCAGATGTTGTTCCTTCAATCGGATGACCCCAAAGCCGACATCCACATGTACATCAATAGCCCCGGAGGTAGCGTCAGCGCCGGGATGGCGATCTACGACACGATGCAATTCGTCTCATGCGACGTTGCAACTTATTGCATCGGCCAAGCTGCATCGATGGGTGCGGTATTGCTGACCGCCGGTGCGAAAGGAAAACGATACTCGCTACCGAACTCGCGTATCATGATCCACCAGCCACTCGCTGGCATGCAAGGAACCGCAGAGGAAATTTCGATCCACGTCAGAGAGTTTCAACGCACCAAGCGTCGCCTCAACGAGATCTTGATCAAACACTGCGGACAAAGCTTGGAGAAGATCGAGAAAGATACCGATCGCGATCGCTTCATGGATCCCGAAGAAGCTTGCTCGTACGGATTGATCGACAAAGTGATCGAATCGATGCCGCGCGTCGAAACTCCAGCTACCTAGTAGTCGAACTCGGCTTAAGTCTCCTGTAAAACGATTTCCATACTCGTTTTACAGCTGATGCGAAAATGACAAGGGCAACCGTTTTACGGTTGCCGAGCAAGTGCTCCCTCTCGAGTCGCAGCAAAAATCTCAGAAATTCCATTCTCCGCTGCGTGCTTCTACTCTCTCGTTTTGTTACTATCAGAAAACCTCTGAGTACAAAACTCTCTCTCGCCTTACCGCGACTTTTCAAATATCACCTTATAAGCAACCGTATCTGTTAGCCTCCTTACCGTTGCTCTGCTTTGCCGAACAAGACAATTTGTTTCTTGTGAATTCTTTCTTGTGAACTTCTACGATGGCAGATGATCCTAAGCCCAACGAACACCGCGCCCAACCGAATGTGATTGATAAGCTTCAGTGGTGGATAGACCAGCCGAAAGATCAAGTCTTTCTGCACCCGAGCGATCAGCGTGATCGTGATCAATGCCTATCTCGAATCGCGCAGATCCAATCCCCTTCGGACTCCTCGAGCTCGACGCAAGCGACTCGATTCCGAAACCCTGTTCTCATCGGACAAGGGGCCTTTGGCATGATCTTTGAGGCCGATGATCTCCACCATCCCTCCGAGCCTTCGGGAGCAAATTCACGCGTCGCCATCAAATGGCTGAAACCGTCCAAGAAAGATTTGGCTATCGCACGTAAGAGGTTCGATAGCGAGATTGCAACGATCCAATCCTTGGAGCATCCGAATATCGCTCGAGTGATCGAGCAAGGAGAAGTCGACGGCCTTCCTTACTTCGTTACCGAACTTGCCGACCAAGGTTCCTTAGTTGATCATCTTGCAGATCGAAAAGACCCGATGCCACACCGGCAAGTTGCTTGGTTGGTGATGAAGATAGCCGAAGCGGTCCATACGGCGCACTCTTCCACAATTATCCATCGAGATATCAAGCCGGGGAATGTGCTGCTGCGTACAGCCAAATCGCATGAACAGACCGAAGGACTCGGACTCTGGCCCCTTCTTACCGACTTTGGGTTAGCCAAAGACTTAGAGCCTCAAGATGCTCGTTCGAATTTGACAAAGGCCGGAGAAGTTCTTGGGACATTGCGGTATATGTCCCCCGAACAAGTCCGAGGTGAACCACTTCGAACGCAATCCGATATTTTTGCGTTAGGGATCCTCCTTTATGAATTGCTCGATGGCGAGAATCCGTTTGATTCCTCAAGCGACTTCGGGACTCGAGAGAACATTGTAAAGCATCCTCCGAAACCACTTTCGAATGCGGAGAGCATCCCACGCGATCTGCGGACCATCTTGCAGCGATGCCTTCAGAAAAACGCGGTCGACCGATATCCCTCCGCTGTGTTGTTAGCCGACGACCTCGAGAAGTTCCTTGAAGGTCGACCGGTTGCCGGTATCCAGCCAAGCGCATGGAAACAAACCTTGGAGCTTATCCGTCTTCATCCTATCGCTTCGTCAGTAACGCTCACGGGGTTGCTAACGGTACTCATCTCTGGACTA
>Ga0208225_1000085_pt1 | contig 24355 bp, 16 predicted proteins | sample LakMenEpi15Jun10_FD_150701 | JGI IMG/M metagenome (GOLD analysis project Ga0208225, IMG submission 150701) | Freshwater microbial communities from Lake Mendota, WI - 15JUN2010 deep hole epilimnion (SPAdes) | ecosystem: Environmental > Aquatic > Freshwater > Lake > Epilimnion/Euphotic zone ... | reverse complement strand
AACATGGCATTGCGACCTTGGCTCTTTGCGAAGCGTATCAAATGACACATGCAGCAGAACTGAAGGAGCCTTGCCAAGCCGCTGTCAATTTCATCATATTAGCTCAGTACCGAGATGGTGGTTGGGATTATCATCCCGGTTCCCCGGGTGATTTATCGATTGCAGGTTGGCAGGTTTTAGCCCTAAAAAGTGCAGCGGCAACAGATTTGATCGTGCCTGGGGAGACGGTTCGAGGCATCGATCGATTCATCGATAAGACGCGAGCTGGAGAGTTTATGTTTCGCTACCGGACGAACAACCCGACGAAAAGCATGACTGCCATCGGAGTGTTGTTGCAGATATTCCGCGGCAAGTCGAAAGATGCTCGAAGCATGGAGCGAGGGATCGAGTATTTGTCCAAGCAAGGGCCATCTGCCGTGGACATGTACTACAACTACTATGGCACCCAAGCGATGTTCCAGGTGGGGGGCAGATTTTGGAAGAACTGGAACTACTACATGCGCGATTTGCTCATCCGCTCGCAAGTGCCCAATGGGCATTTGCGGGGAAGCTGGATGTTTGAGGGGGACCACTCAAACCAGATCGGAGGCCGGCTTTATTCGACCTGCATGGCCTGCTTAATCTTGGAAGTCTACTATCGCTACTTGCCCGTCTACGGGGCTACCAGCGATGACTTTCGCTTTTAAGACTTACTTACAACTCGTTGCTGATGTGTTCGACAAGCTGTCTCGTTAGCTGTTGAAGACCGGCGGATCGACGAACTCCGGTTCGATCAACTTGTTGATCACACCCGCTTCATAACCGCGTCGCAAAAGTTGCCGAACGGCTTCACGACCTCGAGTGCCGAAGTCCAGCGTCCAGTCGTTGACGTACATGCCTACGAACGTATCTGCTTTATCACGTTCAAGGCCACGTCCCCATCCGAGTGCATAGTCCAGTGCTTTGCTGCGATGATCAAGACCGTGTTTGATGCTTAGGTAAAGATATTTATTCACATCGCGAATGATATCGGGACCGAGGTTCTTTCGAATCCCGTTAGCACCCAAAGGGAGTGGCAACTGGGTTTGTTCCATCCACCATTTTCCAAGATCGACGACGAGGTGTAGGTTTTGCGTTTGGTAGGTTAGTTGACCTTCGTGAATGATCAAACCTGCATCGATGCTTTGACCTTGGTAGGATCCTTGTTCGACGATATCGAGGATTTCATCGAAAGGTACAACAACCTCTTTGAATTCTTTCAGCCACATGCGGCACGATAGGTACGCGGTGGTAAGGGTACCTGGAACTGCTATCGTCTTGCCTCTCAAGTCATCGCGAGTGCTTGGGGTGCGAGTAACGACCATTGGGCCGTAGTTATCACCCATGCTTGCTCCGCACGAGCAGATCATGTATTTGTCGCTGAGATAAGCGTAAGCGTGGAGGCTTAGAGCGGTAAGTTCTAACTCGCCTTGGAATGCTCTTCGGTTGAGCGTTTCGATGTCGACGAGTTCGTGTTCGAAGCGATAGGAACGGGTGTCGAAGCAATCTTTTGCCAACCCATAGAACATGAATGCGTCGTCGGCATCTGGGCTGTGACCGACACGGATGAGGATAGATTCTGGGGAGGTTTCGGCGGTTGTCATGGGATTAGCAAAAGATGCGGTCATGGAATCGTCAGCTGGGGAAATTGGCACGAAGCCTGCGAAAATGGTAGCGGAAAACAACTCACTTGGATAGCAACCGTAGAGTTCCGCAGGGAAGTAACAACCGCTGACTATGCTTGGCGGGTAACTCGGAGGATTTTCCTAGCGCATTGCCAATGAATTCCGCTTGGAAACTGCAATCGCTTGGGGTGGGTAGAAAGCGCGGCTTGTTTGAGCAAGTCGTTGGCCCGCTGCCAGTGCCGAAAAGTGCAGTCTTGTAGGGGCCATTCGAGCCGGTGCCAGAGTTCGACGAAAGCGGCTTGCAGAATGGGCCAAGGGGTGGTTTCAACTGCGCTCAGTGGACATTGGAATCCGCTAGCGGAAATTTCGATTGGGGCTTTTTCGAGCCATTCGTGTGCCATTTGCTCGACGAGGGTGTGTTCGTCACGGATCAATTGGGTTGCGACGAGCAATCGCTGTTTCAAGTGCGGGTTACCAGCGAAGGATTCGAGCCAGGGGATAAGTTCGAGTCGGACGCGGTTGCGGGTGAAGTGCAACGTAGCGTTGCTCGAGTCGCTGCGATACTCTTGTCCCAAGCTTTTAAGGTATTCGACGATTTGAGGTTTCCAGGTTTCCACCAAGGGGTGGACAAGGGAGAGTCCAGGGGCGATTGTCCGCGTGCTGCGAACTCCGGCAATACCGGCGGGTCCCGAACCTCGGAGCAAATGGTGTAGAGCCGTTTCGATTTGATCGTCGGCGGTCGCCCCGGTAGCAATCCACTTCGCGTCGGTACATTGAGCGACTTCACGAAAGAATCTGTTGCGATCTCGCCGCCACTGGGCTTCATTTCCGCGAGGAATATCGAGCTTGCTCGAATCGAGTTCGGGAGGAACAGGCGAGTATCCAATGTAGACCGGCAAGTTCAATTGATCGGCAAGGGATTTGACGAATGCTTCGTCTTGATCGCTCTCTTCGCCTCGAAGTTGGTGGTTGAAGTGTGCGATAGCGAACCGGGTATGTGCAACGACGGAACCTTTCTCTCGGAGTTGGCAAAATGCGCGAAGCATTGCAACGCTGTCAGCGCCGCCGCTTATGGCCAGTACACCGGTGGTTCCGCTCCAGCGCTCCGCTGGCCAGAGCTTGAGGATCGCATCGGGGACTTCAGTTTGCATCTATGGTTTAGGTGCGGGGGTAGGTTTGTTGAAATCTCCAGCAGTGGAGATCACCAAGTTGTCGGGATTAATGAACTCCGCGAGGGCTTCATTGACTTCTTCGACCTTCAAGTTGGCGATTTGAGCTTCCAGTTTCTCGTAATAGGACATATCTCGTCCGGCGAATAGGTTATTCGCGAGTAGACCGGCGAGCGAAGCATCGCGGGAGCGATTGAGTTGCTGGCTTTGCAGGAAGCCTTGGGCACTATCCTTGAGTTCCTTTTCCGTTACTCCGCCGTCGACAATTTTTCGGACTTCTTCATCGATAGCGGTGACGAGTTTGTCGCGGTTCGATGGGTTTGCGATAGCGGTAATAGTGAAGACTGCGAACTCATCGATTGGGTTTGCTCTCAGGCCACTGTTGACCCCGTACGAGAGCCCTTCTTTTTGACGGATGCGATCGCCGAGTCGTGAGGACAGAGCCCCTGCGCCGAGGATGTAATTACCCATGACTAACGGAGCGAATTTCGGATCATCATCGCGAAGGGCGAATTGCTGAGCCGCATAGTAAACCGAATTAGCTTTATCAGGGGTTTCGATGACTTTCATTGGGAGTTTCAAGTCGATCGTCGGAGCGACTGCAACGCGTTGGTACGGGATGTCAGACTTCCAATTCCCGAGAATCTCAGAGAGCTTCGTTTCCGTCTCCTGCGTATCGAAATCACCTACGATGGCTACCTCACCTTGGCTGCCGGATAGGAATTCAGCGTGCAAGCTGACGATCTCCTTGAGTTTGATCGCACGGATGTCTTGCAGCTCTTCTTCGATGGTCGGGTCGTATCGGATGTCCCCTTTTTCGTATGGGTTTAGGGCTCGATTGACGGACTGGGAAGCAAGGACTTGTGGTTCTTGGCGTTGAGCTTCGAGTTGGGCGATGAATTGATCGCGAAGGATTTGGAATTCCTTTTCATCAAAGCTTGGTTCGCGAAGCATTTCTCGAACGACATCGAGGACTTCGAGAAGTGAAGATCGTTTGCATTCGATGCTGACGTTGACGACTTGGCGGAAGGATTGAACGCTAACGTTGGCGTTGAGTTCATCGAGTCGGTCGTTGAGTTTTTGCAAGGGGAGTGATTTCGTACCCCGTTCCATCATTGGTCCGAGGAATTCAACGGCGAGTGCTTTGCCTTTCAAGGAGTCTTCATCGCCGAAGCGAAGATTGACGGTGAGGTTGACGGTTTCTCCTCGCGTTTTCTTCGGGAGCATCGCGTAGGGGATCCCGGATTTGAGTTTCCCTCGAATCAATCGAGATTCGATGTTCTTTGGACTTGGGTCGAATTGCTCGCCTTCGCTGACGGCTTCGCGACCGGTGTAGTTCTCGAGCATTGGAGCGAGGTTTGCCCGCTCGGGGATGAGAACACGTTCGGAGGCAGGGACGGGTTCGAAGATCCCGATGGTGCGGTTGTTTCGTACAAGGAATTGCTGTGCGACCCGTTGGCAGTCGGCGGCTGTGGTCTTTTCCAAGTTATCTCGGAACAGGAAGTACAATCGCCAATCGCCTTGGGCGGCCCAATCGCTAAGGGTGATTGCCAGTGACTGGGTTTTCGCTGCCATCATTTCGCGTTCATTGAGCAATTGTCGGCGGGCCCGTTCGACTTCGGCGTCGGTAATCGGTGCCGAGGCGAGTCCTTCGACTGTCTCGATCAGAAGCGACTTTGCTTCTTCGATGCTTTTGTCTTTGGGGACTTGCGCGAGGATCGTTAGCAAACCTGGATCGTGCAATGGGGAAGCATCAGCGGCGACGAAGGTCGCTTTTTGGGTTTCGACCATCGCTTTGTACAGCCTACCGCTTGGGGTGTCGGTCAGGATGACCGACAGGAGTTCGATTGCGGGGAATGCTGGATCGGAGCCGGCGGGAACGTGGTATACGGCTCCTAGGTATTGGGTGTCACCTACGCGTCGAACGGTGGTGATGCGATCACCATCTTGGGGAGGTTCAACGGTGTATGTCTGAGGAAGTGGTGATTTCGGACGGCTCAAGGCACCAAAATACTTTTGGATCCATTGAAGGGCTTTAGCTTCTTCAAAGTTACCAGCTACGATGAGCATCGCGTTGTCTGGACGATAGTATTTTCTGTAGAAGGCTCGTAGTGCATCGATGGGAACGCGTTCGATGTCGCTTCGATTGCCGATCGTGGACTTGCCGTAGTTATGCCATTGAAAGGCAGTGGAGCTCATCCGTTGTTGCAAAACGGAGATCGGGTTGTTCTCGCCTCGTTCGAATTCGCTGCGGACGACTGAGAACTCGGATTGCAAGTCTTCACCAAGGATTTTGCTGTTGACCAATCGGTCTGCTTCAAGGCGGATAGCAAACTCAAGGTTTTCGTCGGTTGCGGGAAGAGTTTCAAAATAGTTCGTTCGATCGAGCCAGGTTGTCCCGTTGAAGTCCGCTCCACGGTCCTTGAGCATCTTCGGAATTTCAGGATGAAGTTCGGTTCCTTTGAAGAGCATGTGTTCGAGAAGGTGTGCCATTCCGGCTTCGCCATAACCTTCGTGACGCGACCCGACGAAGATGGTGCAGTTGACGGTGACTTTCGGCTGACTGCGATCTTGAAACAGCAGAACGCGTAGTCCGTTATCGAGGGCGTATTCGTGGATTCCTTCGACGGAGGTGATTTTTTGGGGCATAGGGTCTTGAGCAACTCCGTTCGCTGCAAACGCGGTCAGGAAACCAAGGAAAGTCAGAAGAGGATGGCAGATCGAGTGCGAAAGCGATTCAACGTTGGGGAAGAGTAAAAGCATTTTTGGATTCTCGTAGGTCGTCCCGGGACGGACTTCCGGGTAGATTGCCCCGATGAGTTCACGTCGGGTATATAGGAACTCTGCTCTCGCTTTTGTGCGATCTGGCACTTTTGTGCGATCTGGGCTTCGATGCGCGATCTAGCGGACGCTCATTCGGCGAGGCGGAAATTCCGGGAAGCGAATTGTAGTCAAAATTTAAGACTACGATTACAGTTTTGCTTCTTGGAAAGCCTCTTTGGCGATTTTTTGATCGGTCGGCTCCGAGGCCGGAGCGGAGTTTGAGGGCCGGCATGGAACTTGAGGCGGCATGGAACTTGAGGCGGTGTAGAGTTTGAGGCGGGGCTTGTGAGATTGCGGGCTAGTAACGATTAATCCTAGAAATATTCTAGAAACAACAACGCGCATCAGTAAGGAAGTATCCGATGGCTTGGCAATATGTTGCTGATTCCGAATCTCTCGAAGAGGGGGCCGGAATTGAAGTCCTGTGGGAAGGAAATATCATCGCGGTGTTTCGCCATGAGGGGGTGCTGTATGCTGTCGATGGATTGTGCATGCATCAAGGGGGACCGTTGGCGCGAGGAAAGCTAGCCAACGGAACGATTCAGTGTCCTTGGCATGGTTGGATGTACGACTTGAAGTCGGGGAACAACGCGGTGACTTGTCAGCGGATGCTCCGCACGTATCAAATCCAAGAGGGGGAAGGGAAAATTGAGATTGACTTCGAGGATTAACCCTCCCTAGCATGCGGAGTTGATAGGGGTTTTTGAGCTTAGGACGCTTTTCGGTCAGGAGGACCGCAGTGCAAACGATAAAGACAGCAGTGGTGGTGGTTTTGTTGCTCTTCGTACTTTACGGGGGATACATAGCGCTCAATCACAGCGAACCGCCACTTCGCCAAGAATTGGAAAATCTAGTCGACCCCGATATGTTGTCGGCAGATGTTGACGTGCCGAGCGATGGGTTTGCACCCCCACCGTTGACCAATGCTGGAGCAAGTCCAGCCTCTGGCGGTTCCCCAGCAGATGCATTTACGAAGTTTGCTTCTGGCCCTGCTCCGAATTTCGGATCGAGCGGCGGCACTGCATCGAACAGCGATTCAAGCTCATCGGGTTTGCCCGAGGTTAAGGGCTTGCCCGACATGAAAGAGATTCCGGAACTTGAAGTGCCTGTCCCGACCATTCCTTCGTTGGAATTGCCGTCGGTACAAGTCCCTGGATCGGCAGAAGGTGGGTTGAATAACTCGCCATCCGGATCGATTCCGAAACCTGATTCAGCTTCGCTTTTGCCAAAGAACACCGACTCCGGTGTGGCACTTGCAAGTGCTTCAGGCACGCGAGAACCTGGATTTGGATTGAGTTTACCGAATAGAAATTCACAGAGTCGCACCGCCCCCTCGAATCTTCCACCTGTCCCCCCGTTGGATCTTCCGAGTCTGCATGGCGAGGCCAAGAGTATGGCGGATGCCACCGCACCTCGCGACTCGATGAACCCTCGTAACTCTTATTCTTCGAATGATGATCTTGGGGCAAGCGATGAGCAGCATGCTTCTCCTTCACCTCGTATGCCTACATCTTCCTCTGGCAAGTCCTATGAAAATGCAAAGCGGCTTGCGATGGAGCAAGTCGAGGCGGGCAAGCTGAAAGAGGCCCTTGCCATGCTATCTGTGTTCTACAATGCTCAAGATTTACCACAGGATCAGCACACTGACTTGGTGGATCTGTTGGACGCACTAGCCCGCGAAGTGGTTTATTCGAGGCGGCATTTATTGGATATGCCATATGTGGTTGCTCCCGGAGAGACCCTTGAGCAAATCGCTAAGACATGCAACGTACCCGTTGATGTACTCGCAAGGATCAATGGGTTAGATCCCAATGCCGTTCCACCTGCGGGTCTGAAGGTCAAAGTGATTCCGGGGCCTTTCAGGGCCGAAATCGATTTGAACACCAATGAAATGACGATGTTTTTGGGTGAGTTGTATGCTGGAAGATATCCAGCCACATTTGGATCGGAACCTGAACCGCGTCCGGGTGTGTATCAGATTCTCGACAAGCAGAGAAATCGCAATTACTACGCGAGCAATGGAATGCAGATTTCGGCAAATGATCCGAAGAATCCTTTTGGAGGCTATTGGCTAGATCTTGGGCAGGACCTCTGTATTCACGGTTCGCCGGAAGTTGAAACAGGGGCAAATCATATGGGGTGTATTAGCTTATCACCGCTGGATGCCGCAGATGTTTTTGGTATGCTCGGACGCGGATCCCAAGTGACGATTCGCAAATAAACTATTTGACGAAAAGTCTGTTCCTGTTTCGCGATCGATTTTGAACAGCAGGCTGAGTTTACATGCAATACGACAAAAACAAGCTCATGGAGTTGGTCCGTGAGCATGCTCTTCAGTTTGGTAATTTCACCTTGGCGAGCGGCAAGCAAGCGTCCTTTTATCTGGATTGTCGCAAAGTAACGCTACATCCCCAGGGATCGAACTTGATCGGTGCAGGCTTGCTCGACCTGCTCAGTGCCGGCGAGGCTTCTGAGATGCCGCAAGCCGTTGGAGGGTTAGCTATAGGTGCTGACCCGATTACCGCTTCGATCGTCGTCATTGCAGGCCAACGCGGGCTCGATCTTTTAGGGTTTATGGTCCGTAAAGAAGCCAAGACGCATGGGACTGGGAAGCTGGTCGAAGGGCCTGTTGTTCCAGGGATGAAGTGTGTGATCGTCGAAGATGTCATCACCAGTGGTGGAAGTGCCTTGAAGGCCGCCGAGTCAGCAAAGGACTTCGGCATGAGTGTCATCGGTATCTTGGGCGTGATCGATCGGCTAGAAGGTGGCCGCGAAGCGATCGAACAAGCTGGTTACAGCTTGAAGACTCTCTTGACGATCAACGACTTTCGCTGATTTAGCGACGTTGGCTTAAGCAACGTTGGCAACGCATCTCAAGCGGCTGCCATAGGTGGTTCGCTCGGAGGTTGCTTGACCGCACTCTTTGGTTTCTTGTGTAGCGGTCTGACGACCTCGAGTGCCACGCAGTAGTCGAGGTTAGGGCGGAAGATCGTCAGGATAGCGAAGGGTAAGAACCAGGCCAGGAACAGTCCGCCGCCAAAGCCGTGCCAGAATTGAGCGGCGGCAAGCAGGCCTGCGGAGCAACTCATCAACGTGGCTAAGTTCTTCTGTGCCGGCCAGACAACGAATGACAAGCTCAAGATTATATAGACCACAATGATCGGGATTCGTGCGAGGGGATGCCATCCGAGCCCCCAAACCCCATAGAGGTCTTGCATCTCGACTTGCTTGATCCCAAACATAAACCCGAGGTGTTGTAGGAAGTTGTTTTGATACAGAATCGCCATGGCGATGATCAGAGATAGGATCGAAATTGCGAATCCCATCGCGAAGCGTTGGATACCTCGTTGCCAGTAGAAACTGCACCAAAGAGGCAGCAGGTAGAAGGGATAGTAGACAACGCCTGCGGCGCATCCCAAGAAAATTCCTGAGAGGATCGGTTGTCGGTACATCAGAAGGGCCAGCAAGAGAAGGGCGCCGGGTACCACGTGAGCGACGTTCCCTGCTGTATGGGCGGTATAGGGAAGAAGCAGGTAGAGAGTCGCCGTTCCAACACCTGTGTTAAAACTACCGAAGTGCCAGTAGCCGACACCAACGATGCAAGCGATCAGGATCAGGTTCGAGACGATTGCAAGAATTCTCGGAACCAGCAAACTTCGTTGTGAGTTCGTAGGTATAGCGACGGGTGGAGGTGTCGATTCCGCTGCGTTGATCAATTCCGATCGATTACCTTCGGAATCGGGAATAGCAAGGTCCGAGGCTTGTGGAATCTGCATCGTCTCAATTCGTGGAATTGATTTCAGGAGAACGTTTCCTGGGCCGAGGCCATTAATGCGGCTCGATTCAATTTCGCTCGGCTGACTCATCGCAATATTGATCACGAGGAACAGCAGCAGGGAGATACCTATGAAGAGCATTCCGCCACTGTTGAGATTCGGCTCGAGCAACGGGCGTCGAACGATGGCTGTATCCCAAAGCATGCGTACGGCCATCAAGCCGCAGCAAACCAGGAGCGACAAGAATCCCCAGTAGAGTTTAGTTTGCGGCGATGTACCTGGGAGCCAAGTATCGAGTCCCTGTTGGCCTTCGTAAACCAGCATGAATCCCGGTATGAAGGAGAGGACTAAGAGGATGTCGAGGTTTCTCAGTGACCAGAAGCGGTGGAATACTACGAACAAACCGATGAGTGAAAACACCGAAAGGACCACCCATGAGGGAGGCTCGGTCAAAGTCACTGCTAGGGTTGGGACCAACATTTCACTCACACTCGGTGGGTCGGCTGACGGGTATTCGAATCCCTAATCATACCGAAAGATTACTTACTTTCGAGTCATGTTGTCGGACTTTTGGGGGCAAACTGAACTGTCCAAGACCCCGCATCGACGGTTTAACCCGAACCCTTTATTCTTTATTGGGTATAAAAGGTGGAAAACAAGGAATTTAAGGAGGATTCGTTATGAAAGCGTTAGTCAAGCATCATCGGGGTGTGGGGTTGGAGCTTCAGGACGTGCCATTTCCGCAGGTTGGCATCAACGACTGCTTGATTCGAGTTGAGAAAACGGGGATTTGCGGCACCGATTTGCATATCTATTCGTGGGACGCTTGGGCGCAGAAAACCATACCTGTCCCGATGGTTGTCGGTCATGAATTCGTTGGGACGATTGTAGAAGTGGGCTCGAACGTCAAGGATTTCGCGGCTGGGGATGTGGTTTCCGGGGAGGGGCATGTGGTCTGCGGCCGTTGCCGGAACTGTCTCGCGGGTCGTCGGCATCTGTGCAAAGACACCCAGGGAGTTGGAGTCAATCGCACGGGGGCTTTTGCGGAGTACATCGCTTTGCCGGTGACGAACGTGTGGCATCATCACGATGAAATCGATCGAGAAGTTGCGTCGATTTTCGATCCATTTGGGAACGCAGTACACACTGCCTTGCGTTTCGATTGTTTGGGTGAGGATGTTTTGATTACAGGTGCCGGGCCGATCGGGCTTATGGCCACCGCGATCGTCCGCCATGCCGGAGCAAGGCATGTGGTGATTACTGACTTGAATCCGTTCCGACTAGATTTAGCTCGCCGCATGGGTGCTAGCCGCGCGATCAATCCTCGCGAAACATCGCTTGAGTCCGTCCAAGCGGAACTTGGGATGAAAGAGGGATTTGATGTTGGACTGGAGATGTCCGGATCTCCTGCCGCATTTCGATCGATGATCGACGCGATGTGTCATGGTGGCAAGATCGCCATGTTGGGCATTCCATCCGAACCGATCGCGATTGATTGGAACAAGGTTGTCTTTAACATGCTCAACATTCAAGGCATTTACGGTCGGGAAATGTACGAGACTTGGTACAAGATGACGGTGATGCTCGAGAGTGGTTTGGATATCAGTCCCGTTATTACGCATCGCTTTCACTATACGGAATTCGAGAAAGGGTTCGAAGTGATGAAGCAGGGGAATTCGGGCAAGGTTATACTCAATTGGATTTAGTTCGATTTAGTTGGATTTAGTCGCCAAAAGCGTTTGGCATTTTGTTTCTTTACCTTCGGTGGCATCTCATGTGCAGCGTGGTCCGTCCGACTCTCGCCAACCTTCGTTGCTTTGCAGTCTTGATGCCGAGCTTGGGGGGCCTGTGCATTGGTGTTCTGATCACGATTGCACCGATGGCTTGTTCGAACTGTTTTGGGCAAGAACCGCAGCAGGGCGTTGCAGGTGGCGTGAACCCAGCGGAGCTTGAATTCTTTGAATCCAAGATTCGTCCGATCTTGGTGAAGCACTGCTTGGAGTGTCATTCAGGAGAGGATGCCAAGGGAAGTTTGAGTCTTGAGCATGCTCAAGGCTGGAGGAATGCTGGGGTAATCGAACCTGGTAGCAGTGAGCAAAGCAGATTGTTTCAGGTCGTCACTTCGCAGGATCGTGAAATTCGCATGCCTCCTGAACCGGCGAGGTCTTTAAGCAATCGGGAAATCGACTTGCTACGAGAGTGGATTGATCGAGGGGCTTATGATCCGCGAGAGGGAAGCGATGATAGCGGAAGTCAGGAGTCACAAGGACCGAAGAGGCGGAGTCGGGTTTTTGAAATCACCGACGCGGATCGGGCTTATTGGGCTTTTCAGCCACTTCGGTCCTCGCCATCGAAACCCAATGAACTCAGCCCCAAAAAAACCAGCGGCGAGGAACCCAGCGGCGAGGAGCTCAGCGGCGAGCCGCGAGCCGCATTGAATCCGCTGGAGGAATTGGCGGGCGGTTCGCTAGCCGCCCCCCGAACACAGTTACGTCGCTTGTTTCTCGATCTGTGGGGGATGCCTCCGACATTTGAACAAGTTGCGGCCTTCGAAGAGGATCCTTCTGCCGAAAATTGGAATCGATATGTAGATGAGTTGTTGGCTTCTCGGACTTATGCGGAACGCTGGGGAAGTTATTGGCTTGACTGGGTTCGGTTTGCTGAGACGAATGGGTATGAACGAGATGGGATCAAACCCAATGCTTGGAGGTATCGAGATTACGTCATCGATTCCTTGGAGCAAGACAAGCCTTACGATCAGTTTGTGATTGAGCAATTAGCTGGTGACCAGTGGGCTTTGGAGCAAGGGTGGACGGTGGAGAGTCATCCTGAGCAATGGCGTTCAGCGATGATCGCCACCGGCTTTTATCGCTTGCATGTTTGGGATGATGAGCCGGATGATACGCTCGTTGCGCAGTTTGATGAAGCAGATGATGTTATGGTCTCGATAGGTTCAGCCTTTATGGGACTGACTGTTGGTTGCGCGCGGTGCCATGATCACAAATTCGATCCGATCAGCCAGCGCGATTACTATTCGATGTTGAGTTTTTTCCGAGATGTTGAGCCTTATGGTTTGAATAAAAAGGGTGGTGGGGGACGCGGTACGGGACGTATTCAAAGGTCGTTGGTTCCCGAATCGCAAACGATGGCTTGGGAAGAGAATCGCCGGCAGCAAATCGCAGAGAAGCAAAAGTTGATGGATCAAGCGACCGATCCAGCGGTGCGTTTGGATCTTCAAGGTCAGATCAAGCAATTGCAGGACATGGTCCCGGGGTTTGATTCGGCGTTGGCGATTTGGGATTTCGGTTCGCAAGTCCCTGAAACATTTGTATTGCATCGCGGCGATCCCAATGAGCCTAGAGAGAAGGTTGCAGCGAATGTGCCGACCATCTTTGGTGAGACGGTTTCTGATCTTCGAAATCCGACGGCGGAGTTGAGCCAAGGTGGTTCGCAGGGCGGAATGAGACTTGCGTTTGCAAAGTGGCTGGTTGATCCGAAGCATCCGCTGACAGCAAGGGTGATTGCCAACAGGGTGTGGCAGCGTCACTTCGGTGTTGGGATCGTTCCAACGATCGATGACTTCGGCGTGACAGGTTTACCACCAGAGAATATTGAACTTCTGGACTATCTAGCAAGCGAGTTGATTCGATCCGGTTGGTCGCTCAAGCACTTGCACCGAATCATTCTCCGTTCAGAGGCATATCGAAACGCGAAATCCAATGTTCGGCGACTTGATGCGGAGTCGGTTCGGGACTCGATATTACTTGTCAGCGGAAGGCTTGGCGGCAAGCGGTCTGGGCCGAGTGTCTATCCAAAATTGACGCAGGAAGTTAAAGACTCCGCCAACCCGGTTTCATTGGCTGCATGGCAGGAGAGTCCGATAGAAGAGCAAAACTGCCGCAGCATTTATTTGGTGGTGAAACGCTCGTTGAGAGTGCCATTTTTAGAGGTGCTTGATTATCCCGGTGGAACCTCTCCGACCGCGATTAGAACGACAAGTACGACTGCCCCTCAAGCTCTTTTGATGCTCAATGATCCTTGGATTCAGGATCAAGCTATTGCGCTAAATGATCGCGCAAGATCGATTGCGGGCGAAGAGCGATTGGATCGATTAAGTGCGCTATGGAAGCTTGTTTATCAGCGAGTCGGAAGTGATCAAGAGTACCATGACGCGTCGTTGTTTCTTGAAAGTGGCAAGGATGAGTCAGCGCGATGGGTTCAGTTGTGCCGAGCTTTGCTAAGCAGCAACGAGTTCCTCTACACTGAATAGTTGAGAGCAAATAAAGGGGAAGACATGAATCCAAACGATCATCGGATAGCGATCGGACCGGTTGATCGGCGATCCTTTTTTTCGGCTACAGGTGCTGGATTTGGATCCTTGGCATTGATGTCGATGCTCGGTGGGAGCAATTCCTCAGGGGAGAAGGCTTTCGGGGGTGTCGAATCGCCGATGTTAGCTAAGGAACCGATGCTACCTACCAAAGCGAAGTCGGTGATATTCCTGTTCATGTTTGGCGGCCCGTCCCAGGTGGATTTGTTCGACTATAAGCCCGAGTTGCAGCGGCGCGATGGTGAGTCGATTGAGAACGAGTTTCGCAGGGGGAGTAAAACAAAGGCTGTGCTGCAAGCCAGCAGGCGTAGTTTTCGTCAATGTGGAGAATCTGGTCTGTGGTGTTCGGATGCATTTCCGAAAATATCCGAACACATGGACAAGTTGGCGGTGGTCAAAAGTTTGACAAGCGATTCCTTTGCACACGGAAGCGCTTTGTTGCAGATTAATAGTGGTAGGACGTTGCAGGGGCACCCATCCCTCGGTTCGTGGGTGACTTACGGACTTGGTTCGATGAATGCAAATCTGCCAGGTTATGTGGTGATGCTCGATCCTCGTGGTGGTCCGACGAGTGGTTCGCCGAATTGGTCGAGCGGTTACATGCCTGCGGCATATCAAGGAACTTTGTTGCGCTCGTCTGCGCAGCCGATATTGAACCTTCAGCCACCAGCAGGAATAGATCCTAAATCGCAACGTGAAGAGATCGACTTCTTACAGCAGTTGAATCGTCGCCATGCCATGGAGCATGGTGAATCCTCAGAGTTAGAAGCCCGCATTGCAAGTTTTGAGTTGGCTTATCAGTTGCAAATGACTGCACCCGAGGCGATGGATTTGAGTCAGGAGTCGAGCGCGACGTTGGAGATGTATGGGGTCAATGAGCCGAAACCACAGTGGCATCCATTGGCGCTTGGGCCGGGAACTTTTGGCAAACAGTGTTTGATTGCAAGGCGACTTGTTGAGCGGGGCGTTCGCTTTATTCAGATTTACTCTGGAGGAGGTAACGCCGGCGGGCAGAACACTTGGGATGGGCATCATGGGATCGAAGAGAATTTGCAAATTCATTGTCCTGAAGTAGATCAACCGATTGCTGCATTGCTTAAAGACCTCGAGCAACGTGGACTCTTGGAGTCGACGTTGGTTGTCTGGGGTGGGGAATTCGGTCGGATGCCGGTATCTGAGACTTTTAATACGGGTGGCAAGCCTGGGGGACGCGATCACAATCCGAAGGGCTTCACCTATTGGTTCGCGGGAGCGGGAGTAAAAGCTGGGACGAGTTATGGAGAAACGGATGAACTTGGTGAGGCCGCAGTTGAGAATCCGCGTCCCCTAAGGGATCTTCATGCCACAATCCTGCACTTGATGGGACTCGATCACAAGCGTTTGACGTATTTTCACGGCGGGCTTGATGAAAAACTCACGGGTGTCCTTGAAGCTTCCCCGATTCGCGAAATCATGGCGTAGTTTCACCACTAGCTTCGCCGATCCACGCGAGCTTGTCCGTTTTGATTTACCATGAAGATCCGGGTACATTGGTGCACCGGATCATTCTCAGCGAACTGCAATAAAGCTGGCAGGTTTTCTTACGCTTGGACTTACTAGTCGTGCCGCTGAGGAAAGCGACCGAGTAAAATACTCCAACTATCAAATTTCTAACCGAGCAATAAACGATTAGGTACTGACATGAGACATCGAATCCTTCGAATTCAAATCGCTGCGCTACTTGCATTTCCTGCGATGACTTGCGAGCTAACTACGACACAAGCGCAGGAGAAAAGCGTGCGCCCCGGAATCAACGATTCTTTCAAGGATCCGAATGTCAAAGAATTCGTAGAACGATTTGAAATCGAGAGTAGGGAAGTTTTTGCCAAACGGGACGAGATCCTCAAGGCGTGTGGGATTAAAGAAGGTCAGACACTAGCGGACATCGGAGCAGGGACGGGGCTTTTTACTCGCATGTTCTCGAAGGCTGTCGGTAGTGATGGACGCGTGATCGCCGTCGACATCTCCGAGAATTTCTTGAGCCACATTCAGAAGACTTCTCGGGAACTGAATTTGCGAAATATCGATACTTTGTTGTGCAAGCCCGATTCTACGGAGCTTGTACCCGAAAGTGTGGATGTCGCATTTATCTGCGATACCTATCACCACTTCGAATTCCCGAACAAGACCATGACATCGCTCTTGGGTGCATTGCGGCCGGGAGGACGGTTGGTGTTGATCGATTTCAAGAGGATCCGAGGTGAGAGCACCGATTGGACCATGTCGCACGTTCGAGCGGGGCAAGAGGTTTTCGAAGGAGAGATTCTCGAAGTAGGGTTTCGCAAAGTTGCGGAATATAAAGACATCTTGAAAGAGAATTACATGGTGGTTTTTCAGAAGCCATCGCCGAGTGATTCAGAAGTTGTCGCGCCCGGGGGAAGTGTAATTGCAGGGCAACCAAGTTTTCTAGCCCAGAGCCCAGAGGTGGAACTTGCGATTACTGAGCTGGGTGGACACATGGCTCCGGTTACGTTTTATCGAAATACAGACAGCCCTGTTCAGCCTTATCACATCAGTCCATGGCAAGAGGAATCCGGACCCCAGATGCCTGCCCCAGTTCTGGTTCCCCTGCGAGGTGACTTTTTTTGCATGCCTTTCGGAGGTAATTCGGAAAGCGTGTCGGGCGAGAGCCATCCGCCGCACGGAGAGGTCGCAAGTTCGAAATGGAAGCTTCTTGCGAACGAGCATAAAGATGACATCCATCGATTGACGTTGGAGCTCGATACAACGATCCGCAAGGGTAAGGTCACCAAGGAAGTTTCGTTGATCGATGGTCAGAATGTTGTCTATACGAAGCATACGATTGAAGGGTTTGCCGGCCGCGTTCCGTTGGGGCATCATGCGACTTTGGCATTGCCCGAGCGATTAGATGCGGTGAAGCTTTCTGCGAGCCCATATCGATTTGGAATGACGTATCCTGGGACTTTCAGCGACCCGGCTCAGCGAGAGTACCAAGCTTTGCAGCCCGGGCAACGTTGGAACTCGATGTCGCAGGTCCCGATGGCTTGGAAGGGGGCCGAAGATGCAGATTTGTCGAAACAACCGACTCGCCAAGGATTTGCGGATCTGGTCCAGATTTTCAACGATCCGGCCCAAGCTCCCGTCGCATGGATGACAGCGACTTTTGTCGATCAAGGATACGTATGGTTTAGCCTCAAGGATCCTGCCATTTTGAATTCAACAGTATTTTGGATGGAGAATCGAGGGCGACATGGCTATCCATGGAATGGTCGCAATCGATGCTTAGGGCTTGAGGATGTTACAGCGTATTTTGCTGATGGGCTCAAGGCTTCTAGTGAAGACAATGCGTTGGAACGCGAAGGAATTCGCACTGCATTGAAACTCGTTGCCGATAAGCCGACGGTGGTTCCATACATTCAAGGTGTCACTAAGGTTTCCAGTGCATTTGATATCGTCAAGACCATTGAATTCCAGCCAGGGAAGATAACACTGATCAGTGCTTCGGGGGAAAAGGTCACGGTTCCAGTTCGGCATGAGTTTCTCTCGACGCACAAGTTGTAAAGGGAGTTGCCGCTTGGTAAGGTTTCCTAGCCAATGTATTTACGTTCGCGATAGAGTTTTCGAAGTTCCATTTTTATAGGTTCGTTCATGATGCAATTTATACGGACTGATCGATTGTGTTTGCGTGTCTTACTGTTGATCCTATGGCTGGGTTCTACTGGCTTTGAAATGGGGGCTAATGCAAACGCTGCAGACCAACCAAATATCTTGTTCATTTTCTCGGACGATCACGCCCAAGCTGCGATCTCGGCTTATGGATCGCGAGTGAACAAAACTCCGCATTTGGATCGGCTTGCGAACGAGGGGGTACGATTTACGAACTCGTTCGTGACCAATTCGATTTGTACGCCAAGTCGCGCAACGCTGCTGACCGGTCAGTACTCCCACCTCAATGCCGTTCCGGTTTTCAATCGGTTCGATGGAAGTCGAGATCATGCCGCGAAGCACTTGCAGAAGGCTGGCTACCATACAGGCATGATCGGCAAGTGGCATTTAGGTTCCGATCCGACCGGTTTTGACCGTTGGATCGTATTACCTGGGCAAGGGGCTTATTGGAATCCGCAGTTTCTAGTCCCAGGCAATCGGAAATTGACTATTGAAGGTCACTGCACGGAAGTAACCACACAATTGGGAATTGAGTTTTTAGAAACACGTCCGAAGGATCGCCCATTCTTCTTGATGCTACATCACAAAGCCCCACACCGTGAATGGGCACCTGACTTGAAGAATCAAGCGTTGTTTGCTGATCGCGAGATACCAGAACCGGAAACCCTCTTCGACGATTATGCGACGAGACCAGCGGCCTTGCCCGAAAACGAACAGACGATTGCAAACGACCTGACGCGTCGCGACTTGAAGATGGAGCCACCCGAGGAATTGCAAGGCGCAGAACGGAACCGTTGGTTAGGTGAAAAGCCAACTCAGGTTTCCGTAGGAGGCAAGAACCTCGAAGGCAAAGACTTGGTGAAGTGGAAGTATCAGCGATACATGCAAGACTACCTGGCTTGTGTTCAGGGTGTTGACGATAGCGTGGGGCAAATTCTCGATTATCTCGATAAGAATGACTTGGCTAAGAACACCGTCGTGATTTACACCGCAGACAACGGCTGGTACCTCGGGGAGTTTGGACTCTACGACAAGCGATTCATGTACGAACCTGGATTGCGCACTCCGCTGTTGGCTCGGGGGCCCGGGATCGCTAACGGTTGGATTTCGAAAGAAATGGTAATGAATATCGATCTAGCTCCAACTTTCTTGGGCCTAGCTGGTATTACACCACCAGAGTCAATGCAAGGGAAATCCTTGGTACAACTGCTCAAGGGACAGGTTCCGGATAATTGGCGTCCTGCTGTCTACTACCGGTATTATCATGACCCAGGACATCACAATACGCGGGCTCACTACGGAGTGAGAACGGGAACGCACAAACTGATTTATTACTGGAAAAAGGATGCCTACGAGTTATTCGATCTTGTTCAAGATCCGTTGGAGCAACGCAATCTTCTAGGAGATCCCGCTACGGCAGATGCGCCTTCGACCCGAAGCCTATTCGAGAAGCTCAAGACGCAATTGGGCGACTTGCAAAAGCAATACGGCGATGATGGTCGATATGCAGATCCTGTGGATTGGCCCAAGGGGGGAGTCGACGGCCCCTTCAACGAGTTCAAGCCTTTGGGCAAGAAGAGTGTTGCGGAGGCGATCGGAGTATCGGTTTCAGCGGCAAGCAACTAGCCCTTGAATAGGACTAGTTGCTCCAAGTCCGAACAGCTCCGATTGATGTTCGGGATCCGCGATGTCACCTTACTTGTGAGATGTGTGCTTCTCGATGAAATCGACCACAGGGGTGGGATCATCGAGACCATGGGGATGGTGTCCAACGCCTGGTTTGTGAAAGACAACAAATTCTCCGCCAAGTTCTTTGTAGCGTGTTTCGGCGGGGAGAGTGTTCTCCTCGCTTGGGACAACTTCGTCCACATCACCAACGACCGCGACGATCGCAACTTTGTGTTTCGCGAGTGTTTCAAGAGTTTTCAAAGGAGTATGTGGGAACTCAGCGGCTTGTTGATCTGATTCGAACCCGTAGAGTTTTTTAAGTTCGAGCCAATCAGATGGACTTCCTTTCCCTTTTCCTTTGCCTCCCGGCCAGCTTTGGTAATCCAAGACGGCTGCATCGTTGTAGATGACGCTTACGTGTTCGGGATGGGTAGCTGCGTAGCGATGAGCGTAGAGTCCGCCACGGCTTATCCCGATGAGGATGGCTTGGGAGTGAAGTCCACGGCGAATGAGCATGTTGTGAAACGCATGGAGTTTCTCAACGGCGCTTGGGGCTCCGAAGGAGTTACCTACGGAAAGAAAGACGTGATAGTAACCGCGAGATAGTAGCATGGGGGCAGCGCAACGATCGGTGAACGCATCTGGAAACATCATGCACCAAGAGAAGCGGCCTGATGCATTCGGGGTCTTTGGTTCGACAACCCAGGCTTCCGCACCTTCGAAGAGGAATTTGTGTCGAGTGTATCCGTTCCAGTTGTCGATCGTTTGGCCTTCGAAGTCCAAGTCAACTGAGCGGGATGAGACTTGCTCGGGTGAGGAGGTAGACGTTTGCCCGAACGCGATGTTAACATAGGTGGTTGAGGCGAAGATGAAGAGTAAGAGAGCTGGGAGATATTTTCGCATGGTGGTAGTTAAGGCTAAGCGACCGGATGAGTAAACGAGTTAGTAGCGCTCGTTGGATTATAGCGTTCGATGGGACTGAAAGTTACGAAGGAGTTGGGGTCGGGCGAGATGGCAAAATTTAAACATGGAGCGACACCTGGTCCGTTCATCGAGTCGGTGTTGTTTGAACGCGGTCGCATTACGGATCCAAATCATTATGCGTTTATACTGCCGAGCCTAAAGGGCTTGATGAAGCTGGATCTTCACCCCAAGGTGACATTCTTCGTTGGCGAGAATGGATCTGGGAAATCGACATTGCTTGAAGCGATCGCGATTGCTAACGGATTGAATCCTGAAGGTGGTTCTCGCAATATGCAGTTTGAAACGCGGGCAAGTCATTCGGAGTTACACAAAATTGTGCGATTGCGTCGGTACCATGCGCTGGTTCCGGACGCATGGTTCATGCGAGCCGAGAGTTTGTTCAATGTTGCGAGCGAAATTGATAATCTCGGAGTTGGCAACAGTTACGGGGGCAAGTCGCTTCACGAGCAGTCGCATGGAGAAGCGTTCATGACCTTGGTCGAGAATCGCTTTTCGCAGGGATTGTACTTTCTCGATGAGCCGGAGGCTGCATTATCACCACAGCGGCAGTTAGAGTTTTTAGTCTTGATGCATCAATTGATTGAAAAGCAATCGCAGGTCGTAATTGCGACGCACTCGCCGATTATCATGAGTTATCCGGACGCAAAGATTTACTCGTTTAGCGAAGCCGGAGTGCGTCCGGTCGCTTATGAAGATACCGAGCACTATCGAGTTACTAGAAGCTTTCTCGAATCGCCCGAGCGGATGCTCGGGCATTTATTGGGAAAGCGAACTAAGAATAGAGCTGAATCGCCTTGATGATCGCATCCATCTGATTTGGGACCGCGATAGCTCGATTGGCATAGGATGCTCGGGTTACCCCTCGGCTACCGAGGACTTCCTCGAATTGATCTTGATCGGTGGTGTGATAAGCAACGGTAGCGGTCGGGTCTTTCAGTTGGTGTCCTGTAAGAATACATACGACGCGATCATCACTGCCGATGACACCTTGTTGCCGAAGCAATTTAGCTCCTGCTACGCTTGCAGCGCTTGCCGGTTCGCAACCGATGCCGCCTGCCCCGACTTGAGCCTTCGCATCGAGGATCTCTTGGTCGTTTACCTTGCGCACTACACCGTCGCAAGCATCGAGTGCTCGAAGGCACTTTTTGAGATTTACAGGTCTGTTGATTTCGATAGCACTAGCGATCGTATCTGCTTTGACATGATCTCGATCGAGTTCGTCGTAGTACCAGCAAGCGATTTCCATTCGTGGGCGTCCTCGGCTCCATCGCAAGTTGCGTTGGTTGTAGAGGACGTCGAGGGTGTCTGCGCCAGCGGCATTGATTACGGCGAGCCGTGGGATCCGGTTGATAAGTCCAAGCTCCTTGAGTTCCAAAAACGCTTTGCCGAACGCGCTGCTGTTTCCAAGGTTTCCACCCGGCACAACAATCCAGTCTGGAACTTCCCATCGCAAAGCTTCCAGCACGCGGAACATCACGGTCTTTTGTCCTTCGAGACGGAACGGGTTGACGCTATTGACCAAATAGATTCCGAGCTCTTTGGAGATTTCTTGAACGCGTGCCATCGCATCGTCGAAGTCGCCTGCGATTTGGACGGTCAAGGCACCGTACTCGAGGGCTTGGGAAAGCTTCCCATAGGAGATTTTTCCTGAGCCGATGAAGATGATCGCTTTCATCAATTGTGTCACAGCGCAGTACATCGCCAACGACGCGCTAGTGTTACCGGTCGATGCGCAAGCTGCACGTTTTGCTCCAACCATGTGTGCGTGAGTAAAAGCAGCGCACATTCCATTATCTTTGAAGCTTCCCGAGGGATTCATCCCTTCGTACTGAAGGTAGAGTTGCCCAGGCTTGAGCCCTACGTACTTTGCAACGAAGTCTGCTTGCTGAAGTAGTGTTTGACCTTCTCCGACAGTGATCACACGATTCGCGGGAGCATAGGGAAGTAGCTCGTGGAATCGCCATACGCCGCTGAATCTCAACGGATCGTGTCGCCGACTCCAGAGAGCCTCCAAGTCCGAGAGTTTCGATGGCAACGCAATTTTGTTCCAATCGTATGCCACATCGAGCAAATCGGAACACTTTGGGCATTTCGTCAATACTTCGCCAACATCGTAGGTTGCCCCGCAGTCGATGTTTAAGCATCGTTGAAACGCAGCGGTGGTCGTTCCATTTTGTACGCTTGTGCTGACACTCATCTTGATATTCCGAAAAGGGTGCGGGCTATCTCTAGGATGGGGTTACAGGCTGGAGAGATATTGAGGTTGCTTCCCAATCATCTTGCCTAGGTCTTCGAAAAACAATGGGTAAGTTTTCTCGGTGCAACGCGGGTCGAGAACTACTGAACCTGGAACCTGCATCGCGACGAGTGCAAAACTCATCGCCATGCGGTGGTCGCGATAGGTTTGGATTTCGCATGGGTGCAAGGGGCCAGGGACGATGGTAAGACCATCGTCATGTTCATGGGCCGTTGCTCCTAACCTTCGGATTTCTTTCACCAAATCTCCAATCCGGTCGGTTTCTTTGTGACGGTTGTGCGCAACACCGCGAACGCGTGTGGGACCTTGGGCAAACAACGCAACGGCAGCAAGCGTCTGCACGGTGTCACTAATATCAGCCATGTTGATGTCGAGCCCATGCGAAGCTCGACCGGATATCTCTACCCAATCGGACCCGGAATCGAGTTGGCATCCCATTTTTTCTAATACTTCCGCGAAACGGATGTCCCCTTGAAGTGCATTCAAGCCGATCCCTTCGACGCGTACTCGACCACCCGTAATTGCAGCAGCGGCTAGGAAATAACTGGCAGCAGAGGCATCGGGTTCGATGAAGTATTCGGTTCCACGATAGGTTTGTGGTGCGGCGATATGGAAATTACCATCGGTAGAAACATTGCTCGAAACGCCAAAGGATTTCATCAGCTCCAACGTCATGTCTACATAAGGCTTCGAGACCAACTCTCCTTCAACCTGAATCTCCACATCGTTTCTACAGTAAGGCGCTGCCATCAGCATGCCACTAAGAAATTGGCTCGACACATCACCCCGAACTACCGCATGACCACCCTCAAGCCCATCAGCGGCTAGGAATACGGGAGGGCATTCCCCGTTCTGCGGATTGCGGCTTTCAATGTTCGCTCCCCATGTCCTGAGTCCTCGGATTAAGTCTCCGATCGGACGCTGTCGCATTCGCTCGACGCCATCGAGAGTGTACTTGCCCCGTGTGGCAGCTAAGGCTGCTGTAAGGAAGCGAATTGACGTTCCACTGTTAGCGATGAACAAAGTCCCTTCCGGCTGAGGCGGTTGGCCTGAACAGCCATCGATGGTGATTTCACACGCGATACGATTCCAATCGATTCGCAAGCCGAGTTGCCTCCAGGCATCGACCATGACGATGGTGTCTTCGCTCTCCAATACACCGTGAAGCTTTGAACGTCCAGAGGCCATCGCCGCACAGATCAGTGCTCGATTGGTAATGCTCTTCGACCCTGGCACTCGAATCGAGCCGCAGATCGGTTTATGAACCACTGGAAGTTGAACTCCTAGCGGTTTAACCGTTTGTTGTGAAGTCAAAGGGACATTCTCCGAATGCGAACACTTGGAATGAGCAAAAACAACTTAGCCACCTAAGTATAGCGCTCAAAGATCACCACCAATACTTGATGGTGATCTGGTTGGTTATGTTGTACTTGATGCTAACTTACTTGGTGGTAATCTTCCAAAGGTTCTTTGCACCTCGGACGAACAGGGCATCACCAGAGACGGCTGGCGAGCCGAGCACTTCGTCTCCCAGCGTGTTCTTCTGAACGATCTCTCCTTCTTCGCCAGCAAGGGAAACCACGGTGCAGCTTCCGTCCATCGCGAAGAGCATCAAACGGTCTCCGGCTATAACCGGAGACGACCAAATCTGATTCGCATCGGGAATTCGCAATTGCCAAAGGACCTTGCCGGTAAACGCATCACCGCATACGAGAATGGTCCGGTTGATGGTGTAGACGCGATCGTTTGCGACGATAGGTGAGCAAGCGTTCGGATTGAGTTTATTTTCCTTCCAAAGTTGGCTTGGTGCTCCCGAGCTGGAAAGATCAAATGCAGTCAAGCCACCTGATGGCACGATCAATTTGCCGCCGGAGACGGTTGCTGAAGGAGTGGTGGAGCATCCTGTTTCCATTCTCCAAAGCTGTTTACCATCGCGTGGTGAGACGGCGACCAAGTAGTCGCTTGATTGCATGATGACGGCATTACCGCCGCTTGGCAATTTAACCGGAGTTGGCGAAGCCCAGTTGGCCTTGCGAGGG
>Ga0208225_1000082_pt1 | contig 24752 bp, 15 predicted proteins | sample LakMenEpi15Jun10_FD_150701 | JGI IMG/M metagenome (GOLD analysis project Ga0208225, IMG submission 150701) | Freshwater microbial communities from Lake Mendota, WI - 15JUN2010 deep hole epilimnion (SPAdes) | ecosystem: Environmental > Aquatic > Freshwater > Lake > Epilimnion/Euphotic zone ... | reverse complement strand
TCGAATGCAGTCAAGCCACCTGATGGCACGATCAATTTGCCGCCGGAGACGGTTGCTGAAGGAGTGGTGGAGCATCCGGTTTCCATTCTCCAAAGCTGTTTACCATCGCGTGGTGAGACGGCGACCAAGTCGTCGCTTGATTGCATGATGACGGCATTACCGCCGCTTGGCAATTTAACCGGAGTTGGCGAAGCCCAGTTGGCCTTGCGAGGGCGATCTTGTCGCCAAACGGTCGTTCCATCTTCGATGTTCATTCCGATTGCGAAGGAGTCTCCTTGGCATTCGACTTGAACGATCGCAACACCATCGACAATGACAGGCGATGCGCTCATGCCAACATCATTTCCCGCTTTAGGGAAATCGCTCGCGAGGGAGCGATACCACATCAAGTTCCCTTCGGTGTCGGTACAAGCGATATCATTGGAGCTGTAGAAAGTTACGACGTGTTTGCCATCCGAAGCGGGTGTCGGGGCAGCATTCGCGCTCATTGGATGGCAGAATGGTCTGCCGCGTGAGACGAATTGCTGCTCCCAATTTTGCTTGCCGGTATTCTTGTCGTAACTGAGCAAGCGGATTCGGCGTTGCTCCATCCCATCACTGGTGGTAGTGATGACTTGATCTCCCACCACGATAACCCCTCCGACGCTGCGGCCGGGGATGGGAATTTTCCAAGCGATATTCGTTCCGCTTTCTCCATCGAATTGATCGGGAAGCTTGGCCTTCGATGGAGCACCACCGACATCGGGTCCACGGAACTGCGCCCAGTCTTCCGCATAGCTAGTCGCTTCGAACATCGTCGCGCTGGCGCTGATGGACATGACGGTACTGAGCGAGAGGACTCGTTTGATGGTCGCTAGTGACCATATGTTTTTGCGGGTGGGATGGGCTGTTGAGAACTTAGTTGTTTCGAGATTCATTTCTTTGGGCTTTCGCTGGATACTTGATTTGTTGTTAAGCTGGTTTCAATGGGGGCAACTTGGCTTGCAAGCATCTTGCACTTGAAAGCGGCATGATTACTTGACGTTGGCAAACCGATCTCGTTGATTACGGTTTAACCTTGTAAGCGATCGCCTTCCCAGTCGAGTCGCAGATGCGGGCTTGGAAAATGTAGCGTTGTGCCCAAGCTTCTTTTTGTTCGTTTTGACAGACTTTGATCAAAATTCGGTTGGTACCAGCCTTGAGTTCAATCGGTGCGATGTATTGGTCTACTTGCATTCCGGTATGGTAGACTTCGTTGCCGATCACTAGCTCTCCATTGACCCATACTTTCTGGGCATTGATGCATCCGACCCGAAGTTCGCATTTCACATTGCTTGGAACTTCGATCTCTGTCACACCGTAAACGATGCATCCTTTTTCGTTGTTGTAAAGTTTGGCAAGATCGACTGCGCCTTCTGCGTCTTCGGATTTCTCCGCAATCCATTTCACCTCGCCTGGCCTACCTTGGTAAGAATCGGCAAGTTTGTTGCTGACCCAATCGGCTTCGACTGGATAAGCCTTGTCGTAGCTCTTGCTTCCTGTGTTGTCGAAGGGCCCGATGAATTTCCATGACGACAGAAAACCGAAATGCTCCGACTGGTTGACTTTAACTCCAAGCTTGTCGAGACGTGCGATGAGTTCGACGACTTGTTCTGGTTGTCTCGCAACATCAAGGAGGTTTTTCAGTTGATCAACGGGGAGTTCTTTTGGTTCAAGTGCTTTTGCTACAGCTTCGTAACGCAATTCGAGACTCGGGTCGCTGAGCATGGAATCGAGCCAACGATTGCGAGAATCTGCATCTCCTTCTGTCAACCATCGAAAGACCGTATAGCGAGCCTCTGGGTCTTGCGTGGTATCCTTGAGGAACGCTTCTAGCTCCACCTTCGATGCTGGGTTCTTGCGTTGAGTGGCGTTGGCAATTCCGCTGAGCCAGTTTTTGCCAATCAAGCTCGAGCCTCGCATGGCTTGAAGAACTTCGATGGTTTTCAAATCGGATCGCTTCGAGAGTTCTCGTGCGGCTCGCGATGCGTTTGCGACCGCCGCATCATCGTTTGGTTGTACATTTCTGAAAACATCGAAAGCAGACTCTGGTTTCTCTGCAAAGAGTGGGGTGAATCCCATGCTGCAAAATCCGAGCGCTAGGATCGCGAACTTCGTTCTGAAGTTGCGTCGTCGAAGAACCCTTTGGCTACTGGTTGAGGTTTGTGTTCGGCGAAATGGTGATGGCGATAATTCGTTACGCATGTGGGTTGCTCCCGAAGCTTGGAAATCGTTGATTGGACTTCTTCTATTATGCTTATTTTCACCCCACGGGATAGACGCAAGACCCCCGTTAGATCAACACAGATGGGGGTAGAAACTCATGGACTTGCTGAGTTTGCGTTTGTGTTAAGGTTTTGAGACGAAGCGGAGGAAGGGGAGCGATTAGGGGCAAACCACATCTCGAAACCATCTGGAGATCGAACTATAGAAAATCCTAATCGAGCCGCTTCTGCTTGGACTTTCTGGGTTTCTTCTGGTAATTGCTGAAACGCTTCGAGCGGATCGAGGGCGAGAAGGTCATAGCGCAGCAGGGGGGACTCAAGGTTTGGAGCGAGCCGTTCGTAGTCTGCGGCACGCTGCATATACTGCCCGACTGTTTCAAGATCGGCTCCACCGAGCAGGTGGCTAGCTAACCGACCCGTTGCAAGGATTCGGATTTTGGAAAACTCCAACTGTTCGCCTTGTCCTGTCTGGCCGTTTGATTCGTTGCTGCGTATTCCGTTTTTTCGCAACCCTTGAAGTTGATCGTGGAATGCTCGGTTAGCGGGCGAACCCCTGCCGCGAAGCTCCGTAGAGTTCGGTCCATAGGAACGGTTTTTTACTTCACTAAGCGTATCGGGTGTCCAGGGGAACTGGCCGACGAAACAACTCAGAACGAAACCGGTGATCAACGCAAACGTTGGCAGTGAATTAGGATCGGCTTGATGTGGATTCTCGTTTTCCGATCGTATCGCTCCGATAAACAGAATGGGCAAAACCACGCTGGCGTACTGAAAAGCGATACTTTGGGCTGGAAGGTGTTCCCAGATCAAAAGAACAACTAGTAACGGGGTTACTGCAAGGACCGCCCAACGAAAACTAGGCTTTCGGAAGTAAAACGCAAAAGGAGCGAAAAGGAAGGCGAGGAACGCTGCATTGCGTTCACGCAGCAATAGTTCGCTCCATACGTTAGTTCGCAGGAATGGAGATAGCAAGATTGCTCCAGGGCCATCACCTAACCTTGCAAATCTCCCGGTCTGAAATTCTGCAAGTCCACTGAAGCGATAAATCAATAGAAAGCTGACCGTTGAAACAAGCCAAACAATCAGCCATCCGTTCCGCTTGGATGTCTCAGACGATGAAACAGAGTGATTGAAGGAACTGGTTTTGACTTGGCGTCGTATCCCCCATTGGATTCGAAGAACCTCGCTAGCGGCAAACGAGCCGATCGCTGCAACTGCCCCTTCTTCAAAACTACTCGCCAAGATGGCCAGGCCAATAGCTGCAACGCATCGATTGGAAATCCAACAAGTGTACGCACCAAGCAACGATGGGATCGCGAGACTGATTGGGTGCCAACCGTACGTATAAGCCAAATTCATCTGCCCGATCGATGGATAGCTTAACCAAGCTAACCCCCATAGCATCGATGCCCACGAAGGTGCTCCGTGCCGACGTGCGATGGTGTAAATGAACAGCGCGGACAGTGCGAGCGATGCCGCTTGTAAGTAAAAGGTCAGTCGCGCATCCTCAGTGATCCAACAGAGTGGTACGAGTAGTGTTAACCCAGGATTGAAGTGATCCCAAAAGGGAGGCAGCGCGGCTGTTTCTTTCAGAAATCCATCGAAGCGAGCTGTGTTGATCACCCGAAGGAAGAAGTGGCCAAAGTCGTTAAAGCCGAGTTGGAAATTGTTGAACAGATCATGGCTTTGCCAGCACCACCAAGCTGCACAAGCAATACTTGATGTCGTTAGGATGCACCACGGAACCCAAGCGTTCGATTGGTCCTGTAGTTTGGATGTGTCGCTTTTTTCTCGGGATGCAAGTGCACGGTTCGTCGTTCGCAAACTTGAGAATGCACAACCACTAAAGAGGGCAAAAAGTATCGGTTCCCACCAATAGGTTTGCGGCAGGATTCCGGAGCTCTTCGCATCGGCGGCCCTGATGATGAGAATCGCCAGCGGGCTGCTTGCGAGAAACAACCAAGCCGATGAAATAAGGAGTGATTGAAAGTCTAGTGAGTTCGAGCTCTTGGCGATGTAGATACAACCTGCCTGCAACAGGAGAAGAGCGAAGAGAACTGAGACGACGGGAAGTGATCCGCCGATGACTTCATAGATTGGCGGTAGATTCGCAAGTGAAGCATAGTTAAAAAGAAACATTGTCCGCGTCGATAACGCAGATCCTGTAGCAAGCCAACACAGGGTTGCGATGGCAATGGGGAGGAAGTAGATCGGATGGCGAATCACGGTTTGGTGGGAGTGCTTGGGATTTTGCGAAGGAACGCGATGAGGTCAGCCATGGCGATCGGATCTATTTCTTTGAGCAATCCATCTGGCATAAGAGACTTGCCTGAAGACTTCCAGTTCTCAATGTCGCTTCGCGAAACCGAAACTACTTGGTTCTGTGCGGTTAGTAATGTGATACGTTCGGACGAGGATGCTTGAAGTATCCCGACATGGACTTCGCCGTCATGGGTTGCGATTTGCTGCTGTTCGTACTTGGGATCCATTTCCCGACTCGGTTCAGCAATTGCCAGCCCGATAGCTTCGTTGGGGCGAACTCGGTAGGAATCCAGCGATGGTCCGATGGCGATGCCAATATCTCCAACTCGATGGCATGACTGGCAAAGCTTTCGAAAATGCGTTTCCCCTATTTGTGCGTTGCCAACTTGCGCCCAGGCTTTGCGATAGTCTGGCGCAATGGACTCCCATTGGACTTCTGCCATGGGTGCGATGCGTGAGGCTGCATTTCTTATCGATTCCGTTGGGAACGCACGCAGGGTTTGCCAAGCCCAGGAAGGTAGTGCGGCTGGGGTGTTTTCAGGACTTTCGACCCAGTCGAGCAATCTGGTTGCGCCAGATTCGTTTCGCACCAAGCTCTTGATAATTGCCTGGCTAATCACCGGAGAGGCAACTTCTAGATGCACGACAGCGAGATTTTGTAACTGAGGAAGGGTGGGAACCCAAGCTTCGATCCAGTCACGTTGCACTTCACTGGGAAGTTGCGTGTGGAGTAACTTCTTAAACAGCTCGATGCGATCCTCGGGAGAAAGAGTACTAAGGATACGAATGACTCCAATGCGCGAATTCTCATCAAGCACCAAGGGTAGAAGCCCCGATGGATCGGGTTGATTTGATTGCTTGGAGATATCAAATTGCTTGGAGGCATCAAGCGGTGAAGCTTCGAGGAGAAGTTTCTCCATGCGAGGAAGTAAGTCTTGGTGCGCGAAGTGTTGTATCGAGCGAAAGGCTTCGGAGTCTTCTGGGATACCTTTTCGGTTTAGCTGCCTTCCGAGCAGTGCGATGGTGGAGCCTACGTTGTTGGCTGAGTTATTGGCAGTAGCATCCGAATTGCTATCCGCTTGTGGGAGCTCATTGCGAATGCGTTCTAACCATTGATTGATGATAGGTGCAACATCCCCTTGCCGCTGCATTGCAGCGAAGATTGCATCGACGAAAGATTCACTGGCGGGTTGTCCAGAGCTAGTCGTCCAGTCACGAGTTTGCCAGAGCTCTTTTGCACCTTGATCGCGGATTGAAAACTCGATAGCAGCACGCAGTTCTTCGGAAATTGCAACTTGTTCGCCATCGGGATTGCTTCTTCCCATCCAGAATGCAAAGACCTCAGCACGTGCTTGAGGGGATTCGATCAGTTTTGGACTCCGCACTGCGGCTACCATCTGGACTTCGGGGTCGGTCTCGTCTCTTAGAACGGATGCGAGCCATGAGACAGACTCTGATTTCGAAGTGAGATTCGATAGGTTGAGTCGATTTGCAAAGACCCATCCCCATACACGCAGGCGCGGTTCGGGATCGCAGATCGCAAGCTTCCAAGTTGCTTCGTCGAGGCCCTCGGGTAGATTGGCCAAAACGGAGAGGGAGTGCAAGCGTCCAAGTGGTGGGGTGGCTGGGGCTTTCAGTGCTGCGCGACAATAGGGAATCGCTTGAAGTGCTTGCCGTTCGATCAATATCCGGGAGGCCGTCTCACGATGCCAGCCGTTGGGATGGGAAAGTAGTTTACAAAGCTCTTCGGTTGAAACCTGAGAAAGGTTTGGAGCCGCCCGGCGAATGGGTTTACCTGTCGCTTTGACTCGCCAGATTCGTCCTAGCTCACGTCCAGAGGTAAGGTCAACTTGACTCTTGATCGGCTCGGGAATGCTCTTCGGATGTTCGATGGTTTCCCTTGCCATATCGACGATATAAAGACAACCATCGGGGCCATTGGCAAACTGGACGGGGCGAAACCACGTGTCGCGACTTCTCAGGAATTCGGTTCCCGCATCGATTCGTTCCCCGGTGGATGCGAGGCCTCGTCGCACAAGCTTCTTTCGGTGGACGAGGTTGCTGCCAACATCGGCAATAAGCGCGAGCGATGCATCGCTTTGCCATTGATCGCCATCGTAGATCGTAACGCCGGTCGCAGATGTGAAATAGCCACTGGCTTGACCGCCTCCTTCTAGGATTCCGTTCGACATGCCGGAGAGTCGCATCTGCGTGCGGATCGTGCGCCATGACTCGACCGGAGAAATCCGAAACACTTCCGCTTGCGGGCCATCGACCGCAATAGAACGTCTCCACGGAACAGATTTCGAAAGAGAGGCATCGGTAAGTTCAGGGATGTACCAAGCCACGACTTGTTGCAAGTGATCGCTGTTGGCGGTAACGAAACGGTCTCCCCAAGGGCCAAAGTCGAATCCGTGTTGGCCGTAACCTACAACACTGGACACTTGTCCATTGCGAGGGTCGAACGACACATCTCGTCCACTTACAGCGTAGGGTGAGCTGGGAAGTACTATGGGTGCGGTTTTACTCGAAGGTGGAATCTGTAGTTTGCCGCCGTTCGAGCTTGTGGACAGATGCATCTTGCCATCGAGCCCCCAGCGAAACGAGTTTGCTAGTCCTTGAACATTTTGTCGTCCGAAGCCTTCTAGGATTTTCTCCGTTTCTGCGTTCGACCACTGCAACAGGAATGGTGGAGCGGCGATCCAAACCTTTCCTTCAAGGGTTGCTAAGGCTGTGGGCCAGGAGAGGTTTTCAGCGATAAGGGTTGTCTGATCCATCGCTCCATCACCATCTGTATCGCTCAATCTTGAAACGCGACCGAGCGCATCGTTTTCCTGTTCGCTGTAATCGACCATTTCGACAACCCAAAGGTTTCCATCGGCATCGAAGTCGATCGCGACAGGGCTTTGAATCAGTGGTTCACTGGCGACGAGCTCGATCTCATACCCCGGTAGGACTTCGATCGCTCGGCGAACTTCATCGATTGACAATGGAGCGAACCGCTCGACGCGGATCGAATCGTCGGTTTTGGGTGGTTCGTCTGATTTGGGTGCTTGGTAAGCAATGGATCGTTCGATGGGGAGGGCCAGCAAAATTGCCGCTGCGACAGCGCATCGGATTGCGAAGACGGTTCTCATTGCGAAGACGGAACTCATTGCGCTGACGATACTCATACTCATTGCGCTGACGATACAGTGGTGGAGTTTCATTATGGGTGTGGGTCGGTAGGATTGCTCGGAGTAATTGCAGCGGAGGGAGGGGTAATTGCAGGGGCGGGAGGGAAAATGAACTCAAGGGCATCAGGAAGTCGGCTTGCCCAAGCCGTTTCATTGTGTTTGGCCTTTGGTGCGATCATCAGTTGCTTGTCGAATCGCTTAGCAAAATTGGAATCAAGCAATTGAACAAACGACTGCACCCGAGCGACATTGCGTTCTTGGGTACTGGCCGTGTCCCCTTCTTCTGTCCCCATATCGATCCAAAGCTTTTGCTTGGGTTGATCCCAAGTATCGATCGCAGAACGCTTGCAAGATTGTAGCATCGCTTCGTTACCCCAAAAAAGTGAAGGTGACATCGCAATGGCGTTTCCGAAAGTTTGTGGTTGTTGAAAGAGTGCATAGAGGGCGAATAGACCTCCTAGGGATGAGCCCGCGATCACTGTGGATTCCGGGTTGGGATCCGTTGCAAATTGGGAATCGATCCAAGGTTTCAGTTCCTGTGTAATGAAGGTTAGATACTTGTCGGCTTGCCCACCGACGAGTGAGTCCCCAACGCGGTCCTGAACTGTCGTGTATTCACCGATTCGCTCTTTGGAGTTATCGATAGCGACAAGGATTAAATTCAAGGCTGGGGTTTTTTGAGAAAGTCGCAGAGCGGTCTCGTCGGCTTGCCATTCCGCACCAAAGGGAGCTCGGGTGGCGTCAAAAACATTTTGGCCATCGAGGAAATAGACTACTCGATATCGCTTCGGGGTTTCGATGGTTTCAGAAGGGATGGAGGGATTGGTTATGTCGCGATAGCCAGGGGGAAGCCATACCGTGATTCGCCTTGAACCTGCAAGTGTTTGACTATCGAAGTCCTTCCATCGCAAGTCGCCAGTGGCGGTGGAGACGGGGTCTTTCGAGGGTATCGCCCACGCCGCGATTTCGACTCGAACGATGGCATCTTTTTCAACTCGCAAGGTTCGATTTTGGATTTCCGCTCCAGTAGAGGATTTCTCGACGGAAGCCCAACTTCCTCGCGTCAATTTGTATTCGATACTCGTTCCAACAGGAAATGTGGCTTTGGCCTGATATGTTCCGTCAGTGAGTTTGTTCAGTTGGAATTTATTGGGTTTCCAAGGACCGAATTCGTCTTGGTTTCCCGCCAGAAACAGTTTCGCGGTAGCTGGAGTGTTCGCAGGTACACTGACGATCCATGTGATAGTGGCCACATTGCTGGTCGCCGAAGTCGATTGCGCGTGGAGCGATGTTAAAGCTGAGTGTACGAAGAGCAGCAAAACGGTAAGACATCCGAGCTTAAGCCGGAAGAGAGTCGAAACATCTATGCGGTCATCTGATTTCTTCATGGAGTCCAAGTTGATCAATCAAGTTTCTAGGTAATGAGGTTTCGACGTAGTTGGGCCCAGTTCGACGCAGTTGGGCCCAGTAGGATCCCAGCTTAATCAACCCTGATTATACCGAAATCCATCGATTTCGCTTCTGTTATACTCACCGTTTGAATCTGTTGGCAAAAAGACGGATGCCTTCGTTTATCAAATCCAACTTTGAGTTGAGGAATTGCGATGCTGTACACTTTGAGTTCAAGTCGTTGGTCGGCCTTGGCATGGATCTTGCTCTTGGGCGCTGCACACTCGGGAGCGGTTCGTTGCCTTGGGCAGGAATCTAGGCGTGCGGAGTTAGGGGACGGGGTGACGCTGGAGGTTATGCACATTCCACCCGGGGAATTCTGGATGGGAAGCACGCAAGAGGAGAAAGACTGGGCGACGGGGATCGAAGGGGGAGCTCAAGCCGGGACAGAGAGGGAGTCTTACGAAGGGACCGAACCTCGCCGGATGAAAGTTCGCGATGAGTTTTGGATGGGGAAGACGGAAGTAACGGTCGGACAGTTTCGGCGGTTTGCCGAGGAAACGAACTACCTTACCGATGCGGAGAAACCTGGAGGAAGGACGCAATGTTTTAATCCTCAATGGAAGAGTTACAACTTTAGGACCGAGGTCACTCATCCTTGGGAACCCATGGAGGGTAAGAGTTGGCGCGATCCGAACTTCGCTTTTGAACTACGCAGTGATTTTCCGGTGGTATGTGTCAGTTGGTCTGATGCACAAGCTTTTGCAACTTGGTTAACGGAGCGAGAACGAAAAGCAGGTAGGGTGCCCGAAGGCTATGAGTATCGTCTGCCAACGGAGGCAGAATGGGAGTATGCATGCAGAGGCGGTAGCAAAGAGTGCACAGCCTTTTGGTGGGGCAATGAGCTAAGCGAGGGAGAAGGACGGCTGAATATTTCAGCTATCGATTTCCTGCCGGACCGAAAACAAAAATGGCCGCTAGGAAGCGCCCCTTGGAGCGATGGCTTCGCATTCGTCTCGCCAGTGGATCATTTTGCAGAGCGCGGCCGCAATGGATTTGGTCTAGCTGATATGTGTGGCGGAGTGTGGGAAGTCGTACTTGATCACTTCGATCCAACCGGTGGGCACGAAGAACTCAACGTGACCTCGTCGGCATACCGACCAGTATGCCGCGGAGGGAACTACTTCGATGTGCCTGGGAACGCTCGGTGCGCAGTGCGATTAGGGCTTGCTGGTCCTCACTACTCGGATTCCCGAGATGGCTTCCGTGTGTGTTTAGGTAAAGTTCGCAAAGTGAGGTAGGGGGGATTTTGAAACACAGAGGCACAGAGGCACAGAGGAGGGGACAGGGTGGGAAGGTGACAGAGGAGTAAAGAGACAGAGGGGAAAGGGATAGAGGAGAAAGAGCGGGGGGATTTGAGAGATCTCGGAACTGTACTATCCGCTATCCGCGGAATAATAGCGGTGCCGCGCAAGCGGCCCGGTGACGGGCTCACACGACCCACCGGATGACTTGCGCCATTCCGCTTGCAATGACCCACCGGATGTCTTGCGCCATTCCGCTTGCAATCTAAGCGGCGACGCGAGGCTTCTGCATGGCACTTCGCTGCTTACTTTGCAGCCCAAAACCGCACTTCTTGGAAACAGCGTTCATTTAGATTTGACGGTATTGGCCTAATGTCTCACGCCTCACGCCTCACGCCTCACGCCTCACGCCTCACGCCTAACGCCTAACGCATAAAGCATAAAGCATAAAGCATAAAGCATAAAGCATAAAGCCTGTTCCCCATGAATAGGTTTACTTCGCAATTTGTTCGTACTTGATTTTGTATTTGTTGTACAAGTCCGTATGCCGGCTTGAGAGATCCACTCGTCTGCCTTGGATCCAAGCTCGTTCGACTTGGGATTCGGTTTCGAGGATGTCGCCGGAGCTGAGGAATATCGATGCATCTTTGCCGTTTTGGATCGAGCCGATTCGATTCTCAACGCCGTAGATTTCGGCGGCTGAGAGGGTGATGGCTCGCAAGGCGGCTTCGGGAGCAAGTCCGAATCCGACAGCGACGGATGCGTGATAGGGTAGATTGCGAACGCCTGATGCTCCGAATCGTCCATCGCTTGCGATACTGAAACGAATCCCGGCGGCCGCAAGTTGACTTGGCAAGGCATAGACCGAATCGTAAGGGGCGTCGCGTCGGCTCGGCAGTCGATAGATCCCGGAGAGGACCACAGGGATATTGGCTTCGCGTAAGAGGGAGGAGCAGTGAAGGGCATCTGCTCCACCGAATAGAATCATTTTGATTTGATATTGATTGCAGAAAGCGACGGCGGTTTGGATTTGCTTTACCGTATTCGCTTGGATCATCATCGGTCGCTTCCCGTCGACGATCGGTCGCATAGCTTCTAATCGAAGATCGATCGGTGCCCGAGGGTTATCGACTCGACCTTGAACATACGCGTTCGTTTCTCGGATCAAAGCATGTAGAGGGGCAAGACGCTCCGAAGCATCAGAGTCTTGGCCATCACCTTGAGGGGCTCTACCGCGACCTCGACCGATTGGATTTCCGTAACGTGGCCATTGGGTGCTCAGAGCAACATCACCTTGAAGAGTCATGTCTTCCCAAGTCCAACCGTCGAGTTGCATCAGTGCCGAGTGACCGGAGACTAGCCCACCGGTGGGGCTGATCAACGAGAACAGAACGCCGTTTGCGCGAGCAACCGGGATGGCTTCGCTGTCGGGATTGAATGCCACAGCAGCGCGAACATTGGGATTGAGAGAACCTGTTTCGGCGTTATCGATGGTTGCATTTACCGAGTCGATTTCGACCAGTCCCATGTAGGAATACGAGTCTATTAAGCCCGGATAGAGATGTTTACCCGAAGCGTCGATGGTCTCGAAGCTTGGATCAGCAGCGATAGCAGGTGCTACCTCCGAGATTTTTCCATCTTTCAGGAGAACACAATGATTTGCCAGGGTGCCGCCCGAGACTGTGTGGACGGTTGCGTTTTGGATGAGGATCGGTTGGCGTTGAGGTGCGCCTGGAATCTGATCGGAGGCGACTGCTGGCGAAAGCAATGACAAACTCAATAGCAGTGCCGATCGTGTGATCTGTTTAAAATTTCGCATGTTGGGAAGACTTATTTGTTTCGATTTGGATTTGATTTGTTTTTTAGCTGGGCAGTTTGACCGGACGATTGTCGATCGATCAAAGCTTAATTGTTCGATTGGTTTTCTTGCGCGTGCTCAGCATGTGCTTCATGAGCATGCTCATGTCCTTCATCGTGGCTATGGTGACAGAACTCGTCGTGGTTTGGCCACAGACGCGACGGGTCATCCGAGAGGCTACTTTTCTCTGCGGAGCCCTCGCCGCTTGTGAGAATTTTCTGAACAATGGCGCGGTGCAATGCGGCATCGCGTGATCGGACTTGATTGTCCTCGTCGCGATCGAAGTATTTACAACCGTCGATCCACGTTTGCTCACATCGAGATTGGACGGACAAAGGTGAACCGCTCCAAAGGACAAAGTCTGCGTCTTTGCCAATTTCAAGGGACCCTACATGTTTATCGATGCGAAGCTGTATAGCAGGATTGAGGGTTACGAACTGCAACGCAGAGGCTGGGTCGACTCCACCATACTTGACTGCTTTCGCTGCTTCGTGGTTCATGTGGCGACCTAGTTCTGCATCGTCGGAGTTCAATGAGACGTTGATTTTCTGTTGGTGCATCAAAGCTGCGTTATAAGGGATCGCATCGATGACTTCGAATTTGTAAGCCCACCAATCGGAGAAGGTCGAGGCGGTAGCGCCATGCTTTGCCATCGCATCGGCAACTTTGTATCCTTCGAGGATATGTTGAAGGGAGCCGATGGTGATATGGTATTCATCGCACAGTTTGATAAGTGCAAGGATTTCGTCTTGGCGGTAGCTATGGCAATGGATCCAGCGTTCACCACGGAGGATTTCGGCGATCGCTTCGAGCTCAAGATCTCGGCGAGGTGGTGATCCTTGTGGACGTACACCCCATGATTTCCATTCTTGATCGTATTCCCGAGCTGCGTTGAATCGATCGCGAATCAGCTGTTCGACCCCCATTCGGCTTTGTGGATAGCGTGTTCTCGGCGATTCGCTCCAATTGCTTTGTTTCACGTTTTCACCGAGCGCGAACTTGATCCCTGCCGGTGCACCTTGGAATTTCAAAGCTTCATAGGGCTTACCCCAACGCAACTTGATGACTTGGTTTTGTCCACCTATCGGATTGGCGGAACCATGAAGGATGTTTGCAGATGTCAGGCCGCCGGCGAGTTGACGGTACATCGTCACATCTTCGGCGTTGATAAAGTCCCCTATGCGGACTTCGGCTGTAACCGCTTGAGTTCCTTCATTCACACCGCTATCGGTTGCCATGTGCGAATGGCAATCGATCAAGCCTGGGCTAACTTGGTATTTCGATCCGTCGATGATCAGTGCGTTAGGAGGGACAGGTAGATCGACGCCGATGGCTTCGATTTTTCCTTGTCGGACGATCATGTCTGCATCACGTAGGATTCCGGCCGGTCCACAAGTCCAGAGGGTGGTGTTTTGGATAAGGACGACTTCGGGCTGAACGGGAGGATTTTCGCGACCGAAGGAGGCGAACGGGTAGCGAAGGGTGGAGAGAACGGGCTTGGTTGATTTATCGCTTGGGGATTTTTCAGGAGCTGTTTTCTCCGGTTTCGCTGGATCTGCTGTCGCGGTATCAGCTTTGGGAGCGGCTTCAGGAGCGGTTGCTGGAGGTGTTGGAGTCGATGGTGCAGCGGGAGCAGCGGTTCGCTGGGCGCGAACGCGTTGCTCGGTTCCATCGGGATAGTAGATCGATCCGATCAAGCTTTCTGCTCCGGAGTCATTTTTTACCCAGGACAAAGACAGCAGGGCTGTTCCTTCGGAATTCTCTCGCAAGAGTTTGGTGGGTAACTTGGCATTCAGTGCGCGGTCTGCCCAACGCAATTCGGTAAGTTTGATCTCGTTGGTTGGTTTCGACTCGGTTGTTTGCGATGCCGTTGTTTTCGATTCTTCTGGCTTTGTCCCTTCTGCGGCGGGTTGTGGTGGTGCAGGGGGGGCATCCGCAACGGGTGGAGTTGGCAGCAATAGCGTTGCTGCGATTTTCTTCGCAGAGTCTTTGACGTTTATTTGGAATGAGCCGAGCCAAGGTTTAGCGTCTGGGGATGCGGTACGGGTTTCGATAGCGGTCACGTCCCACGATCCGTCGATGCCGAATGTTTCTTTGTAAGCAGCCTCGGGACGATTGCCGCGTACCCACACTTCTTCGATCTTGGTCTTTTCGCTCCATAGGTCGCCATCGGTGATGACGAAGTTCGCGAGCAAGCCTGGGCGAATGCGACCGAGCTGATCGTCGACACCGAGCATTTGCGATGGGACGGTCGTCAGAGCTGCAAGGGCTTTATCTGGTGCCAGACCGCGAGCGATCGCTTTTCGGACTTGCGGAATCAGTTCGGTCGGTTCGTTTAGACCTTGGGAAGTAATCGCGAAGATAACTCCAGCGCGATCCAGTCGTGCAGGGTTTTCGGGTGCAAGTTCCCAGTGCATGAGTTCTTCAAGTTCGGCGTCGAGGAGAGCTTCGGCGGTCGAAACATTTGGTGGTTTGGGGAACTGCACTGGAATGATCCATTTGCGTTGTGTGCGCGCGATAGGGTCAAGCAGTTGGTATTCTTGTCCGGAACCCTTGAGGATTGCGTTCAAGCTGAATTCTCTTGCGAAGTCATCCGCACGCAGCGCGTATTGTTCATTGAGTGCATCGAAGACAAAGGGTTTTCCGGAAGCGATATGGTTTTGCAGAGTCGCTAAAGCGGAGTTTGATTCAGGATTCGGGAGGGATTTCGAAGCCTGATAAGCCCGTGTGGCGGCTTGATACCACTCCGCATCGAAGAAAGTTTGACGTGCCAGAGCAACGGCACCCATGGGACTCGATGGGTAGGCTTCGCGGCCTCCTCGACGCGAGGTTGTGAGTCGAACGTGCAGTGCGGCATCGGCTTTAAGGAGTGTGCTAGCGAGCGGTGCGTTTTCCGTTAAAGCTATCGCACTGGTTCCTTTGAGGATGCCTTCTTTGGGTGCGAAGAGTGCAGCAGTAATCCCGGCTTGTCGCAGTTTACTCGTGTTCGCAAGGGTGTTCGATGAGGTTGCGACGGAGCGTTCAGGAGTGATTTCGGGGTTCCAGTGCCCGGTTCCTTGGTCGTTTTTCCATTCGGGCAATTCGGCTTCGATCCCTGCATCGACAAATCCTGGGTAGATGAATTTGCCTTTCAAATCGATAGCACGTGCACCAGGATCGGAGGGGAGCTGTGTGCCGATTCGAACGATGCGGCCGTTTTCGATCAGAATGGACCCTTGTTCGATGATATTGCCAGGCTCGCAGATGATTTTTGCATTGTGGAGCAAGAATCTTTCGTTGGGGTGATCGAGGATCCCTGCGGTGGGAGAAGTGTTAATCGTCTGGGCGTAGAGTGAAGCCGGGGCGATTAGAGTTGAGAACGCACCTAGGGCGATTCCAAGATGCTGTATTCCAAGACGCGGTATTCCAAGAAGAGGTAGGGAATGCAGTAAGGATTGTTGCAGAGATTGCAATTTCATTTGCATGGGTTGGTCCAATGATTTGCGAAAAGCTATCGGTCGGTAGACCGCGCGGGATATGTTGCTTGGGAGGGAGCGAGAGGGCCGAGGATGAATGGTGGACTGCTCTAGGGGTAGCGTCATGAGGAAATGAGCCGAAAAGCTGGGCAATTGGGAGGATGAGCGCAGGGAATGCGGAAGATAACGGCTTTGAGGGGGGAAAGCCCTCATCTATCCCATTGGCTATAGAAGAAATGATCGAGCCGGTCTACGATGAAGGAAACCAGCCCTTTGGGAAAGCCGTTTTTCAGGTGTACAACAGCAAAGGGACGCAGCGGTAAATAGTGCTGTCAGTGGGAAAATACTGAGCCGGGAAAGGAGAAGACGATGCCGATTTATGTGTATGAGATTATTCGCGAGGATGGAAAAGATGGCGAGGTGTTCGAATTGTTTCAGAATATGTCGGACGAGCCGTTGAAGATTCACCCGGACACCGGAGAGAAGGTTCGTCGGATTCCCGCTCGGACTTCTATCGGTGGGCTTTGGTCTGACGGTTCGATGAAGCGATCGGTCAGCGATGACAAGTTAGCGAAGCATGGATTTACGAAGTACGTAAAGAGCGGCGACGGGACGTATGAGAAGACGCTCGGCGATGGGCCATCGATGATATCGCGAGATGGTAGCTAGAGAGTGTAGCTAGAGATGGCTAATCGTTGAGGACAACTAGAATGTGAAAGTTCACCAGAGCCGATTTTGTCTTGGGTGAACGGGAACGAAGTAATCGAGAGCAGGGAATTGGAACATGAGCGAGGTTGATGTAGATGCGATGCTAGGAAGTACCCAAGCTCGCGTTGGAGTGATCATGGGCTCTCAGAGCGATTGGGACACCATGCGAGAGGCTTGCAACATTCTAGATCAGTTCGGTGTTCCTTACGAAGCAAGAGTGGTCTCTGCGCACCGCACTCCGAAGTGGATGGTTCAGTATGCTGAAAAGGCTGCTGAGCGAGGGTTGCAGATTCTCATCGCAGGGGCGGGGGGAGCTGCTCACTTACCTGGTATGGTCGCTTCGTGTACGACGCTACCTGTCTTTGGAGTACCTGTTCAGAGCAAAGCCCTATCAGGGCTTGATTCGCTCCTGAGCATCGTTCAGATGCCGGGTGGAATTCCGGTTGGGACGTTAGCTATCGGTGTAGCTGGTGCGAAGAATGCAGGACTGCTGGCGGTCAGGGTTCTTGCGATTAATGATGCTTCATTGAGAGCCAAATTAGAAGCTTACATCACTGAGCAGACGCAAGGGGTGATGGACAAGGCTGTTCTTGGTTAGCAGAGAGAAAGGTTCGTATTGATGACATCGTTGACTACCAAGATGGTGATGCCCGGAAGTAGCATTGGCGTGTTTGGCGGTGGGCAATTGGGGCGGATGTTTGCGCAAGCTGCGCAGAGGCTGGGCTATCGTGTAATTGTTTTTACCGATGAAGCAGACAGTCCGGCATCGCAAGTCGCGAATGAAACCATCCGAGGGGACTACCTTAATCTGCACGCGGTCAGCGATTTTGCGCAGAGAACCGATGTAATCACTCTCGAGTTCGAGAACATCGACTTGCAAGCAGTTCAGCGAGCGGCTGAGTTTGTCCCGGTTCGACCTGGGTATCGCGTTTTGGAAGTTGCGCAGAACCGGTGCAAGGAGAAAACGACGCTAAGAGATTTTGGTTTTCCAGTGACCCCTTTTGCACTTGTGCAAGGTGTTGATGACATCCCAAGAGTGTCTGAGTTGTTGGGATGGCCGATGGTGCTGAAGACGACTTCGGGCGGATATGATGGGAAGGGGCAGCGGAAGGTAGAGAATGCTGAGCAAGCTCGTGAAGCGATTGGCTTGTTAGGCCCAGGACCGCTGATTGCTGAGAAGTGGATTACTTATGTCGCGGAGGTTTCCGTTTTGGTTGCACGTACGGCGAGTGGTCAAGTGATGGCTTATCCGATGTTTACCAATGTGCATCGGAATCACATTTTAGATGTGACAACCTTTCCGCCGGCTCGTGAGATGGAGACCACACAAAGACGTGCCATGGAAGTTGCCGAAGGGGTTGCACAGTCGTTGCAACTCGAAGGGTTGTTGTGCGTTGAGATGTTCGTCGATGGTGATGGCGAAGTAATGATCAACGAACTTGCGCCACGGACCCATAACTCAGGGCATTTGACGATGGAGGCTTGCTCGGTTTCCCAATTCGAGCAACAAGTCCGAGCGGTGTGCAATTTGCCATTGGGAGAGGTCAAGCAGATTCGGCCGGCGGCGATGGTGAATCTGCTTGGGGATTTATGGGGCAGTGATGGTCTGGATCCGCGGTGGACGGAAGCTCTTGAGCAACCCGATGTGCATTTGCACTTGTATGGGAAGCGTGAGGCGCGGGTTGGACGCAAGATGGGGCACTTGACCGTGCTTGGCGAGACACAAGAGCAAGCGGCTAAGCGAGCTCTGGAAATCCGCGATCGGCTCGATCGTTCAAAGTAGAAATTTCAAGTGTCGTTGAAATCGCCCTGTAAAGCCCAATTGTGATTCGCAGTTGCGAGGCTCAAGGGTAAGCGTAGCGTTTGTTTTGAGCTTGAAGTTCGTTGCGGCGAGGTTCGGGGAGTGGGTTGAAGAATCCCGGTGGACGACCGCCGACGACAGATGGTCCGATGTCGTTGAGGGGATAGGGATCGAAGTCAGCCGCTTTTGCTTTTTGTCGGTCGATGGTACCGAATCCGAATCGGTCGCTGTAGGAGGAAGATTTGCATCCGAGGGCGCCGAGCAACGAGGTCGACAGAAGAGCGGCGGATAACAGCAAGTGAGCGCGTTGCTTGGTGAACCGCAACGAAATGCCTTTGTGTGAGGTTGACCGATCTTCGGCACAATGAGCGTTCATAGCCAGCATCCTTGCTTGCCGATTCCGTTCGGCGGTTAGCATCCTGGGGTGTGTCTCACCCGGAATAGTACTCCCATCGTATCGAGACGCATAAGAGGGATGCTAGAGCGATTGCCGCGTGTTTTTTGAGGGTAATCAGGGAATCGCAGACGTTTATTCGGGTGGTATGGGATATTTGGGGGGAAAGAGCTAAGTGGTTCTATCCGATTAGTAGATGCTCGTATCCGATTTGCACCGAGTGAGCACTTAAAGGAGCCGTTACGCAGATCAACGCTGTTCGATACGGCGGGCGAATGCACGGACAGCGAGGGCAAGAGGGATCCCGATACAGGCCATGGCGATGGCGAGAGTCCATTGGATGTTCCACAAGTTCTGGGTTGGTGCGGAGAGTTTTCCGTAGTGGATTGCGGCGGCGGTTAAGGTAGCTGTGATGTATCCGAGCGATTGGGCTAGCATCATCGTTGCGACCCCGAGCATGTTCGAATGAAGTGCATGCGAAGTTTCGTTTGCGGAGATTTGGAAAGGGCAATTCAGTGCGAGTGCGAAATTGAAGGCACCGAAGATCCACCAGCCATTCTCGACGAGGAAGCAGCTGCCGAAGAGCATGAGCCAGCCGAGAGGTCCTAGGAAGAGCAAGCGTTTACGGATTTGAGGAAAGTGAGGTAGGATCAACAACAGGAGAATTTCGAACAAGATTCCACCGGCAAAAAGATAGTAGCCGTAGGCTTGGTAGTTCGTCGTAAGAAACTCATGGGAGTACAGGCCATAAGACATTTCGCAAAACGCGACTAGCCATACAAGTACGATCAGTCCGGCCCATAAGAATTTTTCAATCTGGCGTGTGTTGCGATTCGGAGAGTTGTTAGGGGTTTCGGTGTGATTCGCTGCGGTCTGGGTGGAGACGGCTGGATAGGTGGTGAAGCTTCGGAGGGTGCGGAGGTTCCAGGCGATGAAGCAAGTGTGTAGCACTGCGCAGGAAGCGCCGAGGAAAAGGTGATATTGCCCGATGGCTTCGAAGCGAGGAATCAGAGTACCCATCAGAATGATCGCAAGCATGTAGCCGGCGCTGCCTGCGGCGCGAACGCTATAGGCGTGCGGGCCCATGATCGAGACACCGAAGTGATTCAGGATTGTCATGCAGCTCGACTGTGAGCAGCCGAGCAAAAGAATGCAGGCCGTAGTTCCGAGAAGTGGGGGAATCCAGGGGCGTTCGGAGGCTGCAAATTCGAGTTGAAGGCCCAATGCGGACTGCATCAGCGCGACAGCCGATGCGACACAAAGGAGTAGCAGGCCGGGGGATCGGGTCCATCCTCGTCGTTCAGCGTATCGAAAAAAGAAGTAAGTCAAAATCGCGGCGATCGGAAAGACGCTAGCGATCAGACTGCCAAGAGCGGGCGAGTGGACTTTTCGCAAGTGAGTTTGCAGCGGGAATGAAGCAAACCCGAGGGATGAGAAATGCAGGAAGTAGGCTCCGGCGATGCGAAGCCATTGGGGCCATGAGAAGCCGCTGGTGGTATGTGAATCCATTCGAACAAGCAGTGGCTAGGAAGTAAATTCTAGGAAGTGAATTGCTGGGCTGTGATTCGCTGGGCGCGATTTAAAGAGAGAGGATGTTTACGGGAGCGAGTTCCATTGGTAGTGGTCCTTCCAAGTAACTTCCTTCCCAGTGGACGAGGCACCGGTATCCTTGAGGCCACCTCGTCCGCCCCCATTAACTGCGGCATCGAGTTTTTTGGCAATGGCAGTTTGACTTAAATCAGCGAATTCCATTTCTTCAAGGGTTTTTAGGGAGTAGAAGGGCTCAAAGAAGGCGAGGCGGTCGGCGATGGAGTTGCGTCCGCTACGAGTTTTCTCATCGAGTCGATCGTAGTGTAGCTGAATGATTCGCTCGATTTCCTTGATTCGCTGAGTGAGGGTGTCGCGAATCTTTTGCTCGATTTCCTCGATGGTTGATTTAGCAAGGATGCTCCTCGATGTGCCTGAATTGCTCGGGGGTGAGTTTTCGTCGGGAGTCCAGCGATGTTCGAATCGAAAAGGTGCTCCAAAGGACTCTTTGATCACGATGCGCAGTCGCGGGTCGGTGCTGCAACTGACGTGGTCAAATTCATGTTGCACAAGGGGAGATTTCCAAGGTTCTTCGGGTTGGAAATCGGAAGGGAAGATGATTTCGTGGGTCATCTCGATATCGGTCCAGGAGACTTTTACCGAAACCAGCGTTGAAAACTCGTTGCTTTGCGGATCGAATTTCGGCGGAGTTGTCATGTATCGGTAGCGATAATCCCCTCGAACGTGAAATCGTGTCAGTCCGATCTTTTTGGCGCGTGCGAGGGCTTTATCGTCAATTTGAAAGGTAACTTCTCCTAGTTCGATCAATCGACGCGGTCCAGCAGGGGCTTCGGCAATCCAAGTTGCGAAACGCGATTCAGCGCGTTGGCTTTCAGATGCTTCTGGTTTGGTCGGTTCGTCGGCTGATTGCGCAAGCGTTTGGTGGTTTTCGCTTAGACAAGCAAACAGTAGCAGCAGACCCATCAGAAAGGGTTTTTCAGTGGTTGCAGAAAACATTCAAGGAGCAGGGAATCTTGGGGGGAGATGGGACTGAGTGAAGATTAGAGCATAGGGGGAGTTTGGAGTACAAGCAAAGAGGTTGTGTGCTAGTCAGAAAAGCCAAACAATATTAAAACTGTGGGTTCCCGACGTAACTTCATGAGGAATTATTCAATGGCGAAACGATCTGAATCCGCGAATCGGCCGGCTGGCACCAAGAAGGCCAAGAAGTCCGAGGGGATGGAGGAGACAAAGGAAGTCCCGATTAAGGGGAAAGATGTCGATACGATGGCCAAGTTGCAGCGATTGGCTGCGGCGGTCTCGGAGGTTGCTAAAAAGAGGCGTGACCCATACTTGGATGTCCCTTCGCGCTCTTTGTCGAATTCGCAGTTCAACAAGAAGAAGCGTCTTATTGAGATGGGGGCGAAGACCAATCGCCGCGAGCTGTTCAATCTGAACCAAGCCCGCTCGTACATGCAGACGATTTTGGTAGGGAGTGGGTGTTCGAGGCTGATTCGTCAAGGCAAATCCACAAGTATTCGGGGCATGTATTACATGCTCAAAAAAACCATTGAGGGGACTAAGGAAAACACGTTCAACGAGCAGGCCGAGTCGGATGCGGTCATCGAAGATTTAGAAGTCATTACCGGAGCGATGCGCGAGGAGTTGCATCTCTATGCCGAACCTCGAGGGGCTTTGGCGGGCCCGCTCGTCTTGATCGATGGTGAGAATGAGCTTGATGCAGGACGAATGGGAGCGGCGGGGTATCCGATCCCAAGCATTGTCGAACCGGATCGAGTGCAGATCAAACGATGCGATGCAAAATTCATCCTGCACGTCGAAAAGGGTACTGTTTGGCAAAGGTTTAATGAAGACAAGTTTTGGCAGAAGCACAAGTGCATCGTCTCGCACGGAGCCGGTCAGCCATCGCGCGGTGTGCGACGAATGTTGCACCGTCTGCACAACGAATTCAAGCTGCCTGTCTTCTGTCTTCTAGATAATGACCCTTGGGGGTACTACATCTACTCCGTAATCAAGCAAGGTTCGATCAACTTAGCGTTTGAGAGTATGCGGATGGCTATTCCGGATGCGAAGTTTCTTGGGCTGCGAAGCATCGATTATGAGCGCTGTCAGTTGAAGGAAGATGTCACGATCAAGTTGGACGACAAGGACAAGAAGCGGGCTAAGCAGATAGCGTCTTATCCATGGTTTGCCGACAAGAAGCCATGGCAAGGTGAGATCAAGCAGATGTTGGCGAACGACTTCAAGCTGGAAGTCGAAGCATTGATTTCTCGGGATATCAGTTATGTCACTGAGAAATATGTTCCGGACAGGTTGCGGGAGAACGACTGGCTCGATTGACGCAGCGTCAATGTAAGCTGATTTAGTGGATGTTAGGCACTTTGATCCGAGGTAGTTGGAAATGGAAACACAAGCGTCCCGAGATTCGCTATCGTTGCAGAGCGTGGTGAAGTTATTACCGGCGGATTACACCCAGAGCCTCGATAATAGCCTAGATCAGAGCCTCGATGCGGTCCTCGATACTGTTGGGGCAGCCGCGAGCCGCGAGGGGAACACTGGCGCGGGGAACACTGGCGAGGGGGCTGTCAGCGATCAACGGTTGGTTGACGCTGCGTTGGGGTTAGCCAGAATCCTTCAGCAACGAGCTGCAGCTTTGCAAACACCCCAAGAGCGTCGTCAACAAGCCGAGTTGGATCGGATGTTGCAACACCCCGAGGATAAGGCGACTTTGACTCAGATCACCGATCAGAGTTTCCGGAGCAATTCTCCCGGACGAGTTGTCGATCAGATGGTCCACATTCTTGATGTCCAAGGTGTTCCGCGTTTCTTTAGCGTGTTCGACCAAGCGTTGCTCAAGGGATTCCAATCCTTTGGCGAGTACTTGCCCGGTGTGGCGGTTCCGATGGTCAAGGAGAAGATGCGCAAGGAGACCGCAAATGTGATTTTGCCAGCGGAGGAAGATAAGCTCACTGGTCATTTGCGCGAGCGGACGGCTGAGGGAGTTCGGATGAACGTCAACTTTCTCGGTGAAGCTATTTTGGGTGAAGCGGAGAGCCGCCGTCGGCTTGATCGCTACCTAGCAGCCTTGCAATTGCCTGAGATTGAATGCGTTTCGATCAAGATTTCCACGTTGTATTCGCAGATTTCGGCGTTGGCTCGTGAGCATACTACAAGGGTCGTCGCAGACCGACTTGAGTTGTTGTATCGGGCTGCTGCAAAAGAAGGTTTTCTCCGGCCTGATGGTAAGCGGGTGTCGAAGTTCGTTTATTTGGACATGGAGGAATACCGCGATTTGAGTCTTACGGCGGATATCTTCATGAAGACGCTTGATCGACCCGGGCTTGAGGGTGTCCGGGCGGGTATTGCATTGCAAGCGTATGTTCCTGATTCTGCATTGGTTCAAGAGGAGATTACTCGTTGGGCTCGGCAGCGGGTTCAGCGGGGAGGTTCACCGGTTACCATTCGCATTGTCAAAGGTGCGAATATGGAGATGGAACGAGTCGAAGCATCGTTGAGGGGATGGCCGCAAGCTCCGTATCGTTCCAAATTAGAGACCGATGCGAATTACAAAAGGATGCTTCGATTTGGAATGCAGCCGGAGAACATGCGAGCGGTTCAGTTGGGGGTCGCTTCGCACAATCTTTTCGATTTGTCGTATGCGATGGTTTTAGCTGCTGCTCTCCGGGCGCTCGATAGCGTTCAGTTTGAGATGCTCGAAGGGATGGCAAATCATCAACGTCGCGCGATGCTTGAACTATCAGGTCGTGTGTTGCTTTACGCACCGGCCTGTTATCGCGAAGAGTTCATCAATGCGATCGGTTATTTGGTTAGGCGACTCGATGAGAACACTGGGCCTGATAATTTCCTTCGGCACGCATTTCGCATTCAAGTCGGCAGTTCGACTTGGCAAAGACTCGAAAATGGGTTTCTTGAATCCGTTCGGTTGATTCCGGAGGTTTCGTGTCAGCCGCGAAGAACTCAGAATCGTCAAGATTCTCCAGTGCAACCGGCAAGGCCATCGAATTGGCGACGATTCGTCAACGAGCCAGATACCGATTTCTCGTTGATTCAAAATACGCAGTGGGCGCAGCAAATCGTTCAACGATGGATTGGACGTTCGGATGCCAATGCGACAAGCGTTCCTTTATCGTTAGGTGGGGAAGAGGTTCAAGGGGAAGGGGCGGCGATGGAGTCGTTCGATCCATCGCGACCTGGGGTGGTATCGGTAAGGTACCGACAGGCGGATGCCGTTCAAATTGGTAAGGCGTTAGAGGTGTCAAAGTCGGATCGCTCCCAATGGGGTGAGCTTTCTCCCGAATCACGCTATGGCATACTCAGGCAGGTCGCTCAAGAGTTGAGGTTAGCACGGGGCGAATTGATCGGTGCGGCGATTCTCGATGGTGGCAAGACGATTATCGAGAGTGATCCCGAGGTCAGTGAAGCGATTGACTTTGTCGAGTTTTACGGACGATGTGCCTTGGATTTGCAGAAGCGATTCGGTTCGCGGGTTGGACCTGCGGGACCGGTCGTAGTGATCAGTCCTTGGAATTTTCCAATAGCGATACCTTGTGGTGGTATCGCAGCCGCGTTGGCAGCTGGGAATACGGTTATTCT
>Ga0208225_1000081_pt1 | contig 25118 bp, 22 predicted proteins | sample LakMenEpi15Jun10_FD_150701 | JGI IMG/M metagenome (GOLD analysis project Ga0208225, IMG submission 150701) | Freshwater microbial communities from Lake Mendota, WI - 15JUN2010 deep hole epilimnion (SPAdes) | ecosystem: Environmental > Aquatic > Freshwater > Lake > Epilimnion/Euphotic zone ... | reverse complement strand
CGTCCTCAAACGGGCGCTTTCAAAGTCGCCCGTAGTGTCTGTGAAGTGAAACAGGCCGAATTGTTACACTATTGAGCCTGCCGGTTTTAGACCAGCCAACCGGCCAATTCCGAAGCTCGTTTGACGCGTTGGATTGCCAAGATAAACGCGGCGGTTCGCAAGGAAACCTTTCGGCTGACGGACTCTTGCCAAACACTTTCAAATGCTTCGGAGAGTGTTCGGTCCAGTTCTTGTCGAACGCGATCGAGGGTCCATCGGTAGTGTTGACGATTTTGAGCCCACTCGAAGTAGCTGACAGTGACCCCACCTGCGTTTGCCAGGATGTCTGGGAGAATGATCACACCTCGATCTTTGAGCTTTGTATCCGCTTCTGGATCGATAGGACCGTTGGCACCTTCGATGATAAGCCCTGCTCGAATTCGATCGACGTTGTTGTGATTGATTACGTCACCGAGTGCAGCCGGGATCAGCAATTGAACATCGAGTTCTAGCAAAGCATCTGCATCAAGGCGTTCTGCACCTTGATAGCCTTCGAGCGATCCTTTGTTCTTTAAAGTGTACGAGAGGACTTCTTGGATGTTCAAACCTTTCGGATTGTAATACGCTCCGGATACGTCGCTTACAGCTACGATCGGGAACGCGGCTTCGGTCAAGTACTTTGCGGCATGGGAACCAACATTGCCGAATCCTTGGATCGCGACGGTGGTTTGTTCGGGTTTTCGGTTCAAACGTTTGAGCATTTTGACCGCCAGGGTTCCGACCCCACGACCCGTTGCTTCTTCGCGACCTCGTGAGCCGTATTCTTCTACTGGTTTACCGGTGATGACAGCGGGATTGAACCCGTGGTACTTCTCCCATTGGTTGCGGAACCAGGCCATCACTTCGTGATTGGTTCCCATGTCGGGTGCGGGGATGTCCGAGTCGGGACCGACGATTTCATGGATTTGATCCACGAAAGCTCGCGTGATGCGTTCGAGTTCGCGTTTCGAGAGCGTCCGAGGATCGATCCCGATTCCACCTTTTGCACCACCGTATGGAAGATCTACGACAGCGGTTTTCCAAGTCATCAGCGCGGCTAACGAACGGACTTCGTCGAGGTCGACTGCGGGGTGGTATCGCAACCCACCCTTCATCGGTCCCCGGGCGTTATCGTGCTGGACGCGATAACCAAGCACCGTATCGATTCGCCCGTCATCGCGTTCGTAAGCGACTTGTACAGTCATTTCGCGTTTAGGCATAACCAATAACTTCCTCATCCAATCAGGGAGTTCCAGTTGGTCAGCTGCTTGATTGAAATAGTAATTCGTTGCTTCGCTCGGGCGCATACCGTTAGGCTCCTTGATTGGGATGATTCAGTTGATAATCGTATGACTTCGATGTTTACTTCTTCACAGCCGAAGCAGCTTGAACGATCCCTGAGAAGGAATCGACTTTCAAGGATGCTCCACCGACGAGTGCCCCGTCGATATTCGGTTGCGAGAGAAGTTCCAGTGCGTTGTCAGCTTTAACGCTTCCGCCGTACTGAATGATGATTTGTTGGGAAGTCTCCGAAGAGAACATGGTCGCGAGTAGTTCACGAATGTCTCGGTGTACTTCTTCGGCTTGATCTGGCGTGGCCGTGCGTCCGGTACCGATAGCCCAGACGGGCTCATAAGCCAGCACGGTTGCGCGCATTTGCGTTTCGGAGAGTCCGGCCAGCGAACCGCGACATTGGCTGCGCACGACTACGGCTGTCCGTCCAGCTTCGCGTTCTGCCAAAGTTTCCCCGACGCACACGATTGGAGTAAGACCCGCTGCGAGGACTGCGTGCAGTTTCTCGTTGATCTGGGCATCGGTTTCGCCGAAGATCGCTCGGCGTTCGCTGTGGCCTAGGATGACGTAGCGACAGCCGACATCTTTGAGCATCGGGCAACTTAGTTCACCGGTAAACGCTCCATCGGGTTTGCTGTAGACGTTTTGAGCCCCGAGTCCGATCGAGCTTCCTTGTAAAGCCCCGGCGACTTCGCTGAGGTAAACTGCGGGAGGGCAAACCGCGACATCGACGTTGGTGGTGGTGCGGAAGGCATCAGCAAGTCCCCGGACCAATTCAACAGACTTCGCTCGGTCCAAATTCATTTTCCAATTGCCTGCGATAAACAGCTTTCTCACCAGCGGATTCCTTTGCAAAAACAAGTTTCTAAAAATGCAACTTACCCAGATTATCAAGATTGATCTGGATTTAGCCAGGGGAGTCTTGATAGTGTCCCAGAAGAAGTCCGAGGCTCATCACCTTGGAAACTCTGGTTACTTCAAGCTCCTTTGATGGAATTACAACGAACGACGGGTCGAGAGTTACTATGCGAAAGATCGCGATAATCAATCAAAAAGGGGGTGTTGGAAAAACCACCACTGCCGTCAATCTCGCAGCAGGCCTCGCTCAAAGCGGCAAACGCGTATGTGTCTTGGACTTAGATCCACAAGCTCACGCGTCGCTGCATCTCGGGGTAACTTTGCACGATGGTCAACCGAGCGTCTATGACTTGTTGTGCGGTGAAGCGAGTCTTGCAGATGTCCGTCAAAATATTTCAAGTAATCTTTCGGTCATCCCTACCAATCTGGATTTAGCAGCAGCCGAGCTTGAGCTCGCCGGAGAGGTCGGCCGCGAGGTCATTCTTCGCGATCGCATCGAGCAAGACGATGACGATTCTGACTTCCTAATTATTGACTGCCCGCCTTCCTTGGGTGTTTTGACCCTTAATGCACTTACTGCCGTCGATGAAGTATTCCTTCCGCTACAACCTCACTTTTTAGCGCTACATGGTTTAAGCAAATTGCTGAGAACCATTGAGATCGTATCGAAGCGGCTGAATCCAAAACTTCGACTTGAAGGGATCGTTTTGTGTATGTATGAGTCGAGCACACGGCTTGCTGCAGAAGTCAGCCGTGACGTCGAAGAGTTCTTGCAAGCGAGTGCAAGCCAAAGTCCTGTTTGGGCATCGGCCAAGTTCTTTCAAACTAAGATTCGTCGTAATATCCGGCTTGCAGAAGCACCAAGTTTCGGGCAATCGATCTTTGATTATGCACCCAATAGCCATGGTTCAGAAGATTACTTGAACCTTGCAAAGGAAGTGCTCGCGACGGGTAGTTCAACTGCAAAGATTTGTCCACCGATCGCAACAACTTCACCTAGCGTCGTCTTCTCATCCCCTACTATTTGACGAGATATGTTATGAGATCATCGAAGGCAACACTCGGTTCGCGCACCAAGGTATATCGTCGCTACGTGTTTATCGCTGCATTGGCTGCGATCACATTACCGGGCTGCCAAGGTTGGTGGAAACCTGGAAAGTCGAAGTCGCTCATCGGATTTGTCCGCGAACAACCCGAGGAGCCTCTTGAAGTTCCACCGCCATCTAGCAATCCGTCTGCGAAACGTGTTGTGCTGCCGCGCGACCGCAACAAGCAGGGAAGCGAAGTGGCATCTGACCCAGTCGTCAACGGTAAACCGAATAGCAATCATCTAACCCGAAGCGAACTCGCTTCGATGCCATCCCCCAAAGAGTCAGCGCCTGAGCCGACCACCGCGACCTCGGCTGAGCCTAAACTGCAGACAACTCCGTCATCTCAGATTACACCGCAGACCGCTCAACAGCATGTTCCCCAGTCGGCTTTGCCGCCAACCACATCCGTCGCAGCACAATCCCCATCGCAAACCTCCCAGAAGTCTGCGGATGTTATCCCCAGTTCAACTGATTCTCAGTCCCATAAACTCGAATCGCCGGCGATCGAAGAACCCGTTGCGGCTACTGAGGCTAAGACCAATACAGCGATCGCATCGAGAACGCCCGACGAAGTAGATATCGAAGAAGCGCTTTCCCTTTTGCCTGCGGCTTATCAAGCCAAGATGCGGCAAGCGATCGCAAAAGGGCCAAGCGACCGTGACACCTTAAATGGCGATGCCCCACAAAAGGAAAGCACCGCACAGAGTAACACTGCACAGAGCAATACAGAGCCCCGATCAGGGGTCATTCCTGCGAGTTTCCGAGATGCGAAAGATTTGAGCAACGATCCGAACCGCTGGACAGAGGATCTAAATCGCACGATTCAATCCCTTGAACAGAGGATCCAGAACGCATCGTCCCTTGATCCCTCGCTGCGCACCCATCTGGAGATGAATCTTCGACTGCTCTACCTTACACAACGCAATTTAGAGCAAGCTAAACGACCTGTTTCGGGACTAACACAACGCGAGCAATCATTTCTCGACCATCAATTGACAGCTTGGTATCAGACTACCACTCCGGATCCGACGCCGAGTCGACCAAGGTATTGGTCACAAGTGATGGCCGAACAACAACTTGCTAATCATCACCTAGCGGCATTGGGTGCATTGCAAATCAATTGCATTGAGTTTTGTACCCAAGTTGACGGCTACGGGGCGATTTCAAAGTTTCAGAAGAACGTATTTCAGCCCGACCAAGAACTACTGCTTTACTGTGAACTTGATAATGTCACATCAGAGGCAGTTCGAAACGGTTTTGAAACCAAGGTCAAGGGGACCTACGAGATTCGTGATTCACAAGGTAAACGTTTACTTGAACAAGCCTTGCCGATGGAACCGGATGTTTGCGAACATCGTCGGCGAGACCATTTCCTGGTTTACAAGATCTTTACGCCTGCCACCATTGAAAATGGCAAGTACGAACTTCAACTTACTATGGAAGATCTCCACGGCAATAAATTTGCAGTGTCGAAGTCGGAATTTGAAATCCGAAGGTAACCGGGATACACTTAAGTCCTGAAGTTCCGTTCTGCCTAAAGGGCTTTTTCAACAAGGAGCCAACGATTATGGCTTCGTCGACCCAATGCTCCTGTGTGAATCGCGATCAATATCACGAAGTGAGCCGATCTAGATCGCTTCGATTTTACGGGATGATGATGACCCTTTCGAAGGGAATCGCCTCGATTGGCTTCATCGCTCTTTTGATCCAATGTTCCCTAGGTCAGGAAGCGCCGGTTGTAAATGATCCGGCCGTAAGAGTGGAAGGCGCAAACGGGCAAGAAGTTAAAGTTGTGGATACGACTGCTCTTACCGAGGATATCGCCGAGGCTCACAAGAAATTCGAAGAGTACATCAAGCAGCAGAAGACCCTGTTGGAATCCTACCAAGACTTGCAAACAACCCTCAAACAGTCTGAGCAAGAGTTACAGAGGATTCAATCGGATGGGATCCGACGAGAATTTCAAGCGATGCAGTCAGCGATTAAGGATATGCAGATCGCTGGAGCGATAAGCAACCTTTCGTTGCCGACAACGGGGCAAGAGACGCAGGCGACCGCGCAGATGCGGTTGCAGATGCAGCAGCAACTGATGGCCAACCGCACTATGCAAAGCCTCGATGCGATGATGAATAGCAGAGAGTTGCAATCGCTTACGCTCGAAGCTCAGAAGACCATCCGGAAACGCTACGAAGCGATACAAGCGGCAATGCAACTCGAAGAGAAATATCGACAATGGCAGCTTGGAGCTACTCAGTTCCTTCCTATCTATTGGGAATTTTCTGATCCAGAGGGAATCGCTTCACCTACCGAACGCTCCGCGATGCTCGAGGCGTTACGACAAGGTGATAAGAAGAATGAAGCCTGTTTATTGGCCCAAGTTCTTTTGCTTTATCGCGATAAAGACTATACGCAAGCGGCAAACACTATTGAGTCGATCGCAGAGAATCCCGGGGCTTTGCAATCCATCGCATTGATGACCCAAGCATTGATCCAAGCAAAACGGGAAAAAGAGAAGGACTCGAAGCAAGCGATGCAAGCTTCGATCAAGCTCGATCGATCCAATCCGTATTGCAGATGGCTTCGGGCACAATTGGCACTTGCGCAGAAACAAACGACGGTTGCTGAGACAGAGTGGAAAGCACTGGCTGCTAATCCAAACTTTTCCGCTGCGGCTAACCGACGACTGGCCTTAAATTTTGCGCAGCGCTCAAAGAAAACTCCCGGGGACGCTAACCGAGCAGTTATCGCTGCAAACAAGAGTCTGCAAAGCGACGATACGAAAGCGACTTGGTTCGCACACTACGTTTTAGCGATCGCACTGTACACCGCAGGGAAGTCAGATGAAGCGATCGAATCGCTCGATAAAGCTGTTGAGCTCGCCAAGGAAGATCAACTTGAACGTTGTGAGTCGCTACGCAAAACGATCGAGGCAGCCGAAACACCCAATTTTGACTTCTGATACCTTCTGTATTCTTCAATATTCCAAAGCTCTGGTTGCTAAGGAAAAATTATCGACCAAAATCAGCGCTAAATTTGCAATCGTCCTAAAATACAGAGCATGGACGATTCGCAGCTTCCAACACCACATAACAACTTTTTCCATTACGCATTCTCGCATGTCTCCGCCGCTCGGAGTTTGATCGAGACCCATTTGCCATTGAGCGTGATCCAATCATTGGATTTAAATACGCTTGAGCTGATGAAAGATTCTTTCGTGGACGGCTATTTGCGAGATAGCTACTCGGATCTCCTGTATTGCGTTCAATTAGCAGGTGCCGAAAGGGACACCGAGGCTACTACCTCCGACGCGTTGGTTTACATGCTTTTTGAACATAAAAGTGCTTCGGATACTTGTACTTGCTTCCAATTGCTTCGTTACCTCGTTCGTATTTGGGAGCATCGCCAACGGAACGGGTTGCGGCTTTGCCCTGTAATTCCAATGGTCCTTTATCATGGCACGAGAGCGTGGTCAGCCCCTCGCAGCTTGGAGGAGCTCATCGATGCCCCACCAAGCGTTGCTCAATACAGCGTGCGGTTCACTTTTCCTTTGTTGGATTTGACTCAAGTTCCAGATGAATCGCTTGCCCGCGATCCCTTTTTGAAAAGCGTATTGCATCTGCTAAAATACAGCCGACGGGATGAGTTTTCGGATTGGTTCGAGCAGATCTTGCGTTGGTTGCTTGAACCAAGCGCCACTTCGTTCCGAAAAGAGCATGTTGATGTTTTTTTGGTCTATGTGATGGCCACCAGCCAATCGATCCCAGCGGAGGTGTTGTCAATGACTCTACAGAAGGTATTCCCGACTCAAATTGAACCTGGCTCTATTGCCGATCAACTGCTGAAAAGAGGCCGACAGGAAGGGCGCCTGGAAGGGTTTTTGGAAGGGCGTCAGGAAGGGAGACAGGAAGCAATGCAAGAGTATGAGATTTCGTTAATTCAGATACTACAGGAGAGCTTGGGTGTACCTTTGGAGAGCACATCGAGTCTGCAGTCCTGTTCGCTTGATGAACTGCGTCTTAAAACAGCGGATCTTCGAAGCCAGATCCAACGCCGTTTGAAGCCATAGTTACAGTGACCTTATTGTTCGCAGGGGAGTCATTGTCGATGAAATCGCCGTTTGTTTTTCCAACTCAAATTGAACCTGGCTCTATTGCCGATCAGCTGCTGAAAAGAGGCCGACAAGAAGGCTTCGAGGAAGGCCGTCAAGAAGGCTTCGAGGAAGGGTGGCAAGAAGGCTTCGAGGAAGGGTGGCAAGAAGGCTTCGAGGAAGGGCTTGAGGAAGCCCGTCAGGAAGCAATGCAAGAGTTTGAGATGTCGTGCATTCAGATACTACAGGAGAGCTTGGGTGTACCTGTGGAGAGTACATCGAGCCTGCAGTCCTGTTCGCTTGATGAACTGCGTCTTAAAACAGCGGATCTTCGAAGCCAGATCCAACGCCGTTTGCAGCCATAGTTACAGCGACCTTATTGGTCTCAGGGGAGTCATTGTCGATGAAATCGCCGTTTGTTTTTCCGACTCAAATTGAACCTGGTTCTATTGCCGATCAGCTGCTGAAAAGAGGCCGTCAAGAAGGCTTCGAGGAAGGGCGTCAAGAAGGCTTCGAGGAAGGGCTTGAGGAAGCCCGTCAGGAAGCAATGCAAGAGTTTGAGATGTCGTGCATTCAAATACTACAGGAGTGCTTGGGTGTACCTGTGGAGAGTACATCGAGCCTGCAGTCCTGTTCGCTTGATGAGTTGCGATTCAAAAAACTGGAACTTTTAATGGAAATGCGATGTAGTATGAAACGATAGTCACAAGAATCGTCCCCCGGTACAACGAATACGGCATCGCCTACGGTATGCTCCAATCTGCTTTGTTCTATCGTTTTTTGCTCAATGTGATTTCCTGAAGTATCCGAACAGCGAAGGGTTGTAGTGAATGGAACGGTCTCCAGCTTATCAAGACAGAAATGGGATCGTCACTCTCTACCTGAAATACTTCCTTTCACTTGCGAGTTGCTTCCTTTCCTTGCGGGACGTTAATCTTTCCTTGGCCGAAACAAGGGGCCGGCCAAATGTGCTTGTGATCTTAGCCGATGATCTTGGGTACTCGGACTTAGGCTGTTACGGAAGTGAAATTCGAACCCCTCATATCGATCAATTTGCAAAGAACTCGTTACGCTTCACCCAATTCTATAACTCTGCGAGATGCTGCCCAAGCCGAGCAGCACTGATGACCGGTTTGTATCCCACGCAAGCTGGTATCGGGGATTTCACCACAAACATTCCCGATGAAAAACGAGGACCTGGATATCTCGGTCGCCTCAATGGGCAGTGCGCAACAATCGCGGAACTGCTCGATCCGCTCGGGTACGGTTGCTACTTTGTTGGTAAATGGCACATGCATCCCCAGACCGGTCCGATCGACAGAGGGTTTCACCAGTTCTACGGCTATACTCGCGATCACTCCCACGATCAGTTCGACCGCAATTTCTACGTTCGTCTGCCGAATCGCAGACAAAAAGAAATCGATCCACCAGCCGAATCGTTTTATGCTACCGATGTCTTCAATGCATACGCGATTGAGTTCATACGTCAAGGACAAGCTCGTAATCAACCTTGGTTCGTATTTCTGTCCCACTCCTCCCCGCACTTTCCGATCCAAGCTCCAGCGGATCGCGTTGCACCTTACCAAAACACCTATAGAAGAGGATGGGATGTGCTCCGAGAAGAACGCTTTGAACGCATGCGAGCCATCGACTTGATCGACGGAGAAGCTTGGAAACTAACCGAGCGATCCTTAGTTCCAGTTGACCAAGAACCTATCGCGAACGGATATGCTGGACGACAGAACCCGGCTTGGAACGACCTTTCCGTCGAGCGTCAACATGATCTTGCACAACGCATGGCAGTTTATGCGGCGATGGTCGAATCGATCGATCGAGGTGTAGGTGAAATCATAGCACACCTCCAAGCCACTAATGCTTTGGAAAACACTTTGATTATCTTCCTGAGCGATAACGGTGCTTGTTATGAATGGGGCCCATTCGGTTTTGATGGCGAATCTCGCAAGGGAACAACTAAGTTGCATACAGAGAATGAACTCAGTTTGATCGGTACTCCTGGTACCCACCAATCCTACGGAAGCGGCTGGGCGAACTTGTGCAACACACCTCTGCGTAGCTACAAACACTTCACGTACGAAGGCGGCATCATTAACCCTTGCATTGTGCATTACCCATCACGAATCGGTCCTGATGCGGCGAAAATCAATCCTGGTTGGGTGCACCATCCAGCGCACATGATCGATATTCTGCCAACCATCCTTGATGTTGCAAACGCACAATACCCTACTCGCGATGAAGAACCGGACCTGCATGAGGCTCAAGGATACTCGCTTTTGGAGGTTGCCCAAGGCTTGCATGCCGACCGCACCTTGGGATTTGACCATCAAGGTGCCCATGCGATCCGTCAAGGAGACTGGAAAGCGGTATGGACGAAACGTTCTGCGACACCCGTCAGCTGGGAGTTGTATAATCTGCGGAACGACCGTTGCGAAACCAACGATGTTTCCAGTCAGTTCCCACTGCAACGCGATGCTTTAATACAGGCTTGGGAGCAATGGGCCAAGCGTGTGGGTGTCGACTGGGACTCCGCTTGGCGGTAGAAGTTTGAAATAAGGACAACAAGGGAATTCTTGATGAATTTAAATAGGCAAGCCAGCTGGGAATTGGTTCAAGAATATGTGCAAAGTGACTCACTGCGGCGGCACATGCTGGCAGTCGAAACTGCGATGCGTGCCTATGCTGTAAAACTTGGGGAAGACGAAGAATTGTGGGGAACCGTGGGGTTGTTGCACGACTTTGATTATGAACGCTGGCCGAATCCACCGGATCACCCGTTGCAAGGAAGTTCTATACTGAGAAGCAAAGGGTACTCGGAGGAAATCGTCTACGCGATACTATCGCACGCCGATTATTTATCTCACGAGTATCCACGCCGATCTCGTTTAGATCATGGACTGTATGCTTGCGACGAGCTATGCGGTTTCTTGACGGCTTGTGCCATGGTTCGCCCACAGAAACTTGAAGGCATCACCGCTTCGAGCGTTAAGAAGAAACTCAAGAATTTGAGTTTTGCAGCGGCGGTCAATCGGGAAGATATCACGCGAGGCGCTCAAGCCTTCGGTGTGGATCTCGATGAACATATCGAATTCTGCGCGGCTGCGATGCATGCAGCACAAATCGTATGAACAAGCTAAATCGGCGGAGATGCCTCAAGCAACTGAGCCTGACAACAACCGCTACGGCGATCAGTGAAATCGCTTGGATCGAAGCGAAACTGTCCGTTAACTCCGCTTTGGCGAATGAGGCGTTGCTGCAACCGAGCTTGTCATTGGCAGATTTTGCAATCGATGTGACTATTCCGATTGGGCATCGCTGCATGGGGGTCTTGCCCACGAAGTCCAGGTCGATCGCTGATTCGCTTGAACTGCACGGCTTTGTTTTGCTAGGGCACGACAAGCCAGTCGTTGTCGTGGCGATCGATTGGTGCGAAATTCGAAATGGATCCTATGATCGATGGCGAAGGACACTCGCAAACGCAGCACAAACCGATCCAGATCATGTTCTGTTAAGTTGCTTGCACCAACACGATGCACCGGTGGTGGATGAAGATGCCCAACGCTATCTAGATCAAGTCGGACTGCAAGGCGAACTATTCGATCCCGCTTTCCATACCGATGTACTTCATCGAGCGGAGCAAGCGGTTCGTCAAGCGATCGACGAGGCAAAGTCGGATCCGACTCGTAGGATCTCTCATGTTGGATATTCGCAAGCTCCAGTTCATGAAGTTGCTTCAAATCGTAGGATTGTTCACGCAGACGGCAGCGTTAACTTCGCAAGAGGCTCAAGCAGTGGCAAGGAGCTGCTTTTTCGTCAAGCTGACGAAGGGCTCATCGATCCATTGATGCGAACCGTCTCCTTCTGGAATGACGACCATTGCTTGCTTGAATATCACACGTATGCAACGCATCCAATGAGCTACTACGGACGTGGTGAGGTCACTTCTGATTTTGTAGGGTTGGCACGCAAGCGACGTCAAAAGGAAACGGCTGATACTCATCAGATCTATGCTTCAGGATGCAGCGGAGATGTTACCGCAGGGAAGTACAATGACGGAACGCTTGAAGCTAGAGTTGCTCTCACGGAGAAAATTCGTGATGCCATGCAACGTAGCTCCGAAGGAGTTAACAAGCAACCGTGCAAGGGATGGCAAATCCAAAGTGCTCCGCTTGTATTGCCCTACAGCCGAGAGCCTTCGTTGCAAAAAGATGTACTGATGGCAGTGCTCAACGATAAGAAAGCCACGGTAGAGAATCGGATTCTCGCCGCAATGGGGCTCGCAAGCTTCGACCGAGCCGTTGTAAGACAACAGCCGATCGATTTGGTCTGTTTGGATTTGGGGCTTCTCAAACTCGTGCTCTTCCCAGGTGAAACCTTCGTGGGTTATCAGCCCCTAGCCCAAACGATTAGCCAGGAAAGCACTAACCGTGTCCCGATCGTACCCGTCGGGTATGCAGAATGTTGGACCGGTTACGTGCCTACTGAAACGGCGTTCGACGATGGGTTTCACGAGTCGTGGCTTTGGGTCGATAGAGGATCCGAGTCCTCTATCGATAAGGCACTTCGAAAATTGTTCGATACGATCAATCTTCCAAAGTGATGACTTCGCCACCTGCACGTGTTCCGAGGGCTCGCCAAGTTTCAAGCTGGATGTTGCTACTAAGGGATCGAACCGATCCGTCCATCAGCAATCCATGCACCATTCCGGTGTGGTAACTGCGGCTAGTGATCACCGCTTGTGTTGCATTGACTTGATTAATTCCTTCGCGAATACCACTGATGTCAATGTCATAGGCCTTACCGTCGGTCGCAGTAAATAGAACTTTCGTCTGCGGAGGGAACTGAGTGGTAAACCCGCAGTGAATCGCTCTGCCGCATACCCATTCTGTATGACCGGCGACGGCTGACCATGCTCCACCGGTATAGGAGCCGATCTGCTGCGGCGTCGCTGGGCCGGTAACCGGCAAGTTGGGAACGTCGTGGAATCTCGGGTTGTAAGCTTTGACTTCTGACATGCCAAGTGTGTTGCTCAGGCCATCGACGAAGCTAGCGGTGGTGAAGCGTGCATTGGGTGCGAAAGCAGCCCCACCACTTTGTTTCGAGATCGGATTCCAAACCAAGTATTGGCCCATCGAAAGAGCGTAGTTAAGAGGATAATGCTCCGGTTGATTGGTGGTCGCATTGATGCGTGGTTTGTCCTCCGGTTCACTCGGGCATAGCAGTACGGGGACTCTCACCGTGGCAATGCCATTGGGTGGGAAGTTGGCTTTGTTGATCGGGTGATGGTAGCCGACCGAAAAATCAATGTTCTTGTACACGTTGTCTCCTTCGAGGAAGGGAAGCAACGCGGCTTGGGCAGACCAAGGCTGATTTGCCGATCCACCCGTAGTGTTTGCCGATGGAGGAAACCGTCGCATGGCACTTTCGTAATTGTGAAGAGCCAAACCGAGTTGCTTGAGGTTATTGCCACAACTCATTCGCCGGGCGGCTTCCCGGGCGGCTTGTACCGCTGGGAGTAACAGTCCGACGAGGATTCCGATGATGGCGATGACGACCAATAGTTCCACGAGGGTAAAACCACGTCGTGGGGAAGGGGTGGACGGAAGGTCCATGCTAGCCCGAAGGCGAGCGAAACGCACAGCACTCATAATTTCACCTAGATACGTTCGCGCGAAAAACGGAACGAGCGAGTAAGGAGTTGGCTGGCTAGGATGAAGGAATTCTAAGGCTTCCCGGTTTCCGATCGCTTGCTCAAAAATCAACGCAAGGTATTCTTATTGAGACTCAGTATCATTTCAAGTGCAGGGCGAGGTTTTCCGGGTAAGATTTTCGCAGTATTTTTTGCGAAAAAGGGTTGGGAGGTTGGGCTTCCAGATGGAAAGTCAACGAGTTCGCTAATCCAAAGGTTTTCAAGAAGAAGCAATGGACGAAAAAACAGCTGGCCAAGACCCTGAGGAGTTTGCCCCTAAGGAACTCAAAAACGTTCCCAAAGCGAATGGGCAGGGCGATGATGGGGCAGGGGAAAGGGGCGAGAATGCAGGCGCTTTGGCCCGCCTCCCTAAGATCATAGCGTTTCGTGAGTTGTGTAGGTGCGGTGACGAAGTTTGGATTGAGAACGAAGGACAATTGTACCGGTTGAGGCGAACCAAACAGGGAAAGCTGATTTTGACGAAATAGAGGCCATAAAGCCCCTCTTTGCAGCTTTGAATTTAGGGTGGCCTGTGAGGAAAATGATCGAGATTCCAGGTAGGCACCGCAGAGAAGGAAATGTACAAGGGATGGATGGACATGGCTTTCGCGGAAAACCTTTGGCAATCGAGAATCAAATCGAGAATCAAATACGGTGCGGCGAAGAGTCAAAACTGAAAAAATGTCCGTCGACGAGCGAACCAAGGGAAGCGATACTTGAATAACTTGCCGCTATTCCTTTAAGGATCCCCTGCGTTTTGCTTGTCGCATGCCTCTCGGTGAGGATCGAATCTCATCGATTCATTGCAACCACTAACCCAACAAACACGATGTCGATCGATTTATTGCCGGATAGTCAACCTGAAGCCACCGAGGGATCGGTTTCTCATCACCGAACGGTCGAACCGGCCGATCCTGCTCATGCCCTGCAGTGGCCGGAGACAGCAGTCAGTCCAGTAAAAGTTCGCTGGCGTTATGCAATCGGAATCCCGGTCATTCATTTGCTCGCTTGTTTGGCTTTCTTCCCCTGGTTCTTTAGCTGGACGGGGGTTGTTCTTAGCATTTTGGGACTTTACGTTTTCGGTACCTTGGGCATTAACATCGGCTTCCACCGGTTGCTCACCCATCGAGGAATGGTAGCCCCAAAGTGGTTCGAGCACACCTTGGCCGTGCTTGGAGTATGCACGATGCAGGATACTCCTGCATGTTGGGTTGCAATGCACCGGATCCATCACCAACATTCAGATCATCGACCCGATCCTCATAGCCCTTTGGTGACTTTCTTCTGGGGGCATTTTGGCTGGTTGATGTTCGACAACCGCGACTTTACAAACGTCAAAGACTATCAGCGATTCACGCGTGACTTGCTTAAAGATCCCTTCTACATGAAGCTCGAGCGGAACACGAATTGGCTCAAAATCTATTTGGCAGTTGCGATGCTTTTCCCTGCGATTGGATTTCTCGTCGGTTGGTTGATGACGGGCGATGTGTGGGGAGGGGTTAAGTTTGGTGCGAGCTTGTTGGTCTGGGGCGTCTTCGTACGAACCGTCTTGAATTGGCACATTACTTGGAGTGTCAACTCGGTCACGCATATCTGGGGCTACAAGAATTACGAAACGAAAGACAATAGTCGCAACAATTGGATTATCGGTCTGTTAGCCAACGGAGAAGGTTGGCACAACAACCATCACGCAGACCAACGCGCGGCTGCCCACGGTCACAAGTGGTGGGAATTCGATGTAAGTTGGCTGACGATCTTGGTCTTTGAGAAAATCGGACTCGTCTCAGACGTCGTCAGGCCAAAGATTTGGACCGACAAACAGAAATAGGCTATCGAGGAAAAATCGTGGCCAATAGGGTTGCGATTCGCGACGAGATTCGTGCTCGTGATCGTTCTTCTGCTCGGATCATGGGACCTGTTTTGTTTCCTTTAATGGTAGTTCGTATGTTGAAAGAACTGAAGATTACTCCAGGCTGCTTTCGATTACGAGCACGAGCGCCGTTTCACTGAGCACGAACACGGAGCTACAAAAAACCGATACAAATCAATTCCAGTCGCTAAAATTCCTGGAATACGCAGAAATCAAGACCTTCCGCTGACACTAAAGCTTGCCCAGGCATTACTCTTAACGCTTACCGAAGTCTGTTCTGTAGCTTGACGTTTATGCTTTGGCTGATATCGGCCAATGCAAGTTGCAAGACGTAAATGGGTTCCTACCCTAGAGACGCCCTAGGATTGTTGAAGGTTCAGGTGCCTAGAATGCCCTCGAAGAAAACGTATATCGCCATTGGACTGACGTCCTCGGTTTTTTTGTTACTGGTCTATTTACTAATGAAGTCCATTCTCCCTGGCGAACAAGATGTTTTGTGTTTAGGCGACTCGTACACCATCGGAGAGAGCGTCGAGGAAAAGCATCGTTGGCCAAATCAACTAGTTGCTCAACTGCAAGATCGAGGGGTTCAGTGGAACCAACCTCGCATCATCGCGAAAACTGGTTGGACGACTGATGAACTGCAAAGTGCGATCAGTCAAAGTCCTTTTATTGGCCATACGTACGGTTGGGTAACACTCCTGATCGGTGTGAATAACCAGTATCGAGGCCGGGACGCAGAAGTCTTTCGCAAGGACTTTCGAGAACTCTTGCAATACGCCATCGAGCGGGCTAACAACCGTCCCAGTCGTGTACTTGTTTTAAGCATCCCTGACTGGGGTGTGACACCCTTTGCACAAAACCGTGATACCAAGAAAATCGCCTTCGAAATCGACGCATTCAATCGGATCAAACGCGAGGAGACGCTTGCTCAGCACGCTCATTTTATCGACATCACCGACATCTCGCGCGAAGCTCCTGAGGATCCCAGCAAATGGCTTGCACCCGATGAACTACATCCCTCTGGCGCGATGTATCAGCGTTGGGCGCAGCGCGCTGCGGACGTTGTGCTGCAAGAAATAAAGAAGTCCGCTGAATTATAGTACTATTTGTTACCTGGGATAATCATCACGTAACACCCTGTCGCTTCGAAGAAAACTCGCGATAAGATTCGGTGCGAATCGAGCCTACCATCGCTTCGACCGCACGCTCAATATCGCTGAGTTGATTCGTAAGTGGTGTGATGCCAAAGCGAATTACGTTTGGTTCACGAAAGTCGGGAATGACCCGGTAACGTCGAATCAAATCCTGAGTGATCTGCCAGCCATTTTCATGGGTGAATGCCAAGTGCGATCCTCGCATCGCCGGATCGTGAGGGGTGATAAGGCCGTATCCTAACTGGGCTAATTCGGTCTCGTAGCTCTTTAAAAACACCTTGATCAATCCGATCGATCGTGCATGTAGCCATTCGATGCCGGCTTCGAGCACCAAATCAACGCCCGGTTCTATCGCCGCCGTTGAGAGAACAGGCGGAGTCCCGACCAGGAATCGTTCTAATCCTGCGCTCGGAGCGTAATTTGGTTGAAACTCAAATGGACTCGCTGCTCCAAACCAGCCCTGTATGGGGTTGTCCATGATGGCCTGAAGGTCTGACCGCAAATAGAGAAAAGCTGGTGCTCCCGGTCCACCGTTAAGGTATTTATAAGTGCACCCCACGGCCGCATCGGCGTTGGCTCCAGCAAGGTCTATCGGAATTGCGCCGACGCTATGGCTAAGGTCCCACAAAATCGGAACACCAAATCGATGGCATAACTCTGTTGTGGCCTTTAAGTCAAACGCATAGCCGCTTTGGTACTGGACATGGGAAAGGGATACTAGTGCCACCGATTCGTCGAGTTGCGACTCTAGGACTTGTTGCACACGAGTGTGGGAGAGCGAAGAGAAGTCCTTGCCGCAAAAATCCAACGGTTGGACTTGGATATCCCGCCCAACTTGTTTTGCTATACCAGAGAGAATGTATAAATCGGAGGGGAAGTTCGCTGCGTCGGTCAGGATTCTCGTTCGTTTACCTCGATGTGCAAGCAACGCCCAAGCAAGTTTGTAGAGGTTGGTAGAAGTTGATTCACTGACAAGTGTTTCGCCAGTTTTAGCTCCGATTAGCCGACCGATTTTCTCCCCGATCCGATTTGCAAGCCCAAGCCAGTGTGCATTCCAGCTACTGATCAGTTGATCGCCCCATTCCCGGCGGAGGACTTGATCCATGCGTTCGAGGGTACTCCTAGGTAATCGTCCGAGAGAATTTCCATCGAGGTATACCGTTTCGTGTTGAGACACGCCATCAATCGCTTGCGATTCGAAGTTCGGTTCAAAAATAAAGCGATCGCGAAATGGATTGGATCGCAAATCCTCAACGCCTGCACCAGTGCGAGTTTGCGATGATTGGGATGAGTTATCCATGAATCGCTAAATCCAAGTCCGTATCGCTTTGAGTTACCTGGGATTCTCTAACGGGCCAGGTAGTCTCACGAGCTCGCTAGCGACAAAAGCTTTCTCAATCTGCATATCAATATGCTCAATGGTGTACTCGATAATTTTTCGTACTGTCGAGTAACGCATCGCGATGATCGTGGCGATCATTGGGTCGTTTTGAAAGTTGTTTGCTAAGACCTCTACTTGGTCTCCTACTCGAAAACCTTCAAAGTCTACGGGCAGCCATAAAATAGGTTTTACTCGCAAAGCAATCACGTTTGGGATTCGAACATGGTAATACTCTCCATCGAATGCGGTTCGTTCGAAAACATGCTCGCTGGGTACCCAATCCTCTACTTTGGATCTGTCCTCAGGGTGGAACGCTTCGATTCCCTCTTGGGGCCAGACCGAATAAACACCGTAGTCCGGTAATGGAGGCCAATTGATCATGGATTGCTCTTACTGCGCTGCATAGCGTTTGAGGACTTCGATCATTTCAATCAGGCGGCGCTGCGCTAAGGGTAGCGTAGATTCAGCTAAGTCGTCGAGTTGCCGTATGCTCGATAACGCTTCTTGCGCAAAGCGTTCCCATTCCATCGCGAGCTGAGGGACCAGTCGAGCGCGTTGTTCACAGAGTTGTCGCCGATGAGTTGCGCGCTCAAGTGCTTTGCGTTGCAACAAACAAGACGTTTCGTCCTCGGATCGTGTTTTCGACTGACAACGCATCAGCTCTTCCCGAGCTTCATTCCATTTGTTCTGAGCAATTCGAAGTTCGTTAGCCCAGTACTCGGGTAGTTCTTTACCAAGCCACATTGCGACACGCTGGAACTGATCACGAATGTCGTCGGAATTCTTTGACGTTTCGGATCTCATCGCTTCGATGGATCGTGAAAACTCCTCGAGCGCTTCGATGTTCTCAACTTTGGCGTCAGCCATGGCCGCGTTGGTACTCTTCGATAAGTTCGGCTTTACGCATCAAATAAGGAACATGCCGCTCGCTCGCTTCGATCAAGCGAGCGAGTTGTTTGAGTTCCTGCTCGAATTCAGCGGCGAATTTAACATGCTCTTGATCGCGCCAGGAAACAGCTAACTGCTGCATCTGCTGTGAAAGTTTTGCCGTTGAGTCGGCCAACCCTCCAGAGAATCGCTTCAACTGCATCGCAAATTGACGCAGTTGCTCCGGATCGACAATCGCTTGTGTCATGATACAGCTCCACTGAATCAAAGGATCAATCAGAAGCCACTAGGCGACGGTCTTCGCTGATCGCCTGTTGAGCTTCTCTTGATAAGCTTTCAAATCGATGACGTCTTTTGCCAACCCAAGGGCTCGAAGTAGGCGAATCGCTTGGAAAGTAATATCGAATTCCCACCACTTGTGGCCGTGTTGAGCCAGGCGTGGAAGCGCATGGTGGTTGTTGTGCCAGCCTTCGCCGTAAGCGACGATCGCGACCCACCAAAGGTTGCGGCTGTCGTCACGAGTCTCGTAATTCTTGTAACCGAACATGTGCGAAGCCGAGTTGACGAACCAAGTTACGTGCAAGACAGCTACCATTCGAACGCATACCGCCCAAACCAACCAAGATACAGCATATGTTGGTCCACCATAAAGGTAGCCCGCCCAAGTCAGCAACGCACCAAAGACAATGTGAATTGGAAGGAAGAAGTTCTCGAAGAACATCAAACCCTTGTCTTTGACCAAGTCAGGAACCCAGTGCTTGGCAAAACCAACCGAGTCGCCATTGTCCGTCGAGAAAGCCAACCAAAACATGTGAGCCCACCAAGGACCATCGTGTGGGGAATGTGGATCTCCAGGTTGATCGCTATAGGCATGATGCTTGCGGTGATTCGCTGTCCAACTAATGGGACCACCTTCTCCCGCTAATACCCCGCAAAATGTCAAACCGTACTTCACCCAATTCGGCACCACTAATCCCGTATGAGTCAGCAGGCGATGGTAACCCAAGCAAATTCCGAGGCTACCGTTTACCCAGTGCATGAAGACACAGATCGCAAGTCCGCTCCAAGTAAACGTCCAAGGTGCTGCGAGAGCACCGATATGCAGTGCGATCAACCACGCCGTCGCGCCCCATTGAATGTGATAGACTTCAGGGATCCGTGGCTGTGCCTTTGACCCCGACTTGACCGTCACTACGCTTTCCATCTCTTCCGCTACAGGACTGATCGGAGGAGTCAGTACAGTCGCATGGTGTTGCCTTGCCCCCGGGTTTCCGGAGAGCGTCGCTGATGAAGATGGGCTGCCAGAAACCACTTCTGACGGATTCGATGCACTTCGCATGATGACTCGCTATTTGGGGGAAGCTTCGACCTTAATACTCGACGCGTACAAAATGATTTGGCGTTTGATCACACCAAAAGATTAACGTCTGGGGATGGGGCAACGCGTCGGCGGTGCATGATTCCTGTGTCAAAGATATGTAAAAGTCGATCCCAAGCTGGTTTCAAACCGACTATTTTGCAATTTCGCATCATTTATTGCGAAAAATGGAGTTGCTTTATAAACCGAAACTTTAAAGTATCGTAACGAGTAAGCCGAACCTGTTAATTTCGATCAGTTTGTCTAATTATAGAGCGCGGTATGTTGCAGCCAAATCAAGACGGCCAAGTCCGACACTCAGGGAATCATCGCGATTTGCTTCGTGCTGTCCTTGCAGATCTTCTGCTCAGACTCGAGGTTCCTTACGAGTCCTCGAGCATAGCGCAAGCGCTCACCGACACAATTTTAGAAGACAACGTCAGTCCGGATGCCACGGCACTTTCGATGATGCGGGCCGGATCGGCTGTCGGGCTTCGAATCGCTCCCGTGGAGATTTCCACCGTCGATGTTTGGGAAGTACTCCTTGATGAATTTCCTGTCGCAGTCTTGTACCGGGCAGATAACGCGGAATTGTCCGCTGTTGTTCTCTCGCACGTTGCAGGTGGGCGAGTCGATACAACGTTCTTGAGTGGCAAGACCAAGAAGACCGATTCTCTCTCGCGGAAACAAGTTGGCCAATTGCTTGGTCGCGCCAAAGACGTCCAGTACTTTATCGCCGAACCGTCCCTCTCGTGTGAAAAAATCACATCAGGGCACGACCCGGAAAATGTTCAGCACGCGAACGTGGACTCGCACTCAGATCACGAGCATCACGCAGAGCATCTCTCGCCTCAAAAGAGGTTGCTTCGCCTTCTTAAACTTGATTCTCGCGACATCTGGACTCTTGGGGTCTTTACGATCGTTGTGAGCTTTCTGGACCTTGCGACGCCTCTGGCCGTCGAGCAGATGGTGACCACGATCGGCTTTGCATCGGTGATCCAACCTTTGATCTGGATCGCTGTATTATTGTTTGCAATCCTTACACTTTCTGCGTTGATCAAGTCCTTGCAGTTATTCGTTGTCGAAATCTTGCAACGCCGCATGATCGTCCGTGTTATCGGGGATCTCGCCGAACGATTTCCACGTTTGGAACGCTCCGCGATCGATGGCATTCATGGTCCGGAAATGGCTAACCGGTTCTTCGACGTGATGACGTTGCAGAAAGCGACCGCTTCACTCCTTACAGATCTGCTCGCCTTGGCCATCCAAACCCTAGCCGGTTTGTTGCTACTTGCGGTCTACAGCCCCTATCTGTTGGCCTTCGATATCGTGCTGCTGATGTCGATGACGATCATGATCTATGCATTGGGGCGCGGCGGGGTCCGATCGGCGATCGAGGAATCTTTGGTGAAGTATCGTATTGCCCATTGGCTCGAAGATGTCATCGGGAACCCAAATGCCTTTCAAGTCCATGGAGGTGGCGCATTTGCGGTCGATCGAGCAAACCGACTGATGGTGGAATACTTAAGCGCCCGAAGAAAACACTTTGTGGTTCTTATCCGTCAGTCCCTTTTTGCTTTGATGCTCTACGCGGTGTCCATTTCAACGTTGCTCTCGCTCGGTGGTTGGCTAGTCCTCAACAACGCACTGACCATCGGGCAATTGGTCGCCAGCGTGTCGGTCGTTGCCGTAGTCGTTGGTGCCTTCTCAAAAATTGGTAAAAGTCTCGAGTCATTCTATGACCTTATGGCCGCGACTGATAAAGTCGGCCATCTGATCGACCTTCCTACTGTTCCTCCATCGCGTTCGATCGATGCCGGTATCGGCCCCGTCGATGTTCGCTTTCGCGACCTTGTCGTTGCTGCCGGTAGGAACCATGTATCGATCCCGAACTTCCATATCAATGCAGGCGAACGAGTCGCAGTATATGGTGAAGGTCATGCTGGCAAATCGACGCTGCTGCAAACGCTCGCCGGCCTTCGAAATCCTTACAACGGTCTCTCGGAAATCGGTGGTATCGATTCGCGGGATGTGAACCGATTTGCCGATGGGTCGATGGTAGGCATCGCATCGGAAATCGAAGTCTTCCACGGTACCCTCCAAGAAAGCGTCACCCTGCATCGACTCTCCATCCACGAAAATGATTTGAGGGAAGCTCTGCAAATGACGGAACTCTGGGACGAAGTCCTAGCCTTGCCTCGCGGTCTGGAAACCATGCTGCAAACCGGTGGTTACCCATTGAGTAAATCACAATCCGCTCGGTTGATGATCGCCCGAGCAATCATCGCACGACCCCGCTTGCTACTGATCGACGGAACTCTAGATCGATTACCACCGCGTATGCGAGAACGCATCTGGAATAATCTTCGAGCCCCCAAAAATCCTTGGACTCTTCTGATCGTCACCCACGATCCGGACATCCTTAACGACTGCGATAAGACCATCGAGTTGCTATCCGACCTTCATTCGCACCACTAGTCTGTTTCGCAACCCGACCTAAACCACTCCCCGCGAACAACTACACATCACAAGAACCTTACACATGGCTACCTTGACTCAAGAATCCACGAATAGCAATCAGCCAAAACGACGCATGATTCGACTTCGGCCAAGTCAAGATCTTGGCGAACGATTCCCCGCGATGCACTTGGTCCGATCCAGTTGGTTCGCTCGCGGATTAGCCCGAACCTTGCTGCTGCTCATGATTCTCCTCTTAATCGCTGCCATCTTCTTGCCCTGGCAGCAAACATCCAGAGGAGAAGGTCAAGTCACTGCAAGATTACCTCAGTTGCGTCTCCAAGCCGTAGAGAGCCCTGCTAAAGGTATTATCGCTTCTCTCCGCCAGGATCTTCGCGAAGGTTCCCTCGTCGAAGAAGGGGAAATCATTATGGAGATCAAACCGTTCGCCGAAGACGCCGAACGATTGACCCAAGAAGTCGCAAAAGCGGTACAAGACAAACTTGCCTCGTATCGCTTGATCCTTGAAAACACCCGCCAACAAGTCGAATCGGTACGCATGCAAGGTGCACAGACTATCGCCAGCGCCGAAGCAGACGTACGCAGTTACAGCAACGCTTGGGAAAAAGCCACCCGCGATGTTGAGGAACAACTCTTTAAATTCAACCAAGCCAAACTTGAACGAGAGAGATACCAAGACCTCAAAGGGGACGTGATCTCCGAAGTCGAATTCTCCAATCTCGAAAACAAAGAACTCTCCGAATTGGCCAAGCTCGAGTCTTCCATGGCGGCAGCGAAGAAAAGCTACAACGACCTCGAAGGTAAAGAACGCGATCTCGAAGGTAAACGACGCGAAATCGAACAGAAGCTCCTCCAAGCCCAAAACTACGTCGATAAAGCAACTACTGACGTCAATAATACCCAAAAAGAATACAACGATGTCCTTACTAAACAAGGCGAATTCGACCGTCTGAAAGTACCCAGCCCAAGTCGAGGTCGAATCCAAGCAATTAAAGGGCAAGCGGGTACCAATAGTGTCAAAGAAGGTGACAAGCTCTTCGAAGTTGTCCCGGAAACCGATGATCTCGCCGTCGAACTGACCGTTCGAGGTGTTGATGCCCCTCTGATCCACGTCGGTGACCCAGTTCGCTTGCAGTTCGAAGGCTGGCCCGCAATCCAATTCGTCGGCTGGCCATCAGTCGCCGTCGGTACCTTCCCAGGAGAAGTTATCGCGGTCAATCCAACAGATTCTGGCAAAGGTATTTTTAAGATCGTTGTTGGACCAGTTAAAAATGGGGGGGATGAGTCGAGTTTGCAGCCTGTATCGAATATGACGGATTTGAAATGGCCCGATAGTCGATACCTACGACAAGGTGTCCGTGCAAACGGTTGGGTTATCCTCAAAAAAGTCTCGCTAGGTTACGAAATATGGCGTCAACTGAACGGGTTTCCAATCACGATCAGCGACACCGAACCAACGGAAGAAAAGGCTGCCAAAGAACCAAAGGCGCCGAAGATCAAATAACACTCGTTACAGCAATGGGGCGGTCAGAGCAAATGTCCCGATTTCTCAGGTCGCTTATTCCAACAACCTTATCCACGAGTTGCTATGCACTGATCCTTGGGCTTCCATACGTTTCGGCCCAAGAGCAACCGCCGATTCCGAAATCTTCGCAACTGCCGCAACCGGCCCCGCAGTTGCTTCCAACACCGCCGGCTCTTGCGCCGACAATCTCCGGTAAAACGCTCGATGAGCTTGAAGCATTACTTAAAGCCGCGCGGGTTGAACTCGGGCAACGCTTAGCAAAAGAAGATCAAGCGAATGCGGGTAAGCCTGAAACTCCTCCAGCTAGTCTCCTAGACGACCCAGTTCGAGATGGAGAAAAACGATTTCTGGAACTCGAAGCCATCATCAAAGAGAGGCGAAGTCAACGGGAAACAGAGTTGCTCAAGTCGCCCAAAGGGACGCCAACCGATCCCGCAGGGGAGGGAATGCAAAGCAACACCCTCGGTAACACAGATCCGGTAGGAGGTCCACAGAAACAACCGCAGGGAATCGGACCGACCGGCACAGAGCAAAACCAAGCATCACTGTCGGCAGGAACGCTGCAACAAGATCTCGTGGCGATGGGTGAATCCCTACTGCTCGCCGACGTAATCGCGTCTACCTTCCGTTCCTTTCCTGAAATTGAAATCGCACGACTGCAGGCTGGCGTAGCGCGGGGTGAAGTCACTCAAGCAAACGGTGCCTATGATCTGCATCTTGATTACTACAATCTCAATCAACCCGTCGGGTACTACGAGAACAACAGATCGGGAGTTGGAGTATCAAGGCAACTATGGTGGGGTGGATATGCACATGCAGGCTATCGCATCGGTCGGGGTGCCTTTGAACCTTGGTACAAAGAGCGAGAGACCAACAAAGGTGGCGAGTTTCGTGTTGGCTGGGTGCAACCGCTACTCCAAGGCCGCGCAATCGATCCTTATCGCGTGCAGTTGTTTCAAGCCAATTTGGATCGCCAAGCCGTTGCACCTGAAATTCAACAGAATGTGCTTGCCGCAAGCCTCGCGGCTGCCAGCGCCTATTGGCAATGGGTAGAAGCCGGCAACGTTTTACGTTCCCAAGAACAACTGCTGCAACTTGCCATCAAACGCAATGAAGGTCTAAACCGACTTCTGGAACGAGGGCTCTCGACTCGACAAGAACTCTCAATCAACGCTCAAACCATCTCTGAGAGACAGCTTAAAGTGATGGATTCGCGACAAAAATTTCGCGATACAGCTTTCAAACTTGCGATTTTCCTTCGCGATGAATCCGGAACACCTATGCTTGCGCGTCCCGAGTGGTTACCAAATGCATTCCCAAATATCTCCCGACTTGAATTACAGGATTTTGAATCGGCGTTTCTTGATGCACAGCAACGTCGCCCCGAACTGAATCTGATTCAAATCGATTT
>Ga0208225_1000079_pt1 | contig 25606 bp, 20 predicted proteins | sample LakMenEpi15Jun10_FD_150701 | JGI IMG/M metagenome (GOLD analysis project Ga0208225, IMG submission 150701) | Freshwater microbial communities from Lake Mendota, WI - 15JUN2010 deep hole epilimnion (SPAdes) | ecosystem: Environmental > Aquatic > Freshwater > Lake > Epilimnion/Euphotic zone ... | reverse complement strand
CTAAATGCACAAAAGACTTGGCGTCTGGAACAATACGCTCGGCCTCCTTCCCGCCCCCAAACACCCCTCCCCTAAAAAAACACCACCGTGACTCTTATGCATTCGACTCTCCCATCCCTGCTGGGCATCGCAGCTCTTTCAATGCTCCTGCAATCATCCCTCGCTCAAGAGAAGCCCGACGCTCCCAACACCCCCCCCACCAACAACCCCGAACACATCGCTTTCTTCGAATCGAAAATCCGACCCGTTCTCGTCGAACATTGCTTGAAATGCCACTCCGACGAAGCGAAACGGGATGGCAACCTTAAAGCAAACCTCTGGCTCGATAGCCGCGAAGGGATCGCTCGTGGTGGCGACTCCGGACCTGCATTCGATCCCTCCGAACCCCTCAACAGTTTGATCCTCAAGGCGATTCGCTACGAAGAATACGAAATGCCACCCGCCGGGAAACTTCCGGGCAACATTATCGAAGACTTCGAGCGTTGGATCAAACTCGGCGCTCCAGACCCTCGCTCCGGAAAAGCCCCCCCCTCAACCAAAGGACCCGATATCCAATCCGGTCGTCAGCTATGGTCTCTCCAGCCACTGAAAAATCCTACTCCACCTACCATCGCATCCTCCCCACAAAACACTCACCCAGTCGACGCATGGATCCTCTCGGCAATCGCTGCAAACAATATCTACCAAGCACCTACCGCCGATCCAAGAACACTCGTCCGTCGCCTCTGGTTCGATCTCCTCGGACTCCCCCCTTCCCCGACGGAACTTCAACAAGCCCTCGCTCTGATAACTCCCACAAAGGGTTCCAATAACAAAGCATCTGAGTCTTCTCCGAACTCGATCTCTCAACAGGGATGGGAAGAACTCGTTAACCAACTATTGAATCGCCCCGAATACGGTGAACGTTGGGCACGCCATTGGATGGACGTGGTCCGTTTCGCGGAAAGCTTCGGTTACGAACAAGACTACAATCGACCAAACGCCTACCACTACCGCGACTTCCTAATTCGCGCTTTCAATAACGATCTCCCCTATAACCAATTCGCTCAATGGCAACTCGCTGGTGATGAACTTCAACCGGACAACCCGCAAGCTTGGATGGCAACCGGTTTCCTTGGTGCAGGCGCTTTCCCAACCCAACTTACCGAAACTGAGTTCGAGTCGACCCGGTACAACGAACTCGATGATATGACTGCGACTATCGGAGTCTCCTTCTTGGGCTTGTCTATCGGTTGTGCTCGCTGCCACGATCACAAGTTCGATCCGATCACCGCACAAGACTACTACCGATTCGCGTCCACCTTCACCGCCGCGATCCGCTCTGAGAAGACCTTTGACCTCAGCCCCGAAGAAAACGCAAAACGGCGAGTGCAATACGACGAAACACTCGCCCAAGCGAAAGTGGACCGCGATACCTTCGAACAAAATGGCCTGCCACTAGAACTTCTCGACTTCCTGAAACGCTCAGCAAACGACGACCCCACCGCTCTTACCGGCCCTTGGAATGTCCTCTCAGGAAACCTCACAACTGAGAACGCAAGCACCTATATTGCGCAGCCCGATGGGTCGTTCCTCGCGTCGGGAAACGCTCCAGCAAGAGAAACTCTTACCTTCGAATCCAAAATCGCTGGCCCTGCCACCCGCGCTCTGCGGATCGAAGCCTTAGCAGATTCATCGCTGCCTCGAAGTGGCCCCGGACGCGCTGACAACGGTAATTTCGCTCTCGGAAATCTCACTGCAGAAATCCTCTCCGAAGGCAAGGCACCACGGAAACTTGAACTATCGAAACCCGCTGCTACACACCAGCAAAATGGAGATAGTCTCTCAATCGCCGCCTCCCTCGATTCGGATCTCGTTTCAGGCTGGGCAGTCGATGGGCAAATAGGCAAAAGCCAAGCCGCAGTGGTTTTCCTACCCGAACCATCCAACGACCCTGCCTCCTCACTGCAACCCGGCGATACGTTGCGGTTAACTCTACGCTTCCATCATCCGAACTCAAAACACATCATCGGTCGTATTCGCTTCTCGGCCTCCTCGCAAACGCAACCACCGGTAGAAGTCGGTGGTAAAGAACCTCCGGCCGACGTGTTAGCTGCCATCGCCGAGCTTTCGAAGAAGATCAAAATGGAATCCGAAGGGAAATCCGATGAGCAGCTCGTCGCAACACTTAAAGAATCCCCACAATGGCCACCGCTAATGACTTGGCACAAGTCCATCTCGAACCGATGGAACGAACTCGACAAGTCCATCGCCGAGCTTGTGCGTAAAGGCCCACCGGTTCAGCTCGCGACCGTCTTGGTGACTACGGAAGGTGAACCGCATCTTCCTCACCATGCCGACGATCGCGGCTACCCTCACTTCTATCCGCAAACTCATATCCTGCGACGCGGTGATGTTGCGCAAAAGGTTTCCGTCGCCTCCCCCGGCGTCCCCGAGGTATTCCTCGGTCGCACCCGCAACGAACCAGCCTTGCATTGGGATCAATCACGATCAAACCCCAAATCAAGCTATCAGCGGGCAGCCCTTGCACTCTGGCTCACCGATGTGGACTCCGGTGCAGGTGCCCTTGCCGCTCGCGTGATGGCAAACCGCATCTGGCTTCATCACTTCGGACGAGGACTAGTCTCTACCCCTAACGATTTCGGTACCACGGGCGAGAAACCAACCCACCCAGAACTTCTCGAATGGCTCGCCAGCCAACTTGTAGAAAACAACTGGAGCATCAAGTCTCTTCATCGAACCATACTTACCAGTCAGACCTACATGCAAGGCAATCGCGTTCACGCCGATCCACGCACGAAAGTCGATCCCGACAACAAACTGCTTTGGCATCGAAGCCCCCGGCGCATCGAAGCCGAAGCGGTTCGCGACGCCTTGCTCAGCACCTCCGGCTTGCTGGACAAATCCATGTACGGCCCAGGATCCCTCGACTACAACATGAAACGTCGAAGTATCTACTTCTTCATCAAGCGAAGTCAGTTGATCCCCATGATGATGCTTTTCGATTGGCCCGAACATCTCGTCAGTATCGGGCAACGACAAGCCACCACGGTGGCACCTCAAGCTCTAGCTTTGATGAACAATCCGATCGCTAGGCAAGCCGCCGAAGCGCTCGCTTCGCAGACTTACGCAAACCCGGATCGTGTCCGAGAGGTTTTTCTTCGGGTTCTTTCCCGCGAACCATCCGATCGCGAACGCGCTCTGGCAGACTCGCTCTTTCAAAATGCACTTCGCGATCGATCGAACCAACCAGCAACAGCGAATGCAGAACAAATGGCTTTCGCCGATGTATGCCAAGTCCTGTTCTGCTTTAATGAATTTCTCTATGTAGACTAAGCCACCGAAAAGCTTGCCATTGGATTCGTCGATAATTTTCAGTTCAAAGAAGACCAAAGCGACATCTCAAAACCCATGAATAGAACAACTCAAAACCACTCGGTTTCATACAGTGCGATCCTAGGGGCCCAGACTCGCCGAGCTTGGTTGCAGCGTGCTGGTTGCGGTTTCGGTTGGCTTGGTCTCCAAGCCTTACTGCAACAGCATGGCGGTCTGACGATGGCTCGCGCCGATGGACTAGGGGACCGGGCCAAGAGTCCGCTTGCCCCTCGCGAACCTCATTTTCCAGCTAAAGCAAAACGAGTCGTCTGGATCTTCGTCAACGGTGGCCCAAGCCAAGTCGATACGTGGGATTACAAACCATCGTTGATCAAAGCGGACGGGAAGTCGATCAAAGAGTTTGATGCTTCGTTTTCAAACACTACCGGTTTCTTTCAGCATGCCGTTGGGAACTTGATGAAATCTCCTTTCGAGTTCACTCCTCGAGGGCAGTGCGGAAAAATGGTCTCCTCGATCTTCCCTAACCTTGGGAACCACGTCGACAAAATGGCATTCATTCACTCCGGATACACGGAATCGAATAACCACTCCCCTGCTCTCTTTGCAATCAACACCGGAATGGCCCGTATGGGCTTTCCATGCGTAGGTTCTTGGGTTACCTACGGACTTGGATCCGAAAGTAGCGACTTGCCCGCCTTCGTCGTGATGAGCGATCCGAAAGGTCGCGGATTGCCCAAAGGACACGCCGCAAACTGGTCCGCTGGTTTCTTGCCCGGTGTGTACCAAGGGACCTACCTAAAACCCACCGGCGATGCGATCGAGAACCTGCAACTGCCACCCAACCTATCTTTATCCACACAACGACAGCAGCTCGATTCACTTGCTGAATTCAATCGACTCCACCTCGAATCCCACGCTTCCGATTCCGAGCTTGCGGCTAGACTCGAAAGCTTTGAACTGGCTTACCGAATGCAAAGCCGAGCTCCTGAGACGATCGATATCTCCGACGAACCAGAACATATCCATAAGCTGTATGGGATCGGAGATCCAAAGTGCGATCACGTCGCTCGGCAGTGCTTGATGGCAAGAAGATTCCTCGAACGGGGCGTTCGCTTCATTCAAATCTACTCCGGTGGAATGGAGAACGAACGATCCTGGGACGGTCACGTTGACATCGCGGGCAATCACCAGCAATTCGCCGATGAAACCGACAGACCTGTTGCAGGGTTGCTTGAAGACCTACACCAACGCGGAATGCTTGAAGATACCCTTGTCATCTGGTGCGGCGAATTCGGACGCTTACCAATCGCTCAACTCGGTGGCAAACCTGGTCGCGACCACAATCCACATTGCTTCACCGCTTGGCTCGCCGGAGGCGGCGCGCAAGGTGGCATCTCCTACGGAGAGTCTGACGAAATCGGCTACAAAGCTGCCGTTGATCGTGTGCACCTCAACGATCTGCACGCTACGATCCTACACCTGCTTGGGATCGATCACAAGAAATTGACATACCCATATAACGGTCGAAATTTCAGACTGACCGATGTGGCTGGTGAAGTCTTGCACCGCGTGATCGCCAGCTAAGACCTGAGCTACGACTAGCGATCGCTGGCTCAATCCATTAGGGGTTCAGGGATACGTAGAACTAATCAACTCTACGACCAAAAGCCGAGGGCAAAAACGAAAACACCGAAGGGATCAACCTTCGGTGTTATTGATTGGCTTCTGACCGTGCACCGCGATCAAAACTACTCAGCGGCGGAATTCAAAGCAGCTTCAAGCTTCGCGCGGGGAGGGATTCCTTGGAATCGCTCGATGATCTCACCACCCTTGAACAACAGCAAGGTTGGGATAGCGTTGATCCCGTATTTGGTCGAAAGCTCTGGATTGTCGTCCACGTTGACTTTCCCAATCTTGACGTTCCCTGCGTACTGAACCGCCAGTTCGTCGATCAATGGAGCGATTTGGCGACATGGGCCGCACCAAGTTGCCCAAAAGTCCACGAGGACTGGTTCCTTGGAATTCAAAACGTCGCTGTCAAAACTGGTATCCGAAAACTCTGCTGCATGTCCCATGTCGCAATTTCTCCTTCAGGGAATAACATCCAAGCCGATGGCTATCTTGTAAAGTTGGCATGCCCTTGGCACGTCAACACTGTACAGCACATGGTGTGCCAAGCCAAGTCATAGTGTGCCACACCAACGATACAAGACCACGAAAATCCCCAAAGGTTCAGCCTTAGCATGGGAATTCGAAGTGAAAACCGCCCCTAATCGGCGCGGATTTCTTTCGATCAATCGGAAACTTAGTTTCCATTTCCATCACCACCCCGAGCGCAAGAAAATTCTTCGGCTAGCGTTCCCCAGGGATACCCAGCGGGCACCGGGGCCCGAACGAGAATCCGCTCTGCCGTTTTGGGGTGAGCGAACGACAACGTAGCAGCGTGGAGTGCCATCGGCGATTCTCGAAAATACTCCGGCCTGTCCCCCCAACTAACCTCACTTCCATAGAGGCTGTCCCCGAGAATGGGGTATCCTCGACTGGCGAACTGCAAACGTATCTGATGCATGCGACCTGTCCCAAGCTGAACTTCGACGAGCGACTCGCTCTGTCCGTTCAATCCGGTTCGCGTACCGAGTACCCGATACGATAGGGAGGCAGTGCGACTCCCCTCTTCGCTCGGATCGACAATCTCCGCGCGAGGTTCATTCTCGACCTTGCGCATCGAATCGACAAAGGTATCGGATGGCTTTGGTGTTCCATGAACCCATGCGAGATAGATTTTGTCGATAGTCCGTGCGGCGAATTGATCGCAGAGTCTTCGCAATGCTCTTTGGTTGCGAGCTATCACCACTGCGCCACTTGTCATCCGATCGAGTCGATGGGGTATTCCGATGAATGGTTTCGGTCCCCCTTCTCGAGAAAACTGAGCAAGGAGTTGAGCTTGCAAGCTTGGAATCCCATCCGGGGCTTGGGTGAGCAAGTGGACTGGTTTGTTAACGACCAAGAACCATGCATCTTCCAGCAAAACGGGAATGACCACAGGAGTCTCATCGCTACGGTCTGGTTCGTCGTTGTGCATGAATCAATTCGTCTGGTGCGGGCTCGTCGTTGATGGTGCTGGATTGCTAGAACGAGCAATGGCGATCACAATGTATTTCACGTCATATAGCGTTTGCGGCTTATGAACGATGAAGTTTTTTGGCAACGTCGAACCCTAATGTAGGTTCGGTCAATGCAAAAAAAAACGAGAAACACCGGCCACGAAACAAACGCATCCAAGCTTTTGTTCCATTAGTGCTTCTCGCACCTGTCATATTCGCGGAAACTATCCGACGGGTCAATAGGGCACAGCAAGCTCGATGCATGGAAGTTTTAAAAAAAGTTTGAACGCAACACGATGCAAACCAACGCTAAAGAGATGCAATCCAACTCAACGGAATCGATTCACTTCGTGACGGGACGCCTTGCTGAGAGCGCCGTTCGAGAGATCGTTCATCAACTCGCTGATCAACATGGCTTCCTCTACAGCATCGACGTTCTTCCGATCACCGTCGCCGCATTGATGACTCCCAAGTGGTTGATGCGCCATTTGAAAATTCCATCAGAAGCTACCAAAGTCTTACTCCCTGGATATCTCCTTCCTCATATCGATGAGATACGCAAGGCTATTGCGATTCCGGTTGAATGTGGACCGAAAGATGTGCGTGATTTGCCCACTCTCTTCGGAAAAAAAAGATTTCGATCAGCCGACTACGGCGAGTATCAAATTGAGATCATCGCAGAGATCAACTACGCTCCAAGACTCTCGATCGATCAACTCATCACCGAAGCGAAAAGGCTTACGGCGATGGGTGCCAATCGTATCGATCTTGGTTGCGAACCAGGTATGAGATGGAATGAAGTAACAGAGCATGTCAGAGCACTGACCGACGAAGGGATCGCCGTATCGATCGATACGTTTGATCCTTGGGAAGTCGAACACGCAGTCAAGGGAGGTGCGACGCTGGTCCTGTCGGTGAACTCTTCGAATTGCGAGAGAGCCGTCGATTGGGGGGTAGAAGTAGTCGTCGTTCCCGATACGCCAGAGGATTATCGTGGGTCGATGGTTCGTACCGCTGAGTTCCTCCTCGATCGTGGAGTTGCAATTCGACTTGATCCTATCCTCGAACCGATCGGTTTTGGATTCGCAGCATCCCTCAAGCGATACATGGAGACCCGTGAGCTATTCCCCGAAGCAGCCATGATGATGGGAATAGGAAACGTAACCGAGCTTACCGATGGCGACTCGGCGGCCATCAATACCGTTCTGCTTGGGATCTGCGCCGAACTTCAAATCCACAGCGTCTTAACGACACAGGTTATCACTTGGGCGCAATCGTCGGTCAAGGAATGCGACTTGGCCCGCCGGTTGGTCGAATACGCCGTTCGGCATCGACTCCCCCCCAAACATCTCGAAGAACGCTTGATCATGCTTCGTGATCCCTCGAACGTCTCCCCTACCCCCGAATCGCTCGAGCACATGGCTGCTCAGATAAAAGACAACAACTATCGTATCTGCCACGATGGGGAAAAGATTCATCTGATGAGCGCGGGGGTACATATCCAAGGCACCGATCCGTTTCTTATGATGGATGAATTGCTTCGAATGCCCGAATCGAGCAACGTGGATGTGTCACACTCGTTCTATCTCGGATTCGAACTGGCCAAAGCCTTAACCGCTCTGACGCTGAACAAACGCTACGATCAAGACGAAGCTTTACGATGGGGAATGCACACGCGTCCAGAAAAGCATCATCGCCTCGAAAGATCTCGCAAGCCTCGCAATAACCCTTGAGAAGGTGCCAGCGGCCCTCCTCCGTGTTCTCCGCTCGATGCATTCATATCTACCCATTCCGCCCGTAATTCAATTCCCACAACGTCATAGGGCCTAATTGGCTCAACGTTCGGATGGCCTTGAGCCGTGTAATTCAAACACCGGGCCGCTTGCGCGGCACCGCTAGAGTTACCGGGCTACTTGCGCAGCTACGCTAGAGAAATTGAAAGCGGTATTAACGCAGGCTTCCTGTGCGCAGTGCGATTACCACTCACCGGGCTGCTTGCGCGGCTCCGCTACAATTGCTAAGCATCCGTCGTCGGGTGAACCCACTGAGCGGGCTGGTCCTTGTAGTACTCCCGCTTCCAAATCGGAACATCTTTCTTGATTCGATCGACAAGGCTCTCGCAAGCTTCGAATGCCTCCTTGCGATGCGGAGAGCTCACGGCAACAACGATGCTTGGCTCCGCGATATCGACTCTACCGAGACGATGGACCGCTGCACAACGGTTTAACGGCCACTGCTTTCGTGCTTCTTGCACCAGGAGTCTCATTTGTGCAAGTGCCATCTCGCGATGGGAATCGTACTCAAGATACTCCGTTTCCACACCTTTAGTGAACTGGCGAGTCGTGCCAATGAAAACGCAAATGGCCCCACTGCGAGCCTCTTGGCATTGCGCGATGATGCGATCTACTTCGATCGGCCCATCGACAATCTCGATCAAGTCGCTCATGTCGTTGATGTCGACTCCTGCTTGAGTTCGGAAACGTACCCGGAGTACTTCGCAAGCTCCTCTGGGCTGACCTTCGGATACTCGAGTTCCAGCGAATCCAGATGCCCGGAAATCAAATCAGCAACCGCTGCTCTCGCATACCACTTATCGTCAGCAGGGATCACATACCACGGTGAAGCCTTCGTCGACGTCGCTTCCATCGCATCTTCAAAAGCCTCTTGATACTCTTTCCACAACTTGCGTTCGGCCAAATCACCCGCATTGAACTTCCAATGCTTATCAGGTGTCTCAAGCCGTTCGAGCAATCGTTTGCGTTGTTCGTCCCGCGAGATGTGCAAGTAGAACTTCAGGACGGAGGTGCCACTTTCGGTTAGGGTCTTCTCGAACATCCGAATCTCTTCGTAACGCCTCTTCCATAAGTCGGAGAGTTTCTTGTATGGCATCAAATTTTGGGCATCGAGAAAATTCGGGTGAACCCGTACCACCAAGACTTCTTCGTAGTAGGAGCGATTGAAAATCGAGATCATCCCCTTAGGAGGCAAAAATCGCATCGGACGCCAGAGAAAGTGGTGTTCGAGTTCTTCGCTATTTGGGGCCTTAAAACCGTGAACGCGACATCCCTGCGGATTCACGCCACGAAACACATGCCGAATAATTCCGTCCTTACCAGACGTGTCCATCCCTTGAAGGATGATCAACAACGATCGCGAGTTCGACGCAAACAATCGATCTTGGGTTTGCTGCAAGCTCGCAATGTCTTGCTCCAAGGATTCGACTCCCTGCGTTTTTCCACCGAACTCATCTCCTGCTTTCGTCGATATCTTCGAAAGCTTGACGGAATCCCCTTCCTTCACGCGGAATTTCTTGTGATCAAATCGATGTGTACTCATTCCAAGCTTGCCTTTCGAAAAGTATGTGATTGCTTGCGGGGATTAATTGCTACCGAGCTGCCAATCGAGACCGATGTCATGAACGATCGCCGAATGTGTCAACGCTCCGACGCTGATCCTCTCGACACCTGTTCTAGCGATCGCCCCAATCGTCGAAAGCCGAACTCCACCCGAGGCTTCTAATTCAACCTCTGGTGCAATACGATTGCGAATCGCCACACACTCCTCAAGCTGAGCGCATGTCATGTTGTCGAGCAACACGATGTTCGGTTTGGCTTTCAGAGCTGACTCAAGTTGGCTCAGCCGATCGATCTCGACTTCGATCATCGGAGGATACTCGAAGCGCACTGCCCCTGAAGCGACGAACTCCTTCGCCAACGCGACCGCTTGACCGGGATCCAAAAGCTCCCCGTCCTTCGCAGCCCGACTAGCCAAATGATTATCTTTGATCAAAACGCCATCGTAGAGTCCAAGTCGGTGGTTATGCCCACCTCCACAGCGTACAGCGTACTTTTCTAAGCGTCGCCATCCAGGCGTGGTCTTACGTGTATCGTAGACTCTGGCGTTCGTCCCCTCTACCGCTCGCACAAATTGATCGGTCAATGATGCGATTCCACACATACGACAGACGACATTGAGAATCGTCCGTTCGCAAGTTAACAAGTCCCTCGCTTCGCCATGCAAGACCGAGAGGACTTGCCCAGGTCCGATCGCCTCTCCATCACCGACACGCTGATCCCACTGAATCCCAGCGTCTAATTCCGTGATCATTTCATCGATCAAATCGATCCCCGCTGCAACTCCGGCAGAGCGTGAGATAAGGGCCGCCGATCCGCGAACCCCTGTGGGCACAATCGCCATCGTCGTAAGATCCACGCTGCGATCTAAATCCTCACGGATGGCCAATCGCAAAATGTCGGAGAGGTCTTCAAGCAACGGCGCGTCGATCGTCTGCGGTCGATAATCCATCGGCATACTCAAACGTTTTAAAGGCCCAAAAGATAAATTCTCCGCCGTGTGCGAAGATCCTAGTTCGACCCCACAGTGTACCCTCGAACAGATTTCCGAGCAGGTTTCCGACCCTAAATTTCCCTCTCTCCCACCAATTTCACCCCGGTGCAACCGGTTCTTGGCTGATCCAATCCACCTTTTTTGGTAGTCTATTAGCTGAATCGACTACACCAATAGCCTAACTCGATCGCCCACCGACCTTACGTTGCTTTTCAACGCGGGCAGGCGACTTGATAGGTTGCTATTCTGATGATGTCCCCAGAGCGTGTCGTTACGCTCGCTTTTGCGATTTACCAATCTGGCAATTTTCCAATTTAGTTCATTTAATCGTGGAGATTCGTTTTATGCGATCAAGCTTCCGGCTTAGTTCCTTAGTTCGTCGCACAAGCCCGCTGCTTCTTGCAGCCGTTGTTGCGGGATTCGTCACCCCATGCTTGTTGGCCCAAGACACACCGTCGAAACCAGCAGCTGAAGCCAAGGGCGAAGCGTTAAAGCTCGCGGGTGGCAAAGTCGTGGTTGAAAAACCAGCTTCTTGGAAAACCGTTCCACCCAAGTCGAACATTATCGAATACGAATTCCGTGCACCTGCTGAGGGGGAAGACACATCGCGCGTGACGATCATGAGCGCTTCGGGCGGAATCGAAGCGAACATCACCCGTTGGATCGGCCAATTCGATGGGTTGAAGAAGTCCGATGCGAAGATTGAGAAGAAGGAAATCGGCAAGACGATCGCACACATCGTCGAGCTTGAAGGGACCTACAAGGAATCGATGGGTGGTGGACCTTTCGCCCCCGGCCCGATGAAGAAGATTGAGAACCACGCTATGCTCGGCGTTATCCTTGAACTCGATACCGGTGATACGGTCTTCATCAAAATGACCGGCCCCAAGAAAACAGTAGCCGGCGAACGAGAAGGCTTCATCAAGATGATCGAAGGCCTTAAGAACAACTAAAGGCACTCGCGATCCTAAAGCGACCATGCAACAGAAACCTCGCCCGTTAAGCGGCGAGGTTTTCTTTTTGCCCCTTTCCTAACATCTCTTCGTTCGTAAAGGTAAGGGCCACATAGAATCGGTACAGCAATGGTACCATGAGCAAGACCAGCAACGTCGATGCGATCAGCCCAAAGGCCAAGCTTGTAGCCATCGGAATCAACGCTTGAGCTTGGAACGATTTCTCCAACAACATCGGTAGCAGACCAGCTACGGTCGTTACGCTCGTTAAGAACACGGCCCGCAGTCGCCGCGAACCTGCCGTCACAATCGCCTCCACCGGCGGCATTCCTTGTCGGACGCACTGATTGATGAAGTCAACCAAGACGATCGAATCGTTTACCACGACACCCGCAAGTGTAACCATGCCGAACATGCTGAAGAGCGTCAGAGGCAAACCCATCAAAGCGTGTCCAAAAATCGCGCCGACCATACCGAATGGAACAATCGCTAAAACAATCCAAGGTTGCAGATAAGATCGGAACTCAAAGACCAACAGCAAATACATCGCTGCCATTGCCACTGAGAATCCTATAGCCAAACTCATGAACGACTCGCGTGTCTCTTCCTGCTGGCCCTCCCATCGGAATCGCAGCGCGGGATACTTCGTCCGAAGCTCTTCTTCAAGTGACTTGCGCAAATCAGACGCGATCGTCGATGCGTTCGCTTTGGTTGTATCAAGCTCGGAGGAGACGGTAATCGACCGCATTTGATCCAGACGGTTAATCTCCGAATACCCCTGAGTTACCTTGATTTCCGCCAATTCAGCAATCGGACGGTCGATTCCGTCGGGACTGCGGACGCGTAAATCTTGGAAATCCGCTAACGATCGCCGTTCTTCCATGGGGTGCCGAACCATTAGCTTGACTTCGTGCCGTCCACGTTGCAACCGCATCACTTCCGAACCATAGTAAGCGCTTCGAATCGCTTCGCTGAGCTCGTCCTGTTTTACCCCTAACGACTTGGCTTGGTCGCGGATGGTAAACTGAAACTCTGTTTTTCCAGGGTTCGAATCGTCGCGAATATCGTAAACACCGGCGTAGGTCGATAACTTGGCCTTCGCCTCCTCTACCGCTGCTTCAAGCTCCCGAACGTTTTCTCTCGGTGCAAGAATTTTGAATTCTAATGGCTTTCCTCCGGGACCGATGTCAGCCGCTTGAAAGTTCACACGCTCGGCACCTGGAAACACTCCCGCCTCTTCTCTCCACCAACGGATGAGCTGATCGCTGGTTACATTGCGTAAAGTTGCGTCATGAATCTCCGCTTGCACTTGCGCGACGTGCGACCCAGAAACTCGGTCACCCGCCCCCTGATTGCCAGCTTCTGCCGATCCGACGCGGAGGAAAGTCAGTCGAACTGGGCCGCGAGGAGAACTTGAGTCCATTGGCGCAGGGGTCTTCGACGTCCCTGCTTTTTGTTCTTCGTCATCAATACGTTCCGAAATCCGTCGCAAAGCTTGCTCCATTCGCCTCGCTGCACTTGTAGTGATATCCGCAGGAGTTCCATCGGGATAAATGACTTGCCCAACGATCGTCTTGCCATCAAGACTCGGAAAAAACTCGAAGGGTACCGCGCCGGAACGCACAAGCCCCACTGCGTAACATACGACGGCAAATCCTAAGGCCACTGGCAATAATGGATACCTTAGGAACAGTCTTAGCAACCTTCCGTAAAACTGCTCTCCAAACCAATCGAGCATGGAATTGTTAAAAGCCGAAACTCGATCAAGCGTTTTCTCTAAACGCAGTACTGGAAACATCAACCAGGAACGCAGTTTATCAACAAAAGACTTCGCTTCATGCTCCTCGTGCGATAAGTGACCAGGTAACGCAATCGATGCTTCAATCAGCGAGATTGTCAGCATCAAAATGATTGCCACAGGCATAATGGCAATGAACTTACCCATTACGCCTGAAACGTAAAACAAAGGTAAAAACGCAATCATCGTCGTCGCGACGCTCGAGAAAACGCTCGGTAGAACCTCCGCTGCACCATCGATTGCAGCTTGCAAATTTGTCTTACCCATCGCACGGTGCGCAAAGATATTCTCCCCAATGACAATCGCATCATCGACCACAATCCCAACGGCCATCAAGAACGCAAACATTGACAACATGTTTAACGTTTCACCCATGGCATAAAGCCCAATACCAGCCCCAAGCACACTGATGGGGATTCCCATCGCTACCCAAAACGCCAATCGCAAATTCAGAAACAACGCCAACAAAATAAAGACGATCAGTCCACCTTGAAGGCCGTTTTCCCGCAACATGCGAATCCGGTCGCGCACATCCACACTCTCGTCACCCCAAGCTATCAACGAATAGCCGTCGGGTACTGGATACTCGGCGACTGTCTTCTGCACCTCGTCGGAGATGTTCAGCAAGTCTTCGCTGCTGGTCCGTTCAATTGTGATTACCATCGCAGGCCTACCGTTGATCTCATTCAAGGCCGCAACATCATCGAACTCATCGCGAACAATTCCGATATCGCCAACACTGAGAATCACGCCGTTGGACTGCGCGATCAAAGGTAACTTAGCAATCTCTTCTCCAATTTCTCGCTTATTCTTTCCTCTCAACAGAATTTCTTGACCATCGCTTCGGATCTGCCCGGAAGGCAACTCCATGTTCTCCTTGCGCAGGATACTAGCGACCTGCGATAGGGTTAGACCGTATTGTCGAAGCGTATCTTCGCTGATCTCAACATCGATTTGATAAGGCTTGACGTTGAGCACCTGCGCTTGAGAGACATTGGGAAGCTCGATCAAACGATCGCGCACGGACTCAGCAAAATTGCGCAACCGCTGCTCAGTCTGCCCGTCTCCATCTTTCGGCCCAAGTACGGCAACGCGAATTGCAGGAGTTCGAAATGTGACTTGCTCTACCGTCGGCTTTTCGCTCCGTTCCGGGAAAAAGACGGAGATACGATCCACGGCAGATCGAACCTCAGACAAGACCTTTTGTACGTCTTTGACGTTCGGCTCTAGCTGCACAAGGGTAAATCCAGACCCCTCTCGGCAAATACTCGTAAGCTTTTTGATCCCAGACAACGACTGAACCGATTCTTCTATCTTCTGACATATCCCGCTCTCCACTTCGTCGGGTGTTGCCCCTGGATAGGGAACCGAAACGAGAATCACTTCCAGTTGAAACTCTGGAAACGTCTCTCTCCGCATACCGAAGAAACTTGCCAGACCACCGACCAAAATCGCTACAACGAGGAAATTAATCCCCGCCATATGCTTGACCGCCCATCGCACTACTCCGTTCATGGCTGAATCCCCTCAACTTGCTTCGGTGTTCTCACTTGGTCCGTCCCATCCCCGATCAAATTCGCTAAGGGGGTTGTCACTAAACTCACCCCCGGGGTAACACCTTCGAGTGCCTCGGCCACCCAAAACTCCCTGCTTGCTAAGTCCCTGTTTTCATCGTCCCTGTTTTCAACGTCACTGTTTTCAAAGGCGGGTACCTTGACCAAAGTAATGGTCTTAACTCCAGAGAAAACTCTCACCCGCCCAACCGTCCAATCCACAACCTTGGGTAGCGACTGCGCAACTTCTGTACTCATCGACTCGCTGATTTTCTTCTCACTCAGCAGGCTCTCGTCCGCTTCAAAAGCCCAAACTTGCCCTCCAGGTCGTACCGCTAACTTCGGAAGCAAAACTAACGCCCGCTTGGGCTGCGTTTGGATCTTCACATCGACGAACATGCCTCTGACCAACGCCGGCAAACCACCATTACCCTCTTCACTGATGGGCTGCCCATTGCGTCTAACGTCTCGAGGATTGTCAACCATTACCCTCACTGGTACCGTTCGGCTCTGGGCATCTAAACCGATTCCCTCGTAGCGACTCAAATGACCTCGCCACTGATAAGTCAAATCCTCACGGCCAGCTACCTCATACGAAATCTCAACAGGTGTCGGGGGCAGTTCATAACTCGAAGCCCGCATGACTTGCGACGAAGGTTCACCAGTCGGTGAGGTATTAAGCTGATCGAGCACTAGCAACAACTGATCGGTTCGCAAATTGCAACTGACTTCCACCCGCTCGATATCCTCAACGACAAACAGTTTGTCACCTCTTTGCACGTACGAGTCTTCCTGCACCGATTCACTGACGATCACTCCAGATATCGGAGACTTGATCTCTGATCGATCCAAATTCGTCTGCGCTTGGGTTAATTGAGTATCTGCAAGCCTTTCTGCTAACTCGATCCGCCTGCGCCGAGTCTCCAAGAGTTGCATCTGGTTCTGAAGGGTGACAACTTGGTTTGTTGCAGCAAGCCGCTGCCTCCTGGCTTGATCCTGCTCGGTATCACTCGCAAAGCCAGCGGGAAGGGACTCAAGCCTCTTGATTTCCTTCTCCTGCAATCCAAGCTCCTCTTCCGCTAGAAGCAAGGAACGTTTGATGTTCGAAAGTTCTTGATCAAGCTCCCTCTGCTGTGCGTACTCCGATTCTTTAAGTGCCGTCAATCGCTCAACCTCCAATTCGTAATCTTTTGGATTAAGTCGAAACAGCACATCACCTGCATGCACGTACTTGCCAATCTGACACCTATCGCTCTTATAGACGACCCGCCCAGAGACCTCCGCCGCAATCGTAAGCTGCCGATAGGGAACAACCGTCCCGGACAAACTGATATCGAGAGAATCAAGCCCCCGAAACGCCTCGGCTTTTTCCGTGCTTACAATCGGCAATCGATTCAGATAAATCCGAGGATCCGATGGGTCCTCCGATACCTGCTTGGGCACCTGCGTACCTAACTTCTGGTAAACCGCCACACCTGCGAAAGCTATCATCACAGGAAGAAGTAGGCCAATAACCCACCCTAACAGTGGATTAGTTTTTTGAGATGTCATGGAATTGAGTCGCTCTTGGAAAGTCACTTAAAGGAGCGTTCCATAGTAGTAAGCTTGCTGAATTTTCCCAGATGTTTTCAGCTACTAAATACAAGACGCACAGGAGAGGCTCCCGTGCGTCTTGTATTTTCGATCTATTTTAGGCTCAAAGCAACGTCTTAGACTTCGTAACCAGCGCGATAAGCAGGCTTGATCATGGAATCGAACTCGCTCGTTCCCTTGACCTTGAGATTCGCCGAATCCCATTCAAGCTTCGCACTCGAGACTTGCTCGCCAGACTCCTTGGTCTTGCCCGCAGCCCAAACTGCAAGGTTACCCAGAAGAATGACTTCGGTCATCTTGCCTGCGTAGTTGGCAAAGTTCGACCAAGTCGGCTTGCCGGTCTTGATGGCGATCGCAAATTCCTTGAAGTGACCTGGGCTGCGCTCAAAGTCGACTTCTTTGTCTTCAACGCCGGTGAAGAAGCACTCAGCACCGTAATCGTTTGGCGAATACATCTTGCCCTTGTCACCAAGGATCAACAGTCCGCTGTCGCTTCGCTTGCGTCCATCGAGCAACTCTGGATCGACCTTGTTACCTCCGTCATACCAAGTCATCTTGATTGGAGGTCGCTTGTCGGTTGCAGCAAATTCAAAAATGATCTTCGATGAGCCTGGGAAGGTCTCTCCGTTGTGACCGGTCGTGGTGGCTTGAACACTGACAGGATTGATAAGATCGCAACCAGCGAAAGCGACGTTCAAGGTATGGCAAGCCATATCCCCTAGAGCGCCGGTGCCGAACGCCCAGAAACCACGCCATTTGAAGGGATGGTAAGCAGCATTGTAAGGACGCATTTCAACTGGGCCGATGAATTCATCCCAGTGAAGATTTGCTGGAACTGGTTGCTCTTCAGGACGTGGAATCCCTTGAGGCCATACAGGGCGATTCGTCCAAATATGGATCTCTTTCACGTTACCCAAAATGCCGTTCTTCAGCTTGGCTGCTGCCGATCGCAAACCCGAGCTCTCCGAACCTTGATTACCCATCTGAGTTGCAGCCTTCGAGCTTGCTGCAAGTTCAGCAATACGACGAGCTTCCCAAATCGTACGAGTCAAAGGCTTTTGGGTGTAGCAAGCCTTGCCCATCTTTAGAGCCATCGCAGTAGCAACAGCGTGGGTATGGTCCGGGGTGCTGACGGTTACCGCATCGATGTCCTTGCCGACCTTGTCAAGCATCTTGCGGAAGTCATGGAATGTCTGTGCATCTTCAAAGTCTTCGTCCTTCTTGCGTTCGCCGAGAGTGTTCTCATCGACATCGCAAATCGCGACGATCTTTCCATTGTTTGCGGCATCTTTCGAATCGCTCGAACCCTTACCGCCAACGCCGATACATGCGAAACGGATTTCTTCTAAGGCTGAACGGCTCTCTTTTGGTGCAATCCCCCCAGCAACCCAATATCCTGCCGATACGGCGGTGGTGGTCTGGAGAAAACGGCGACGATTGTTATTGGTCATGGCAACTCGTGCAGTGGATGTGAGGAAGTAAAAAAATGTCGGATGGCAATTCAGATCGCCACCCCAACCGTACAGATTACCCGAAGGGTGCACGGAATACAAATTTTATAGGAAATCCCGATTGTCCGGTTGATACCGATTTGAAGCTTTACGTTGGGTTTCCCTCGATTTTCCCGAAAAACCGACGAACCGCGGCTGTTTTTCTCTCCACTACCCACCCGACACATCCCTAAGCGCACCCTTTCAGGGGGCCGCAACGCTGCCTGGGAATGCCGCAACGCTGATCTGGCTGCAATCTAAGTCGGTAATCATCAGACAAATCACCCACTAAACGCAACGAATTCGAATAAGGTCTCCAACTATGTTTCTGCGACCGAGCAATCTGTATCGCGCTTTCTTTTGCGCAGTAGGCCTCGTGATGATCATCGTCGGCCTTGAATGCCTTGCCATCGATAGCGCGATGCTCTCCCCCGGCGTCCTCGAAGATGCCAGAGCCATGGGCCCAGAAGGCAATACTTGGTTCAACTCCCAGCCTGCCCTACCCCAAGGTCGTATCTTCCGCCCGAAGGATTGGTTTCCATGGTCGATGCTAGCAGCCGGAAGCATCGTTGCAATCTATGCTCAAGCCGTTCGCTCGGTTACATAGTTTCCTTGTTGGCAACGCAAACTTGAATGCACTTCGCAATTGCGATCATGCTCATCTCTGAGATGATCGAAGTAATCCGCATCACAATGGTTGCCAAAAGAGCAATCGGCTGTGGAACGATGGTTGCAAGTATCCATGTAGAAGCCACCTCTCGTGCGACGGCTCCCCCTGGCAACATCGATACGAATCCAGCTAGCCCCCCAAGGCTAACGCTCGCGACGCACACCGTCCAACCATGAATACTCCAGACGCCGTCTCGAAGCGACTCGGGATTCAGCCCACTACTTCCCAATATCTGCAAGCTTGACGCGCAAGCGTTCTCCAAGGCGAGCAATACGAGCCACAACGCAGTGCCTTGCAGTGACCAACCAATAAGCCCCGCAAAGACGGTCCTGAGCATCATCCTTCCATCGATCGCTTCAGCAATCTTCGGAGGCATCTTGCCTATGCGACTCTTCGCAACACGATTTACAACCCATCGAAACGTATGGGGCATTAAAGCCATCATCGCAAATGGGATACATGCCCACGCAGCGAACTTGATCCAAGCTGGAACGTCGACGACAAAGATCAGACAGGCCCCGAGAATCGCACCGGTTGCGATACCCGTCAAAGTCTCGATAAACACACTGACAATCGCAGGTCGAGCAGCCACCCCATGACGGTGCAACTCTCCGACACGCAACACCACTGCCATCGCTTTGCCAGGAACATACTTGCCGAAATGCCCAAGAAAATAAGCGTAGAACGAATTGGGCCAAGATACCTTCTGTCCAAAGTCCGCCACGATGCGTTGCCAAGCGAAACAAGCTGGAAGCAATGCCAACATTCCGCACGGAATGCTCCATGCAAAAGTCCACCAATCCACAGCCCCCCAGTCCAACTCAAGCCCCGAGCCAACAACTTGCCGCCAAGCATTGCGAAGCGTTAGAAATAAAAAGTAACCCACGATTCCCAAGATCGCGAATCGCAGTACGAAAGCCCTAAAGTGCTTGCTGCGCGATCCCTTTCCTGCGCCCTCATTACCAGGACCCGTTCCTTGCGGCTGATGCACTAATCCATACCTCGTGTTAAAATTACGAACGTCATACTATCTGTTCCCTAAGGTAATTCCTGAACTTCGCGGCATCCGGCCTGCTTGGAGCTTTCGCAATTGGCACGCTACATATCTTTCGCCGTTCTGCTCGCAATTCTTATTCTCATCGGAGTCCTATTCTACAAGGTGATGATCGGGTTTTTTATCCCTGTTTTCATCGCCGTTGTTTTAGTGGTCGTATTCCAACCACTGCACCGTTGGGTTCTCAAAAAAGTTAAAGGCAAACCACACCTTGCCGCCACACTTACCACCGCACTGATCGCCGGAAGTGTCCTTGTACCCGCCGGCATCATCATCGGATTGGCCGCTGTTCAAGGTGTTCGGTTGCTCGATGATCTCAACGAATCGAACATCCGCGTCGGCCTGAGTCGCTTCCGATCCAACCCCTACGTGAACCTTGAATCACCCGCCGCCAACCAACTGCGCAGCATCGATTCGAAAGTTCGCGAGATCCAAGAAGTCGTCTCCAGCGCTACGAATTATGCCGAAGTCACCGACACACGAGGGAGAATGGCAGGTGATATCGCCGATATCCGCTCGCGACTGACCGAGATCCCAAACTCCATTCTCGAGTTCTACCAAGGCAAAGCCCATTTTGCTGCCGCTGATATAGATCAAAAGCAATTCGTCGACCAACTCTTTGCTAAAACATTCACGGAAACAATCGAGCTGAGTTCTAGCATTCTATCTGGTAACCGCACACCGGATGCTCAACCTTTGGGGAATAATGAATCGCAGCAAACACAAGCCGAAGCACAGCAATCGCAACAAGAGTCGCAACAACAAATACAACACCTTCGGGAAGAAGCCGGGACGCTCAAAGCCCGGATCGTACGATCCAACGAAGTTCCAGATCAACTGAACCATCGTATTGATGAAGCTCGTCCAGCAATGATCGACCAACTCGTCGAGTCCCAACTGCTGACCGCAAAACTCAACCAAGCCCTCGACCGACTTGCTCCCTCCGAAATCGGCAACTTGGCAAACCTCCAAGACTCAATTTGGAAACTGCAAAGTGAATGGGACAGCGCCCGCGAAAACTTCCTCGGCGGACGCTTTACCTCGGTCCTCAAAGACATCGCGAACCCATCACCTGAACAAGTCAAAGGTACGATCGATAACGCATTCGCTTACATCCAACCTAAACTCCTAAGTTTTGGCGGCGGCTCTGTAGCTTTCGTCGTCAAATTACTAGTCGGAGTTACAGTGCTACTCGTCGCTCTGTATTTCTTTCTTGTCGATGGCCCAGGCATGATCCGAACCCTGATGGAACTGAGCCCCTTGGATGATCGATACGAAGCTGAACTGCTCTCGGAATTCGATCAAACATCGCGAGCAATAGTACTTGCCACGATCCTCTCGGCGGTCGCCCAAGGGCTCTCCGCAGGTCTAGCTTACTTCTTTCTCGGAGCACCATCGGCCTTTCTGCTAACTGCTCTTACGATGGTCTGTGCACTGATCCCTTTCGTCGGCACAGCAATCGTGTGGGTCCCAGCGGCTCTTTACATGGCCGTCTACCAAGACCGTGTTCCGCAAGCGATCGCACTTGCCATCTACGCATTGCTAATTGTCGGCACCATCGACAACCTAATCAAAATGCTGATCCTTCATGGCCAACGCCAACTGCATCCACTCCTGGCTCTTCTGAGTGTTCTCGGTGGGATCCAAGCTCTCGGCCCGATCGGGATACTCATCGGCCCCCTGGCAGTAACCCTACTTCAAACCACCTTGAGCATCTTCCGGCGTGAAGTGATCGAATTGAACAACGGCCCCGTAGAACCAATCGCCGAATCATCGACGAACACTACCGAGCCGCCCTCACCGAACCCACCGAACCCACCGACCTCACCGAACGCGACACCTGAAGCAAACACGATTTCAACGCCGCAATAACATGCCGTGCAACTTCGTCTTAAAACCTAGTCGATGAAGAATTCGACTGTGTATCGCGTCCTGCGGATCGATGACCACATGGACAACTTGCTTTCTCTCGAGTTGCAGTTGTCGCAAACTCTCACTGATCAAATAAACCCACTGCTCGGTGCGCAAATCGTTATCTTCAATGGTTGGCAGAGTTAACCGAGCAATTCCTGGATCTATTCCGGGAAGAGACATTTCTGGGTACCAGACCGTAAGTTGTAACTCAGCGCGGTTTGGGGCTCCGCAAGTCAACTGGTAGACAATTCGCTCGCAGTGACCGAAGATCACGTTTTCCCACCAGTTCGGACGATCTTGTTCGATAATCCTGCTAACGGTGCTCGTGCGATGGATTCCCATTTGCACACGATCCATCGGAGGACGAAATCGAGATACTACTAACTCCCTGCACTCCGTCGCACGGTAAGGTTCGAAGCCAGCTTGCCGCATCCAAGCGTGTAACCGTACATCGTTCGAATCGACTCCAAGCAATCCATCACCTTCTGCAACACCGTGATAGTAGATGCTCTCATCAAATGCACCCAGTCCACAGCAATGCGTCTGCTCGTTGGCTCGTCCCTCACGCATCGCTACCTCAAGCAATTGACTTGCGATAAGCGATTCATCATCTCCAGGAACGACACACAAACGATGGATGATCAACGAGTCGTGTCCGATACCCTTCGCTTCCGGATTGCGTCCAAAATGGATCCAGCCCGACGCCTCGCCACTTACTTCATCGATCGCAATTTGGAGTTCGCTGTATCGGAAATAAGGCTTCGAAAGAACACACTGGTCAAAGACTAAAGGGAGACATTGGGACTTTGAACCGTAAGCCTTATGGTGGGCTTCCCAAATTTTTGAGAGACTGAGCGTATCGGTGTTTTGGAAAGGCCGAATGCTCCGCACGCCGCTACCCCAAGACCGGTGGAACGCGGAAAGAGACCTCGTCATGGGCGGGAGCGTTTTGCAACACTTCCTCCTGCGAGAGAGAATGGCCGACCACATCATCGGCTAGCACGTCAGAGAGTTCGATGGCGTGTACCATCGGTTCAACCCCAGAGGTATCGACTTCGCGCAATTGATCGACCATCTGCAAGATCTTCGATAGATCGCGCTCGACACCCTCGACCGCGTCTTGCGCGATACGAAGCTTGGCGAGTTTCGCCAAGCGGTAAACATCCTCTGCCCGAATCGACATCGGTGCCGACTATTTCGTTGGCAACGAGAATGGCTTGGTGCGAACCGCCTTGCGGATTCGACCCGAACGAATGCACTGAGTGCATACTCGCATCGTCTTGACTTCACCGCTCGGCAAAGAAGCTTTGATGTTTTGAAGATTCGGAAGGAAACGACGACGCGTGATCCCGGTGATCTTCGTACCAACCCCACCCAAGTACTTCGCCTTACCCCGAGTCTCGATCATGTTCCCAACTTGAGGGGCTTTTCCGCAAACTTCACAAGCTCTTGCCATGTCACAACCATCCATCAATGATGTAGTTAGAATCTCGACCGAAACCCCGGAATCGCCGACGTCTGGACAAACCACAACCCGGTACACCGAAACTTCGAGGGGCCAAAAACTTTGGCCAGCTTCTCTAGCCAAAAATAGGGAACCCAGAAAATAGGGAAGGGAGAGTATAGCCTTCCGCCGTTGTGAATCAACGTCAAATCCTCACATCCAAACAAAACCCACCTGCAACGATTTCCTTGATCAACCCCCCAGTCAAGGTTGCCGAAAGCCTCCCAAGTGATTAAACTGCGCCTTTGAACTGGGCTTTCGACACCTTAAATATCCATCGGGAAAAGACTTGCGCCTCAAATCGCATGCCGTTTCGAGTCTTGGGTGATATCTGGGGTTGCAATCGGGAGCCATCTGGAGCCATCTACGGAACAGAACGTGGAAAACCCGGTCCATGCAATCCCAAAAAATTACTCGCGAATTCTCCAGCGTCGTCGAAGCGGCGGGCAATCTTGCTCTCGCCGTCAACGCCGATGCCATGCTTTTCCTCGTCGATGGAGCGATCGACTGGGAACGCCTTAGGGAACTCGTCCCGCCGGAAGTCACAAAAATCTTGGTGGCGGCCGATCTCGAAGAAGATGTAGAAGCCGCAGCAGGGTTCGGCTTGGTTCCCATCACCCTCAATAAAGAAGACGCGCCGCTCCTCGAAAGACTCCAGCACGCCTTGCTCGAAGGGGTCGCCGACGAACATTTAGCCGGCCAAAGCGAAGTCGTAGCAGTTTATTGCGGGTTCGAAGCAAACCGAATGGATTCGATCTCCATCATCAAACTCGATGAACGGATGAGACGATTCACCAGCCGCGACCTTCAACGCCTCGAAACAGCGGTCCCTCTGAACAACCTCAAAGTCGTCATCGATCTTGCCGTTCAAATCGGACGCGAAGGACGCGAAGGAAAGAAGGTCGGCACCCTGTTCGTAATCGGTGATACTCGCAAAGTTCTCACCCATTGTAAAGATAGCGGTTTCGATCCACTGAAAGGTTACAGCCGAAAAAATCGCACCCTACACGACCCACGCGTCCGTGAAGACATCAAAGAAATCGCCCAAATGGACGGTGGTTTTATCGTCTCTCCAGACGGAGTCGTCGAACGCTCTCGCCAAATCATCGAAGTCCTCCACGAGAACCTTCAACTTTCTAAAGGACTCGGTTCACGACATTGGGCCGCTGCTGGTATCACCCAACGCACGAAAGCTATCGCGATCGTCGTCAGCCAATCGAGTGGAACTGTGCGTGTCTATCAAAACGGACATCTCGTCCTTCGAATCGAACCGATGGGCCACGCCGTGAAATGGCAAGAGTTCAACTATGAACCTCCTCCGAACGAAGCCTCGGACTAACCGATGAACCATCCACAATTCCCTCCAAGGGTCGTGGTCGTCACCGGCGCGAGTAGCGGAATCGGCCAAGCAATCGCATTGGAGTTCGCTCATCGAGGTTGCAACGTGATCGTCCACGGACGCAAGAATTTGCACGGACTTGCAACTACCGCAAAGCTTTGCGGCAGCGCCTTGGCTATCGCCGCCGATCTCTCGCAATCCTCAAGCCTCTACTCCCTGGCCAACGCAGCCTTCGCTCGATTCGGTTACGTCGACGTATGGATTCACGCCGCAGGTGCCGATGTCCTCACCGGAGCGGCTAAAACATGGTCCTTCGAGAAGAAACTGCAAACACTCTGGGATATCGACGTGCGAGCGATGAGCCTCCTGAGCCGCTTCGTCGCCGCTCGACAAGTCAACCAATCCTCTCCCCAAAACACTCTCCCCTCGATGATCCACATCGGATGGGATCAAGCCGAAGCGGGGATGGAAGGTGACAGTGGACAATACTTCTGTGCAGTGAAAGCCGCCGTTGCCGCGTTCTCGAAAAGCCTAGCAAAATCCTATGCACCGAAACTCCGGGTCAACTGCATACAACCCGGCTGGATCCAGACCCAATGGGGACAATCAACCTCTCCCGAATGGAATCAACGCGCCGAAAACGAATCCCTTCTCGCGAAGTGGGGCTCCCCCCAAGACATCGCTAAACTCGCCGCAGCGATAAGCTTAGGTGATGGAGAGTTCATCAACGGTCAGTCCATCGCAATCAACGGCGGTTGGCACGGTGGCCCCCCAAATGTTAGGAGCCAAACATCTACCGACCCTATCCCTCCTTCATAAACCCTCACTCGCCCACAATGAAAACAATCGATTAAACCAATCGATCCATGCGACCGCTCCATCCGTCGCAAATTCCAAGCCCGTAAGACGATCACTTGCAAGTGATTATTCAATCATTTGCTGTATACTTTC
>Ga0208225_1000078_pt1 | contig 25960 bp, 13 predicted proteins | sample LakMenEpi15Jun10_FD_150701 | JGI IMG/M metagenome (GOLD analysis project Ga0208225, IMG submission 150701) | Freshwater microbial communities from Lake Mendota, WI - 15JUN2010 deep hole epilimnion (SPAdes) | ecosystem: Environmental > Aquatic > Freshwater > Lake > Epilimnion/Euphotic zone ... | reverse complement strand
TTCAGGACCGCACCACGATTCGGGAACTACCACGATTCGGACGTGCTATCGCACTACTTGGCAGATACCCGCAAGGTAATTCCCGCCGAATGACTTCTGAACTCCGGTGCGTACATGCATTCGATCGCTGCATAGCCCATCGGATATTCTCCTGCGTGCTGCACTCGCAAGCTGTACTCGAACACATACGTCCCGCGTCGCAAGTAATCGATGAAGAAATGCGTCGCGGTGTCCCGTGTGCTCTGATAATAGAACAGCCCATCTTGAAACTTGTACCCACTCAACACATCCACCGGCTCGGTACCACTTCCCCGGTAATCCTTCAAATGGACATATTCCATATCCCGATCCGTTCGCAACACCACGCGACATACCAACTCATCTCCCACCTTCACCGATGGAAAATCCCCTGCCGCTCCTTGCTCCCCGACTCCAACCTTTTCCAATTTTGGACCAGCATCCGTAAGTACTCTGCGATGAAGCTCCTTCTCAAGCTTCAACGGAGTTTCACTGTGGGCCGTTACCTTGCCAATCTCTTCAAGATACTCCCAATGCACCCCTCCCCAGCTTACACCGTCGTCGGTTTTCGTAACGGTCACCTTCCCCATCTCAGGACTAATCTCGCTGCCAACGAATTTCTTTTCGTAATACCCCGTCCCTCGTTCTACATCTACCGGCTCAACGATCGTGTCCGCTAACTTGACTTCAACAAGACTATCGGAATCAAGCAGATTCTTGCCCCGCCCAATCAAAGCATACACTGCATCCGCCGTAGCTTTCGTTGTCTTCCAGTCCTGTGTCTGCTTTTGCTTAAGCAACCACACTTTGCAGTCCTCAACCGCTTGCGTGTCCCCCGCCACTTCATCGAACGCTTCGATCATCATCGCTTGTGTCTCGATGGGTGCTTGATACCACCACGAAGACGCACCGGCATCCTTCCAATGCATCCCAAGCTCCTCACTATTCAAACTGCTTTCCCGGAAACTCTTTAGAATTGCCGAAGGTGTCTGATCGTCTCCAAAACGCTTCAATGCAACCGCAAGGTGAGCTTGAGACTGCCGATCCAAACTCGTCCAGTGCGATTTCGCTTGACCTAACCAATAGTTCAATGCTGGCTGACGAGTCTCATCAACCCGCCGATCGCTTAGAAAGAAACTTCTCCCGTATAAATACAGCGCAATCGTCGACGTAAGATTGACCTTGTCGCGATTCTCCTCTCGGACTCGCTGGTACAATTTGTCCATCCAAGCATCCAATCCCGACAGCGATCGGATCGCAAGCTCTTCGTCGACCGCAACTTTCATATGTCGAAGTCGTCCAAATCCGGTCGTGATGTACAAAGTGATGTATTCGTTATCAGGTCCTCCAGGGAACCAAGGCCACATGCCGCTATCGCGTTGCATTTCCGCAAGCCGCTTCATATGGGCTTGCGTTTCACTCTGTAAACGATTGGTATCAAACAAAATCCCTACATTCCGGCGAGCTTGCGACTCCCGCTCTGCATCGCGCAACCAAGGAGTTTCCTCAAGAACGATCGACTGAATGTCTTTGTTCTTGCTCAGTGGCGACTCCAACGCTTCTGGTTGCAATGTACGCCAAGCCTCAAACACTTTCGCAATCTTTGGTCGACTATTAACCACATGCTGAGCGAGTAGATTAGCAAACATACGATTAAAGGTTTGCTCGCTGCAGTCATAGGGATACTCCATCAAATAAGGCAACGCGAGGATTGCATACCATGCGGGTTGCGAAGTCATCTGAACGCTTAGCGATTGACTGCGCAACGTCGGCGAATTAGCCGACTCAAGCAGTTTCTTGAACTCAAACTCCTTAGTGCTCTTGCCTCGAATCGGGAGCGGAATCGCTTCGCGAACCAAGATCTTGTTCGATAGTACCGGCAACATCGCTTGCTCTCCGTCCGATAACTTATCGGTCGCAGCAAGGGCCTTGAAGGTGATCGGACGAGCCCCTTCTGGCACCCGAATCTTCCAGAAAAATGTTTTGGACTCCTTCTCTCCTAACTCAAATGCCTGCTGACTGGATTGGTTCTCAAATCGCACATCCACACTCGACTCATCCAACGCGTCGAACAACTGCAAAGCAACCGTACCGCGCTGACTCTGATTGGACTGATTCGATACCTTGGCCGAGAACTCTATAACATCACCCTCACGCAAAAATCTCGGCGGATTGGGTTGAATCATCAAATCCTTTGCCGTCACAACCGTGTCGATCAGGGATCCACTTCGCAAACTCTTGTCATGAGCCAGTCCTAAGAATCGCCATTGCGTCAAAGCCTCCGGCATAGTGAACTCCAAAGTCACTTCCCCCTTGGAATCACTGACAATTTGAGGAAAGAAAAACGCAGTCTCATTGAGATTTGTTCGTGGAGAAATCGAATCGATTACTGCTGAACTTCCTGATCCACCGCCTCCTTCCCCCGACCCAATCATTGCATTGCCAGTTGCTTCCTTCGCCTTCGCAACCGAACCGTCTGCCATCGGAACGCCACCCATCCCACCAAGCCCCGCGACCATCGGTTCTGCATCAGCAACGCTCGAAAACATCTCGCTATGCATTCCTCCTGAACCTGCAGAAGAGGGTGCCGGCATACCAAAACGACTCATCCTTCGGCGAAACCTACTTGGTGTGGTACTTTCGTAGCCCATGAATTCTAGAAAAATCAACGACGAAGAAAATCTCCGATAGGATTCTTCGACCGAAAGAGTCCGCTCTGATCGGTTGCTCAGCAATATATTTAATGACTGTGCTTGATTTTGAAAATGAAACATCTCCTGCGCAGACTCGCGATAAAATGAACCAATTTGCATTGGCCACTGATGAGGCAAAAATGCATCGAGGGACGCGTCATAAAGCGCTGCTGCAAATTCCGCTACAAGGTCGCCCTCCGCAACCGACTTACCGGTGATCTTTGCTGTCCACTTCTCCTTCGCTCCCGGTTCAAGCTTGTCGCGGAATCGCTCCCAACGGACAGTAAGATCTTGGTTGCTCCAAGGAACCTCAATCACTCGAGACTCAGAGTATAAACGGTTGTTTCGTACATACACCAAACGAACCGAAAGCCCCCCTCGCATCGATTCAGTAATCGGCTGCTGCAGGACCACTTGCGTCTTTCCAGGTTCCGTCCAAAACGACTGCAATACCGCTCCTCTGTGTGAAATCTCGACGAATGCACGTCCCGTTTCATAACCGGTTCCCCACAGGGCAGTCCAAGTCTCACCGGGCTCCCATTGCTGCTTGGGAGTCGAAAATACAAAAGGTAGTTTGCTCGGAAATTTCTCCACTTGTGGATTCAACACACGCAACTGTTTCTCAGCGTGCACAGGCTTACCCACCGCATCCTGTGTCTCGACCACAGCCCGGTAAATTCCCGCCTTCAGATCTAACGCCAGCTTCGCAACCCCTCTCTCATCTGTCTCGAAGGTCCTCTCGACCACCACATCCCCAAGAGGCCAGTGCGAATCTGCGGTGGGATCGGGTACCGGCTCGGTGACCGGAGCTCCCGGTCGGTTCGCAAGGACCCCAGGTTTTCTTTGCATCACACGGGTACGTCCCCCCAACAAATCAGGACGCGGAACTTCTTTCGGCTCCACAACGCGATAGAGCTTGAGCACCCCTTTTGCCTTAACCGATTCATCATCAAGATTCGTCGTTCGAACACTCAATTCCACGGGCTTTTGTTCGACTTGCCACTCGCTCGCATCGAGCATCGCTTGAGTGGTTACGTACCCCAACGAAATCATCCGATTGGCCGAGCGTGTTTCGCCCGTACCATCCGTGACATCTGCAATGACTTCATATTGAAAAATGGGGGAATCGTCCTCAGGAACCGACCGATCCGGGCGAGCGATGAAGGATACTTCAAAGCTTCCATCTGGTTTCGTCTGCGTCCATCCCTGCGCGATCTCTTGTTCGCTCCCAGCGAACTGCTGTATACGCCAAGCGTACATCGATTCAAACCAAATGGACCACCGAACCCTCCGTACGACGCGGTACCGAACATCTCCCGCTTGGACAGGCACACCGGTATACCCTATTGCATGACCAGTGACACGCACGGTATCCCCAAGCTTCACTGGGTCTTTCGTTGGATCAACGGTAACTTGAAACTTAGGTCGTTTGTACTCTTCGACACGAACCTGTGTCACGCTGCGATTCTCGTCAACACTGATAAACATCGCTCCCGTTCCGCGATTGCGCGGAGCATTAAACGAACCGCTGAATGAACCGTAGTCGTTCGTTCGCACATCTAAAGTCTCGATCACTTCTCCATTGGGATCCTTGAATTCCAACTTGTACTTGCGCCCCGAGATCGGTAAATACTTGTTTGCTTCTTGATCCGCAGAAGTCGCAATGCCCTTGAACTGTATCGTCTGTCCGGGGCGATAAATGGATCGGTCGGTAAAAAGAACGACACTCTCGCTCTTGCCATCACCATGCATCTCAAAATAACTGGTTTCGTTGAGGGTAGCCAAGCGATCTGCTTCGTGCCGAACCATCAAAAGTGCATTGGTCATCACCAATGGGAGCTGAAAGGTGCCGTTGGGTAGTGTACGTACTTCCGTACCAGGAGCCCATTCATTGTTTCTTGGGTTCCTCACAAAGGGCTGCACGCCAGCGCCCGCAATAGGCTCTCCCGTTTCGTTGTTGACGACGATCCCTTCGATTCCAGCAAACTGTTCGCCTGTTTTGAGCCCACCCCAGCGTTGCCGCAGTACAACTGCCAAATGACTCACCCAAACCTCACACGCCCCAATCTGATTATCCTCCGGGGTAAACGAATCGTTCATGCTGTAGAGCAATACGTAATAACCCAATGGCAAGTCATTCTGCGGTTGGATGTCTTTCTCAGCTTGCTGATAGTCTTCCGTCGGATCGAGATCGACTGACCAAGCTTTCACAGGCGGTCTACGGACAAGATCCGCTCGATCTTCATCTGTCATTTGATCAGGACGCCATCGCGAACCACCAAGCCGTTCGTTCCAATTCGCGGCAACCATGCGGAAATGAACTTTCGTTAAGTTCTTGTACCTGATTCGAATGTTCGGCGAAGGAGCGTTTGTATTCCAAACCCGCTCCGTAACGACATTCAGCGTTTTCGACTCTAGATATGCACAACTGTTATGGCACTTCCGTCCCCCGATACTATCCGGAAAAGCATTTGCTCCCTGCTTGGCAATCGCATAAGCCTCCTTTAGGTCATTGAACTGGATCAAGCGTTCCGCTAATCGACTACGGGCTTCCGCTGAAAGTGGATGCTTAGCGTTCTGCTCCGCAAAAGCTCTAAGCAAAGCTTCGATCCTCGCATCCTTTTCCTCTCCAACCGCATTTTCCCCTACAAAACGGATACGCTCTAGCTCCGCACAAAGTCTCGCATCGAGATCTTTTGGATCGCTGTGACTTCGAATCAATTGTTGCAACAACCTCACCCCCTTGAGCTTTGGCGACTGCTGATCCGTTGTTTGGGGATCCCAATTCAAAAACTCTTCTGTGGGACCAAGAGCTGCCGTAGCGGCTTCGATTTCAAACGCATCAACTCGCTTCGCTGCCGCTTGCTCGCCAGAGGCATAAAACTCTAAAGCCTGATAAGCCACAAAATCGAAAAGGGTAGGCCGGTAACTCTCCGGTGAAACCCCACGCACAAGCAATGCGTCGAATTTCTCTATCGGAATCGCTTGCAACTTCTCCGATTCCTTGAGAGCAAGCGCATACTCACTCCCAATCTCTTCGAAGATTCTCGCCAGATCCCAAGTTGCTATATCCTGCGAGTCCACCGCAGCGCCTTGGGTCCGCTGCTGAAACCGCCATCGATTGGATTCGAAGTACGACCAATACCAATTGGCTAATAATGCGTGCAGTACCGGTTGGACTTCCTCATTCGCTTGAGCGATTTTACTACCCAATCGCATGATAGCCTTCTCATTCGACTCATTCTCTATCATCGACTCGACAAAGGCGATTTGCGCTACGGCCCGTGCTGCCTCAGGATAAGCCTTTTGCCCTAATGACTGCTCTAAAATCTTTTTAAGTTCCTCCAACGCAGTTTTCGGTAGCTGTTGCTTCAAAGCTGAATCGACTTTTTTCCACATATCCAATCGCTCCCTTGGTACGCTATCCACGGGTGGTAATTCCTCCGAGGAAGCTTGAAACGCCATCCCCTTGGCAAAGATCCCACCCCACCCTCCCGAAATGTTTCCCCCCGAGAAGTCACTGTCGGAAATATACTCCCCTGCAAGAATCGCCAATAGCACACAGAGGGTTTTCATTAATGAACGAACAGGCCCAAAGAAGAGGCCCCCGTGCGATAAAACACATTTCGAGAAAACCCCTTCTGAGAGAATACCGTATCGCAGAGAATCGCGTTGAAACAACATCGAAGATTTCCTAGTGGATTGAACTCTGTAAGGCAGCGGTCGACGATAAGCGAGTTTCGACAAAGGCGTCTGAAATGCAGTTGGGTAAGAAACCAAATAATGCACTAACAACCTTTACGTCGAATGATACGGCTATATTAGAACAAAAATCCCGCCAAAGGATAATTCCACGAGTGAAACCCAACAATCGTGCCTGTCGAACTCACTACCAATCAGCTTAGAAATCGCTCGAGAGCGGCCCCGCTTCACTCAACACGCAATAACCGCTCGCGCAACCCAGGAAATGCCTGGACATTTTGCACCCTTATCCGACGCTGCGTCCCGACCGCATCCGGGGCTTCCAAATTTACCCACAACGTTTCCTTGGGCATGCACTCGGGAAATCTATCAGCCCACTCAATGATCGTAATCGCCGGCAACTCAAAAAGCTCCTCTACCCCCAACTCTAAAAACTCATCGCCGTCGGTAATACGATACGCATCGATGTGATAAACCGGTGGCTCGGTCGCCAACGGATGGATCAATACAAAAGTCGGACTCGATACGTCGAGCGGATTTGCCCCAAGCTCCTCCGCGAAGAACTTTGTCCATTGCGTTTTGCCCGCCCCAAGCGTTCCCGTCAAAGCGATTACACAAGGCAACCGCCCCCGAAGCGTATCGGCGAGCCGAACTGCCAAATTCCGACACTCCTCGAGCGAATCAATCTCAAGGGTTATTGCATCAAGTGAATCTTCTATCAGTCGAATCATGCCACATCCTTCCACTTGAACCGGCCAACTCGCTTACGCTCAACAGGTAAACCAAGTCTCCTAAGTCGACTCAAGCTGTTCTTGCAGTTCAGCCCAACGCATCTCGGCTGCTTCTAATTCGCCGCTGATCTTCTCAAGCTCATTATGCAGCTTCAATGCCGACTGGGTATCGGTCGCATTCATCAACTGTTCATGAGTCTCTTTGCGCTGCTGATCAAGCTTGGCAATGCTCTTCTCCAAATTGTTGATCTGCTTGCGCAACGCCCGTTCATCGTTCGCGGGAGGTTTGCCAGAAGCCACCGCAACAGGCTTCGAAGCGGATTTCTTAGGAGCTGCGTTCGGGTGCCGAGTCGCTTCAGTATCATCAAGCTCCTTCTGGACCATGTACATGTAAGCGTCGTAGTCCCCGCGATATTGAGTCACTTTGCCATCGCGAACTTCGATGTAGGATGTTGCAACCCGCTTGAGAAAGTGCCGATCGTGCGAAGTAAAAATCACGGTCCCGCGATAGTCGATCAGCGCGTCGGCGAGTGCTTCTACCGTCTCGACATCCAAGTGGTTGCCCGGTTCGTCCAAGATCAAGATGTTCGCTTTGCCGAGCAAGAGCGACGCCATGCATAATCGAGCCCGTTCTCCTCCAGAGAGGACTTTTATTTTCTTGTTGACCGCGTTGCCGCGAAACAACATTGCACCGGCAGTATCGAGGATCGTTTGATTCTTCGTACCCGGAATCGCTTCGTATTCCAGAAATTCTAAGACTGTTTTGTTCTCCGGAAGACTCGTGTAAACATGCTGTGCGTACGTCCCTAGCTCGCAACCATGCCCCCACCTGACATCTCCCGCCAAAGTTGGAAGCGACCCGACGAGTGTTCGCAGCAATGTCGTCTTCCCTTGACCGTTATCCCCGACGATTGCGGCCCGAGTCCCGTGATCGATCTCAAGCCCGATGCCGGTTGCAATTCCACGTTCGGGATAGCCGATGCTCAAATCCCGGCAACGAACCGCAGGACCTTGCCTGGGCTCGACCTGTGGAGCTCGAATCGTCGCGTTGGACTGCTCACCGGCGATCTCTTTGAGCTCGAGTCGTTCAAGCATTTTGCTTTTCGACTTCGCTCGCGTCGCGGTACTTGCACGCGCTTTGTTGCGATCGATGAATTCCTGCAATTGCTTACGCTTCGCGGCTATCGACGCATTCGATCGCTGATCATGTTCGTGAAGCTCTCGCTGATACTCCAAGAATTCGTCCGCCTTGCCAGGAAACAACGTCAACTCTCCGTTGGACAAATCCAAGGTCGAGTCGCAAGTAGCGTTCAGAAACGCGCGATCGTGGGAGACGATCAAACACGCTTCTTGGAAAGACTTCAAAAACTGCTCCAACAACAACTGGGTTCGAAGATCCAAAAAGTTTGTCGGTTCGTCGAGCAACAACAAATTCGGCTCGTGCAAAAGCAGAGCAGAGAGTTTTACCCGCGTCTGCCAACCGCCCGAGAGACTTTGCATGGGGGCCTGAAGCATCGGGCCCTTGATCTCAAACTCACCGGCAACCTCACCACACTTCCAGTCCGGCTGCTCGGAATCCCTCATCAGAAACTCCAGAGCCGTCTCACCTGGAAGAAATGGATCATGCTGTTTGAGATAGCCGATCTTCAACTTCGGATGCCGGATAATCTCCCCTGTATCCAGCTCATCTTCACCGAGAATACACTTGAGCAACGTCGATTTGCCCGCACCGTTGCGTCCGATAAAACCGACTTTCGTGTCCCCAGAAAGGGTGCACTCCGCCCCGTCGAGAAGAATTTGATCCCCATATCGCTTATGGGCATTTCGAATTTGTAGCAAGACCGTCATGGATTATCGCGTCGTTTTGGTCGGTTTTTCATAGGGACCGTCGCACCAAGCAACGGAAAGTTCGTCAGGCCAGTCCCTGATCATTTCAACGAAGTTTGCTATGTTAACAAGGTCAAACGATAAACTCGCTCAACTGAAATGTCCTACTTTAGCACTCAGGGTTCGATGTGGCAGAGATTTCCCAATCAGTAACCGAACTAGTCGCCCAGCTCGGTAGACTTCCAGGCGTCGGAAAAAAAACCGCCGAACGACTCGCTTACCACCTCCTGCGAGTCCACGAATCGGAAGCTTTCGCACTTTCGGATGCGATCCGAAAAGTCCGAGAAAACGTCCGCTACTGTAGCGTCTGCTTCAATTTAGCAGAAGAATCACTTTGCGGCGTTTGCCAAAACCCCCAACGCGACCCCTCGATGCTCTGCATCGTCGAACAACCCCGCGACCTTATCGCCCTCGAACAAACCGGAATCTTTCGCGGACTCTACCACGTTCTCCTAGGACGAATCGCACCCTTGGATGGAATCGGCCCAGACCAACTGACCATCGAAGCACTCGTCGACCGTGTCCGAACCGGAAACTTTAAAGAAGTCATCATGGCCACGAACCCGAACGTGGAAGGAGACGGCACCGCTCTGTTTATTTCCAACCAGCTCGCTCCCTATCCTGTACAATTGACCCGGCTTGCTCGCGGCGTTACCAGCGGCAGCGTCCTGGAATTCACCAACAAAGAAATCCTCTCCGACGCCTTGTCCGGTCGCCAAAAACTCTAATCGTTACCAACATAACGCCCCCCCAGCTATCGTTCGCTCCTCGCACTTATCCCATGAATACGACCAACTCTCTCTCAAACACGACCTCATCGAAGTCACCGGTAACTGCCAAGCCATTAACTTATGCTCTCGTGCGACCGGTAATCCTTGCGGTTCTGTTTTGCTTGACACTAAGTTTCTCGATCGGTTCGAACCAACAAATCGTCTTTGGCCAAGACGGCGCGGTAACGAAACCGACGGACTTGGAAAGCAGCCGATTGGCGATCAAACAAGCCGAAGATTTTTTCAAAGAAAAAAAGTTTGGTCAAAGCGCCCAATGGATCGAAGTCTGCAACAGCGTGTTCGTCGACCTAGTGACTCAATCGGACAAAAAAGATCTACCTGAATGGGAACGATTGTACCGCAAAATGGCGAGGGCCATGGAAGTCCTCTCGCTCGAAGGAGCAGAATTCAGCCCCCTTCCCGAATGGTCCACCATTCAATCGAAAATCAGGGAGATGGGAAAAGACAAATCCAAACCTACCCCAACCCCCACGGAGACAAATGTCAGCTTCACGAAAGACGTAGCACCGATTTTGGTTGAGCATTGCGGCAGATGCCATGTCGATAAAGAAAGTGGCGGATTTGCCATGCCCTCTTATGAACAGCTGATCAAAGGCTCTAAGGGCGGAGTGGTTCTCTTCCCTGGAGATGCAGCCAGTAGCCCGCTGGTCACTTCGATCGAAGGTGGGATTATGCCTCCGAATGGGAACAAAGTTTCACCTGAAAAACTAGCGACCCTCCAAAAATGGATTCAGCAAGGAGCTAAGTTCGACGGCCAAGACCCAAAAGCAAATCTTAAAAGTTTTGCTGCTGGCGATGCAGCCAAACCGCAAGAACCTGCCAAGCCCGTCGAAGTCATGGAACGCACTGGTAAAGAGACCGTTAGCTTTGCCAACGACATCGCCCCAATCTTGGTCGCCAATTGCAATGGTTGCCACTACGCCGGCAACCGACCTTCAGGCGGTTTGAACTTCACGAACTTCGCCGGCCTTCTGCGCGGCGGCACTTCGGGACCTGCCCTTGAACCGAGCAACGGAAAAAACAGCTTGCTAGTTAAGAAACTACTCGGCGAAGCCGGTCAGCGGATGCCCGCCGGCGGTCGACCTGCGTTGAAACCCGAGGAAATCGAACGGATCACCAAATGGATCGACGAAGGCGCAACCTTCGATGGTGATAACCGCGAAGGTCAACTCGATAGTGTCATCGCGAAATCATGGGCCAACAAAGCCACTCACACGGAACTGATGGAACAACGCATGGCAAGAGCCCGTCAGCGCTGGAAAGTCCTTGCACCAAACACCCCAGCAGAAGAATCCAACAACGATGAATTCCACGTCCTGGGGAACGTCGGCAAATCAACCATCGAAAAGACCATTCAAAACGCTGAGTCAGCCCTAAAGACAGTTCGCAAACAACTAAAAATCAACTCGAAAGAACCGTTCATCAAAGGTGGCGTGACCATCTATGTACTCAAATCCAGATACGACTACAGCGAACTAGGAAAGATGATCGAAAACCGCTCTTTGCCCCAATCTTGGTCCTCTCACTGGCGCAAAGACGTACTCGATTTATATGTAGCCATGGTCCCCGATCCAGGGAATGCGAAGCTCGATGAGACCGCACTCGTCCAACAACTCACCAGTCTCTGGATGGCGTCCCACGAAGGTGTACCGCGTTGGTTTGCAGAAGGCACCGGCCGAGCAGCATTAGCTACAACCGCTGGCCAAAACGATCAACGCGTTAAACCCTGGATGATCCAACTACCCAAAGTGGTAAGTGATCTAAAGGACATCAAACCGCTGACCGAAGGAAAAATGAACGAAGAAGAAGAAGGGATCATCGGATTTGCCTTAGTCCGCAACCTGCAAGCCTCTTCCATGCGAAGGCAATATGACGCGTTGATGCGAGCCATCCAATCAGGTTCCACGTTCGATCAAGCTTGCCAGAAGTCGATCGGCCCGATCGACCCGTTCCTTGCACAAGCTCTCGGCAAGAAAAAACCTTAACTCGCCACTGTTTGGAAAGCAGACCAGCGACTGCAACAAATTAGGTTAGCCCGTCGCAGCCGCCGCAACCGCCGAAGCAGAAGCCGTAGTAGCAGCCTAACTTGCGATTACTTCCCGAACATCGGCTGAGCGTAACCAGGCGGGTAACCGGCAGAAGTCGTACCCGGAACCGAACCTGGGATGGGTTGGCCATATACCGGTGGTTGTCCGTAAAGGGGCGGTTGAGTTACCGCAGGGGGTTGACCATACAACGGGGGCTGTGCCATACCCGTTGGCGGATAGCCCGCCGGTAATGTAGGAGGCATCCCCGTCGCTGGAACGCCGCCTACTGCCGGTGCACCGGCAGCGGTCGGATAAGGCTGAGGATACGCTGGGTAGGCAGGATATTGCTGTGGGTATCCAGCGGGATACTGTGGTTGCATGCATCCCGAGCCTGCACATCCCGTCATGCCCGATACCATCGCGATTGCTATTGGTAAAAGCGAAGTCAAACAAAGTGGCGTAGACCGCCTAGCGATCCGTTGTTGGCTCGCAGAAACGGACGGTAAACTCAGGTGTCGATCATGATGCATAATGAAATCCTTTTCCTTAGATGCCAGAGATAATCCAGGTTTCTTTCTGCGATGTCTACGGCAATCTCATCCTGTACACCTTCTCACCAAAGTTTTCTCAAAAAACATTGGTAACTCAGCCAGCCACGTACTTCGCCTTGATGCGTACCGTCTAGGACTTGCAACAAGCTGATTCATTTTGGTATTCAAGGAGTAGCTTGCTTGAAACTCAACCTGCCTTTTTGGCAGAAATAAAGCTGCTCACAAGATCCCCGAGTGCCAATAGCCTCCAAGGGAACAGAATTCCTAATTCAATATCCCTACGATTGAGAGATTTTCGATGAGCCGTGCAATGAGCATGGGGTTGCGATTCGCGGCCGGATGCTGGCCTGGCTGGATCGACGGCTGGGAACGCGGCTCGCTTCGCGGCGTACTGCTCGCTTGGATATTTTCCGGCGTTCTATGCACCGCTTGGATCGGTACGTTTTGGTGGCCCGCATTGCTTGGGACCTGGGAATTGCGATTTCTCTGGGGCACGATTCTATGCTCCGCGTTGGCAACAGCTTCCTATCGCGCGCTTCGATCGGTAATGGCAGGAAACGCAAAACCGCGAGGATGCCCTACAAACGAATTCTCTCAAGCACAAATCCACTATTTAAGAGAAAATTACTTCGAAGCCGAAAAGATTCTCGCCCCTTTCGCAAAGCACCAAACTCTCAACGACGAAGACATCGACGTCGAAGCGGCCCTGCTATTGGCAACAATTTATCGCCGCACGGATCGCTGTGAACTTGCGATCGAATTGCTCGATCGCTTGCTCCTGCTCGAGCGATCCTTGAAATGGGAAGCGGAATTGAACCAAGAAAGAGACTTGGTCATCGAACGAAAAGTACGCAACCGTTCGGAATCTTCCTGATTCACCCTATCCTCCCGTTTGCTAGATTGGCCATTGGCCTATAATTCGGCGTCACGTGACAAGCTGTCTTTGGTTTGCAGTCCGCGATGGATCGAATTGCGATTGGAACGGCGTTTGCTACGGTTGTTTGCTTCAGTAGAGAATTTCAGCCTTCAAGGCAGAGTCGTCCGAGAAGATTGAAATCAGTTCCCGAGCGTTGCGCTCGGGGCGGTTGGCTGACTAGTTCACCATACCTTTTAGGAAGGAAAGCCATGTACGAAAGATTTACAGATCGAGCCCGCAAGGTGATGCAGTTAGCGAACCAAGAGGCCCAGCGGTTCAACCACGAATACGTGGGAACAGAGCATATTTTGCTCGGGCTAGTGAAAGAAGGGAGCGGAGTGGCTTCTAACGTTCTGCGAAATCTCGACGTGGATTTGCGCAAGATCCGTTTAGAAGTGGAGAAGCTCGTTCAAAGTGGTCCTGAGATGGTGACGATCGGGAAACTTCCACAAACCCCTCGCGCCCGCAAAGTTATCGAGTATTCCGTCGAGGAAGCTCGAAACCTCAACCATAACTACGTAGGTACCGAACACATATTGCTTGGCTTGCTGCGCGAACAAGACGGTGTAGCAGCCCAAGTCTTGATGAACCTTGGTCTGAAACTAGAAGATGTTCGCGAAGAAGTGTTGAACTTGCTCGGGCACGGTATCGACTCGAGCGACGGAGATCGCGGAGGACGCGAATCCGGTGGCAGCAGCAGTAGCGCCGGCGGCTCGTCAAGCGAATCCGGATCGAGCGCGAAAGGGAGCAAAAGCAAAACGCCTGCTCTCGATAGCTTCGGCCGCGATCTGACCGAGTTGGCTCGACAAGGAAAACTCGATCCTGTGATCGGACGTGAACGAGAAATCGAACGCGCAACGCAAATCCTCTGCCGACGAACCAAAAACAACCCTGTACTACTCGGCGAAGCCGGCGTCGGAAAAACCGCGATCATCGAAGGCTTCGCTCAACGCGTGGTCAACGGAGAAGTCCCAGAGATCCTCGCCGAGAAACGAATCGTCGTACTCGACTTGGCTATGATGGTCGCCGGTACAAAATACCGTGGACAGTTCGAAGAGCGAATCAAAGCCGTTATGAACGAAGTCCGTCGTGCACGAAACACCATCCTCTTCATCGACGAACTTCACACCCTCGTCGGTGCCGGTGGTGCCGAAGGTGCAATCGATGCGGCTAACGTTCTGAAACCAGCTTTGGCACGCGGTGAGATCCAATGTATCGGTGCAACAACCCTCGATGAATACCGCAAGTACATCGAGAAAGACAATGCACTGGCTCGTCGATTCCAAGAAATCGTCGTCGAACCTACATCCAAGAGCGAGACGATCGAAATCCTCAAGGGACTCAAAGAACGCTACGAAGAACATCACCGCGTACAAATCACCGATGATGCGATCGTCGCTGCCGTTGAAATGAGCGAACGATATATCACCGCACGATGCTTGCCCGATAAAGCCATCGACGTCATCGACGAAGCTGGCGCACGGGTTCGTTTGCGAACGATGTCCAAGCCACCCGATTTGAAGGATATCGACGAAGATGTCGAACGCCTCAATAAGGAAAAAGAAGAAGCGGTAGCAAACCAAGACTTTGAGAAAGCAGCCGCTCTTCGCGACCAAGCAGACAAACTGCGCCGCAAGAAAGACCAAATCACCCGAGAATGGCGTGAGAAAAGTCGCGAAGCGGATGGGCTTGTCGACGAAGAAGTCATCGCAGAAGTCGTTTCCAAGATGACCGGAATCCCTTTGACCCGGCTATCAACCGAAGACTCCTTGCGCTTGATGAACATGGAAGCCGAACTGCACAAGCGAGTCGTCAGCCAAGAACAAGCTGTCGCTGCCGTCGCGCGTGCTGTTCGCCGAAGCCGAAGTGGACTGAAGGATCCGAAGCGCCCAACCGGTTGCTTCGTCTTTGCAGGTCCAACCGGGGTCGGTAAAACCCTTCTTGCAAAAGCCCTCGCCGAAAGCCTTTTCGGTGACGCCGATGCACTGGTTCATATCGACATGAGCGAGTACATGGAGAAGCACAACGTTAGCCGACTCATCGGAGCCCCTCCGGGATACGTCGGTTACGAAGAAGGTGGACAACTCACCGAGAAAATCCGCCGTCGTCCTTACTCCGTCGTGCTCCTCGATGAAATCGAAAAAGCACACCCGGACGTCTTCAATATGTTGTTGCAAGTCATGGAAGAAGGCCGATTGACCGACTCCTTCGGTCGAAATATCGACTTCCGAAATACCATCCTCATCTTGACCACCAACGCCGGTGCGGAAGCGATCAAGAATGAGCAAGCTTTCGGATTCCAGAAGCCGTCCGATGATGCGTCCTACGACAGCATGAAAGCTCGCGTAATGGACCAAATCGAACGCGTCTTCCGACCTGAATTCCTAAACCGACTCGATGACGTAATCATCTTCCGACACTTGAACAACGAAGACCTCAAGATGGTCATCGACTTCGAATTGTCGAAGGTTCGAGAGCGTCTGCGTGAACGAGGATTCGAAATTGAATTGACCGATGAAGCCAAAGAATTCATCATCAAGCAAGGTTCGAATCTCGACTACGGAGCTCGTCCACTGCGTCGAGCGATCGAGCAACGCATCGAAGACCCACTCTCCGAGGAACTCCTCCGAGGAAGCTTCGAAGGGAAAAACACCATCCAGATCGATGCGTTCAAAGACGATACTGGCAAGGTGACCCGATTGGACTTCAAAGGGGTCCAGAAAGACGGCACCGCCGAAGTCTCGTCCGTTGCCGAAGCCACCTAGCAATCGCTCGGCCAACATTTAAAAACTATAAAAGCACCCTTCCCACCGAAGGGTGCTTTTTTTTATCCCCATCCCCATCCTGCCTTCCCTCTCTCTGCCTTCCCTCTCTCCGTCTCCCCTCTCTCTGCCTTTTCTCTCTCCGTCTTCCCTCCCTCTCTCTCCCCTTCCGGTATTCTCTGTGCCTCTGTGCCTCTGTGTTTCAAAAAACCCCATTCTCAAACCAACAACAATTGCATCGCCGCGAGAATAGAAAGCACCAGGATCACCATCTCAAAACTCTTCTGAGAAATCCGCTTGGCGATCGCACGCCCCGCGAACAGTCCAAGCAGAATTAACGGAGCCAACAACGCATTAACCATCAACGATTGCTCTCCGATCAACCCTAGATTCCAACTCAATGGAATCTTCAGCACGTTGAGAATTAAGAAGAACCAAGCTGCCGTACCGACAAACTCTTTCTTTGGAAGCCCGATCGAGATAAGGAACAGACCGAAGACAGGGCCGGCAGCATTCGCCAGCATCGTCGTCACTCCTACGGCAATACCCATCCCCCATGCAAAGAGTTTTGAATGGGGGAGCGACGCAAGCCAGTTTTCGTTGCGAAGTCTAGCGAGTTGCATGCTTGCGAGCATCAGTATGATGCCGCCGGTGATCGGTCTATATAACGATTCACTCAAACGATGCATGAGCATCCAACCGATCAACACCCCTAGTATTGCCGGAGGCATCATGCGTCGCACGTACACCCAATCCGCATGCTTGCCAAACATCAGCATCGCAAGGACATCCCCAACGATCAGCATCGGCAACACGACACCCGTAGAAGCTTTCGCGCCAAAAACATGTGCGAAGACCAACACATGCAATAAACTAACACCGGAGAATCCACTCTTTGTAACACCGATGCCGATGGCAGCGATGACTAGCAAAGCCCAGTTGATTAAAGATAGTTGTTCGTAAAACTCACTCATTGCATCCCATCACTTGTCAGTCCGTCGGCAATCCCCTCCCCAAACCCCTTCACCGCCTCATCACCACTTTGAGCTTGAGTCGAAGGCTTCTTCCTTCCAAGCACCACGCGGCTTTCCCGATCCGATATTTCTTGCAACACCTCGTCAGTACTCTCCGGATCAACCTTGCGACAACCTGCCATCAACTGTTCAGCGAGTCGATCAAAGGGCAACTCCCACTCCTCGGGCGTACTGTCCTGAGGAGCGATCGCACTGATTTCGGCAAGCAACAGTACAAATCGCAAGACATGCCGAAACAGCATCCCCTCTTGTTTTTGCAATCCTTTCGCAACGATGAATTTATTGAAGTCGCATTCGAATTCGAGCAATTCCCCGACTACCCATACGCTGCGTGTGTGCACGTCGTGTACACCTGGAAAATCGTAATCGAACATCCGACGTAGTTTCTCACCTAAGGCCAAAGGCCTCGGCGGGGGCCCGTTTTCATTCCAAGCATCCTCCTCTTCATCATCGTCGTCATCACTTCCCCATCGACCGGTAATTTCAGCAACTCCTACAAGACCGAGTTCGAGCAACCGTGGGTGCAAATGATTTTGTGCTAAGGGCCCAAACGGCAACTCTTCCGGTCTTGGTACCGGAACTAACTTGCAGATATTCGGAGGCAGCTCCAAGATGCTCTCTAAAGCTTGAATCCGCTCGGTCATATCCGCGAATTGCAATTGCTGTATTAAATACAAACCATAAATCGGATTGACGCTCCGAAACTCTTGCATCAACTCCAACCTAGGCTTTGCAATAATTCGCTCAGGACGATAGTTCTCCAAATCATAACCCCGTCCAGCCGTCTCATCGGTGATCGCTACCAGACCATCATCGCCTCCGGCATCGGCCTGCCCAAGATCATCATCATCCTCGACTTCATCGAGATTGTCGGCACCAGGTTTTACAACATCGCTTTTCGGTGGAGCATTACCTTTTGTATTTCCCAACGCCGCAGATGACAATTGACTCTTGAGCCACCCCTGCGTTCCCTTTTGCCCCCCACTTCCTCCTTCGCTACTTCCTGCGGTACCACCATCAGCCCCGCCTCCCTTACCTCCCGGTTGAGCAACTCCACCTTGCTTCGGTAAAGGCTTGGGCTCAAGCTCAAGAAATCCGCCCGTCCAGAGAGTTACGAGCATTTGATTCAATTCTTTTTGCGCTCGAATCATGTCGCTTGGAGCAAGTAAACGACGTCCCACTAAAGTGCGAAGTGGATCGATCGAAGGGTCGCGTTGAAGCATGTGCGCTAGGAGTCGCCAGGGAAGTGGGCCACGGCTCGCAAGATGCGATGCGGGGGCACGGACTAGTTTTTCAAACTGATCCTTCGTCCAATAGGTCTCCCCCTGACGCCGAGTAGGCATCTTCTTTTTCAACTGCTTCTTCGCTCTGATCAAATTCGGATCCTTCGTATCCTCGGGAATCTGATCGTACTGAAGTCGCCATCGATGAAGCTTCACATCGTCTTCATGCGCGATCGCATACACAAACCCCTCGCGGTCAAACTGCGGGCGGCCCGCTCGACCAAAAATTTGCTGTGCCGAAGCCGACTCGATCAACTTCTTCTTGCCATAAGGCCCTTTGACCAAGCTCGGCAAGATCACGCTTCGCGCGGGTAAATTGATCCCTGCCGACAAAGTCTCAGTGCAAACGCAAACGGTAAGTAGCTTTTCTTGAAACAGTTGCTCGACAAGCCGCCGGTATTTGGGCATGATCCCCGCGTGGTGAATACCGATCCCTCGTATCAATATTTGCTTGATCTTTGGCCCAGCTCCCTCCGATAAATTCACCCCTTCCAATCGCTCGGTAATGATCGCTTGACGTGGCTTGTCAATAAGCTTCTTGCCCTTCAATAACTCAGCCACCTGCCAACACTGATCGCGATTGAAGCAAAACACCAACCCAGGCGTACGCCGCTTCGTCTCGTCTCCTTCTGCAATCCGCTCGAGATGCTCGTCAAGATAATCATCTTCTACCCACTCGAATTGTAGGGGAACCTTGCGCTCCGTACCTTGGACCAACTCGAGATTCCGACCATGAGCTCGCATCAACCAAGAACAGAACTCTACGCTGTTACCGATGGTCGCCGAAAGCAGCATCAACCGCACATGCTTGGGCAGCATCCCGATACTCAACTCCCACACGATCCCACGCTCTGGGTCGTTGAAAGAGTGAAACTCGTCCATCACTACAGAATCCACATCTTCGAAGCCATCAGGCCCTGCTTGAAGCAGTTTATTGAGCAAGATCTCCGCGACAACGACAAGCACAGGAGCGTCCGGATTGACTTTGCGATTCCCCGTGACCAGCCCAATCGAACTCGCCGGATACCCCCAACGTTGCGCAGCGGCTTGCAACTCGTACAATTTCTGATCCGTCAAGGCAATCAACGGAGTCGTGTAGTAACATCTCCGCCCCGTTCGAAGTGCTTCGAAGATCGCTCCCTCAGCGATAAGCGTCTTACCCGTCCCTGTCGGTGCACAAACCAAAACCCCATGATCCGAAGAAAACCATGCAAATAAAGCATCTTCTTGGACCGGATAAGGGGCATAAGGAAGCTGCTGTAAATATTCGGCTACAATGTCATCGCGATTCAGCACGGTTTCTACCAATCCGATCTGGCAATTATCATTTCGTATTTTTGACTTCGCTATCCTAACAAAAACAGTATGCTCGCAGGAGACGAAAACCCGTGAGTTGGAATACCTTAAAGAAACTCTCCGCTCTTCTTGTCCTCTGCTTACTCTGCTACGCAAACGCTGCTTGGCTCCGCCCCGTTCGCGATATCGCATACAGCATGCACTGGATCGAAAACTCCTACGTCGAGCCGAAATCAACGGCCAATCTCCGAGACGCCGCACTGCAAGGGCTGCTCGAATCCCTAGACCCTTACTCTGCATACATCCCAAGCAGCGCACTGACCGGCTTCAATGCCTTGTTCGATCAACAATTCGCCGGCCTGGGAATCCAGGTCGAAGGCCCACCGCAACGCCCGAAACCTACCATCGTCGCTACCATTTTCCACTCGCCTGCCTTCCGTGCAGGATTGCGTCCTGGGGATGTAATCCGAGAAGTCGATGGAAATAAGGTGGAAGAGGCCAAAACTATGGAAACCCTCTCGCGCTGGTTGCAAGGCCCCGTTGGGTCGACTGCGGCTATCCTGATCGATCGCGCAGGAGAACCGATGTGCTTCAATGTTCCTCGCGAATTTGTTGCCGTCGAAAGCATTACCGGCGATCGCAGAAAACCCGATGGTACATGGGAACATCAACTGCAAGTCGCACCCGATATCTTGTACCTACATATCGAACTCTTCGGAGAACGAACCGCTGCGGAGCTTCGCGAGCTCCTCTCAAAAGCCACTTCATGCAAAGGCCTCATCATCGACCTGCGCGATAACAGTGGCGGACTACTCGACGCGGCTGTCGAAGTCTGCGATATGTTCCTAGAAGACGGACCGATTGTCTCGACGAACGGGCGTGAAAACAACGCCCAAACCGACACTGCTTACGCATCCGCAGGCACCCTGCTTCCGACCTCTACCCCCATCTGCATTCTGATCAATAGGGAATCGGCTAGCGCGAGTGAAGTCGTCGCTGCTTGCCTGAAAGATCGCAAACGAGCAATCGTCGTTGGCGAACGCTCCTACGGAAAAGGAAACGTTCAAAGCATCGTCCCCGTCCTTGGTGGCTCCGCTGCGATCCGACTTACCACCGCCTATTACTTCCCACCCAGCGGTCGAAGAATTCACAAACGACCCAACGATTCCCCCGACGATGAATGGGGAGTACTTCCCGACACCCAAGGCTTGGTTGGCTTGTCCCAAGAAGACGAAGTCGCATCCCAGAAACGCTTCCAAACCCGAAGCGATCCGCTGCGAAACGGACTAATAACCGACCATCCGCTCGCTCAAGTCGAAGATCCGAACGACTCTCAATTCGAGCTAGATAAACCTTTAGCACGAGCGGTGGAGCTTCTTCGAAGCCAAGTGCCGACTCCATGAACCAGTGCATAGAACTCGCGAATTTGTCCTACAAATCGCGAGTTAATCTCTAAGCGATCATCGATTGCTTAGGATTTCGGTTCTTTATCGCTTGGTAAAGCTTGCGGACGATCCATCGAACGAAGTTCTACACCATTGAGCGTAGGCTCAGTGTTTTTACCATCCCCTCGATGGATCGAATCGATCCACTTGCCAGACCGCAATATCTCAAGGCGATTCGCTGAATTGCGTCTCAGATATTTGGATTCCGAGCCATTCGGGCGGACGCCCGGTTCAGAACGCGAATAAACCTTCTGAAAAGCCTTTACATTACCGCTTCGCATATCGGTCACTTCTGTGTTAACTCCCGAGGACTCTTGAAAATGCCGCTCGAAAGATGGCGGCAAATCAATGGTTTGCACGCTGCGAGAATCTTCTGCCTTCATTCCTCGTGATTCATTTAAACCGTGCGCCGCATTCCCTTTAACCACAGCGGAACTCTTCGACAGGGCCGAAGTTTTCTTTGCATACGAAGCATGTTGTACACCTTGATCGTCTCCATCATTCAAACCACCCGCAAGCTGCACCCTATCATCCGAATCCTCAATTGTTCTTTTCGTCGTACTACTCGACAAGCGAACTTTAACCCCGCCTTCGATCGAATTCTTCTCTAACGAATTATTATCGCTTGCTATTTCCCCTTTCGGCGATTCGCGACCAATAATCCCTGGCAAAAGCTTGATTGTCGGATCCGAGATTGTCGTTCCTCCATCGACCCCTTCAAACCTCGCAATAATGCTGAGCTTCATCTGCGGACCGCCAACTTCCCCCCAAGGCAACCAAACGCTGTAGGATGGGCCAATGGAAGTCTTGCTCATGTGACTTGCGAATTGATCGGCGGTGAATACATATTTGCGCAACGGTTTTTGGTTCATCGGATCGGCATCCTCAGCATCAAAAACGTATACAGCTAACTTACCGTCAACTTCAATCGGATCGGTCTGATCTTTTAGATAAAAGAAAACGCGTCCACCGAATCCACGAACTCCCGGTTGATTGGGTTGATGCAAAACGGTATCTGTCCAGACGGCAAGTATCCGGTCAGGCAATGCCGGCTTGTCGTCCTGTCCCCACTTCCATGAATCAGGAAGTTTCTTCGGCGCGAACTGGCACCCCACCATGCAACAGCACGACAGGAGTAACAGGATCAAGACCGGAACAGGGGAAGGAATCCGAATGGAAATCATTTACGGGTCCTCGATGACGAGTCAGAGGCGGGAGCCATTGCTGACGATGTGCTCGCCACAGGCTCGAGAGTTGGGGCAGGACGAACACTCGGTGGAAGTGTTCGCGGTAATCGAAGTAAACCCGCCGAAGGTTTCACCGACGTAGGAGTCGGCAATTCATTGACACCCTGAACAGGTGGAACGAATGAGTCGGGCATCGAGCTCGGCAATTGCGTACCTAACTCTTGCGGCATCGAAGGATTTCGTATTTCCAACGTCGATTCGTAAGAACCACGAGGGTCGCTATCGGGATAGACGACAGGACAATCAGCCGGATCTTCATTCCAATCCTGCAGCATCCCTGTCCGAGGAAATACATCCCCATGAATCTCAAATACATCCGCTTCGCACCAGCTCATCCTGGCGAACTCCGCTTGCTTCAATCGCTCCATATCTGTTGGATTGCGAACAATATGCGGTGTCATGATGATCAACAGTTCGGTTCGAACAGTATCGCTGTAGTCATAACTAAAGAGATACTTGATCACAGGAATATCGCCCAACCATGGCACTTGACGATGGTTCGTTCGAGTCGATCGCGAAATCAGCCCTCCAAGAATAATCGTCTCTCCATCAGCAGCACTGACGGTCGCTTGTGCGGTAATCGTATCGACTCGTGGCGAGCGAATCACGGTCCCATTCTGGGCAATCGAAATCGGGATCCCTTCGTCCTCTGGCCCCAACTTCGATTTCTCCGCGTCGATCTCCATCACCACGTTCCCCTCAGGACTAATGCGTGGGGTAACTCCGATGATCAAACCGACATTCTCCAACGCTACAACGTTTTGTGTCCCGTTCTGGTTGATGATCGAGTTGACGATTCGCGGAATCCGCTGACCTACCTGAATAAACGCCTGCTGGTTATCCAAAGTTAAAACTTGTGGACGCGAGAGAATCTCCAATCGCCTTGAATCCTGCAAAGCTCGCAATAGGAAGCTTACATTCTCACTGCTCGCTGATAATACCAGTCCACCGAATCCTAGCTCGTCGTTACCACGACCAACTGCGAAATTCGAGATCCCCTGACCTCCCACCGAATTCGACGAGTTCAAGGCCTTCGCTGAACCGCTGTTTCCAAGCGGATCGATGTTGTTGAAGTTAAATCCGGGAACGTTCGATGCAGCTACGATTTCTTGCGTCGTCTGCGTAACAACCCCCGCAGGTGTAGACGTGTTTGTCGTCGTCGTACGCGTTGCTAAGTCACCGAGCAGACTGCGGTCGAACAACACGGAGTCCTGCAACCCCCACTCGACCCCAAACTCATCGGTATTCCCCAACGAAATCTCGGCGATCATCACCTGAATCATCACTTGTGGTGGTTGCTCATCAAGTCGCTCGATGAGCTTGGCAATCTCATCGTAATACCTCGGCGTTGCACTTAGAATCAACTTGTTTTGCACCGGCTCAGGTACAACCACAACTTCGCGATCAAGCTGATCGAACGGGTTGTTCGTACCTGGTGCAGCTAACTCCACCACACGTTTGTTCTGCAAGAATTGATTGATCGCAGTTGCAACATCGATCGCAGGCGAGTTTTTCAACTGATAAACCATGCTTTTACGTTGCGACAAATCACCTTCATCAAGTCGCAAAATCAACGCTTCGACAATCTTCAAATCCCCATCCGAACCGATGGCGATAATGTTGTTTCCTCGAGTATCAACCGTGAACCGCAAAGGCAACAACGACATCTCAGACGGATTGCTTGAAAGCTGCACAGCTGCCGTGCCGCTCCCTGCTGTCGTCGCCGACGAGGATGGAATCAAAGCTCGCAAGGTTTCCACCAACGAAGCGGCATCCCCATTCTTCACTGGAAAAATCTTGATCTTAGCCGTCGCTCCTGGGGTATCTAACTGTTCGATGAATCGCTCGATCAACGGGAGTGTTTCCGGCGAACTAGAGACGATCAACGTATTGTTTCGATCATTGACCGTAATCTTTGTGGCACCCAATATGCCACCCGAAACTATCGGATTGCCATTCTCATCGACAATTTGCAACGTTCGATTCCGATCGCTGGTCGTTGTCGCTAAAGCCTCTTGCAAAGCCTCGGCAATATCCGAAGCAATGCTATGGCGAATCTGGAAAACGCGTGCGGATTGCATCAGTCCACTCTGTGGCACATCAAGCTTTTCTAAAAGCTTGCGAATCTCTTCGATGTCGCGAGGCGATCCATTGACGATAATCGCATTGCTTCGCGGATCGGCAAACGAATTGATGATCGGTGCCAATCCATCTTTACCCTTGTAAAACGATTGCAAATCGCTTTGGACTTCACTCGCCAACGCATGCTTCAACGGAAACACCGCTAACGTACTGTCGGACCGAGTCGGTTGATCAAGCCTCATAATCAACTGCTTCATCAACTCCATCGACTCACCCCAGCCGATTAGCAACAACGCATTCGGCGATATCAGCGGAGCAACCGTCACTCGCCCTTGCCGCGCACCGAGAAACTTCTCTTCAATGTCTTCGATGATCTTCGCAAGCGACTCTGAATTCACATGCTGCAAAGTTACGACTTCAATCTCTGGCTTGCTCTCTTTGCTCGCCTGATCAAGCCGTTTGATGATCTCCGAAAGGTCGGTTAACTGCTGATCGCGTCCTCGCAAAATGACCGCATCGAGATCAGGCAACATCTCGATCTGAACCCCTTCGAATTGCGGCAAAGGCAACTTATCAGGAGCGCCGTCTTTTTCAGCATCTTGATCTTTCTGACCGGCCCCAATCGGTTCGGCTCCCAACTTTAAATTCGGATCCTGGAATCCTCCAGCAAGCCGAACGGGTCCATCTACGCCAAAGCCTCGACGCTGGGTTAACTCTTGCTGCGACCAACCGCGAAGCGCTTGCTGCCCCTGTACCTTCAACGAAACAAATCGAAAACTCCGATCCTTCGATACCGTCGACTCGCGCGTGTAAGCTAACCCGACACGATTAAGCGCAACGACGATTGGTTCAAGCCCCTCGATTCGAATCACACGACGAGCAGCATCATGCTCCATAAGCACAAAGTCATTGTTGAACTGTAGCAATAATGCATCGGGTTTCGCCGGGTGCGGATGGGACTGAGCCCCATAAGCACCTACCATCGATTGTCGCATCGCTAGCCACTGATTCGCATTCGCGGCAATCTCTGTTCGCACCAACGGAACCGTACGAACCTGCGAATCCTCACCACCAGCAATGCGATCTGCTCTGGTAGTTTTGGGCCGAATCTCCTGGGAAAAAACAGGATTTATCAACGAAAGCAGGGATACCAAGAGGATTCCATACGTTGCACAGAATTGGCCAACGCAAAGCGCAGTTCGGTTTCCCCTCTCAATTGGCTTGTTCAACTGCATGAAATTCCTCGCCGTTACCATGTAAATCCCGCCTCTCAAAAACGACAGGTCGGAAAGTACGGAATCCGATTCCGGCAAGTCAACCCCATTACCCCCTCTTCGGGATGGCTCAGGTATAGTATCAACGTCCCTACTTCACAAAGTCTTCATCAACAGCGAAACAGAGGCTAGCATAGCGTGTTCATATCTTGACCCGAAAGCGGTACGGCGCGAGCCGTCCGGTGTCACTAAAGCGGTACGGCGCGAGCCGTCCGGTGTCA